>CAJHYO010000345.1_pt1 | contig 12860 bp, 11 predicted proteins | sample 9198741 | NCBI WGS metagenome assembly CAJHYO01 (sample SAMEA7708364, study PRJEB35096) | sediment metagenome | biome: marine neritic benthic zone biome [ENVO:01000025]; feature: sediment [ENVO:00002007]; material: shallow marine sediment [ENVO:03000034] sea grass bed [ENVO_01000059] ... | reverse complement strand
TCAGGGTTGACAATAGCTCCAAGGTACAAAGCTCCTGGAGACTTAGCTTCATTATTTGGTTGCTTGATCCGCCCCTTGCTCTGAGTATCTCCATCTCGGTCTTCCGTTGTTTTAGATTGTACCTTATTCCAATTCCTGAGAGCACAACAGCAAAGAACAGAAAGCCTTGAATTCTTGTCAGCTGGTTTGCCCGGTTTTCATTGAGCCACTCCTGATACCTGATTATCCCTCTTGCCATTATATCATCGATATAAAATTGAGTGTGATGGCCTACATAGTAGGTAGGATCCAACTCCCGAATCGACTCTTCAATATCAGCCAAGTAAGATATCGCTGCAAAAGGAACTAGTGGAGTGACGAGAGTTCTGTCTATCCCCAGAAAGAGATAATCTTCTCGGCTATCATTTGTCATGAGTGCTGTCGGGACAACAGCATCTGCAAGTGTATAGTAATGACCACTTCGCGTGTCGACTTCATCTTGGCTATAGACTCCAACAAGGCGGAGAAAGGTATAGATAGAGCTATAGACACCATGCTCATAACTAACAATGTCTCCTACTGTCACATTGAATCGGACAGCCACCCATTCTGAGAACGCAATCTCTATGTCTGACTCAGGCAATCTTCCATATGATATGTTGATGATTGATGGGAAGTTTTCTTGGAATGTTTCATCGATGCATCCTACTCTGACTGTCATGTTTAAATCTGGTAAAAATGGATGCAGTGGATCATCAGGGCCCAGAGATGGATATGCATCTGTATTGCCTATTTCTGACTCTGAGCAGGTGAAAGTGACATTGTGCTCAGGTGGATAAGCAACAACGGATGCCATTGAGATTTGCAGTGCAGAAACTCTAGTAATCGCTGGTAGATCAAGAATCTCTTCGCTTAGCTCCAATCCCTCTGAACCAACTATCACCATGGTGGCTGGACCTACTTCCGTTTCGTAGTTCCACACAAAGTGGGAACTCGAATCGATGAAAACCAAGAAACTTGTGAATATCGTGCTGGATACAACTAGGCATAGAAGGGTGACTGCCAATCTTCTAAGTCTAGCATCCACGAACATACGTTTCTCGGAATCGCACGCCATTAAAAACCTCACTTTCTTCTTAGGGAACGATGATGGGGAAATAGAATGCTAAGTGGGAGAGGCTCCAGAGTCTCCCCTGAGTTGAAATGAGAACTCAAGTCTTATGACATGCGTACGAGATTCATGCCAGCCATTAGCATCAAACGAGAAAGGAGCACCAACAAGACAGCATTGAAGCATCAGGTGCACAGCTACGCGTCAATGGGGGCCGTTGTTATCTGTTGTAAGTAACCTACTTTCCACGCATCAGAATCTGCTCAACCCACTAGGTTCAAAAGCAACTTATGAAGATGTCATCGAGAATTTTATGACAAGAACCTCTATTGTTGAGCTCACCGATGAGCAAATTGATGACTGGCTTAGAGTGTATAATGAAGGAAAGAAGAATTTCCCTGAGTTCACACCACTCACAACTGCGGAGCTAAATGATCTCATCAAAAACGGTGCAGCCAGTCTTGATAGAATGCTCTTGGGTCTTGAGGGTGGAGTTCCCACTGCCGTAGCCCGCTATATTGGGTCTGATGACTCGCAATATGCATACATGTCTGATGTTAGCATCGTGCCTGAAAAAACAAAAGGACTGCATGCGATATCAGAATACGTGATGGCATGGGCCAGGGATATTGGGGCTGAACGTATCGCAGCTTGGACGCCAATGTCAACCATCAAGATCCCCGATGTGCTTAGTGAGTTCACGTTTGAAGCTCGTAGAGTCCTAGTCAGTCTGAAGCTAAGGATGGACTCCGAGTTGTCAATAGATGAATCGTTGATACAGCGTGTAAGGGAGTGGGACAGCAAAGCACCGATTCAGAGAATGTTGGCGCTTTTCGGGGGCCTCTTCTCAAGACCTCTTGATCTACATGAGTTGAGGGATGAGGCAGCCCATCAGTGGGAGCCTAGGTTCACATTACTGACCAAGAGTTTGGATAGAACACTAGCTGTAGCATACAGGTCGGAAGCAAATAGACAATTGGGTTGGATTGATCTTACTCCACTCAGAACTGGAGATTCCACCATTGAAGTTCCTGATTCCAATCTGATTTCTCATCTAGCAGGCAGGCTGTACCTAGATGGAGTGAAAGAGATTCGTACTGAAGTGGATGGTGACCTCATAGAGAAGCAGCCATTTGTCGAAGCGGGATTTGAGACCATCCGGACTCTCATCGAGATGGAGCTGCAACTCAGTTATGAGTGAAACTTTCCGTTTGGCGCCTTTTTACCGCCTCCCAAAATGGGCGGATATTTTCGAGGGAAGACGTATATATGCATCAGAGAGGCTTGTTGCGTCTTGAGCCTTTGCCGGGAGGACGGAAACAGGACAAGATGCGTGAACCTTCAGGGTCATCAGACCGATGGCTCGTGTCAAGTCTGCGTCTCAGGCTTGGTGGAGGATATCACCTACGTGGGCGCAATTGTGCGCTCACACTTCATTCTTGCTCTATCTCGCCCCATCTATGACATCTTACATAGTGTCTAGGCTCAACCTCTCGATACTCTGGTATTTCGGTCTTACAGATGTCAATGCAGTAGTCACACCTTGGATGAAAGGTGCAACCTTCAGGAAGGTCCGTGAGGTCCGGGGGGTCTCCTCTGATTCCTCTTAGCCGGGGTTTCTTTCCACCAGCCTTCATCCGCATCATAGCAATTGTAGGGAACGAAGCCATGAGTCCCATTGTGTATGGATGACTTGGTTGATGAAACATCTGGACGGCATCGCCATATTCCTGAATTTTTCCAGCGTACATGACTGCAACACGGTCTGATAGCTCTGCAATTACCCCGGCGTCATGACTGATCAAGAGTGTAGATACATCAAACTCCTCCTTGACCATCCTCAAGACCTCCATGATTTGGCGCTGGATGGTCACATCAAGTGCTGATGTCGGTTCATCGGCTATAACAAGGTACGGACCTGATATGAGGGACATAGCAATGAGCACTCTCTGACTCTCACCGCCGGAGAAACTTCCAGGATCAAGCACATATCTAATACCAGCATCTGCAAGACGAACAAGTCCGAGGAATTCGAGCACCCTCCGTTTCATATCAAGCAGACGAGCATCCTCTTCGTGAATATCAATCGGCTCGGCAGTCTGGTGTCCAATGCTATATTGCGGATTGAGAGCGTGAGTAAGGCCTTGAGGAATCATTGAGATCTCTTTCCCGCGTATCTCAACGAGATCTTCTTGTGTCATCGAAGTCAGCTCTTTTCCTTTGAAGGTCACTCTTCCTTGTACACCCGGTCTATCTTCTACTGGAACGTCTTCTGCTGTTTTGAATTGCTTTAGAAGTGTGGGGTCGTTTGATGCTCCTGCGTGGAATCGCGCTACTCTCTCAAAGAGACCCATTATCGCAAGGGCTAGTGAGCTCTTTCCGCATCCGCTCTCTCCGAGCAGGCCTACAGACTCTCCCTCTCTGATCTCAAGAGAAACATCGTCAACAGCTCTGACCAATCCCTTGGATGTTGGATAGTATGCTCTTAGGTTCTCCACTAGTAAGAGCTCGTCACCCTTTGGCATTGGTTCCACCGACTCTAGTGGCGGCTGAATGTGTAATAAACAGTTTCGCAAGAGCAGAACATGGCAAGCATTAAGTCGTGTCCTGTCATTCCAATGTTCGGTTGGAACTATGACAGATTTGAAAGTCTTTTTTGCAGACCGTCAGGCTAGACCCGATTACAATATGCTCGACAAGCTCGAGCATGTCTTCAATGAGATGGGTCTTCCAGAGCTAGTCGAGCCCAATGAGAAAGTGATGATTAAGACACACTTTGGGCTATACGGAAACACGAACCATATTCGACCAGCATATGTCCGGAAGCTAGTTGATATGGTAAAGGCTGCCGGAGGATTCCCCTTCGTCGCAGACACAGCATCTCTTGCGTATGGTTCTGGACGACCATACGGAGGAAGAACCACAGCACCTGAGTATCTGATGCGTGCGGCTCTGAATGGATTCACCCCTGGAGTCTTGGGAGCGCCAATGGTCATTGCAGATGGATATTGGGGAGTTGATACTTTTTCTGTTCCAATAGAAGGTGAGCATCTTCAGTCTGTTCCTGTTGCCGGAGCCACTCTTGATTGCGATAAAGTGATTCTGCTCACACATGCTAAGTTCCACCATATTGGCGTTGCAGCCACTATCAAGAACATGGGTGTTGGAATGGTGGGTAAACAAGGCAAGGCTGCTGTCCATTGTCCTGATGGACTCCAGATTGAACCTGAGAACTGCTTGGGGGCTGAATGTTCAAAATGTGTATCTGTATGCCCTAAGAGATGCATAAAGGTCTCTGACCAGGTGGAGATTGACATGGAGCTCTGTGTCACCTGCGGACATTGTGCTTCGATTTGTAGATCAACTAGCACTAACACTATTGTCATGCCTTGGTCTGGCAAGGACATGGCTCAGCGAATTGTGGAAAACTCCCTGGGTGTGACAAAGTCGATTGGCTCTGACAAGTTCTATTACATTAACTTAGCAATTGACATCTCTGATCATTGCGACTGTATCTGTGTCGGAGCACCATTGCTTATGCACGACCTCGGAATTCTGGGCTCAACTGACCCAGTGGCCATTGACCACGCAACTCTTGAAATCATGAAGAAAGCTGCTTTGAACCCCCAGTCAACACGCATGTCTGATTTTGAGAATCTCGTAGAACGGTCTGACTTAATCTTCAGTCATGGTGAGAAGATTGGTTTGGGCGTAACAGAGTATGACCTCATAGAGCTCAGTCGTGCTAAACCAGAATCACCACATGGGTAATTTTCTGGATTCGTAATCATTAATACCTAGCATTGCATCGCACTTCTGAGGCTTTGCAATGGGAAAGTCAAAGGTCTACTTCACAGACCGTCAGGCACGGCCTGACTATAATATGATTGACAAGCTTGAGCATGTCTTCAAGGAGCTCGGTCTTGACAAAGAGATCGAAGCTGGCGAGAAGATCATGGTCAAGACTCACTTCGGGCAGTGGGGTAATACCAACTACCTTCGACCTGCGTATGCACGCAAGATTGTAGATCTTGTCAGAGCTGCTGGTGGAGAACCGTTCGTGGCTGAAACCACAGGTCTTGGCTACGGTGGCGGCGGAACATATGGCGGACGCACAACTGCTCCCGAGTATCTTGGAATGGGCACACTCCATGGCTATACGGAGGCATCAGTTGGAGCTCCACTCATTATGGCAGACGGATATTGGGGGACCGATGTCTATGACATTGAAGTTGAAGGAGAACACGTAAAGAGTGTGGATGTTGCCGCAGCTCTTCTAGACTGTGACAAAGTCGTTGTACTGACTCATGCAAAGGGCCACGGTCTCGGAGGAATCGGAGGCACGATTAAGAATCTCGGAATTGGCTTGGTTGGGAAGAGGGGCAAGGGAGCCATGCATTTCCTAGGTGATGTCAAAATTGACCCTGAGAAGTGCCTTGGACCTGAGTGCTCCAAATGTCAAAAGGTTTGTCCAACACGATGCATAACCATGAATGAGAAAGCTGAAGTGGATGACGCAAGATGTATCGCATGTCATCACTGCGTCAGCGTATGCGCTAAGGTGGAGGCTAAAGCTGCTACACAGACTTGGAGACCCAATCATGAACAGGGTCCTATTTTTGTTGAGAACACTGTGGGCGTGATTAATGCGATTGGGGCTGACAAGTTCTATTACATCAATCTTGCAATTGACATTAGCGACAAATGTGATTGCTGGAACTTTGGTGCCCCGTTGCTGGTGCATGACATTGGCATCTTCGGTTCAAAAGATCCATTAGCTATTGATCAGGCTACACTACAGGCAATCAAAGATGCTCCTGCTAATCCTGACTCTCCGGCCGGAGATATTGAGTGCGGAGCCTGCAAGTTTGCCATGGTGCATGCGTGCAAAGATCCAGAGACAGGAGAAATTCTTGAACTTGCTGAACGCCAACTATCACATGCTGAAAAGATGGGACTTGGTAGTAGAGAGTATGAGCTAGTGACGGTCACAAAGGAACCCCCAAAGAAACCGGGAGATGAATAGGAGATCTTTCTATGGTGCCGAGTTGGTTTAGAGAGAAGGTGATTCAAGCACACGAGAATCAGAGGACCCATCTACACTATGTGCTAGAAGACTTGACGAATTACGAACTGATTAAACAAGTGACCACAGAAGAATACTCAAGGTCAATTGCTGGACTCGTCATGCACATTGGAACAGCAGAAACTTATTGGTTCCACAAGACCAATAACCCAATAGGCCCTCCGGTGATAGCTGATACATTCGACGAGGTCATTGCTCGCATTGAAGAGAACACTGAGAAAATCACCAAGATTGTCCGTGAGTGCCCTGAAGAGCAACTTCGCATCATCCCTCCAAAGGATGGTGGGCCCTCCATAGCTTGGGCAGTGCTCAGAACCGCACAGCATGGGACATACCATGCAGGTCAGATCGCGAAGATACGACGAATGATTGGTGCAAAGGAGCTTCCCCCTGATCCTGAAAAGCTCTGGGGGAAAGCAATCGATTCGATTCTCGAGATTGTAGGAGCTTTCATTGATGAAAAGAAATAGTCTTGCACGGAACTAGAAATCACTTTTCATCCAAGATTCACTATTAAGTTGCAGCGATTACATGTCAATGAGCTATCCGAAAAGGGGTGTTCTACAATTGCCGCAATTTCCGCCGGGTGACATCATTCGTGACATCATCTTGTTATTGGATGGGGCAGTAGTATTCTATTCATTTCTACTTGGCATTGTCCTATTTGGTCAATGGTATCGCAGCCCTTTCAGGAAGATTGTCGACGTAAAGCTCGCATGGGGTTTCTTCTTCATTGGAATGGTGTTCAACACATCTTCCTTTATGCTAGCAGACTTCCTTTTCACTGCCGAGCCAATGAACACCTATCTGGTAAAGATAGGATATATGTGCCTGATTCTTGCACTGGTTGCCTTTTTCTCAACAATCGAGCGAATGCTGCCCTATCGTCTATATCATGTCTTCTCCCTCACAGGTCTAGCTGCGGCTGCACTCACTCTAATCTTTCCCCGGCAATATATTGAAATCGTTGCCTTATTCATATCTATCGTCACTCTGATTGGAGTGATGCTCTTCCTTTCTTTCTCGATTCGTAATACCAGCGGTGCTGTGAGGAATAGTATTGGCCAGATTGTGGCAGGATTTCTAATCGGATTTGTTGGTTTTCTCGGAAGGAGTGATTTCTCCTATTTAGCCCTGGGCGAGATCGTCTATGCCTTAGGTGCAGGGCTTATGGTAGTCGGACTCATAGTATTTGGCTATGCGCTGATAATGTCACCTGCCTTAGATGAGCTTGACTGGCGCCATCAATTAGTCGAGCTCTACATCATCCAGGATGGTGGGTTGCTAGTCTTCCATCATCATTTTGAAGAAGATTTAGACATCGACCAAGTACTTACTGCTGCAGGAATCGCTGGTGTTCAGTCTCTCTTTCAAGAAATCACTAGCAGTGAACAAGGACTCAATGTAGTTTCCATTGGAGACTATGAGATTCTTTTTGCCCATGGAGGATGCTTCTCAGCTGTTCTCATCTCGCGGAAGGCCTACCATATCCTACTGTCAAAAGTCCAGGAATTCACTGACAAGTTCGATATCATTTTTGGACCCATCCTCGCTCGATTCGAAGGAACCCTCCGCGAATTCAGTTCAGTCCATGAACTTGTTGCGTCTGTCTTCTAATCGTTCATCCGAGGTTTACTAAAAAGGCAGATTTCGAAAGTGATGTTGTAGTGTGGCCAAAAAGGGGTGCATAACAGTTGCCAATTTTTCCTCCGGGTGACCTTGTAAGAGACCTCAGTCTAGTGCTGGATAGTGCAGTTGTATTCTATTCGGTTTTGCTAGGAGCAGTCTTATTTCGGCAGTGGCATACACATGAGTTTCGTAGGATAGTCGATATACGTGTTGCATGGGCAACATTCTTCGTGGGCATGGTTGTAAACCGAGGCGCTTTCATTCTAGCAGACTTCTATTATGCCACGGAGCCAATGAACACTTATCTGACCAAACTCGGTTATGTCGGTCTTATTCTAGCTCTTAGTGCCTTCTTCTATGCGGTTGAAGTGATTTTGCCTTACGATACAAAACATATCTTCTTTGTAGCTGGATTGTTCCATGTCTTCTTAGCCATTGTGAGTCCGAGAGCTTGGCTGGATCTTGTGGCAGTTTCCATTGCATTGATCACTCTGCCCGGAGTGATGCTATTTATGAACTACACCCGGAAAAACACCGCTGGTGATCTGAAGAAGAGTATCGAGCGAATCATTGCAGCCTTTCTAATAGGCTACTTCGGTTTTGTTTTTGCCAGCGATATGGTTTACTATTCTCTTGGAGTACCACTATATCTTATTGGCGAAGTGCTTCTTGTAGTTGGAATAACAGGCTTTGGAGTTGGCCTGATCTACAATCCAACACTAGATGAGCTTGACTGGATGCAGCAATTGGTAGAACTCTACATCATTCAGGAGGGAGGGTTACTTGTATATCATCATGAGTTTGAGGAGAATGCAGAGACTGACCAAGTACTGACTGCTGCTGGGATCTCTGGTGTACAGTCGCTTTTTCAAGAAATAACTAGAAGCGATACTGGGCTCAACATTGTTTCTGTGGGTGAATTTGCAATTCTATTTTCACACAGTCTTACATTCACATCTGTGCTAATCTCGCGGCAACCCTACAGTGTTCTTCTTGCGAAATTAAAGGAATTCACAGCTGATTTTGAAACTATGTTTGGGATGATAATCCAGAATTTCGAAGGGACCTTGAAGGAGTTTAGTTCCGCAAATGAGCTCGTACTAAGCACATTCGAGCCTTACCATTCAGGAAGCTCCTCAAATCGATGACAGAAGATCCAATAGTCCTCATCAACCTCTCTGTATTCTGGCAATTCAGCTTTGCAGATGTCTTTGACGTATTCGCATCGAGGATGAAACGGACAACCAGATGGTGGATTCGTCATATCTGGTGGTTTTCCAGGAACTCCACGAAGTCGCAATCCCTTCTCTCGAATCTTTCGCATTATCTCCATACTGGGATTGCTCATTATGAATGCCTTAGTGAAGGGATGCCCCGGCGATTTCAAAACTCGTTCTGCAGCGCCAAATTCCATTATGCGCCCTGCGCTCATAACTGCAACTCGATCAGAGGTTTCTGCAATCAATCCTTGATCGTTACTGATGAGAAGCAATGACAAATCTAGCTCTCGTCTTACGATAGCGATTGCATCCAGTATCCGTCGCTGCACACCAACATCAACAGCGGTTGTAGGTTCATCTGTTATCATCAGACTTGGGTCTGAGATCAGAGCCATGGCAATCAGAATCCGTTGGTCTTCACCCATTGAGAACTCGCCGGGTTTCATGAACTGACGCAGGTCAGAGTCACCAATCTCAACAAGATCAAGGGTCTCCAGAACCTTTCGAAGGACCTCCCTCTCTATCAACAGATTATCTTCATCATGTGCCCACAGGGTTTCAGCTGTCTGGGCACCAACTTGCATGTATGGATTAAGGGACTTGGTTGTCCCCTGAGGGACATAAGTTATCTCCATTCCCCGAATCTTTCGATATTCCTTATCATCAAGGGTCAGCAGGTCTTTTCCCTTGAACAGAATTCGTCCTTCGACTCCCGGTAGCTCTATCCCTAGATTCTCAGAGGTGAGTCCTTTCTTTCTGGCTTCATCTTTCTTTTCCCAAAGTTTCTTGTTTTCTGGATCGCTTGAAGCAGATGCATAATAGCGAGAAACTTGGTCGAAAATGCCCATGATTGCCAATGCTACGGATGTCTTCCCAGCACCCGATTCTCCGAAGAGGCCAACCGACTCCCCTATGCGAATTCCAAAGGTTATGTTGTTCACTGCTTTGACAAGTCCCTTTTTCGATGTATAGAAGGCCTTCAGATTCTCAACCTGTAGCACGTACTCTTCTATGTTCTCGGGCATAGCTGAGGGTTCTGCATCATCCTCTCAAATACTCTACGGCACACGCATTCCTATTGCTCTCCGCAGCCTAGCTCTCCACAATCGTTAATACTAGCATAAAACGTTCTTCACTCCACTCTAGGAGCAAACAGCTTGTGGGACTACATGACAGAGCAACAGCTGCAGTCTATCTGGTCTATGGACTTCAGTCAACCGGGATGGCAATAAGCTGGCAGTTTGCAACCTTGTTCATCAAGCATGAATTGGGCGCTCCAGATTTCCTTACACTTACTATTGTCTTCGCCTCCCCAGCTTTTGTGACTATCCTAGCTGTCAATTTGTGGGGTGCATTCTCTGATCGGTCCAGAGCACGAAAGCCCTTCATGATTGTGGGATTTATTGGGTATGCCTATACGTTCGCTCTGTATTCGGTTATCACCACAAGCCTTCAGTTCTTAGTAGTTGGAGTCCTTGGAGCATTGCTGTCATCCGCTTCACTGCCTGCAGGAACTGCTCATCTTACAACTGGTACTAAAAGCAAAGGCGAGCGAATGGGATATTTCATATCTGTTCAATCAGCTGGTTGGTTTGCTGGAGCACTGTTAAGCGGAATACTCTACGACATTGTGGGTATGTTCACTCTATACAGAATTGCGGCTATTGCCTGTGTACTTGCCACAGGGATTGCTACTCTATTTGTACAAGACCTACCAATGGAAGAAGTAGTAAAGGAGAAACAGACTAGTTTCCTAAACCTTCTCAAACGTCCAGGTATTTCGCGGCTTACTTTTCTTGTAGCATTGAGTCAAATTGGCATCGGTGCTCTCTCATTCATGCATGCAATACTGATCGTGGATGAACTTGGTGGATTAGCGTTATACGTCGGATTGGCAAATTCAGCTGCGACGATGATAGCAGTTGTAGTTACTGGCTACATTGGGAAAGTTGTGGACCGTAGGGGTCCAGTTAGGATACTGATTATAGCTATGGCTTCCTACGTTGTCTTCGCATTCACATTTGCATTGGTTACTGATGCAATAACAGCCACAATAATGTGGGCGCTTCCTATTTACCCCCTAGCATCCACCGCAGCTTATTCTCTGGCTTCAATGCTTTCTGGAGAAGATGAAAGAGGGAGAGCGATGTCACTAGTTAGTGGCGCCCAAAATACAGGTACTGCAGTTGGTCCCGTTGTTGGAGGCCTTTTCGCTCAGTTTGTATTTGGCAGAGTGCAACCTGTTTCATGGATCATGATGGTGTTTAATCTCTTTGCGCTTGCTCTAGCTGTGTCACTAATAGGAATAGTCGGAACTGGCTTAGGTGCAAAAGATGCAGATGCCAAAAAAACAGTAATCGATACGCGTTCTATCTTGACCGAATAGCAAGGACCATCACTTTGAAATACGAGGCAAGGAACTGTGCCTATATGAGCGAAGGCTGCACTCTCGCCGCCAAGATAATTGGTCCGCGATATTTTATGTTGAAGAATAGAGACCTAGTCTATCCTGACTTCAGGGACAATGCAGTGTTTGATGACACAGTCTTTGCGGTCACTGGTGTTCACATCGGTTCTGGCGTCCCAATGGGCGTTTCGATAGGAGTGAACAGGTGGGGTCTCTCGGTCTGCAGTTCTACTGTTTTAGCTAATTCTGACACTGCATATGACCTGCTTCTTGAGAGGGTTCTCAGAGAATGCCAGTCAATCGACAAGGCAGTGGTGCTTGTCCGCACTGACTTAGAAGGTGGGAATCGGTATCAATGGTCTAACTTCGTAATAGCAACTCCGAAAGAAGTCGGGGCAATTGAGATTGGAGATGGTGTCATGGAGGTGGAGAAGCGTTCTGAGATGATCACACGAGCAAACCATCATCTGATACTTCCCACTGTGGAGCTACTAAAGGCAGCCAGTGCTGAAGAACGTGAGGCAGGAGGTCCTATTCAAGACAGCCAGCACAGACGACAGGTTGCTGCGAAGATGCTTGAAACATCTGTATCAATAGGTGATATGATGGAGATAGTGAGTACTCATAGTGATTCCCGAGGGTACAACTCCATCTGCCGTCATAGAGAAGCTAATCCTGAAAATCCCTTCCTTGGGGAAACATCCTACAGCTATATACTCGAGGTTCTACGAAACGAACCTGGCGATTTTGACATCAGGTTGCATGTCGCTCGGGGCAATCCATGTAGCAATACGTTCCATGAAATAGAAGTGGACTTTGACTTATCCTCTGCTGAAAAGGATACGATTGTTCAAGAATTCCCGTAACTTGTACACGTTTCAGCCAAGTTTTATCTGCGTTTGATTTTGCATTGGGTAAACCAATCAATTGGTGGCCAAAGATGGTTAACTGAACGATTCCGAGTTGCCGGACTGAGCGCATGCCAGTTATCTTGTTCTTGGGTGTCGTCGATTGCCGGATTTGGCTATTCTGAGACCTATACAATAGATGGCATCGGGCCGATCCATCAGAGTTGGTGATGACGTTCCTCTCGTGGGTTGGAAACGAGTCCCTGTCCTTTTTCTCAGTGTATCGCCGCATATATGAGTCGGGAGCTAAACCAGTTTAAATTGACGGAATCATGATGGAGCACAACAAACTACGAGAAGCCCTGGCTGGCGTGTCTGTGACAACAGCTACTCCATTTTCTGAAAATCTCAAGAGCCTTGACACAAGTGGTATAGTGCAAAATCTGCAGTTTCTGATAGAGGAAGGGATTGGAATCATTGTTCCATGCGGCAATACTGGAGAGTTCTATTCCATATCAGAGAGTGAGTGGACTGATGTTGTTCGCACTTCAATAGAAACAGCAGGAAATAAGATGGTCGT
>CAJHYO010000137.1_pt1 | contig 13047 bp, 12 predicted proteins | sample 9198741 | NCBI WGS metagenome assembly CAJHYO01 (sample SAMEA7708364, study PRJEB35096) | sediment metagenome | biome: marine neritic benthic zone biome [ENVO:01000025]; feature: sediment [ENVO:00002007]; material: shallow marine sediment [ENVO:03000034] sea grass bed [ENVO_01000059] ... | reverse complement strand
GTTGTGTCCAAAGTCATGTGTATATCATGCTATCAATCTGACAAGGGGAAGGGAACCTTCTCTATTGACCCAGAGAAGTGCGAAGGGTGCGGCATGTGTGTTTCAGTATGCCCATACTATGCGCTAAGCTTAGAATGACCCTGCCTTACACCTGCAGCTACAGATATAGAATCTCATCAAGTCCTTTGGTTAACAAGACAGCTCTGTCTGTGCTAACGAGATAGTCATTCTCGATTCTTACACCGCCGTGTGCTTTCAGATAGACACCTGGTTCGATAGCCATTACATGTCCAGACTTGAAATAGTCCTCCCGTTTGTACATGGATGGGTGCTCGTGGATTTCAAGTCCTATGCCGTGTCCAAGACCGTGTGTCATCCCCTCTGTAGCTTCAGGATTAAGTCTGCGAGAATCGTACCCAGAACGTTTCAGACTCTCATAGCATGCCATGTTAACATCATCAATCTTAGTCCCATCTTTGAGAGCGTCAACAGCAGCACCAGCTGCTACCTGAACGGATTCGAACATGTTACACAGTTTGTCACTGACAGTTCCCTTCACAAATGTGCGAGTGATGTCTGCAACATAGCGTTCCTGCTTTAGCCTTGGGAAGACGTCTAGAATTATAGGCACCTCTGCTTTCAGCTCATCTTCGGGAGCGCCTAGGTAATGCCAATCAAAAGCTTTAGTCCCAACAGCTAAAATCGTGTCTGAAGCAGCCTCTGCACCATGGTCAAGAAGGAAGTGATCAAGTGCTAGTTTCATTCTTCCAACTGTCAATGGCTTACCATTAGACATCAAGGTCTTGTTTGAGCCAATATCTGAGTCCTTGACCATCTCAAGTAATCTGGATATCCCACCTACTGTTGCATCTCCAGCCTTCTTAATTGCATCAATCTCAGCTGCTGATTTAGTTGCTCGTGCATCCTTCAGAAGATCTGGAACCACTTTCACGTCATACCCCATTTTCTGGACTTTTACAAGACGTTCCGCAGGAAGGTGGTCTGGCACCCCTATAGTCTTCCCTGAGAATAGGTTCTTCATTGTGTCTTCAATAAAGACATCCATGTGGTCGCGCGGAATCTTCCCCTCTTTCATCAGTCCGATGTAAACCTCTGACTGGTCGTGGGTCTTCTTTATTCGACTCTCCTTCTCAACTCGTTCTATTGTGTTGAACAGAGAAGCTACAGCTGGTTCCTCTCCCCGATTTTTCACATATGTGATAAGATCTGTCGATCTGAATCCAGTTAGCCAGTACATGTCTGGAGTGTCGAAAGCATTGCCTACAGCAATTATCCCGTCAATCTCATGTTTCTCCATCAGCAAGTCCAAATCATCTAGCACTGTCTACACCAGTCTAAACTGCACACTAACTGACGAAAAAGGGTTCCCTTTCAAGATTGAGCGTAAGGCTTCATCCTTCTCTCGACTTGTTCTCTAGTTGGAAAGCCATATGGACCCGTGGTTTCTACATTGAATGAGGAGCAAGCGGCACCAAATAGACCCGCACGTTTTACATCACCTGTTCGCATATATTCCAACAGAAAGGAGATGGTGTACACATCGCCACAACCTGTTGGATCTGTTTGAGCGTTTGCAAGTACAAGTGGGATGTCCTTCTGCGTGTTGCGGGTGTATACTGTAGATCCTCGTCGGTCTCGTGTCACTAGAACCATTCTTGGACCAATACCGAGTAGCTCAGTCACAGCAGCAAGCTCGGATTGCGCATCATATGCTCGTTTTAGTTCTTGCTCATCAAACTTCACGACATCTGCAAGTGAAAGAATCTCATCTCTATCAGGCCACTCTCTGTCAACGACGCGCTTCTTTTCAATCGCTCGAAGGAATCCTTGAACGTCTATTGATATCAGCGGCCCTCCCACTCTCATAGATTCAATGAACGAGAAAGAGACCTCCTTGGCTGTCAGGGGACTGAAGTGGTAAATACTGGCACCCATGTATTGAGGAGGAATCTCAGCGTAACTGAGTGGCGAGCCTATAGATTCAACTCTCTGCGTTCGAGTTCCTTTCACATCATACTCGTTGATGAACCGCGTGCTCTTCCTACCTTTTGTTTGGATTCCAGACACAATGAGTCCGGCATTCTTAAGCTTGTCAATGTATTCTTTCTCAAAGTCCTTTCCGACGCTACTAATTATCCCAGCACCTAACGCACCAATCTTCGGTGCGATCATAGCATATGCTGGACCTCCGCCAATGGTCTCAGTTTTGCTTTCGGGAGTGATTAAGAGATCCCTGCTAAGATGTCCAATTACCACAATCTCCATCAGCCCAACCTCAATGACTCCTCTAGTCACAGTGACGAACGCTAGAACAATAGCACTCCAGCTAATAATTCCTCTGCATGAAGGGTCAAATGAATGACATTACATCTATACGATAATCCTCGTTCATAAGTGTTAAAATGGCATGAGTCTAAGCTGAGAGACTGAGTTGGAACTCTTGGCAATAGTCACTGTAAAATTCTTTGCAACTGTTCGCGAAGCTGTAGGAACAAGAAGTGCTGAGGTTGAAGCCAAAGATATCAAGAGCTTGCTTGAGCAGCTAAAAGCATCATACGGAAAACGGTTCATTGAAACAGTCATTGACGAAGAAACAGACAAGCTGAAACGATTCTACCAGTGTATGGTCAATGGGAAACGAATCGAACTCCTTGATGGCTACGACACCATCCTGCAAGATGGTGATTCAGTAGCTCTCTTCCCGCCTGTGGGAGGCGGCTAGACTAGATTCATAATGCTACGGAAGTGAATTTTGAGATGGTAGACCTTGTGGTCAAGAACGCTAAGCTATTACTCGAGTCTGGATTGACAAGAGGTGGACTTGGCATTGACGCGGGTCGAATCTGCAGTATTGCCACAGATGAACATCTTCCAGATGCTTCAACTGTCATTGATGCAGCAGGTAAAATCGTTATGCCAGGGCTGATAGATGGACATGCTCACATTCACGATCCAACTATGCTTGACCATGAAGATTTCACCACAGGCTCCCGTGCAGCTGCGGCGGGCGGTGTTACAACCGTGGTTGACATGCCGCTTACGAATCAAGTCGATTTGCCTGAAGCAGTTAATGAGAAGATATCGCAGGGTGAATCCATGTCTGTTGTAGATTTTTCATTTTATGCAGGCATGCTGAACTCTGGCAATTACACAATGATTCCAGCTATGGTTGAGAAAGGCATTGCCGCCTTCAAAGCCTTCACTTGTGAACCGTACCCAACGAATGATGGTGTCTTAATCCAAGCTTTGAGTGCTGCATCAGAGTCTGGTGGGCATGTTACTATACATGCAGAAAATCAGGGCGTGCTTGACGAATTCAGTCGAGAGATGGATGGGGATTGGGATGCGCCTATTAGCCACTCACTGGCCAGGCCAAACATAGCTGAACAGCTTGCAGTAAAGCAGGCTGTGACAATTGCGGAACAGACTGGTGGCCATCTTCACGTTGCTCATATCACAACCCGAGAGGGATTGATGGAGGTTGAGCGTGGCAAACTGAGTGGGGCAATGGTCACTACTGAGGTGTGCCCTCATCACTTGGTCTTTCATCGAGATGAGATGAACCAACTCGGACCTAGGAGTAAGATGAACCCGCCCCTGCGGTCTAGAACCGACAGGTCAGCTCTTTGGTCAGCACTTCTTCGCGGAACAATCGATATGAGCGTCAGCGATCATGCACCTTGCCCTGTAGAGATGAAGAATGCAGGGGCTGATGATATCCGTGATGCATGGTCAGGAGTTGATGGACTCCAGATGATTTTGAGAGTGTTGCTCTCTGAGGGGATCAACAAAGGGAGAATCCCATTCACTCGACTCCTGAACGTTTCATCCAGAAATCCAGCCAAATTATTTGGTCTCTATCCGAGAAAGGGCATTCTATCTGTTGGAGCTGATGCAGACTTCGTAATAGTCGACCCTACGAGGGAGCAGAAGTTGACAAGTGACATGATGTTCTCGAAGTGCGGCTGGACACTATACGAGGGCATGACAATGAAAGGAACACCATCAATGACATTTGTCCGCGGCACTCCAGTTTATGAGGAGGGCAGCATGTTAGTCAAGCCAGGTCATGGAAGATTTCAAGCAATGAAAGGCATTGCACCATTTGAGGACTGAAGAATGACTGAACTGAAGTTTGTATTCGGAGACCCTGAGGTCTGCACAGGTTGCATGGTATGCGTCAATGTGTGCAGCATGCGATATTCTAAAGTTATTGGCCCTCGCTGGTCGCGTGCCAGAGCGGTAAGGATCGAACCCGGGCTTGATTTTCCACTCTTCTGTAGAAACTGTGAGGATGCCCCATGCATGGCAGCCTGCCCAAACGAAGCGATAAGTCGAACCTCAAAGGGTGTTGTCATTGTGAACAATAAGAAGTGTACAGGCAGCGGCGAGTGTGTGAAGGCATGCCCCTATTATGCAATCAGGCTTAATCCAGATACTGGAAAGGCAATCAAGTGCATTCAATGCGGTGCATGTGTTGATAGATGCCCTGTAAATGCAATATGGATCACTACTGAGAGTGAACTGGATGAGAAGGACTCGGATGGTCGTCTCTCATCACTCTATGAGAAGTATGAATCAGAGCTATACAGCAAGGAGGAGATTTAATGAAAGGAATCGGAGGAAATAATCTCTGGATTGACCTGACCAAGGGCGAGATAGAGAAGCGACCAGTTGAAGAGGAAATGGTCAAGGAATATCTCCTTGGAGCAGGCTATCTCTCACGAGTGCTTTACGATAACATTCCTGTTGGAATAGACCCCCTGTCTCCGAAGAATGTGCTTGGATTTGCCACAGGACTTCTCACAGGGTCTATGTTTCCGCAGGCATCGCGTCACGTGGTGGCTGCTTTATCACCTCTAACTGATGTATGGGGAGAATCCCATGCAGCTGGCTTTTGGGGTCCTGAGCTGAAGTTTGCAGGGTATGATGCTATCATCTTCACGGGTGCATCATCAGATCCAGTGTATCTCCATATCCAGAATGATACTGTGGAACTCCTAGATGCTTCCGATATTTGGGGTACATCAGTATTTGAAACCGATGACTGGATTCGTGAGAAACACAGTAAGAGAGCGAGGGTACTATCGATAGGACAGGCTGGAGAGAACAAGGTGCGGTTTGCCGCAGTCATGAACGACAGAGACCGTGCCTCAGCAAGATCTGGACTCGGAGCAGTGATGGGTGCAAAGGGACTCAAAGCGATTTCAGTCAGAGGTTCTGGAAAGCTGGAGGTGGCAGATCCCAAGGACTACCTCAACCAGATGGACATCTTCTATGAGAGGATGCTTGCAAATCCATTCACAAAAGAACGAGCAAAATATGGAACCACCAACCTCGTTGAGCTGATGAATCATATAGGAAGACTCCCAAGCTACAACATGCGACAGGGTGTTTTCGAAGGCTTTGAGAAGATCAGCGGACACACCATCACGGAGAAACATCTAGTGAAGCCTCGGTCGGACTGGAGTTGTCTACAGAGATGTGGAAGATACACGAGGGTGAAAGAAGGACCGTACAAGTATATTGGCGGGTCACCCGAGTTCGAGTCACAGTCATCTCTTGGCTCTCGATGTGGAAACGACAACTTGGAGTCAGTTCTTTATAGTCATCACCTAGCCAACATGTACGGCATGGATACAATCTCTCTAGGCGCAACAATATCTTGGGCTATGGAGGCATGGGATGAAGGACTATTGACGGCTGTTGACACAGGTGGTGTTGACCTCTCCTGGGGTAATCATGAGACTGTTGTCAAGCTCACTGAGATGATAGCTCTACGAGAAGGATTTGGAAACATTCTTGCAGAGGGTAGTGTCCGGGCAGCTGAGAAGATTGGGCGTGGTACAGATAAATTCGTCATGACGGTTAAGAAGCAGGAGATTGCGGGGCAAGAGCCACGTGCTCAAAAGTCAATGGGACTAGCTGCGGTCACTGCTGCGAGAGGAGCAGACCATCTCTATGCATTCCCGGTTCTCGATGAGGCCGGTTTTGACAAGGAGATAAAGGAGCGCTTTGGTGAGCAGTATCTTCCTGAGATGGCAGACCGTCTGAACCCGAAATACAAAGGAATAATGGTGAAAGAGTGCGAGGACTTTATGGTCATGGTTGAGAGTGTTGGCTTGTGCAAGTATGGGACTCAAATTCCTCCGGAATTTTACTATGATGACGTTGCGCATGCAATAAAGCTACACAATGGCCTTGATATCACAAGTGAAGAACTTCAGATTATAGGCGAGCGAATTGTGAATCTCAATCGCTTGTTCAATGTTGCCCGTGGCATCACACGAAGCGACGACCAGCTCCCAGATAGGTTAACGAAAGAAGGAGCACCCAAAGGACCGTCACCGGGACAGGTTGTGGAACTTGACCAGATGCTTGACGAGTACTATGAACAACGGGGCTGGAATTTGGAGGATGGGCTCCCTACAATGGATACTCTGAAACGCCTAGGTCTTGAAAAGGAAGGAAGAACAGTCATCAAGTAGGAGTGGTCATCATCATGGGAAAATTCCAGAGCAAGATGGACATCACAGTATACGAGCACTTCAAGGACAAGAGCACGAAGCTTGTGTCTCTTATCCGTGAGCTGGAGCAAGAATTGGGAAAAGAAAAGGCACATGAGATTGTTTCCAACTGGGCTGAAAAGAATGCAGTAAATGACGTGAAGAATGTTGTCGAATCATTGGACAGACCGGTTGAAACCTTTGATGATGTAAAAGCTCTACTTAGACACTGGGTGGATGCATTAAACAAAGACAACATGGAAACCGTCGAGATCAAGGAGGAAACCTCCACTAAGTCTGTCTGTATCGTCACAGAGTGTATCTACGCAGAAGTGTTCAATGACCTGGATGCACCTGATCTAGGATATTTGCTTCACTGCAAGCAGGACTTTCCAGCAACACCAGCTATTCATCCGAATATGAAACTGAAGCGGTCTAAGACTGTCATGGAAGGAAACGACTGCTGTGACTTCGAGTACATCTGGGAGAGCAAATAGAGGCGATTCCACCCATTGCTTAACAGAAATGCACTATTAGTCGGATGCGGCACAGACGTTTGTGACTGTATCTTTCACCCCATCGACCTTTCTTAGCGTATCCACAACAAAGGAACTCAAAGACTCAGGAGTCTTGAAACCACCTTTGATCAAGAGGTCGTATGCGCCATAGATCAGGTGGGCTTCCTCAACTTCTTCTAGGTCTCGAACATGGACCAGAACGTCACGAGCCTTTGCCGACTCGATTTTTGCCATGATAAAGGCTGTAATCACTGCTTTCACCCACCGAAAAACTGCTTCCTGATACATCTCCAGTGGGAAACATAAAACTGTTCCTTCTCAGCGGGAAGTCCACTCACTCAGTACGTATTGCTTGGTCTTGAAGGACAATTCGGCATGATTACTCATGGATCAATACGCAGCGCATGGAAATTGACCCGTAAATCACCTTAGCTGCAGAATGACTGACACGTTCATGAGGCTGCTTCAAAGACAGCACATAGAGCAGAGGTAAGTAGTGCTCGTTTGTCCAGAATGCTTTGCCCGCGTTAGGTAAGAGGGAATAATGGATGAGTGGGTGATGGTCATCCGCATCTATCCGGCTAGCCACGTTCTCATCGAACTCGTATGCCCAAGGGTAGCCTGCGTGGTTCATCCTTGCCAGAGCCAAGTTGTGGACTATGTTGCCGCTACCTACGATTAGAACCCCTTCTCTACGCAGTTGAAGGAGTTCACATCCAACATCATAATGTTCCTGTGGATCTAGTACCTGATCGAGACTCAACTGTAGTGTAGGAATATCTGCATCAGGGTACATTTTCTTTAGCACAATCCAAGAGCCATGATCCAAACCACGTGACTCATCGGGATAGACTGGTTTTGCTTTGACAATCTCTTGAATTCTCTGTGCAATCTCAGGTGCTCCTGGAGCTGGATAGGTCATTTTGTAGAGCTCTTCTGGAAAACCATAGAAGTCATAAATTGTTTCGGGACTCGACGTTGTAGCTGCGTATAATCCACTCGATACCCAGTGAGCAGAAACGCAAAGTATTGCCTTTGGCCTAGGTATCTGTGCAGCAAGGTTTTCCCAATTTGCTGCAAATTCATTGTTCTCGATAGCGTTCAAAGGTGATCCATGCCCAACAAAAAGCACAGGCATGAGTGATTCTGACTCTGTCATTGAGCCAGTGTCTGTACATTCGTGTATTAAGGACTAAGATATGGCAAATCTAAATCCAGCCTCTGCGTCTGAAGTAGAGCACCAGGACCGAGGTGATGCCTAGCATTGCTATGAGAAAAACGGGGTATCCATAGAAGAAATCCAGCTCAGGCATCCAAGCCCAGTTCATCCCATAGATGCTTGCCATAAGTGTGAGAGGGATAAAGATAGTGGATATCACTGTAAGAACCTTCATGACCTCATTCATCTTATTACTCATGCTGGAGAGGTAAATATCAAGCATCCCGGTGATTCCCTCCCTATAGGTCTCTGCAAGATCGGTGACTCGAATCACGTGATCGTAGAGGTCTCTGAGATAGACCTTGGTCGTTTCAGCAACTAACTCAGTGTCGTCTCTGTTAAGAGCGAAAATTACCTCTCGAAGAGGCCAGATATACCTTCGAAGCGCTAGGACTGTTCGCTTCAGTTTGTAGATACGCCCAAGGACATCTGCGCTGGCTCCCTCAATTAGCTCGTCCTCAAGCTTCTCAATATGCTCACCGACCTCCTCAAGGACCCTGAAATAGTTGTCAACTACAACATCTACTAGAGCATAGCCAAGGTAGTCCGGACCGTCCTTTCGAATTCGTCCGGTAGGTCTACGAAGCCGATTTCTGATTGCTTCAAAGATGTTCTGAGAGGACTCCTGAAATGAAAGAAGAACATTCTTCCCCAAAATGATACTGACCTGCTCAGAGACAACACGTTTGTCCTTGCCTATGATGTCAAAGGATCTCAGAACTAGGTATACCTTATTCTGCAACACCTCAACTTTGGGACGTTGACCGACACTGGGGATGTCTTCTAGAATCAATGGGTGAATGTCATAGGTATCTCCCAGATACTTGATCATCTCAAGATCATGGACACCATTGAGATGAATCCACTTCACATTCACTGATTCATGAGGTGGGTTGCAGTCTTGCATGCTGTCTGCATCGTACTCACTCATCTCTTCCTCGTTGTACTCCATGATCTCAATGGTGACTTTCTCAGTCCGCTCAATCCCAGTATGTACAGGAGTCCCAGGTGGAAGTCCTACTTTGCTTGTTCCATCAGGCATGAAGCACCCATCCAGCCTTGTTTAACACAATGACGGATTCCCACTCCTGCATAAGAATCCATACTGTCGAACAGAGCGTTTCATTCAACTAACTCAACATTGGAACTCTCTTCGATGATTCGCAGTATCTTCTTAATGAAACTCTCTGGAATGTGCTTCTTGGCGTAGTTTCTATGGATGAATCTGAGCTGAATATGTTCTCCCTCTGCGAAAGCACCAAACCCACCACGTAGTATATCCTTGAATGCATCAAGATTCCTACCGAAAAATGGGAATCCCGATGCTAGGACATTCTGCACCTCATCCCAGAGCTCTTCCATTGAGTTCATATTGTGCCCGTCTATGACAAATTCCTTTGTTGTCAGCCAAATCACCTATTCTAGGAATAGAGAAACCCTACCTGGCAGAGCGAATCGTGACTTGTTTTGGGGGTCATAATCAGGTTTTGCCGCATCATGGACAGTCACTTTCATCCCAATCTCAGATGAAATATACTCCACAGAATCTTTCAAGACAGCCTTCTCATCTTTTGCGCTCTTGGAGTGGTCCCACAATCCATTCTCTTTAGCGATTCTATCAACGATGCTCTTGACTTGTTTTCCATACTTCTGATAGTTTGGATTTGACATCAAATGCTTCATGATATCGCCTACAATCAGGGAAACCTCCTCCGTCCTAATGCTGTTCATAGCTTTGAACATCCATTCAGGTGCTACATAGATATGAACATCCGACGCCTTCTTGTCTTTCAATAACTTCACGATCTCACGGATGTCCTTGACTGTGCTTTCAACCACCTGGTGAGCCATTTCAGCTGAGGAGTCAATCAGCTTTCTATTGGTCTTTGGCCACTCCGCGTATGAAACATAACCATCGCGGCTCATCTTGGACCAGAGCTCCTCACTTACATGGGGAGTCATAGGTGCAACCAATCTGACCCATACATCACATATGTAAGCCATAGTTGCTTCGCGCTCATCCTTAGGCACTTCACGCTTCAAGTAGTGATTGATGGTGCGTATCATCTCAGACATTACTGTGATGGCATAGTCTCGTAGCTTGAAGTTCTCCAGATAGTTGGTACACTCCTGTACAATTGTATTCACTCGGGACAGAATCCATCGTGTGATCTCTGTTGGCTTGTCTTTCTTTGTGTATGCCTTTGGAGTCTTAGAGGCATATCTCTTCATGATTTCGTTGAACTTCTTAATTCGATTCTTTACCGTTGGTACGTCACGCTCACGCCAGTCCATGATGCTTGCAGGCTCCGCTGCTGAAACTATATAGGTTCTGAAGACATCGGCTCCGTATTGCGCTAGACCCTCCCCTAGAGGGATCGTGTTGCCCTTACTCTTGGACATCTTCACTCCTTCCATGTTCATGTGCTCGTTTATACTGATGCATTGAATCCAATTTTTCTTCGGGAAAATCGCCGCATGGTGAAATATAGCGAAGCTTAAGTGGTTTGAGATGTGCGATGGCGAAGTATGTCGCTGGTCATTTGGATACCAATACAGGAACTCCTCATGCATAGAGGTTAGCAATTCCGGCGAAATCCCAGTTTCATCGGCAACCTTCGCATCTTTTCCCTTGCCTAGAAACACATAGTCAAAGAGACCCAACGTTAGTTGTTCCGGCTTCAGTTTGTACTCGGCGATTTTATGGGCGATGGTGTAGAAGGCCATGTAGATGGTTGAGTCGGACAGAGCCTCAATGATCCATTCTGGATCAAATGGCAGTGGCGTACCGATTCCTCTCTTTCGGGCACATGGTCTTTGCGCTAACCAATCGAAAGTTGACTCAAACATGATTCTGAAGGCTTCAGGGATTATTCCCATTGAGTTCAATGCATCCCAAGCCTTATCCTTCCAGCCGGGACTCTCATAATCCAAGAACCATTGGCCCGCCAAGACTGCTATTTGCACATCTGTTCCACACTTACAGACTACTGGTCGCTGGTCTGGCTCATAGAATACATCCCCTTGATTCTGTTCCTTTAACCAAGCGATGACATCATCCTTGACACCACTCACCTTTCGCCCAGCAAAGGGTCCGCAGTTGTCCATCATGATACCTTCATAGAACTCAACCTTGTAGACTTCTCCAGTCGCCTCCTCCAGTTTCTCCAGGTCATTTTGGTTGACAACACCTAGTTTATCAACTAGGTCCTTTGTTAGGAAATCACTTCCTCCCTCAATCTCAATCATCATAACGACTTCAATGGCTCGGACCTGTTCTGCAGTAATTCCATATTGCTCCAGCCCAGAGGGGTCGTCCCACAGGTCACGCAAAGCTATGTAATCGTAAGGTGCATGACCAGGGACTGAGTAAACAACTCCAGTGGCATTGTTCACATCTACAAAATCGGCGGGAAGAATGGGGATGTCGCGACCATCATGAATGGTCTTGCACGTTTTGCCAATAATCTCAGAGCCTGTGAAAGTTTCCAAGATTTGCACTTCCTTTGCTTGCAGCTTCAGCTTCTCTGCTGCTACCGTAGAAACGATCCACTTCTCGCCATTTACTTTGGCTCTAACATACTCTTCCTTTGGATTAATCCACACATTTGTGATGCCAAAAGTAGTTTCAGGCCTCAGGCTCCCTGCTACCAAGAATCCATCCTCAAAGGGATATTTCATGGCAGTGAACTCTTTGATTTTTGCACTAGTGCCTACTAAGATGTCATCTTCACCAACTGGATTTCCACAGTTGGGGCAATATAACAGAGGATGAGAGCCCTTTTTGATGTAGCCCAGGTCCATGAATTTATGATATTGCCAGGTGATGAAGCTATTATAGATCTCATCGCCTGTGGTGAAGTAACGTCGCCAGTCAATACTATATCCAAGGGCTTTGAAGTCAGCTGTGATTGCCTCTGAGAAGAACTGCACAGTAGTCCACGGATCTGTGAACTTCTTCATCTGGGCCTCTATCTCTTCCTCATTATCTAGATATACTCGAAGATCCCGCTTCCATTGCTCAATTGCCACGGGGTCCTCATTTCTGACTCTGTCCACCATACCCAGGATGGGTGTGCCAGTTATGTGAGATGCCATTGGATACAGAACGTTGAATCCTTGCATCCGCTTATATCGCGCAATCAAATCTCCCACGGTGTAGGTTCTACTATGTCCTATATGCAATGCACCATTGGGATAGGGATAGGGGACAGTTAGGAAGAACTTCTTTTGCTTTGGGTCAGGATCTACTTCGAAGATACGATCTTTCTCCCATCGTTTCTGCCACTTCTTCTCAATTTTGGCTGACTCGCTCATCTCTTGATGCCTCTGTTCATTCTTGAAGTGTTAGTGGAGCCGTAACCAGTATCCTCTATAAAGGACACGCAAAAGTAGTTCGTTCTAATATTCGAGAACGCAATCCATCCTGGCTCACTCAAAGTTGAACACGTGATAACCCCTTATTAGAGCTTTGGATAACTAGATTTGACCTATGACTACAGGCCGCCAAGGATAGAGTGAAAAGGCCCATCGAAATCGCCCGGCTTATGGGAAACAGTTGGACTCGAACATCTAGTTCTGAATACATCGATATCCATAGGGAGCTAGTTCCATATCAACGAGTCCTAGATTTCTTTGAGCAAGTCGAGTCAGAGTCTGACGTCCTGAAATACTGCAATGGTGCAAATGAGAAAGGAAGATGGATTTTCCAAATCTATAGTATTGAATTTGTCAATGAACTTGCAAACCTGTTGAATGAAATGCAGACGAATCGGAACCCGCC
>CAJHYO010000132.1_pt1 | contig 13054 bp, 8 predicted proteins | sample 9198741 | NCBI WGS metagenome assembly CAJHYO01 (sample SAMEA7708364, study PRJEB35096) | sediment metagenome | biome: marine neritic benthic zone biome [ENVO:01000025]; feature: sediment [ENVO:00002007]; material: shallow marine sediment [ENVO:03000034] sea grass bed [ENVO_01000059] ... | reverse complement strand
TTCCTAGCAGTACTATCTGTCTGGATTTTTATATCATACAGAGGTTGGAAGCGGAATCTACTCAACTCTCTGATTGCAAACAGCAAAGTTGCGCAAACCTCCGTGGGCGCGATTGAATATGTTCTGAAAGGGAGTGGACCCGTACTATTGATGCTACATGGCAGTCCAGGAGGATATGATCAAGGCACTCTTGATACGGAGATGTGGATTGACGCAGGATTCTCCCTGCTATCAATCTCTAGACCAGGATACTTGCGTACACCATTGAGTACGGGAGAAACATTCGAAGAACAAGCTGATGCAATAGCAGCACTTCTAGACACACTCGACATACCACAAGTAGCAATTCTTGCAGCTTCAGGTGGAGGTCCTATTGGTCTACATTTTGCCTTACGTCATCCAGATCGATTAGACGCGCTAATCCTTATGGCAGCGGTCATCAATGAATATAGTGTGAGTCAGGAACAAATGGATTCGTTGCTTGCTAGAATATTCCTATCCGATTCTGGGGCAGACTTTGGAGTATGGTTGTATGACGTACTTACGAGACGCTGGACTAGCCGGTCTCTAAAAGAAAGCTTCAAGGAGACCGTGATTCTAGAATCGAAGGAACGGGATGAATATGTAAAGCAAGTTATGGCCATCCCGGAACAAGTGACATGGTACAAGAGATTCGTCCGTACGACGTGTCCGCTGAGTCCTAGATTGATTGGTTTGAACAATGACTTGAAGCTCCTTGAACAGGTTTCTTTTACAAGCTTGGAAGCCATCAAGTGTCAAACATTGGTGGTACATGGAACAGTTGATGGGGATGTGTCATTCTCAAACGCTGAATTTGCGTCTTCTTCTATCCCGAATGCTAAATTATACAGTCTTGATAACATAGGTCATCTAGTCTGGTTAGGAGAACATGTTTCTGAGATGAATTTGGAACTCATTAGATTTCTTAGAGAACACGCATAACTGTTGAATGTGAATTTGGGACACCACTTATGATACCTGCCCTAGTAACTTTGTGTTTAATTCATTAGAAGGAATTGGTGCATTAGGTGACAATAAGTTTGTCAGTCCAATGTTGGAGAATCAAATTATCCAGTCTGTCGCGCATAACACTCAATGATTGTTAAGAAACTTCGAGAAGCAATGAGTTTTTCAAGAATTGCTGTTATCTGTATTTGCATCTTTTTTGGGGTTAGACCTCAAAACGCGTGGTCCCTGAAATGAAATCTAAGAACTCCATCATGATCACCTTGGTATTAGTCGGGATGTTATCAGTGGCTTCCATCACATCTACTATACGATACGAAACGAATTTTGATACTGATAGAGCAGTCATCCAAGCATATACCCCGTTTGGACCGATCAATATTCTCGATGATGCTAGTTTTGATTCTCAGGCAAGTGCCAATGGTTGGGATGTCAATGGCAACGGACAGACACTTGAAACCGCTTATGTTATTCAAGACTTGGAAATCATAGATAGCATCTTCCCCTTGATTGAGATACGTTCGACTAGCAGATACTTCATCATTCAGAATTGCCATCTTGATGGAGTTGATGGTGGGGATGACGCGATCCTGATCTTCGATTGCTCGAATGCTTTACTTGTTGAGGGAAACTTGATTGAAAACATCAGGCATGGTGTCTATCTTCGAAACTCTCACGATGTGACAATTTTCAATAATACTGTTGATTCAGCATCTGAGAGTGCTCTGAGGATAGCAGGGGACAATATCACAATTGAGGAGAATCAGCTGCATAATGCCTACTGGAATACAATCTGGTTAGAAACCACTCAGAATACTGTGATTACTCATAATAATATCAGTGGAACACATGGCAATGGTATCTTTTTCGACGGACGCGGGACTGAGGAAACCATAGGTCCAGAGGGTAAATTGACACCTGGTGATAATACCAACAACACAGTGTCCTATAATTCCATTTCTGGTGTTGAAACAGGCATTCTCCTTCACTCCTCGTATTATTCTACAACTTTTACTCACGTTAATCATAACAACATCACATTCTGTTTAGACGAAGGATTAGATGTATGGGGGAGTGAAGACAACTATGTTGAATTCAACAAAATCGAGTTTAATGGTGGGTATGGTGTTTATGTCAATGGCGCCGCTAATTGTGAATTCAACAACAACTCGATTTCCACCAATGGTCAGAGCGGTGTTTTGTATCATGAGAGACCCTTTAATGTTAACTTCAAAGGTAACACAATTGAGTGGAACTTCGACCGAGGTATCATGTTTGACGACTCGAATTATGATGCGGTCCTATATGCTGATATCGACAGTAACACCATTCGAAATAATAATGAGAGTGGAATTGATATTGCATCTCCAGTTCAATACCTGGACATCACAAATAACGTGATTTATGGTAATTTTGTATCTGGCATTACAGCTTATTGTTCCACCAATGATGCACAGAATATCCTAATCTCTGGAAACCAGATTTCTTCTAACGATGGCTCTGGTATAGAACTCGTGTCCGGATTGAGGGGTATTGATATTATCCAAAATGAACTAGCATGGAATGGTGGTGCTGGGATTAGTATAGGTTTCAATGTAAGTGATTGTGATGTTATAGGCAATGTGATTCATGATCAGCCAATTGGAGTACTAATCGGACAGTCTATTGGCAATGAAATAAGCCTGAATACTATCTATGGTTGTAGTAATGGCATAGCGTTACTGCTATCGGGATCCAACAGCATATTCCTCAATAAACTATATGACCCTTCAGATGTGCATCATAATGACATAGGAATCTATTTTCAGATCTCCCATGACTCTATAGTCTTGAATAATACAATTATCGGATGTTATACTAATGGATTAAGAATCCAATTCCAATCCGATAACAATACGATTCGCTTCAACTCCTTCATCGATAATAGTGGGACAACTCAAGCAACAGATGACGGACCGGATAACATCATTGAAATGAACTATTGGAATGATTGGACCACACCTGATGTCAACTCAGATGGTTTTGTGGATGTACCCTATAATCTCACTGGGTCATCCAATAACAGCGACCCTCTACCACTGGCTGATTTGCCTGCTCCTATAGAAACTGACTACATCCTGAATTTTGACCTCCTCTATCCTATTGGAAGTGAGCTCATCAATGCAACAACAATAATCAGTTGGTCCGAGGGAATTGATACAGAAGGTCATCCAATCTATTACACTATATCCTACTCCTCAAATGGTGGTTCCGATTGGACGGAAGTTACAGGAGGCTTGACCAACACCTCCTATCTGTGGGATACATCGCTTTTACCCAGGGGTTCAAATTATCGTGTCATGGTCAATGCTACTTGTTCAGAAAATGCTGAGGATGTTGATTCATCAGCTGTGTTTACACTCAATGTACACTCACTCCAAGCTCCAATAGTCACTCATCCAAATGGAGGTGAGGACATTCTTGGCTTTACAACAATTGCATGGTTACCAGCTGTCGATTCCTGGGAAGATTCAGTGACGTATTCAGTCTTTTACTCAGACAATGTTGGTACTGATTGGATTGAGCTAGTGGACGACATCTCAGCTACACATTATGATTGGGATTCATCCTCACTCGAGGCTGGTACTCAATATATGATTCGAGTGATAGCATCTTGTGAATATGGACTCACCTCCTATGATGATTCCAATGCAGTATTCTCACTGATAGGTCACACACTGGGTACGCTCAATATCCTCTATCCCACAACTGGGGTAACTGTCAGTGGCTATCTTGTGATAACCTGGAATGCGGTGTTAGACTCTTGGAATCACGATGTGACTTATTCTGTTGAATATTCAGATGATGATGGATCGACTTGGAACGAGATTGCTCGAGACTTAGCCACAACATCCTTGGGAATGAACATCTCTCAACTCTATACTGGGTCCGATTATCGAATCAAGGTCAACGCAATCTGTGACCTGGGGTTGACCGTAGAAGACATTACTGACACCTTTTCAATAATAGGCCAAACACCTCCACCTGATGGAGGGGCAATGACCATCTTGATTGTGCTGATCGGAGCTGGTGTAGCAGCAACAATTGTAATCATTATTATAGTTAGGCAGCGTGTTCTTGGTAAGGCTGGTGCAGAATAACAGGTTGATTAGAACCAGGGACTTACGCAGTGGATGTGAGTGATGTTCACATGAAAACATGGTTCGTTATCTTAATGCTGATACTTTGTGTAGCCATGCCACAGACTCTTCACGGTCAGAATTCACAATTAGGAATAGCGTCACATTCTCTGAAGGTAATTAATCCAGTCTTCGCTTCCTTCAATGAGAGCTCACCAATTACGATAAACGGAGATGCGGATTTCATATCTCAAGCAAATAGTAGTGGATGGGATGGTAACGGTACCGAGGTAAGTCCATTCATCATCAGTGGACTGAATATCACATCTGCATTGATTGGAAATCCGCTTGTAGACATCTCTGATACAACGGTTCACTTCGTTTTGGAGAATAATCTCTTGGTGGGGGGATCCGTTGGTCTTAGTCTTGATACTGTTTCGAATGGTCGGATATCGAATAACACCGTTCGCGCATCCTCAGGTTATGGTGTCTACCTATATCAAGTCAACAGTTGTTTGGTAAGTGAAAACGATATTCATGAGAATGACGGAATAGGGATGCTTGCAGATTATTCAAATCACTCTGACATCAGAAGCAATACAATATATGAAAATAACATTGCTGGACTGTATCTACGAGATTCCCCAAATAACGCAATCGTAAGTAATAATCTAAGTTACAATCAAGGAAGTGGTATTGTCTTTGGTAATTCAGACAATTGCATCATATATCACAACTTGGTTCATCATAATTCAGGAAGCGGTCTCTCAATCGGTGTTTCCGATTCGATAACGGTTATGAATAACACAATCTATGAGAATGGTGATGAGGGAGTCGTTATTGCTAGTTCACCAACCCTAACCAATGTTACAATGAATACCTTCTTTCGAAATAGATTGTGGGGTATTAGGATTTCATCTTGTGGAATAGTGGCTACTTACAATAACTTCATTGATAATACCTGGATTCATCTAAATCCAATACCTATTGGAGGGGATTCCGAGATAAGCCTATTTTCACATAATTATTGGAGTGATTGGGTTTCACCTGATGTCAATAATGATAACCTTGTTGACATTCCATATTCCATCAGTACATACATATCTATAGTTGACATCCATCCCCATGTATATGCATTCGTAGACTTCAACCTTCATATTCTAACAAAACCTATTCTGTTCTACCCAAATGTGAGTCTCGATGGTGTATTTTATTATGGGATCATGGATGTAGCTTGGGGTCCTTCAAGTGACACACATGGTCATTCAGTTTCCTATAATGTTAGCTACTCGAATGATGCAGGAATGACGTGGACTTCAGTAGTGACAGCTTTTGAGGACATATCCTATTCATGGGATACAACAACCCTTCTACAGAATGAGTCCTACAGTGTTATGGTAGTAGCTCAGTGCTCTGAAGGGCTTGAATCTTCTGACTTCACCAATACGAGCTTTATTGTTCGAGAACATACACTGACCACTCCTGTCATCATATATCCTACAGGTGGAGAGACGTTTACAAATGACATACCCGTAGAATGGACTCTAGTTGTTGATTCGTGGAATCATGAGGTTACGTATTCAATATACATCTCTATGGATGATGGAGTTAGTTGGATATTTGTAAATGAATGGGTTGAGGCCTCCCACGGCGAAATTAACGATGAAGACCTGACATCTGATCAGATCATCATTAAAGTTGTAGCATCAGATTCAAATGGGTTGACAAGCGAATTCATTCTAGACAGCCAAATATATTATAATCCTCATCTTGGTGGAGTTATTGTGATGACGGGTGTTTTAATCATAAGTGGGATAATTGTGGCAGTTGTCCTCTATCTACGAAGAAGGTGATTGGCCGCTCTGTTGGCTCGAACGCTGAATTTGCGTCTTCTTCTATCCCGAATGCTAAGTTATACAGTCTTGAGAACATAGGGCATCTAGTCTGGTTGGGAGAACATGTTTCTAAGATGAATTCGGAACTCGTTAGATTTCTTAGAGAGCATTCATAGTTATAGAATGCGTTCATTCTATGATAATATCTAATGATTCTTCAGACAGACTTTTCATTTCCAGAGACAGAGATTACTATCACACTTGAAGAGCATGAAGGCAGGATTAAATGAGTCAGCTTGGCCTCCTTCATCCTAAGGTCCTTTTGGCAAGTGATCTGTAAGTGGAACGCTTCATCCTACCAATGCTATGCTTTGGGCTTGGATCTTCCAGAAAGGCTTTGATTGCATTCGTTGTAGCACTATTATCCCCAAGCAAAATTGTGGCGTGATTTGTATCTTTGACTTCCACCCATTGACAAATAGGAATAACTGCCGCTATCAACTTTGTTGGCTCCTTTTTTGAAAGGGATGGTTTACCTAGGAAGTTTCCTGAGGCCCATAAGAATAGTGAAGGAGCTTGGATATTTGTCCAAGCATGATAGGGATCGAATTCCTTCAGGGAGTAGAGATCCTGCAAAGCTCTCTCTTTGGTAAGTTTTGGTGAAGAAGTACCGTCTTCGTTGGTACCAATATCATGTTTGAGATAAGCTTCTGTATGTTTCGACCATTCTCCCTCATACATATTCTTCATTTCTTCGAAGTAGGCCTCTGCGGAGCCGTATTTCGTTGCCAATCTGGTTATCATGGGTTCAATGTTATTGAGGAGGTCTTCATAGTCGACTTTCGGACCTCCACCTCCACCATCGACCAAAATTACTCTATGCACTCTGTCTGGGTTTTGGGAAGCAATGTACGAAGATATTGCAGCTCCATAGGAATGTCCTAGCAAGATTACCTTGTCAAGAGATAAGGTGTCAAGTAATCCTATTATGTCACTGGCATGTTGAGCAAAATGATATCCATTTGGAGTCTTATCACTATCTCCACGCCCTCTGAAGTCAACAGCAATCACTCGAAATTGGGGCGAGAGCCGTTCACCTATATTATCCATATACCTGCAATTGGCGGTCAATCCAGGCAAACACAAGATGGGTGTTCCCTCTCCAGGCCAGTCAGCTACATGAAGTTTGATTCCATTGATTGCGATATCCTTCTCTTCCAAAATGCTCGACTCCTCCATAAGTTTGTGGCAGGTATCTGATAAAACCTACCAAGAGACTTGGAAGAGTGATACGCTTAATATGAACGCAACATTCTTTGAGCCTCGCATATTCGATGACTGTTATTCTCAACAGGTGAATTTGTATGTCCCAACCCCCTGGTGTTCATCCGATCAATATTGGAATGTTGCTAACGCGGAATGCACAAAGTCGCCCTGATCATCTTGGAATTGTATTTGAAGGAAAGCGACTGACCTTTCTGGAATTCAATCTAAATGTGAATCGGATTGCGAACGCATTGCGTGGTTTGGGGATTGACAAAGGGGATAAGATTGCCATTGTGCTCCCGAACTGCCTGGAGATACTTGAACTGTACTGGGGAATTGCGAAACTGGGCGCAGTGGCTGTGCCGTTGAGTACATTGCTCATGAGTTCCGGGCTCGAATCGCTCATCACGGATTCGGATGCGAAACTGGTTGTGACGGACTCCCAGTTCATCGACATCTTCGAAGAGATAAAACAGGAATTGCCTAATGTGGCCTCAGATGGGTATATTCTCATCGATGAGCCTTCGAGCAAGGGTTACCAAGACTACCACGCCCTCAAGGCAGAAGTGGATGACACGGAACCTGAAAGCGTTGAATTTGATGAAAGTGATCCATACAATATCATCTACAGTAGTGGTACAACTGGATTGCCCAAGGGAATCGTGTTATCTCATTATGTGCGAGCTTTCTACGCCTCATTGTTCGCTTCGAGTTTTAGAATAATGCCGGAAAGCGTTGTGATTCATGGGGGTTCCATTGTGTTCAATGGGGCGTTCGTGACTTTGATGGCAGCAATGCTGGTTGGGGCGACCTTTATTTTGCTACCCACGTTTGATGCCCAAGAATTCATCGATACCGTCCAGCGTGAGAAGGCCACCCATGTGATGCTGGTTCCTTCCCAATTGATTGCGATTCTCAATGCTCCTAATTTCTCCGCTGACGCCTTGAAATCATTCGAAATGATTTGTTCTTTGGGTGCGCCATTGCATATGGATGTCAAAGAACAGCTGAATCAGCTCCTGCCGAATCGATTTTACGAGCTGTATGGGTTAACGGAAGGCTTCATCACAATCTTGGACAAAACGCATTATGCCAGAAAGCCTGAATCTGTTGGAATTCCACCCCCATTTTATCAAATCCGCATTATGAATGATGCAGGAGAAGAAGCCCCAGTTGGCGAGATCGGTGAAATAGTTGGACGAGGACCTACACTCATGACTGAATACTACAAACGTCCAGAACTGACCGCCCAGACTGTCAAAGAGGGGTGGCTCTATACAGGAGATCTAGGCTACGTTGATGCCGATGACTTCCTCTATTTAGTGGATCGAAAGAAGGACATGATTATTTCCGGGGGAGTGAATGTCTATCCGAAGGATATCGAGGAAGTTGTCGCACTCCACCCCGCGGTGAAAGAGGTGGCTGTTTTTGGGATTCCCGACGAAAAGTGGGGGGAAACACCTGTGGCTGCAGTATCACTGTTACAGTCTGATATGGTCACATCCGAGGTGTTGGTGGATTGGGTGAATGAAAGGGTCGGGGCAAAGTTTCAGCGTTTGCGCCAAGTGGCGATTATCGATGAATTTCCTCGCAGCATATCCGGCAAAATCCTCAAACGAGTCTTGCGCGATGAATATCCAACCTTCAAGGAATAGCGGATTAGTCCAAAATCTTTTTCGGATTGACGATTTATCACTAAGGCACTGGTATCTGTCAAAATTGATGCCATTTTTGCCGATATCATAGCGAAGCTTAAAGGATGCTGAGGGGATTTTTATGCTCTCTTTTATTTCCAGAACTATGAATTCCTCAAAAGCTGTGGCGTGTTTCTATTGTTCTGAATATGCGAAAGTGACTAAAGACTATCCCAAGAATCTTGCCTCAAATGATGAAGAATCCTTTACTCCTCGATGTCATCTTCACTGGAAATTTGAATGCAGCAAATGTGGTAAAATGAAACACTTCAATGGAATTGGCTGGTGTTCTGATTGTAAGACCTTTACCTGCCTGAACTGCGCAGAAGAAAAAATAGTAAGAGAGGAATTTCTAGTTTATGATTATTACTATAACATTCCTTGCAATAGATGTGGAAAATTGAATCCGGCACTTGATTTTGCAGAGTGTGAGGGAACTCATCCATTACAAACAGGCGACCTTCAAGCGACAGGTGAGGTTCAAGTATGGACACCGAGTTCCAGTGATGAAATGGAACCTCAGGTATTTCCTCATCGGTCATGGGGGTCTGAAAGGATCCTCTCGCTTGGAAAACCTCTGAACATTGAGAGGCTTGAATCTCTTGAGGAATTAAACCCCAAGACTACATGGGATGCTTTAGCTTCTACATGGGTTGAGAATGTCCGCAGAGGTGATGAATATCATCAGACAAACATCATCCAACCTGAAGTATACCGATTGCTGGATACGCAGAAGGGCGATATAATTCTGGATGTTGCCTGTGGCGAGGGAGCAGTTGCCAGGCATCTGGCAAGGTGTGGAGCTAAGGTAACTGGCATTGACATTTCGAAAATGCTTGACTATGCCATTGTAAAAGAGAAAGAAGAAATGCTAGGTATTGACTATCAGAAGCTGAATGCTGAAGAACTACAAAAGAAATTTGGAGAAGCTGTGTTCGACAAAGTCGTCTGCAACATGGCTCTAATGGATATAGCTGATTACAAAACAACGTTGAAACAGATATCACGTGTATTGAAGGATGATGGAATCTTTGTGTTTAGTATAACTCACCCTGCATTCGTATTTCCTTCATGCAGGGGTATTATAGTCCCAAACGATTCTGAGAGAAATGAGGATAGAATTCGATTCATCATTGACTACTTTGATGAACGACCATCAATAATCAGTGACTTCAGTTGGCTTCCAGCACCATTTCTTCAATTCCACAGACCGATAAGCTCGTATGTCAATGTGTTAGTGAAGAACCATTTCGTGATTGTGGAGATGAGTGAGCCGCAAGTGTCCAAAGATTTAGTTGAGAGATTCCCAAGAGAAGCGTACTGGGATGATGAACGAAGACCTGAGTTCCTATTTGTGAAAGCAGTGAAGAATTCGAGTATCTAGTTTATCTGTTTCCACAAAGTGTCCCCGATCCAAAGGATCAGACGACACATTGTCACCTGCATTTATCAGTCACACACACTCATAGAACTACATGGACAGTGACCCAAAGGACGTTGTAAGAGAAGGATACGACAAGATAGCTAGTCAATATGATGAGTACCGTGATCTATTCAATAACCAAACTGAGCTTAATGAGTTAATGAACTTAGTTAGACCCGGCGGTCATATCCAATGAAATTAAGCATTTTTATCAAGTTCTTTTGTACGACTCGCGAGAATTTCTCTTGGATATGTTATGAGTTTCTATGATTCGCCCTCAGATTTCAAATCAAAATGTAGATTGACAATCAATACTTGTACTTGAGATATATTCTTGATTCTCAAAGCCCGGAGGATGAAGATGTCTTCAGACGCTCCACCCTGTCCGCTCTTCTTAATGGTTTTAATACGATAATCTGCTGGAAGATATGATATTTCCATTTTCAACACTAATCATAATCATCAGGTCAGGTTTTATTTATACGATTCCATTTCTGGGAATCCATTATGAGTCCTGAATATCCTTCAACTGATCGGTTTATGAAAGGGCTAGACCTAAGCCAGGTCTTCTACGAGGAAGCTGTTAAACCGCTCCTAGAGTCAGAGTTTCCGAATCTTGTATACTCGGCAGGACATCTGGGGGCTGGATCGGATGTACTAGGTTTTGACACAGAGCAGTCTATGGATCACGATTGGGGACCGAAGTTGTTGCTCTTTCTAGGAGAGAAGGACTATGAGAAATACCACGAATCTCTAGACACTTTTCTCGGTCACAATTTGCCCACTGAGATTCGTGGCTTCCCGATTAGCTTTGGTCGCCATGATGATGGTCCTATCTTTATGCACCTGTCAGACGAACGTCCGCTCAATCACGGAGTCAAGATAGTTACAATCCGGTATTACTTTGAGAGATATCTTACTGTAAATCCACTTGAGAAGATGAATCCGATAGATTGGGTTGTTCTCCCTGAACAACGATTACGAAGTATTGCTGAGGGTCGTATCTTCCATGATGGACTTGGGCAGTTGCAATCCATTCTTGAGAAACTATCCTACTATCCTAATGATGTATGGCTGTATCTCTTGTCAACACAATGGAGACGGATTGGTCAAGACGAACCATTCATGGGACGTTGCGGGCAGGTAGGAGATGAGCTAGGCTCTCGTGTTGTTGGTTCTAGACTGGTATACGACATCATGAAGCTGTGTTTCTTTATGGAGAAGCAGTATGCCCCGTATATCAAATGGTTTGGATCGGGTTTTTCGCAGCTCAAGAGTGCAGATATTTTGACACCAATCCTTGAGCGTGTGTTTGAAGCAACTTCATGGGAGGATCGACAAGAACATCTTGTGAGAGCATATGAGCTAGTTGCTGGAATGCATAATGACCTCGGCATTACAGAACCCATGAAGACCAAGGTGTCAAACTTTCACAACCGGCCGTTCCTAGTCATTCAAGCTTGGGATTTCGCAGAAGCGATCTATGAAACAATCCAAGATGAGGAGGTCCTATCGCTTTCGAAGTTTCTCGGGGGTGTTGATCAGTTTGTCAACTCTACTGATGTACTATCAAAACCGAAACGATACCCAAAACTCCGAAATATGTTCGATTCTCTGTCATTAGAGTACGATATGTAAGAGCCTTCCTCAGTTTCTACATGTATCGTAAGTTTTTGCGCAAGTCCTGTAGACATTTGACTCCTGAGGTCAAAGACTCAACTCGGTGTTGTTGAGAGTAAGATACATGTTCTAGAGTGTTAGAGAAGACTTCTTGGTTAGGTGTCGTGTAATGCAATATGGAGTCTATATTTCGAATTATACTTTGGATGGGGATCCTAGGAATTTTGTGAAATTGGCTAAAGAAGCCGAAGAGTGCAATTGGGATGGCTTCTTTATGTGGGATCATATTAATCCTGAAACTGGATTCAAAAAAGGTGTTGCTGATCCTTGGATTGCACTATCAGGCATAGCCGCTGTTACAGAAAGAATTCGAATAGGAACCACTGTTACACCACTTCCTCGAAGACGTCCACAAAAAGTTGCACGAGAAACTGCATCTCTTGACGTCCTTTCCAATGGACGTTTAATTCTTGGTGTTGGTCTGGGCGGTCCAACTGACGCCGAGTTTGAATGTGAGGACACGAGTGCAAGAATAAGGGCGGAGAAGCTTGATGAGTCATTGGACATAATTACCGGTCTATGGAGTGGCGAACCTTATTCATTCCAGGGGAAGCACTACAAGTTTGATGAAGTAACTTTCAAGCCAATACCCATTCAAAAACCACGAATACCAATCTGGTGTGCAGGGTCGTGGCCTTTGAAAAGGCCTTTTGAAAGAGCGGTCAAATACGAAGGTGTATTTCCATTAGGCACTGGTGGTGGTTTGGAGTTATCAGATTATGAGGATATAGGAAACTTCGTTACAAAGCACCGAACAAGCAAAGATCCTTTTGATATTGTGTGCATGGGTGTATCAACCGGAGATCCAGAGAAAGATTCATGGATTGACATATGCGCTGTATATGGTTCAACTTGGTACGTAGAGGTAATATGGAAAGGTAAAATGGAGGATGCCCTCACTGTTGTACAAAGGGGACCTCCGAGATACTAAAGAGTACTACCCATTCCGTAAATTCTACAGTATTCTTACAAACTGTTTGCCAATTTTGCCGATATCCTTAAAATCCAAGACGCAATGCTTCTCATCAGCTGAGCCGGTTTGGCGGAGTA
>CAJHYO010000236.1_pt1 | contig 13211 bp, 12 predicted proteins | sample 9198741 | NCBI WGS metagenome assembly CAJHYO01 (sample SAMEA7708364, study PRJEB35096) | sediment metagenome | biome: marine neritic benthic zone biome [ENVO:01000025]; feature: sediment [ENVO:00002007]; material: shallow marine sediment [ENVO:03000034] sea grass bed [ENVO_01000059] ... | reverse complement strand
GTCTGGCTAATGTTTTACTTCCACATCGCAATCATAGGAGCTTTACTTATATTCGAGTGTCGTAAATCCTAAGATGTTAGACTTCACCAGCGGAGTCTGGGGAAACTCGAATGGGTGATATGATGTCTGAAGACTACGATGGAGCGACGGCCGGCAGAGTTCTCGTATTCGATGCTAATGAGAATGTGAAATTCCCGGCTCAATTCAAAGACGCTATGGGGACCAATAATGGTTTGATGGTGCTAGTGCACAAGGACCGACTCATCAAAATCTTCCCGCTTGAAGACAAAGAGGTAAGCTTTCTGTCGGTCGAGATTAAGAAACTCACAAATGACTTCCTAACTCAGCTCTCGCAGGTCTTCAAGTCAGCAGGCCTAGTCGATTTGCTATTTTCAACTGGTGTCTGCCTTCGCGGCACGAGATGTTTCTACGAATGCTATTTCAATCCCGGACAGCTAACCAACACAGTGGAAGATCTGAGGAACGAACTTGCCGCACTCGAAGGCGTCAGCTATGTTCATATCGAGATTGTGCATTCATGACCTAAACGGCGAGTTGCTCAAGGGATATGCAAGACATAATCATAGACCTGATACTACAGGGCTATCTAGGCTTATTCATTATCTGCCTTACAATCAATTTGATACCGTTCATCAGCCCCAGCAATATGGTGCTAGCAGCTGTTGCCTATCTATTCATGTTTCCAGGAGAGCGAATCCTAATTGAGGCAGTAATAATAGCAGCTCAGATCGGGATTGTCGTTGCGCTTGCTGCTGCTGTTTCAAAGGTCATTCTATACTATGCAATGCGAGGGTCGCGCGTCGTCTTGTCAGAACGCATGCTAACAAAAATAGACTTAGAGCGGGAAAGAGTACGGAAATGGGGTGCTATCGCGCTTCTTCTCTCCGCAGGCTCTCCAGTTCCAGACGATCCCATTGTCATTTATTGCGGCTTAACACAGTATAGTGTTCCCAAGTTTTTTGCCAGTTACTATGTTGGAAAAGTAGCAGTCACCATTCCAGGCGCGCTCATCGCCTCAGCAGTTAGTTCTCTGTTCGGATCTATGCCTACTGTTATTGGCTCAATCGCTTTGACTGCTATCATTCTTGGATTTATATTCAAACGTCCGTCTGATGATGATTCTATGAGTCAAGAGAGTGATGACACCTCTGAAACCGAATCTAGTAGCCTTTGAATTGGCGGATGTAGGAACTCTTAAGAGCTTCACAGCAAAGTAGTGCTTCATTCGGGTGATAAGATGGCTGGAAAAAGTACTGCAGATATTAAGTGTGTGAAATGCAAGAAGGTCTACGAATCTGATGTAATTGACCATATAGACCTCTCAAAGGACCGTGACCTTGCAAAGAACTTGAAGGCTGGAAAAGCAAACAGAGTTCAATGTCCTAAATGCAAAAAAGTCCAGTACCTAGACAGGAGTATTGTCATCAACTTCGAGCCAGAGAATCTCATAGTTGTCTTTGATCCTGCAGCCAAGAAGAAGACTGTCCGAGAAGTGCACGAGCGCGACTACCAATCAGTAATAGGATTCAGCGAGATTCTAGAAGAGATAGGAGAAGAAACAGAGTTCAAAGTCATTTCAAAACTCGAACAACTGAAGACACTAGTGACTGACTACATGAAAGTATATGAATAGTCCACTAGAGTTTCCTCTTTCCAAGGAGAAACTCCTCTACCCATCTTTCTGCACGATACATTGTTGTAGGTGTAGGAGGCATCTTGAAACCATAAGCCGAGATTGACTCCAGCGACCCTCCAATCTCTCTCTTAAGGGCTAGCTTAGCGCCTCGAATAGCATCCATCAGTATTGGACCAGCATTGGGGCCATCAGTAACTTCCATTCTAATGTCAATCTTGATTGGTGCTCCTCCAAACTGGCGACCGTTCACATAGAAGTATGACTCTCTGCTGTTATCCATGAACGGCACGAAATCTGAAGAACCCGCTACGAGAGGCGCATCATACGGAAGGTCCTGACTAATTGCACCGCTCTTTACTCCTCGCTTCCTCATCCGCCCACGATAGTGTGAGTCTAGCGACTCAGCTCCTCCACCGACATCTAATTGGTAGCTTTTGTCCACTCGTACTCCACGTGCTACAAGGAGCTGAAGGAGGTTCCTGTGAAGGACCGTTGAGCCAAGCTGGTCTTGGAGATCATCTCCAATGAGGGGCAATCCTTTCTCTTTGAATTTGTTACTCCATTCTTGGTCAGAGGCAATAGGTATTGGAGCGCCATTAATGAAGGCGCAACCCGCCTCCAGACTAGCGCCAGCGTAGAACTTGGTGGCTTCTTCAGCAGATCCAGGCAAGAGATTGATGACTATCTCAGCACCAGAGTCCCGGAGAACCTTGACAACATCAGATTCGCTAGCACTGGAAATCTTGACCAACGCTCTAAGCATATCGTCTACACCATCGTGTACAGGTCCCATTTCCACCTTAATTCCTATCTTGGGTACTTCTGCGAATCGAATCACATTGTTTGGTTTTGCATATATTGCATCAGATAGGTCGACGCCAACCTTACCTTCAGCGACATCGAATGCAGCTACAAACTTAATATCCCTTACGTGGAAACCAGCAAAGTCTGGATGACTCAAGCCTACTAGGTCATCATTCGCTTTGGCATCATTATAGTATTCCACTCCCTGGATTAGGGCACTTGCGCAGTTGCCTACACCAACAATTGCTACATTAATCCCATTCATTCATTGCACCTCTGACTACAAAGTATAGGCTCCGGACCGCACTTCCATAGTGTACTTTTAAAGTTTTATGACCATATAATAGTACGCAAGTGAGACCTGTGAGACCTTGGGGTCGTTTTATTGAGAAGAAATGCTTATGTTGTTAGGACGCATACCTAAGGTTGGACGACTGGCTGAAGCCTGTTGCTCCTCACGCATGCAGAAGAGTGTGTGACCGGATTCAACGTCTATCCGAATGTCCTCCTGTAGGGAGATTCGGCTCTCACCCAGTGTTCAGAGAACGGTGTTGGATTTCGTGGTTTGGAGCACCACTACTCACGTTCAAATTGAGAGGGTGGACCTCAAATGCCCTTCGGGGCACCAAGTCTTTGGCTCTAGCCAGCGTCCCCTTCTTCTGTATGGATTTCTCTCATACTACGGGGCAAAAAATCAGAGACTCTCGGCTAGCAAGTCCACAACATCAGCAACTCCAATCGAACTGCCTTCCTGACTAGCTCCAGACTCCAAGCTATTGACACAGAATGGACACGCAGTTGCAATGACATCTGCTCCGATTTCTATTGCCTGTCTAGCCCTATCTGCTCCAATCCGATTTGAAAGATCAGAATCGTAGGACTGTACTCCTCCGCCCGCACCGCAACAAAGTGCAGCTTCCATCTTGGTCTCCATCTCAATTAGCTCGATGCCTGGTATTGCGCTAAGGATTTCGCGAGGCGCATCATAGATTCCAAGCTCCCTTCCTAGATGACATGGGTCATGGTATGTAACTTTTCTCTTCTCTCCACGCCCTCTAAAGTCCAAATCACCATTTCTGATGAGTTCAGCAGCATACTCGACAATATGGATCACCTCTGGAAGCTCAATTCCAAACCGCTCGGGGAAGTCCTTTCTCAATGCATTGAGGCATCCAGGACAGGAAACAACAATCCGCTCCGCACCTGTCTCTTCAAAGGCGTTCTTTATTCTCTCAGCGCTTTCTTTCACTGATTCAACCTTACCTGTTCTAATCATGACCGACCCACAGCATGGCTCCTCTTCCAGCACTCCGAAGTCTTCCGCAGCTGCTTTCAGTATCTTGGCTGTTGAGATGGCAATAGTGGGGAGTCTCATCCCAGCAGTACACCCAGTGTAGTAGATTGTTTTTGCTTTGGCTGGGACATCGAAGCCAACCTCTTCCACCCAATTCCTCCGAATACTATTATCATCTTCATACGGATTCAGATGGGTGAGAATCTTCTCAACAACAGCGTCCCGCGACTCATTTGGAGCATCATTGAGGACTTGACGGACTTGCTCCAATGTCTTCTTTGGGTCAAACTCAGCAGTGCAAATCTCAGTGCAGTTCCCACACAGCATGCAAGTGTAGAGTGACTCGACGTTTTCAGCAGTCTTCTCAAGTCGCCCATCAAGAAGAGCTTGCGCAATTTGGATTCTTCCCCTCATGAAGCTAGTTTCAAAACCGCTCGAGTTCCTCCAGACGGGACATACTCCATCGAATCCCATTTCCTCATACACAGCATTTCGGCAGATTCCACACCTTCTGCACTGAGCTAAGTTCTCAAGGAGGTCATCCAAGTCTACGGCGTCCAACTCTCAAATACCTCCCAATACCCCTGGATTCATTATCCCCTTAGGATCGAGTGATTCTTTCAGAGTCTTCACAAGTGCTAAGTAGTTTTCCATCTCCCCAACACCATCAGTCCAATAAGGTGCTAGCTTGAAAGGAACGGCACCAGTCTTGAATAGACGGCGAGCGAGATCTCTATGTGCGTCACGAGCCTTCTGCTCTTCTTCCCTATCTTGCGGATCATAGAATAGCTGCGGATAGTAGTTGTAGCTAGCATGTCCTGATAGGAATCCTGCAGTGTGACCTAGAATGTTATATTCCTCCATTACGGACCAGAGTTCCTCAAGAGTTCTGTGCCAATTCGATGGGGTCTGGTGGTGATACAAGATTCGCCAGTGCCACCTATGGACATAGGAAGATCGAGCTAGAATCCTCATTCTATTATTCCACTCCCCTTCTGGCAACTCCCTGATGCCGACTTCGTGACCACCAGTGCTTTCGCATAGCCTCTTAGTCATCTCAATATCACTCTGGAGTTTGTCATTTCGTAGTGATCCAAGAACAAGAGAAACTGTGTATTTTGGCCAATCATATTCTGGAACTCCAAATTCCTCCCCTATCATTTCGAGGAATAAGTCGAGAATTTGACCTTCATAGATGACTGCCCAGAGAGAGCTAACATCATTTTGCTTTAGCTCAATTAGGAATTTCTCGGCTTGGTCTGCGACCTCAAAGCCAAAAGTATTGTAGTCGAATTGATGCATTCGTTTATGGGTTTTGAGGGATACTTTCGTGATGATGCCAAAACTGCCTAAGGAACCAATAAAGAGCCCTGTAAGGTCTGGACCAAACGAATATCGCAGGAAAGGCCCGGGTGCATTTGGATTAGCCTCAGATCCAGTCTGAATGATACGGCCATCTGATAACACCACCTCCAGTCCTAGAACAAACTCCGCAATGCATCCGAATTTCGATGATCCAAATCCAGCTCCGTTTACGGCAACATTCCCTGCTACGGTCGCTGAGAGCGATGAGCCAGGGTAGAATGGGACCCACAGGTCATCCTGCTTTAGAAACTTGTCAAGCATGCCATAAGTGACACCTGCTCCAACGGTTACGGAGCGAAGTTCTTTGTATAGAGTAATGTTGTTTAGCCGCATCATTTCTATGACAAGTCCGCCATCTTTGGGAATGACTTCACCTTGGAGGCTAGATCCACCTGACCTCGGTATGACTGGGATTTCATTCTTGTTAGCAATCCTCATTATTTGCGCGACCTCATCGGTATTTCCAGGACGGACCACCGCATCTGGCATCACAGGGTCATAACTAGTTGATGCTGAAACAGAATATGCCATTAGCACATCTTTTCTAATTGATACATACTCCTTTCCTACAATCTTCTCCAATTCCATGATGATTTTAGGATCCAATCCTTCACCTCCGCAGACCGGAGCGAATCAGATAATATGCCGAATCTTCATCAAGTTGCTCGCGGATTCTTTTACCGCTTTTATAGATGCTGTTTATTTTCTGAAATCCTTAATGATGTCAAGAAACATCTTGACATTTTCAGTGATGACTTCATAGCGGCCTTCCTTTATCGCCTTCTTCTCAGTAATGGCGCTACCTACACCTAACGCAAATGCTCCTGCTTCTAGTAATGGTCCTGCGGTTTCTAAATTGACGCCTCCAGTAGGTACTAACGGAATCTGTGGAAGAGGGGCTCTAACCGCTTTGATGTATTTCGCTCCTCCCAAATTTCCACACGGAAAGACCTTGACTGCGTCAGATCCGAGGTTATAGGCGTCCAGTATCTCAGTTGGTGTGAGTGCGCCAGGAATGCATGGCTTGGAATGCTTCTTTGTAGCATCAATAAGCTCCTTTGAGTACCCTGGGCTGACGATGAATTCGCTGCCTGCGGCAATTGCTTCATCAACCATCTTTCCGTTCAGAACAGTCCCTGTACCGATCAGCACTCTGTCACCTAGTTGTTCTGTGAGCTTTCGTACAACGTCTGTTGCTCCAGGTACACTGAAAGTGACTTCAATGATCCTCACACCACCCTCAATGAATGCGTCTGCCACTCTCAACGCAGTATCAGAGGAGTCCACTCGAATAATGGGTATGAGCGCAGTTTTGTGTATCAAGTCCAATGACTTATGCTTATTCCACATTGATTCATACCTACCTGTCTATTCTGAGACCTCGTTCACGTCCTTTGATTAGTTTCTCAACCTCTGACTTGTAGACAAATGCCAGGTCTCCAGGTACAGAGTGCTTCAGAGCTGAGAAGGCAGACCCAAAGTCCACAGCTTTCTGGAGATCCTTCAAGACGAGATAGCCATAGATAAAGCCCGCACTGCATGAATCCCCACCTCCAAGGCGGTCGATGACTTCTACATCATATACAGGGCTTTTGTAGACCTTGCCATCAGAAAATGCGAATACAGACCACTTGTTAGTAAGGACGGTAGGGGTTTCTCGAAGTGTTATCACTACGACTTCGAATCCAAACTTATCGATAAGCTTCTTCGCTACTTCTTCGTAGTCTTTGCCCTCAATGCCGTAGACTACCTTTGTGTCCTCTTCGGTTGTGATTAGGATGTTAATGTATTCTGAAGCGGGTTCCGTGAACCGCCTCGCCTCAGCTGGAGTCCAAAGTTTTCCTCGATAATTGACATCATACGAAATCTTACATCCTTTCTCTTTGGCAATCTTCAGGACCTCCATTGTGGCATCTGCGCATGATGCACTCAGGGCAGGAGTGATCCCACTGGTGTGGAACAATTTGGTTCCATCAAGTATCTTGTCCCATGGAACTTCACCAGGCTTTATTCTGCTAATTGCGGACTCTTTCCTATCGTAGATGACACGATTTGTTCTTGGTGCGGCTCCAAACTCAACGAAATAAACTCCGCAGCGACTGTCAGGGTCCCAGAGTATATGAGATGTATCAACACCATGTTCTCTGGCCTTGTTGCGGATGAAATGACCTATTGAGTTGTCACCGAGCTTTGTCACATAGGCAGAACTGAGGTCAAGCCGTGCACACGCCACAGCCACGTTCATCTCAGCTCCCCCAGCATGGGCATTGAAACTGTGGGTCTGTTCAAATCTCATGAAGTCAGGAGGTGAAAGTCGGAGCATGACCTCACCAAAGGTGACTACGTCGTATCCCATTGAATCACGCTCATTAGTCTGTTTAACAAATGATGAGTGAGTGGTCTGAAAGTTAAATCTGCCGTACTACCTATGTCTATGCACTTGGAGTGAACTCTGTCCGCGCGATGACTTCATCTTGAACGAATGGATCCAGCTCAATGAAATAAGCACTATACCCCGCGACACGTACAATGAGATCTCTATGTTGGAGGGGATTTACCTTCGCATCCTCTAAGGTCTCTTTGTCCACTACATTGAACTGTACGTGGAGTCCGCCAAGTTCAAAGTATCCGTCTATCAAACTGATGAACTTCTTTCTGCTAGAATTGGATGCGAAGTAGTCTGGAGTGAATTTCATGTTGTATAGCGTACCATTGTAGCATAGCTTATGGTCCAGTCGTGCCACTGAGTTCATCGCAGCTGTGGGTCCATTAACATCGCGATTCTGAGTCGGTGAAACTCCGTCTGAAATCATCTTTCCCGCTTTTCTGCCATCTGGAGTGGCTCCAAGAACCTCTCCTTGCGGAATGTACATTGAGACCGAGAATAGTGCTCCGTGGTAGGGCCCGTTTCTTGTTGTCATTCTCTGCTGGATTGATTTGCAGAACGCTCGTCCCGTATCGCGTGCTAGGAAGTCCACACTCTCAATGTCGTTCCCGTATTTGTCAGGATCATTTTCAAGACGAACTCTGAGCTCCTCGTGGCCTTCATAATTTCTTTTGAGGACCTGAAGCATTTCATCCATGGAGATTTCTTCTGATTCAAAGACATATTTCCGAAGCATTGAGAGGGAGTCTGCTACTATCGCGACACCTGTTCCCATTATGCCTCCAGAATTATACTTCACACCTCCATCCTGCATCGTCTTTCCATTCTCTAAGCAGCCTTGAAGGAGTGATGAGATGAACGGAGTAGGTTTTTCAATCGCTAGAATTCCGGCAGCAATTCTGTCAGCATTTGTAAGAAGTTCAATGGCATGGTCAAGCTGTTTCTCATAAGCCTCCCAGAGGTCATCAAATTTCTTGAAATCCCCAGGCTCACCAGTTGAGAGACCCACAACTTCACCTAATCTAGGATCTCTTCCATTGTTGAGAGTAATTTCTAATATCTTTGGCAAATTGACATATCCAATATTCTGTCTGGGATCGGACTTTCCACCAATGATGGGTTCGACACAGCCAAGGATGGAATAGTCATGCACCTCAGATGGATCTGTTCCCTTTTCCTCCATTAGAGGAATGATGATCTCATCATTAAAGAGACCTGGCATACCTAATCCTTTGGAGATAACGTCAACGACTTTTAGCTTGAAATTCTCAGGTGTCCCCTTGTGCCACCTAAATGAAATAGTCGGCTGAGTCACTCTGGTATTCCCTGTTACTTCGAGAATGAGTTCAGTCAGATCATTGCACACATCATTCCCATTTTCATCTTGCCCACCTATTGTCAGATTTTGAAACATTGGGAATCCTGCAAATGCAACGCTATAGTATTCATCGCGGAGCTTGATCACTGAGGCGAATTTAATCCAGAGCATCTCTAGAAGTTCGATAGCCTGCTCTCTGTTTGTCCTGCCAGAATCGATGTCCTCTTTGTAATATGGATACATGTACTGGTCAAATCGACCAGTTGAGATTGAATGCCCATTCGACTCCGTCTGTACAAGCAACTGGATAAACCAGAAGGATTGCAGAGCTTCGTGGAACGATGTTGCAGGCTTTGCAGGCACTCTTCTACATATCTCTGCTATTCGCAAGAGTTCTTCCCTGCGTTCGGTTTCCTCAACGTCTAAAGCTAGCTGCTCTGCGAGGTCCGCATATCTATTAGCAAATCGAATTACACCAGCGATTGATATTTCCGCCGCCTCATAGAATTCCTGTTTCTTTCTGTCCTTTGTTTTACCCCTAAGGTCAGTAGCTTTACTGGCTATAGCTTCCAGACCCTCGGACAATACACGTTCGTAGTCCACAGTGAAGTGGCCAATGCCAGTTCCGGGTGCACCAATTGTGAACATTCCTGCTTTCGATGCAAGCTGTGACTCCTCAGGCATCTCTTTCCGGGCTATTTCAGATGTGCTCTTCCCCTTCCAATACTCAAAGACTTCTCTGAGCGTTTGTTTGTCATCATGATGTATCTCAAATCGTTCGGTTCTTCTCTTGTTGAATCGGTCAAGTTCCTCGCTTATCCAAGTCCAACTGTATTCAGGAAATATCTGACAGGACCGAGGTGTTGGACCCATGTTAGCTACTATTACCTCTTCAGGCTCAATGCGAAGGGTCATGTTGTCCAATACAAAAGAAAATGCCTTCGCCATTCTGATCTGAGTGGGTTCCTCCTCATGAGATTGAAGATACTCTGTGAATAGCATCGCTCTCTCCGATGATATAGTCGGCTGAGCATCTAACATACGGTCGCGTAAGCGACTGGTCCGAGAGTTCATCGTCTAGAATAGTGCATCTACAGCTATTTACTCTTCCCCTAGTAGCCTATTCTGAGCTAGTGAAGCAGTTTCGGCAGATATGTGTCGAGTCTTTGAATAGCATCCTCAATAGTTTCATTAGACATAGCATAACAGATTCGAAGGAATCCCTCGCCATAGTGACCGAATGCGGACCCATGAACTGTGACAACCCCAGTATCCTCAACCAGCTTCACCGCCAATACCCACGATTTCATGCCATATGCGCTGACATCAGGAAAGACGTAGAATGCTCCACCAGGAGGTGAGAGCTCGACTCCCTCTATGGCATTCAATCCTTTTGTGATAATATCGCGTCGTTTTCTAAAGGTGTCAATCATAACCTTGACAGAGTCTTGTGGTCCGCGTACTGCTGCTTCTGCTGCCTTTTGTGAGATTGAAGTTGGCATTGATTGCACATGCTCTTGAAGCTTGACCATCTGCTCAATTACTTCTACAGGTCCAACGGAGAAGCCGATTCTCCATCCAGTCATGGCGTAGGTCTTCGAGAATGAGAAGAGGGAGACCGTTCTCTCATTCATTCCAGGTAATGAACCAAGAAAGAGTGGGTCTTCATCATTCCATCTGAATTTTTCATATGCACCATCTGCCAGGACAAACAAGTCATGCTCGATTGCAATATCCGCTACTTTCTTGAGTTCATCTCGAGGAATTGTACCACCTGTGGGGTTGTTTGGGAAATTGATGACGAGCATCTTAGTTTTGTTCGTGATCAGTTTCTCTAGGTCCTCAGCCTTGAAAGAGAAACCAAGGTTTCTCTTGAGTTGAATCGGAACTCCTACCCCACCACACATAGCTACATGAGCGGGATGACTAACAAATCCTGGATCAGGATAGATGACTTCATCTCCAGGATCGACCATGACGAGATTCGTGAGCAACAACGATCCCATACCGCCAGCAGTGCAGATTATTTCCGTTTCGGGATCCGCATTAATTCCATTTTCTCGCTTGAGCTTATCCGCAAATGCTTCTCGAACTTCGGGAAGACCCGCATTGTGTGTGTACCTAGTATAGCCATCTGCAATCGCTTGGTTTGCAGCATCTCGGATGTACTTCGGAGTATCGAAATCAGGCATGCCAACTGTCATGTCAAGAGCATTCTCTCGACCCATTGCCATCCTGAACATCTTTCGAATCTCACTGGCGATGATGACATCATTCCTTTTCGCGATCATTACTAGTCCCTGTCCGCAGGCGGGACTTACCCGCTTTATATAATATGCCAATTGGACCATCGGGGTTTCCATGGTTAAAGTGGCGGTTGCAGAGGAGATTTAAGATACCATTAGGAAATACGGTGCTCAACCATTACTGCGAGGAAGGATGCACTTTGACGAAACCGTCAGCTGATGAAGTCCGTAGGACCACCATGGGAGTAGTAGCAAACGCACACACAATCTATGTCGAAACTGCGCGCAACTGTTGCGGCGAAGCTGGTCTAGAGGCGATAGCCGCAGCCAACATTGAGCATGGTCGGGATCTTGGTGAGGAAGGAGTAGCGCAAGGTGGTCTTAGAAAAGGGGACTTGAGATCCATTTACGAGTTCTTTGAGGCTGGCCATCCTTTCTTCGGATTCGAGCTTGAGATTGATGAAATAAACGAAAACAAGCTCGATCTAAAGGTTACATCTTGCCCTTGGATAGACACGTTCAGAGCAAGGGGCGCAAGCGAAGACATCTGCTATTGGGTCACTAAGATAGACGAGGGCATAGGTCATGCTGTAGATCCAAAGTTAGCAATGACACTGCCAATGTGCATGATGAGGGGCGATGAATACTGCATCTACAGATTCGAGAAGTGATGATATGACTGACAAGAAGCAAGCAACAATTGATCGCTGTATGAAACTCTACGTAGCCGCTCTTTCTGATGCGGCTGATGAAGCTGGCATAGGACGAGTATGCATGGACCGCGGCATAGTTCCTTTGACAAAGAACGTACGAATGGCTGGATTTGCGAGGACTGGGAGACTGGTCCGATCCCCATCTCAACGTCCCTATGACGAGAAACAGCTGGATCGTCTGATGAGTCTTTCAACTGACGCCCAAAAGGGCGACTTGTTGGTGATTGACTCTGGCGGAGCGGATGATTGCTCTGTTTGGGGTCAGGTGTTAACGAAGATCGGAATACCTAGAGGCATTCAGGGTGCCGTAGTTGATGGCGCTTCCAGAGACATAGTAGATATCGATGAAGTGGGATTCGTGGTTTTTGCTCGAGGCCGTCATCCAGGCACCATGAGGGGCAGATTAGATGTCGAATCTGTAAACGAGCAGATAGTTTGCGGGGGAGTCATTGTGAATCCGGGCGACCTCATTTTCGCAGATGGAGATGGAGTGGTTGTGATTCCTGAAGACAGGATTGAGGAAGTTCTAAAGCACGCTGAAGGAGTTGTTGATACAGACAATTGGTGGTCCGAGAAGCTTGATGAAGGCGAAGACCCTCACGACCTTCACAAAGAGCGACCTATCCCCTAGAATGTCAGGGGATACCTTCCTCGCTTTTCGGCATAATCGTACATCTCAAGTATCTTCTCAGGTGTCGAGTCTGGCTGTATGTTGTGTGCAGGGGCCAGGATATAGCCTCCGCCGTGTCCGAGGGCTTTCAGTCGGATGTCTATCTCATTCCTTAGGTCCTCGGAATTGCCCCTATCAGACATAGCGCGTTGAAGATCGATTCCTCCATGAAAGGTGAGTCTGTCCCCATACTTCTCCTTGAGTGCTACAGAGTCCATGCCTTTAGCAAGAGGTTGAATCGGATTGAGAATGTCAACATCAACCTCTATCAGATCGTTTATCATTGGCTCAACTGCCCCGCAGCTATGATAGAGAATCTTGATATGAGGAGCTCTCTTGTGAATGTCACTATAGATCTTCTTGTGTCTAGGTTTGACGAGTTTCTTATACATGCGAGGACTCATGATGAGGCCATCTTGATGCCCGAGATCGTCACCGACCTGTACAATGTCCAGATAATCCCCCGCCTCATCTAGCAGAACCCTATTCATGTCCAGAGCCAATTCCATTGCTTTGTCCATCATTGCCTCAGCCAGTTTAGTGCGCTGGCCTAGGTCAATCAGAAATTTATCAAATCCTCGCAAATAATGCTCGCAGATCTCAAAAACACCCCATGGGCCGCCGACCATTCCCACAACAGCGTAGTCAGTTTCTTCATGGAGACGCTTTGCCCAATCGACAACTCCTTCCATTCTTGAGGGATCATCTGCATCAGGCCACGGATACTCTTCAACCTGCTCTACTTCTGTAAAATCTGC
>CAJHYO010000387.1_pt1 | contig 13352 bp, 11 predicted proteins | sample 9198741 | NCBI WGS metagenome assembly CAJHYO01 (sample SAMEA7708364, study PRJEB35096) | sediment metagenome | biome: marine neritic benthic zone biome [ENVO:01000025]; feature: sediment [ENVO:00002007]; material: shallow marine sediment [ENVO:03000034] sea grass bed [ENVO_01000059] ... | reverse complement strand
TCGTCTATTTACGGGAAGCAGGTCGAGGGGACAATCACCCAATTGAATCAGAACTCAACTGTAATTCTTGGCTTAATCATTCTAAGTCTAGGTGCAGTGGTTTCACTCATATTCGTATCTCTCTATAGGAAACGGTGACGATAAAGGAGAGCTGCTGTGGCTGATAGCGCCACAGCTTTACTAACTTCAGCCTTCATTTGCAGTTTCTTCAGTGGGGGCGACTGGAGCTGGGACTTGCTCTGTTTCAGAAGAGAACTCGTCGATGAACTCTATAAGTGATCTCCCAAACAATCCACCAAATCCACCAAGGAGCGCGCCCAACAGAACACTGATCACAATGACTAGCCAGCCCATACCTACGAGTCCTAGCTGATTTATGAAGAACTCAGCAATCGCCATAGCTTGAGCAGTAGTCGCTAGGAAAGCAAATATTCCTGCCCAAGCAATGCCAACTCCAAGGAGTCCCACAAGAAACGCATACCGATGTCGTCTAGTGAAGAGACCTCCAAAGACTCCAGCAATCAACATAGTCATCCAAACACCGCTAAGTTGTAGAGCCATGCCTACCACAATGGTTATGATTAGAGCTGGTGCAAACCCAAGATCTGGGAATATATCATCTATCTTTCTCATCTTCATGCCTCCTATGGGACAAATGTGATTACTGCCTCTATCATCGTTCCATCTGTGTCTGCTGCTTGGAATGCAGCAACAGTGGCATAGTAGTATATCTGATGATATCCATGTTGCTCAGTTACTTCATCATATGAGTACTGGAGCCAGAATAGGTCGTCAAAGTGTGGACTGAATGGATTTCCGCTTTGTCCTGGAGCATAGACGCCATAACTCATCTGAATATTACTCATATCCGCTACAAGTCGCCAGGAAGGTCCACCACCCACTCGCCATCCACCAGCATTGTTCAGTGTGTTCTGTCCTCGATGAGGAATACCCCCAATAGTAGTCAAATCTGCCAGATGGTCATAGTACACAACATGCTTGTTGCCATATTCCCAGTCTGCCATATCACTTCCAAACACTGTGTCCGCAACCAAATCATCGAGCGCTCGATAGATAGCTCTGACCAGTATCTCATCTCGCGTTTCAACGACTCCAGCTGTGGTGTGATCATCGAAGTAGTAGACGTTGTTAGTCCTGATGAACTCCTCTAGTACTGGTGTACGTGACAAAGACAAGCTTGAGTCAATGCTCCATAGCTCGTCGTATGTTTCATAGTGGATAGCACTACGCAGGAACATCCAGACTGTAGGGGCTCTTTCATCAGGGTCCATTACATAGTCCCAATCATCAAGCCAACCTATTATCTCATCAACAGTGGAGTTTCCATCACCCACACTATTCCAGGCATCTACGACATAGGGTACAATTTCCTGGGCTCTGACTTCAAGAGCATCTGCCTGAAACCTCTTCATGTCATCCATCGTGATGTCATCATCGTTTGCAAGCAAGTGGTCAATTCTCCGTCCTCGGTATCCATCAGCAAATGGTCCCACTAGATCAAATCCATATGATGCCATGTCTATTGAGAGTTGGTTTGCTGATTGTATATAGCCTTGAGATGGATTCACTGTTCGTGGATTATAGGCGTACGGTATGTAGCCCGCCCATCCAACAGAATCATCTAGAGCTTGCACAGGATAAGAACCATCAAATCCAGTTCTCACCGGATAGCGTCCGCATACTGTCAAAGCAATATTCCCTTGGTCGTCTGCGTAGATGATGTTTTGTGCTGGGATGTCATACCAATAGCATGCTTCATAATAACTCTCAAGATCACTCATTCTATTGAGAAGGCCTATACCCACGATATTGAATATCACATCATTTCCAGTCCATCTCATTGCGAGATTCGGATGCGTTTCATCATCCTGACCATAAACATTGGTTGCTGAGTCAATCAGTGGTCCATGCACAGATACCTTGACTTCGAAGGGGACAATAGTGCCCTCCTTGGTAAGAATAGATTCATCCACTATCTCGAAATCACGATACTCTCCATTGTACATGTATTGATCTGGATTTGATGGATTAAGCTGCTCAACGAATATGTCCAATACATCCGCACCAACATTAGTGAATCCCCACGCAGTGTGTTCGTTATGCCCTAGGATTATTCCAGGCATCCCTGCAAATCCCACTCCTGTTACATCCAACTCGCCTGGCACCACGATGTGCGATTCATACCAGATGGATGGGGTTTGAAAGCCAAGATGCGGGTCGTTGCATAGAATTGGTTCACCTGTTGAAGTCTTCGACCCATTTGCTACCCAATTATTGCTTCCAACTAAATCCATATCGCCGAAGGGATTGACAACGCTATCAAGTGCATTAAGCAGGACCTCAAGTTTCTCTTGAGGGATATAAGCTTCCTCAGCAAGGACTCCATAATTTAGGTTTGATGGATTCGTGATTCCTGGAAAGCCACCGTTGGCATCAGGGTATTCTGCAATACTCAGGTTATATTGCTCATGGATGATTGGAACAGTATAAGGCATGACTTCCGGAAAAACCTCATCGAACATAGTGTCGTTATCGATGGTCACTCTCATCCACTGGTTACGAAGTTCACCAAATCCTCCTGCCAATCCCCATGATTGAAGATGTGCAAAGATAAAGATGTCCAGACGTGTCCAATGTTCAGGAGTGAAACCGAGAATCTTGAACTCGATTGGAGTTGTAGCACTGGTCATTGTATCAATGTATGCATTTACTCCAGCGACTTCAGCATCAATCGTACTGAGCGTGTAGGCAATGTCTGGATCATCAGAGTTTGCCACGTAGTAATCCAGCGTTTCTTGTGCCAATCTGGCGAATCCTACGGTTCGATAGAATTTGTCGGAGTTCTCAGCTCCTTCACTATATCCAACGATTTCCATTACTCGACCAGCACCCAAATAGTTCTGTATCACCATCTGAAACAAGCGGTCTCTAGCATGAATGTACCCCAATGCCATGAGCGCATCTTCCACAGTATCTCCATAGACATGGGGGATTCCCCATTCGTCTTGCAGTACTACAACGTTCGCATCTAGTCCAGGCAATCGAACTGTCTGCGTTTCTGGTTGGTTTACACCAACGCCTACATCAAAGATGCCTCCAGTTGGGGCGATTATCTGAAGTCCTCCCGCCAACGGACCAATGGGCATTGTCAAAATGACGATCAAAGCTATCGGTCCAATGAGAGAGAGGACTAGGTTGATTCCTTTTCTTTTCCTCATTCACTCTCCAACCTTGTAGAATCGTGTTCAAAGATGATGTACAAGGTGACACTTAAGCCTTAGGAGAGACCGCATGCAAAAATTCGTATGCTGAGTTCTATTCTTGGCAACCTTTTTCTACAGGTCGTTCACAAAGATGTGACTCGTGAATCACAATGGTAAAGACCGAAACTTTTCGCGGTAAAGACTTCATCACCCTACTTGATTATACCAGGGAAGAGATGGAAACCATCATTGATGTCGCTCTAGACCTCAAGAGGAAGTTTGCAATGGGAGAACCCCACAAGCTCCTTGATGCGAAGACGTTGTTTATGATCTTCTATAATCAGAGCCTGCGAACCCGCAACTCGTTTGAGGCTGGGATGACGCAACTAGGAGGTCATGCGCATTTCCTGGATCCAAGCAAGATATATGCTCCAGCACTGGAGGGCGACGAGAAGGCGTATTCAACCGAACGCGTTTCAGACGTAGCTCGTGTTCTAGCAAGAATGGGCCATGCAATAGCGATTCGCTGCTATGGGGATCCCGTAGGCTGGATATACGGCCGTGCAAATGAGGTCCTCAACAACTTCGCGTATTGGAGTCACATACCCATTATCAATATGGAGGACGATATCTATCATCCATGTCAAGGCCTTGCAGACGTCATGACAGTAAAGGAGAAGTTTGGTGGCTGCAAAGGGGTCAAGTTTGTCATGAGTTGGGCATACTCTCCATCAGTGCACAAACCCCTCGCAGTCCCTCAGAGCGCTATCATTGCTGCTACTAAGATGGGCTGTGACACTGTCCTTGCCCATCCAAAGGGCATGGAACTGGACGACAAAATCTTAGACCAGTGTAAGGTGATGGCAGAGGAAAACGATTCGAGCTTCGAGATCATGAATGACATGGATGAAGCCTTCGAAGGGGCACATGTTGTCTACCCCAAGGCTTGGACATGCAAGGAGTTCATTCCTCCATTCAATGACAAGCCCGAGCTTGAGAAATCACAAGCGGTTTTTGACAAGAACAAGCACTGGATATGTGATGATGATAAGATGAAGATAGCAGGTCCTAAGTCAATGTATATGCATTGCTTGCCGGCTGATAGAGGTTTTGAGGTCACGAACTCTGTACTTGACGGTCCGCAGTCAATTGCGTTCGATCAGGCTGAGAATCGACTTCACGGGCAGAAGGCTGTAATGGCTCTGACTATGAAATAGATCCTTTTTGAAGTAGGTAGGACTTCGGTTCTACCCTTTCCTATTTTTCCATGCACCTCCGAATTAGGGATATATACTAAATTGCGGAGTGGAGAGAGATGGTGAATAGATGATGGACCAGCTGGAACTCATGGTGAAGTACTTGGTCCATCTCCAGTTCTATTCTGAAGAGGAGGATGTTCTCTTCAGTCGTGATAAGAAGGACCGCCTATCGATTGAAGGAATTGGTCCAATAGTCGCCGCTTTTGAAGAAGCCTTCAGGCGTCATCTTGATCTCATTCGTACTAAGGAGTATAGGGCTTTTCTAGAAGCGGTGCAGGAAGAGATTCCCTATGATGTGGAATCAGTCATACTCGAATTTAACGACAGTGTCCGTGAACTAGGTAGCCACAACCTAACTGATGAACTCGCAGCGAATTTCCTTATTGGTCCAATCAGAACAGCACTTCAGACTAGAGAGTTTGAAACATGCATGGATGAGATGAAGCGAAAGGCTGTTGACCAAATGGGAACTGACGATTCAAATTCTGTGGTCAAAAATAGAATCTCTGAATTCTATTCTCGAAACGACCACACAGTTTCTATGCTTCATAATCTCACACTCCTTAGATTCCTTGCAAACCACTATGGTCCCGAAGAAACCCAGGCTCGAGTGAATCAAATGATGGACCTATATTGTGACGAGCTTCTAGCGAAGCTCTCTGCGTGAATCTTAAGTGCCAAGCTCAATTTGAAATGGTGTTGCGGGAGTTTCGACCCCCGCAACGTTCTCCAAGAAGATCCAATTTTGGAAGGCTATTAAAACCAGGGCCGGCCCACCCCCCGACAGGGTGGTTTGAACCCGTCGTTGGAGATGATTCAATGAATGTGACTTCGTTGTTCATCCCTCTATGAAGTGACTATGATGATTCATTGTCCTTCATTCTCTGAGTCACACCTACGTTGAATATAAGGCTGGGACTTCCAGCAAGTGATGTGCGCTAGAGTGCTCATTGATTGCCTTAACCGATAAGAACCAAGTTGCCGATTGAATTTGGGGTGCTATTTCTACCAAGCGCCCTCTTCTACCGTAAAGGCCTTCAATATGAAATACATCATCACCGAGATGAGTATCACCACTGCCACAAACCCAGCAAGAAATGATTGGCCTGCGAGAGCATTCCAATAGAAGCTATCACCATAAGTTTCCGACCAAAAAATCCCGCCTGTTACTATTCCGACAGCAGTGAGTACAAATGGGATGCTAACAAAAACAACCATTGCCATAGATAGATACCCTGCTCGCTTCAGCAGGAGTGTTCTAGATGTCTGCGCATCAACAGATTCCTCTTCGAGCTGCTCTTCTACGGCTACTTCTGTCTTTACTCCTCGAGTGATCAATCGGTCGTGAACTCGATCGTACTTTGCCCTCCAAAACCTCTTGAAGCCAGCTGTGCTAATGTCTTTTTCACGAGCCAATAATCGACCCACTCCCATATATGTCAAGATTGCTGCTACAGCTGCATAGAAGATGGGGTAGGGGTCGAGATAGTAGGCAAGAATGTTAAACACTGCAACTCCAACACGTAAGGCTATGAGAAAAGATAACCAACCAGTATGATTGCTAAAAATGCTTGATCTTGTGTGAATATAGTATGAGCCTGCAATCATTGCGAAAAAGACGAATGAGATGATGTCCACAATGATCCAGACAAACCACCAGTCACTGGTCAATGCAAACCGCACTATTGGATTGTATTCAAATTCCGGACCATGTGCTTGAAACAAAAGAAATGTGAATAATGCATCAACAAGGCCAATTGGCGATAGTGCAAGGACAAGACCTCGTACCCATTTCTCCTTCCACCAAAGCGAGAACATCTCTTTAGTGCTCAGTGTGGCAAGAGATGTAGGAGTCTTTTTGGATTTCAAGGATGGTCCACCTTTGGCGTCTGTGATGGATGTCCATCTTTAAGTTCTACTATATCCGTAAAATGGCTTCTTGCTAAAGGCAATGGAGGAAAAAGAAAAGGGGGAGAAGAGAGTTTGACTCTCTTCTTTTGAACTAATATTTCTACTACGTCTTGTACATGTGGAAGAAGTACGAGTTGTGCATTGCGTTAGCAGCAAACTGCCTGTTGAAGACGTTTGTAGCACTGACCAAACAGGGTGCTGTCTGCCATGCCCAAATGTATGCAGCATGTTCGATGATAGCTGCCTGAATGTCCTCATAGAGGGCGATTCTCTCTGCCTCATCTTGGCTCTGAGCAGCATCATCTATCCAGCCGTCAACTTGTGCCTCATCCCAACCTGCTGTGTCAGCAATACGTGCCCAGTAGCCGTAGGTACCAGTGCTCTTAACGTATGGTCCGACATAGTTGTCTGGGTCAGCGTAGTCTGGTGCCCAGCCGATCATCCAACAACCAACCTCGCCATCAATAGCTGCGTGGATATAGGTTGACCACTCAACACCCTGCACATCTATTGTGAGGGGTGTGCCTGGTTGGATTGCTCCCGGTTCATCAAGCATGGCGGTTATGCCATCCTTGAGTAGCAGCTGTGCCTTGCGTCGAGCCTCATTACCAGAGTTGTAGTAGAGGATCAGCCTATAGGAGTTGTTTGACAGAATTGCTTCCAGCCCATCGTCGTTCATAGCTGCATTCCAGTATGTAACTGCTTCAGAAAGGTCGTACGGATATACGAATGCATCGTTATCGTGACCGAACATTCCTTTCGGAACTGGTCCCTGACCTTGAACTCCAAATCCATTGAGGACCTGCGAGATTGCAGTGTCATAGTCGAAGGCATAACTAAACGCTTTCCGGACATTCTTCAGTCTGTAAGGATTCTCGACAACTCTACCCAGCGTTGTTTCATTCATCGTGTCAGACATGGTGAAGTGAATTGACGCAATGCTGAATGTCTGGTACTTAGCCCAGACCTTGTAGCTTTCAGCATCAAGGCTCTGCTGTGTTCCATCGTTTGTTGCAAATGCAGGTGGAGTAACATTGTTGTAGAATTGTAGTCCGTGAGTCGCTGGAACATAGATTACATCGGCTGTGCCAGCTTGAAGGTTAAGGATCCTACTGTTGACGTCCTCATTGGTTTTAATGATTACCTCATCAATGGCACCAGAGAATGGGAACTGAGCCTTTGAGGCTGCGGTTCTCCAGTAGTTATCATACCTGGTTAGAATGATGTTCTCATCAACTGTCCACTCTGTGACCATGTAGGGCCCTGTGCCCATCGTTTCTACGTCTAGCACATCGTTGTGGGAGCCTATCTCAATACCTCCGTTAGCCTCAACCCAAGTTGGGCTTATCATAGCACCAACTTCGTATGTGATTGCTGCTAGGAATGGAGTGTATGGGTATGCTAGATTTATTTCTACTGTGTAGTCATCTATTACGTTGACAGCGCCAGTACCAGCGGCATTGTCAGCAACCCACTGATTCCAGAGAGTCGTGTGCAAGCTAAGGTTCTCACCGAAGACAGCAGACTCTATGGCTGCGCCACCGAGAATAGGCTCTGCAACCATCCAAACAGGACCACTTGGATCAAATGTTCCAAGCATTCTCTCAAAGTTGTATTGGACACACGAAGCATTGAAGGGTGTACCATCGTGGAACGTGACGCCTTGCCGCAATGTGAAGGTGTATGTCAACCCATCAGCTGAAACGGTTAGGCCTGTTGCCAGGAGCGGTACAACCGGATCTGTGCGTAGAGTGTCCCACTCATACGTATACAATGTTTCGTATACATTGTAATGGATCCATGAGCCAAACGACTCATAGTTGTTGTGTGGATCCATCCAATCGGGATTACCAATGGTTTCCCATACTAGCGTCTGGCCAGTAGGAGCAGGCGGGGGTAAAAGGAAAAACGCACCAACGCCGCCGACGATAACCACGATAACCACGATCGCAATGATCTGGTTTCTTTCCATATTATCTTCCTCTTTCAAATTAAACGCGAAATATGGAGGACCATCTTCCGCGGTTCGCGAACTGCGAGTGAAGTTCTACGGTTTGCGAACTCTAATATAGTTTACGAAAGTTAAGTCGCGCTGCTGGAACCAAAACCTTAAGTAATGCAAGGAAACGTTGCTGCTTCTTAGGCTAGGCAGAAACCTGCTAGAACAGAGGTTTCCATATGAGGCTCAGGGATTTCATACTAAGGCGAGTTTTGCTTGCCATTCCGGTTGTCTTCGGAGTTCTTACTATTACTTGGTTCCTCGCATATGTTGTGGGGGATCCCGTTGCAATCTATATTAATGAGAATACACCTGCGTCTGCCATCCCAGCAATCAGGGCCGCACATGGATTCGATGAACCGTTGCATGTACAGTATTTCTTGTATCTCTCCGCCCTATTTCAAGGTGACTGGGGGATTAGCGCATCAACAAGCTTCCGACCTGTTCTAGAGGTAATAGCGAACAAATTTCCAGCAACAATTGAGCTGTCAATCGTTGCTATGATTTTTGCAATACTTTTGGGCATTCCACTAGGGATTGTTTCTGCTACAAGGAAAGATCAGAAGATTGACCACTTCACCAGAATATTCTCACTTGCTGGAGTATCTATGCCTATCTTCTGGTTCGCCCTTATGCTCAAGTATGTGTTCTTCTATCAATTCACAATAATGGGCCTTCCACACCTGCCTGGTGGGGAAAGATATACCCTTGTCAACTTCAGATCATTTGATTACATTACTGGATTTCTCTTGGTTGATTCACTTCTAGTTGGTAACATTAGGCTATTCGTTGATGGCTTCTTGCATCTTGTAATGCCCGGGTTCTGTCTTGGTTACCTGACATTAGCAATCATAACAAGAATGATGAGATCAAGCATGTTAGAAATCTTGAGAGAAGACTATATCACTTTGGCTAGGTCAAAAGGTCTAACAGAACGCATAGTGATTTATCGACACGCATTGAGAAATGCGCTTATACCCACAGTGACAGTCATCGGCTTAGCATTTGGTGGTCTCATAACAGGGGCGGTGCTTACTGAAACCATCTTCAATTGGCCTGGACTTGGCAGATGGGCAGTCAGAGCAATCTTCTTCTCAGATATTGCAGCAATCACGGGCTTCACCTTGCTTGTTGCATTGATCTTCGTATCGGCCAACCTCATTGTTGATTTGGTGTACGGGGTGTTAGACCCTAGGATTAGATTTGGATAGGAGGCTAGAGATGTGCAAGAAGTAGCAACTTACGATAATGGTGAAATCATCATAGACAAGACTCAATTCAATCTCCTGGCAATCATCCAAATGGTCATCTCATTAGTGGCTATCGCATCTGGAGCATTTATTCTCCTCGGCAATTTTTTGGCCTGGATTCAAGCTGTTGCTGGAGTTACATGGTTGGCTCTGCCTGAGGAATTGGCTCTCTACGTCATTCACGGACTAGCATCACTTGTACTTGGGTATTTGGGATTTCGCATGGGAATAGCTGTTTATCGCCTAGAAATGTGGGCATTCTCTTCCTTGATTTATAGTAACATCCTTCTCGAGATTGTACTCCTATTCTCTACATTGGGAATCGCTATCACTGCCCTAGTAATCGAAGGAATTCGTTGGTCCAATGTTATTCTAATCGCCTTTACACCTATCCTAGCTATAGCCCCACTGATTCCACTTTTCGCTCTCTTTCAACCAGATGTTGAACCATATTGGTATCCAAACTTTAGGGAAGACTTAGCGCCGCGATGGAAAGACACTCGGCATAGTCTCATGCTTATACGTAAGAGCCCTTTGGTTATCGCTGGCATAGTTATCCTCGTTACCTTTGTGACACTTGCGATTCTTGCTCCCCAGATCGCACCCTATGGACCTGAGCAGAGAATTTGGGCAGACTCGAATCTACCTCCAGGCTCTCCAAGTACCCAACCAGGATTGCCTGATCATATCTGGGGCACAGATGATTCAGGAGGCGATATATTCAGTAGACTCATCTATGCAGCGCAGGTAGACTTGAGAATTTCTGTCACAGTAGTACTAGTTGCAGTCACAAGTGGCACTTTCATTGGTGCAGTTGCTGGGTACTATGGTGGAAAGATCGATGAGCTGGTCATGAGAGTGACCGACGTATTTTTTGCTTTTCCAGGATTAGTTCTCGCAATGGCTATTGTGATGGCATTGGGTGAGAGGAGTTTAGATAACATATCAGTCGCACTGATGATAACCTGGTGGCCCGCGTACGCACGGTTAGTACGTGGTCAGGTTCTTGTAGAACGGGAGAAGCTGTATGTTGAAGCTGCAAGATCCTTAGGTGCAAGTGATATACGCATTCTTGGCGTTCACATCATTCCAAACACCATTCAGCCACTTATAGTGCAAGCCACCATGGACACTGGTTCAGTTCTTCTAGTTGCTGCAGGTCTTGCATTCATTGGCTTTGGACCCCCCGCAGGAATTGCTGAATGGGGTCTTATGATTGCAATAGGCCAATATTATTTCACCATAGCTCCGTGGGCTATATTCTTCCCTGGCATCGCAATTCTGCTGACGGCTCTCGCCTTCAATCTCGTGGGTGACGGAATACGTGACATCATGGATCCGAAACTCAGGAGGAGATAGACTCGTGTCAGATACTCAGGAACTAGTCCTTCAAGTAAAGGGCCTCAAGACGAACTTCTACACCTACGAGGGTGTTGTAAAAGCTCTCGATGGAGTCGAACTATTCCTTCGCAGGGGCGATACAATGGGTCTGGTAGGTGAAACAGGCTGCGGAAAGTCAGTCACTGCACGTTCGATTCTTCGTCTAGTAGAGCCGCCTGGGCGGATTGAGGAAGGCGAGATTCTGTTCCACCGGATTGATCCAGAAACACAAAAGATCGAATCTGTTAATCTGTTGGAGATGAGTGAAAAGGAGATACTTGACACTCGTGGAGGAAGTATAGCTATTGTCTTCCAAGACCCAGCTACATATCCAAATCCTGTCTTTCGAATCGGTGACCAGATAGCTGAAGTCATCATGCTCCATCAAGATTTGCGTACAGATGCACTCGACGTTAAAATCGAGGAGCTGGAAGTTTCACTGCAGGGAGATATTGACCCCGAGAAGCGCAGCCAGATAGAGGATAAGATTGCCTATTACAAATCAATGTACGATGATCCTCCGGAGCCAGATGAGAAGGATGCAAAAGCAGCGGCTCTAAGACGCGCCATCAATATGCTCACCATGGTGAAGATGCCCGCCGCTGCATCCGTTGCTAGTCAATATCCTCATGAATTATCTGGAGGGATGCGTCAGAGAGCACTCATAGCAATGGCACTAGCATGTAATCCAGCGATACTGATCTGTGATGAGGCAACAACGGCTCTCGATGTGACTGTGCAAGCTCAGGTGCTGAATCTACTCAACCAGCTCAAGGCTGAGATTGGTACCTCCATCATGATTATAACACATGACATGGGAGTCGTAGCTGAAACCTGCAACTGGGTCAATGTGATGTACGCAGGTGCTACTGCTGAGTCTTGTGCCACAAAAGAGCTATTTGCGAACCCACTTCATCCCTATACTGCAGGACTTCTGACGGCAGTACCCAAGCTTCACGAGAATAAGGACCGATTACCACAGATCAAGGGCACAGTGCCCAATCTCATCTACCCTCCAACAGGGTGCCGATTCAATCCTAGATGTGAGTACGCCACTGAGATTTGCAAACAAGAAAAACCTCCATTAGAGGAGAAAAAGTCTGGCCACTGGGTGGCCTGCTACAATCCACTAGGATAGGTGATGGAATAATGTCTGAACGAACTCTCCTCAAGGTACGTGGTCTCAAGAAGCATTTCCCACTAACAGGCGGCGTCTTTAGGAAAGTTATTGGAAAGGTGCACGCTGTTGATGGAGTCGACATGGATATCCGACAAGGTGAAACCGTGGGTGTCGTGGGCGAAAGCGGCTGCGGCAAGACTACACTAGGTCGCACAATCCTCAGATTACTTGAACCCACCGCAGGTACTATCGAATTTGATGGAAGGGACATCTCAGACATTAGAGGGGGAGATCTGCGTCAAGTCCGCAGCGAGATGCAGATAGTCTTTCAAGATCCTATGGCTTCATTGAATCCCCGTGTCACAATAAAGAACTCAGTGGGTGAGCCGCTAGTGGTCAATGGCATAGCCAAAGGACCAAAAATGCGTGACATGGTTCTCGAGCTTCTACAGAGAGTTGGCTTGACCGAAGCCCACCTCAACAGATTCCCCCACGAGTTTAGCGGTGGTCAAAGGCAAAGAATATGCATTGCCCGAGCACTTGCACTAAATCCCAAGTTCGTGGTCATGGATGAACCAACATCCAGCACAGACGTGTCTGTCCAAGCTCAGACATTGAATCTAATGAAAGACCTTCAACAGGAGTTGAATCTCACCTACATGTTCATCTCTCATGACCTGAGCGTTGTGAAACATATGAGTGACCGTGTGGCTGTGATGTATCTTGGGCAGATAGTTGAGCTGACACCAATGGACATCTTCAGGCAAGCTCTGCACCCTTACACGTTCGCGCTAGTTTCAGCAGTGCCAATTCCAGACCCGCGCTTCGCAGGGAAAGCTCACATTCTATCCGGAGAAGTGCCAAGCCCTATCAATCCACCTACAGGTTGCCGGTTCCATCCAAGGTGCATCTTTGCCAAAGAGAAATGCGTTCACGAAATGCCCGAGCTAAGAGACACTGGCAACGGACATATGGTTGCATGTCATTTTGCAGGCGAGCTCGATTTTGGTATCAGTGCGCAAATGGATTACGCTGAAGCAGTAGGAAAGTGATTGACCTTATCATATCGCTCAATTGATGAGTGAATTGAAGAGAGGGAAGGAAAATATGAGTGATTATTACGAAGAGCGCCGGCGTGAACGTGAAGAAGAAGATGATCCCCAATGGGATGAATATCAGGTCTATTTAGAGGAAAAACAAGAAACCGTC
>CAJHYO010000005.1_pt1 | contig 13465 bp, 14 predicted proteins | sample 9198741 | NCBI WGS metagenome assembly CAJHYO01 (sample SAMEA7708364, study PRJEB35096) | sediment metagenome | biome: marine neritic benthic zone biome [ENVO:01000025]; feature: sediment [ENVO:00002007]; material: shallow marine sediment [ENVO:03000034] sea grass bed [ENVO_01000059] ... | reverse complement strand
GTCGGGTTTCTGGATCTTGCGCGGCTGAACCAAAGGGGGTTTTGGAGAGAATAAAATTAGGAATGGTTGCACCACCCAATGACATTGTCAAGAGAAGATTAGTGAAAGACATGATTGCGAATAATCAAGACCATGTGAGAAAGGCGATGAAGCAGTTTAGAGAATCCAGATTTGATGTGCCTCGGTGGTGGGAAGTTGAATAGAAGACAACTAGATGATATGGCGCCGCCGGGAGGGAGCTCGATTGCTCCGGAAATCGAAGCAACCCTCGAACCTTTGGCCGTACGCTACTAAGCGAAGCGCACTCCGACCATTCGTCGCACACCACGGATTGTGATGTGCTACAACTGTCTGGCTCCCGGTCGCCTGACCGAAAGGTAACAGGCTGTCGCTTTTGATGTGGAATTCCCGAGAGAACTCCACACTACCAACTGAGCCACGGCGGCTGTTCGGCTGGGGTCGCGGGTCTCAATATTAACATTGCTGTCTAGATTGAAGTTTCATCTCATCTCTCTTTTTTGATAAAGGACTCTTCCGTAAACCGAAAATGAATCCGAAATACTTTTTCAGAAGTCTACAAATGACTTGTTTACTGAGGTGGAAAGGCTTGGGAGAGAGAGATGAAATTCCAGCATGGGACATATCACCCATTGTTGAGATTGCAGACCAGGAGTATGTCAAGGGTCTTATTGATGAAGCTCTTGAAGGGGCAAGATCCTTCGAGGAAAAGCACAAGGGGCGAATACGCGGTCTGTCACCAGAAGAGATATTGAAATTATGGAAGGACCATGATAATTTATGGAGTGACATATGGGAGCCATTTGGCTACGCATATCTCGCATACGCAGCAGATTCATCTAATTCGAGTAAGGCTGATCTCTTTGGGTACGCCAGAAAGGCACAGGCGGAGCTTGAAGCACATAGTAAATCAATGAAATTGGAACTATCGAAGATGCTTCAGGAAAGACCCGACATCATGAATGAATCAGTACTTCTCGAATACAAGCACGCTCTAGAGAAACTGAAAGAAGAAGGAAGATACTATCTATCTGAAATAGAAGAACAACTGATTCTACAAAAAAATCGATATGGCATAGATTCCTGGTCGTTCCTTCACGGGGCTCTTCGTGGGAGCCGTCTGTATGAGATGGAGATTGACGGTGAGAAAAAAGAATTGGGATATATAGAGATATCTAATCTGATAATGTCGAGTCCCGACCGGAAACTTCGACGAAAAGCTTCTGAATCTCTCCATAAGGGGCTAGTTAAGGATAGACTAGTGTGGTCCTACGCATTGAGATCTGTGTTTGGCGACTTTGTCGACTCAATGAGAATGAGAAAATATCCAGACATCTACACTCAGAGCTTGGTCTATAACGATATTGACCTAGCTACCCTTGATGCACTGATTTCGACAATGAAGAACCATACAGGCTTAATCCATAGATATTTGAAACTCAAAGCAAAGATTATGAGATTGCCAATATTGTGCAGCTATGATTTGGATGCACCTATATCAGATTCTACAGCTAAGATTACTTGGTCCGAAGCTAGGAAGCTCATAGTAGAGTCTTTTTTGGAATTCGATCAAGAGAGTGGAGAATTTGTTGATAGCTTATTCGAGAATAAGAGAATAGATGCAGTGCTACGACCTGGGAAGACAAGCTACGGACAGTGTTTCAGTGTTCCTTCAATGAGGACATCTTGGATCATGATTAATTTCGATGAATCACTAGTGACCACAAGCTATCTGGCTCATGAAATTGGTCATGCATTACACGCATTTCTTGCCTCGAAAGAGCATCTTTGGACGAATATCAGAGCAGGTTCGTGTCTGAGCGAGTGTGCTAGTATATTTGGACAGCTTCTTCTGACTGATAAAATGCTAACTCAAGCGGATGATAATTCAACGAAAACCTCACTCATGTGCAACATGCTAGATACCTTTCGGGTTATGGTGTTCGATATGCTTGTGCGATTCATATTTGAAACAAATGCACTTACAGCGGCGGAACATGATGAGAATCTTGATGCAGACAAGCTTGATTCAATATGGGCAGGGGCTCGAAGTGAAGTATATGGGGGCATAGTTGACTGGCCTTCTGAGATGGACGCGCATAATTGGTGGATTGGTCCTCCCCACTACTATATGCCAAACTTCCGATTCTATAATTATCCCTACTCCTTTGGTCAGCTGCTAGCATTTGGACTCTATGGCTTGTATAAGAGAGAAGGTAGTGCATTTGTCCCAAAATTGAAGCGAATACTATCTTCAGGCGGCACAATGGCTCCTAAGGAGTTGCTGGCGGAAGTAGGCTTTGATATTACGGATACTGAATTTTGGGAGATTGGATTCAAACAGGCTGAAGAGTTCCTAAATAATCTTGAGAAAATTGTTCAATAGGAATAGTCTTTGTAACTTGATTCTCCCGGCGGCGCCACTCTTTCTAATTGATGACGTAAATCATGTTAGGGTCATCTAGCTCGATGTTGATAGCACGATGCGCAGAGCTTGAGTGATTCTTTCTTCAGTTCTTCGATATCCATACGGCGGAGCAATACTGACTGTTACTTTACACACTTGGGATTCTTTATGATACTCGAATGCACAGGACAACGAACTCTGGTATATCATCCAAGTACTAAACGCAATAATCTTCTGACCACAATCCCATGCTTTCGCAATATTGTATCTCAAATGACCATGCCCCCAAGGTTTCAGCTTTTTCCAAACATCACGAAACAACACAACGTGGTCTAGTATGGTGTCAACGTCAACTCCTTGCTCGGTAAAAGTCAGCATTCTTCATAGCCCTCCTAAAGCAGATTCGATGGTTATTTGGTACCAGAAGGAATAAACTCTTTGAAATATTCCACCCACCGGCAGCGCCACTTCTTCTGTCGATCTATATTTCCAGTACCATTTCTGAGGCGCTTGAAAACCCAAAAGTTCGACTCCAAGGGTAAGGTATCTTTTCAACTGCGGCTTCTCTGAATCTAAGACGTTCATACAGAGATCTTGCTCGAGGGTTGTTGTCTGTAACGGATAATTTCACGAAAGAAAAGCCCTCCTTATGAGCAAACTGAGTGATTTCATGGATTAGCATTTTTCCAATACCCATACTACGGCTATGTTCTGATACTGCGATCGTATCGAGATAGAGCGTGTCCTTGGCAACTTTCGGTTCTAGAATCCATCCATTGAACATCATTCGAAATACTCCCCATCCAAGTGACTTCCAGGATTTCCTGAAGGATGTGTCAAGATATCCTCTGTTGTGATATTGTATTCCTGCGACACCAACTACTTCATTATTGATACTTGCAACTACAATCCTATCAGATACTAAGGCCTCTTCAACAAAAGGCATACCTCTAGAACGGTCACCGAAGACAGGAGTGAACTTCTCACCGAGGGAGTCGTAGAGTATCTCTGAAATCGCAGTCCTTTGTGCATCTTCAGCACCCCATCTGATGTGAACATCCATGAGAATCCCTTTCTCAAATCCTAATACAAACTTGATTAGTGTGCTTGCAAGGGAATCAATGCAGAGTTTGCTTCCACATTTACTATTCTATCGTCTTCTTTCATGGATTTTGAAACCGGACTTCTGCGGTTAGATTCAAAAGATTACAATCAGATGCCTCTGCGATGTCTAGACAGTCAGGAGTTAGAATAGATGAATAAGATCGAAGTTGGAACCAGAGTCACACCATTCCCGATGCCAGTGACCTTAGTTGGCACAAAGATAAACGATCGTGTCAATTTCATGACAGTGGCATGGATTAACCGCATCAACAATAATCCACCAATATGGGGTGCGGGTATAGGGAAACACCACTTTACAGTAGACGGCTTGAAGCAAAACAAGACCTTCAGTATTAACATCCCTAGCGCTGCAATGGTTACAAAGACGGATTATTGTGGATTGGGATCAGGTAGGAAGATAGACAAAACTGACCTCTTCGAGGTGTTTTATGGCAAACTTGGCAACGCTCCAATGATTAAGGACTGTCCCCTCACTATGGAATGTGAAGTCTATAACATGATTGAGCTCCCAACTAACTTCTTGGTTCTGGGCGAAGTAATTGCAGCATATTCAGAGAGTAAGTATCTCACTGATGAAAGGCTGGATCTGATGAAGATGAGTCCAATGGTTCTGACCATGCCTGACAATCGTTATTGGACAGTAGGGGATTATCTAGCCAAGGCGTGGGGAGAAGGTAAAAGCCTGATGTGACTACGAGCATTTCCGTCTGTTAATGCTAGTTCTTGGCAGTGTCATCTCTTCATATAGAGAATCGTCTATTCTATGTTAGATTCTATTCATGTTTATGTCCATTTACGTATATTTATTTTGAATTATGATTCAATAAATCTTGGGGTTGCCGAAAGCAATTCTCGAGGCAACCTACAAGACCGAGAGATGAAAAGAATGGCAAACTCAACCTTCACAGCTCATTTGACCTCAACAGACATGGCTAAGATTCACAGTATCACCCTTGGTGGATATCAGAGTACGGCAGTCTGCCCACCTCCTATGACAAAAGACTTCCCCGGGACGACTAGTCCCCACCAGCTCTTCCTTGCATCTATAGGAGCGTGTGTGAATCTCGTCTTTGAGATCGCACTGGAAAAGGCACGTATCAAGCTCCTTGATCTGCATTCAGAGATTGTCGGGCACTATGATACAGATGAAGAATCAGGACAGAGTCGTTTCACCGTAATAGAGGTGACTACCAAAGCGACTGTTACGAAAGGGGTGAACGGGAGAAAGGTTCGTAGACTCTATGAAGTTGCTCATGATAATTGCCCCATCGGCAATTGCTTGATTGGTTCATGCGTGAAACTTGTCACCAATCTAGACATTGCTTTCCGATAAAAAGAAGGAGCCAAGCTTATAGTGTCCGGTGGTGCTACTTCTTCTTGCCGACACAGTCCAGTCAAGATGATTAGTTCTCATGTGGGTGTATAAAGCCCAAAGGCCCCCACGCGTTGTTTCTTTGCTCTATTGTGGGCTTCGGCGGCCTGTCTTTGTTTCTTTATCTCGAGCGCTCTTTCCTTCAAAACACCCTCAAGACTTGTGTCAAGCTCGTCCTTTGAAACGGAGAGCTTAATCGAATCACCTATCGAAACTATGACCTCGAACGGTACGATGATATCGACATCCTCTTTCAGTCCGATGGCCTCAAGCTTCTCTTCAATGAGACCCCCACCAGCTATCAGGGCTGTACGACCGTCTAATTCAAAATCCACATCAATGGCGCGTCCCACTTTGACGTTGTCTTTGTCAAGGATGTCAAGTTTCTGTAATTCTGAGAACTTTATCTCATCATCAGAGATTGCACCTTGGGCAGCTTTGAGGCTGTTTGTAGTAGTGTCAAGATGAATGTGATCATCTACCTTCTTGATTAGGGTAGAATCAAACACAGGGTCTTCATCTGGTTTGAGCTTGATGGCTTCAAGAAGCTCCTCCGTTCTTAATCCACCCAGAACGAACTGAGCGAGCTTGAGTGTACCATCGAATGTGAATGTCAAATCCAGAATTCGCCCAATCTTCTTGCCTGACGTGTCCATGACTGCCATTTTCTTGATTTCTTTACAGCATACCGATTTAGACAGTTCCATAAATTCACCACAAAAGAATGGCCCTTGATATTAATATATTAACAATAGTTAATAATGTTATTGGTCACATACCTTTTCAGAGAATTCTCTCTAGAATGTCGTTTCAATCCGTTTCTTGTATAGGTCGGATATGGACCATTTCTGTTAGTCCCCTGTTGGGGTGACAGTACTACCCTCTACCATCAAGATTGCAGTTCTCTGGGGCGCTCTTGTGCGATGATTGACACCTCTAGGTACTAAGAATCCCTGTTGGGGACCAAGCTCGATCGTTCTACCCTCCAAATCAATTAGGAGCTGTCCTTCTACCACATAGAAGAACTCGTCCTCCAAGTCATGTTTGTGCCAGTGGAACTCTCCTTCAATGACTCCAAGTCGGATAACACTGTCATTGACCAGACATAGACCTAGGTTCTGCCACTGTTTGTCACACCCCTCTATCAATTTCGGGAGGTCGATCATCTCCAAGGGACCAAATTTAATCTCAGTATCAATATTGTACTTCGAATTAGAGTTCATGAGGACTATCTCATAGAAACGACTCTTTTGAATCTTCATTCATACAGTTTCCAGCAGGGAAGGTCATCCTTTGCAGGAACCCATTCTGGCTTTTCTTTCGTACATCTCACATACAAGACGTTATTGAATTCTCTTTTAGATGAGCAAAAATAGCAGGTGCTGCATTTCTTCTCGACGTCAACTTCATCCTCTACGGGATCCGTTCCAGCGACCTGTGTGCGCTCTTTCCGCCATTTCTCAAGCTTCGACCGGGCAGACTTTTTTGTTAGCCAAACTAGATCATCATAGTCAGTAGTATCTGCATCATAGTCACTATCATCTGATTCTCGGCCTGGGGGCTCATGATCCCATTCAGATGGGGAAAGCCCTATCATACCCAATGAAACACACTATCCCAAGATAAATTCATTCCGACCTAGTACCCCGGATTGCGTTTATTCTTCGACATTTTCTCTTGTAACCTTATAGACTACTTGATGTTTATAGTCTGGACAACCAACGGTCACACTATTGCCATCATCTTTGAAAAAGGAATATGTTCCGCCTGATTGCATGACCATTATCCAAGGAATAAGAGAATGGAAGGAGCTTGGACACATCTTTCCCCGATCTTCTGGGTAATTGTAGACATCACCAACCTTCTGTCCCATTGAACAATCTCCAGTCCCAAGAATGTCTATCACTTCAACCTTAACCTTCACCGGCAATGAAATCGCAACCTCGAAATAGTCTATCTAATTCCCTTTAAGAAATAGACCGAACTGCGCAATTTCAGCGATTTTGAGTTCAACTAACGATTGCAAGATATGTTACGGATAGACTGATAATAGACTTTCATCTAGCCCGAATGACGAAGAATGAATCTCCCTGGTTCCGACCGAGGCCCACAGACCGTTTGGTGCCCAATTATTCCAGAAGAGGATTTGAATAGACTGTCTAGTCATCGGAAGGGACTCCAAGAAATCACTGATGCCTTCTACGATTGGCAAGCAGCTATGCGTCAGAAGTCCATTGCCGGAACCACGATAGGGATTCTGCTAGACCGTATTCGGATGCTCATGATCAATGTGGGTATTGCTGTGGGCCAGAATCGAAGCTTAGCAGAAGAAGTTCAAGATATAGTAGCGACAAAGCTGAGGACAGGGTCGCTGGGGTTAGTTACACAATTGCCATCGGAAGCTCCAGAGGATAAGGCTGTCAAGAAGACCTTGGCAATGTTCTTTGCAAAGATCAAGTTCACCAGAGACATCGATCCACTGGAGGACATTCGCGCCTCAATGCCTGATCTCAAAAACTTCTGTTCAGAGCTAGATGAGGTGGATCGCTTCCGAATGTTTGGTGTCGCTAAGGTCAAGGATCTAGATGATTCTCGTTATCTTGATCTCAGAATCAAGGTGACCAAGATGGCGATGACAGGCAGTACGGATGTTGTCAAACGCATATTCTTACGCCTTCTTAGTCCTGATCCCTGGAGCAATGGCTAACCGCGGACTATCTCTTCATTCTGCTTTTCAAAACTAAGACTCGATTGCTTTGTGACTTGCCAGTCAGTCAGGTGTAGGATTACTGTCAATCGAGAGCCCAGTATCTCTAGCTCAATGAAGCTTGCATCATCCCGTCCAGCCCAGCCCCCTGTAGCACCTGAAATAGTCCCAGGATTAAGAAAGAGGCGTCCCTCTCGCAGGTCGATAGCGGGTTTATGGGTGTGACCATGAATCCCGATATCAGCACCCACATTCGTGGCTATCTCATATAGTTGTTTGACATTGCCGCGGGGACGGAGCTGAGTGCCGTGAATGAGTAGGATGTTGAAATCATCAATCTGAACTTGCTTGTGGAAGTCAAATCCCCGTCCATAGTCCATATTGCCTTGGACCATGTGGGATGTGGGCAGAGGTGGCATAGCAGCCCGCATCTCATTCTCACGTACAAGGTCACCCGTGATTAAAGCAAGGCTATAGTCGGCACTCTCAATATGGCTAAAGAATGAGGTGGGAATTGAGTCCCTTCTTGATGGTATGTGCGCGTCACCAAACACTAGTATGCGTTTCAACTCTGAATGTCACCACGGGAACCAGTCAGGTTCTCAAGTATCGTGGCATAGACTTCCTTCTTTCTGCCCTTAGAAAGTTTCGTGAGGCGCTCAACAATGAGTTCAGGAGTACTTCGTGCTAGATATCCAAAGCGAGGAGTTCTGTCAACCACTAGTTCAAGGTCTTCATTTAGACCCTGTGCCTCAATACCATCAATTCGGACAGGGACATCTGTTACATCCTGAATCTCCCTCGCAAGATGACTACAGAGCACTGTGCAGCTCTTTGGGTCCTTTTGGAGGATCTCAATCAGTCCCGCAATCACGTTTGCAGCACTGCCAGGCTCTGTGATGGCTTCTACCTCATCAAATAAAGCAAGCTTGGACTTCTCTGATGTCACTATCTCAGCAAATTGCTTCAATGTGGCCTCGAATGCTCCAGCATTTACCATTCCACGGCTCTTGTAGAAGAAATAGACCTCCTCAAAGACTGGCATGTAAGTGTCTTCAGCGGGAACTGGCAGTCCAGCTTGAGCCATGGTTACAATTTGGGCAAGTGTCTGAATTGTGGTGGTCTTCCCACCGCTGTTGGCTCCTGAAAGAATGGCACAGTTCTCATCGTTGGTCCCAGTTGGCTTGATAGGAGTGCTTCCTATGGCATAATCAATCGGTTGAACCTTTCCATGTTTTCCTTTGATCTCGCTCTCAGCCAGAAACATGTTTCTTGCAGCCTTGATACCTACACCCTTGTACTCAGCATCAATCTTGGGAGTAGAGAGGTTGTAGTCGACACCGAAAAGCCCTACTGCTAGAAACAGATCATATTCCAATAGGGTCTGTACAGCTTCTGTCACTGCAGGGGTAAGCCTTTCCAGTTGTCCCGCAATCTTCTTGATAAGTCCAAATTGACGGTCTGCAAAAAGTCTTCTCAGACGATCCTCAAGGTCGTTTATCTGAGTAGGAATTGTCTTCACTGGCAGAGATATGTCTTCACTGATAACGCCAGTCACCCAGTCAGCCTCTTTCATTGTAAGGCCGAGCATCTCGACTAGCTTATCCTCGGCATCTTGTACAGTTGTGGTGAATGTTTCTACTATCTCCGCAGGAAGCATGTTTCGTAGTGCACTGCCCTCAGCTCCCTCCACGTCAGCTGATTGGAGAATATTGATGATTTGCTTACCCCCAAGGGTGACCTCACTCTTAGCAACTCTACTCTTAATCTCTTCATTCAACCAAGCTTCGGTCTCTGCGATTGCTGTAGGAAAGGCTTTCACGGCCCTCCTGTATCTATCCAATTCAGGATCGATACCCTCTGATAGGTCACCATCTTCATTGATGTTCTTCAGGATCTCGCCAGCTTCTTTCAGACACTCCATGTCCAGGCTCTTCACAAATCCCTCTACTGAGTCATTAGAGGGTATAGTATCAAATTCACTTGCAAGTTTTGAGGATGCGTCAATGACTCTGTAGTTTCTTGAGTAGAAACCAATAGTTCGTTCTGGAAGGATATCATCGATTGTCCAGTCCTTTCCCAAAATCTCTACATTATCCAGCATGTCCACTGAATCATCATATACACCGAGTGGTGATATGTAGAGGACCAGGTCGTATCCTTTTGCATAGTCAACGGCATTTTCGCCTTCGGAAAGAACATAGACTGGACACCATCTATCAACGCCCTCAGATACGAGGGTGTCAAACACCTTGGCATCATTAGTGATAACCACCCTACCTTCCAGACGACGGGGCTTCACTCGTCTATAGAGTCCTCGGACCTGAGTCAGATTGGTTTTGAGGACATCCTTCTGATCGTCTTTCAACTTGGAAGCCATATCAATGGCATCAGAGAAGTATTTCTGGCGCTCATGAATGACATCAATCTTTTCTGGAGGGAGAGGGAAATACAGAATGAGCTTGTCTCTAGCATAGCCCGTATTGGTGTAGCCACGTATTATGCCAACAACTGATTCGAATATCTTCCTCACGTCAGTACTCCGCAGTATCGTATTAGCACTGGCACCAAACTGGACCTCAAAGGCGGCTTTCACTATATTTACCGCTTGTCTGCTCCCGATTCCAGGTGCAGCTGCAACTAAGTCGACACGTGAATCTGTGACGACCTTGAGTGCTACTGCCTCACTCCCGAAATGGTCAACAAGGGCTTTCTTGACTTTGTCACCGACTCCTGGAATGTCTGAAAGACTCTCTATGCTCACTCTCAATTCTCCTGGGTCGTCGTTGTTGTCTGCTTTGAGATATTCCTTAAAGACCTGACTCTCAGTCACTATGAGTCACCACTCTTGTGAAATCCATCAAACAGTACAGATTTGACGGATCTTGCTCCTAGTTTTCAGTCTGTGTTTGCATTGAAAAGCACATACAAAATTGAAAGTTTGGCGCGGTCAGTAGCCCTGCTTCATATCTATAATGTTCAGAGGCTGTTCTCCACTTACATATCGTAAGACATTCTCTCTTATGAAATCAAGATGAGCCTGCTGCGTGCCGAGAGAATATGCGGCACGGTGTGGCGACATGACGACATTGTCCAGCTCCTGAAAGGGATAGTCAAGGGAGGGCATCTTCATATCCGGCTTACCCCATTGTGGATAGTTCCACCAGACGTCGAGTCCAGCAGCTAGGATCTGTTTGTCCCTCAATGCTCGGTAGAGAGCAGCTTCATCCACTATCTCGCCTCTGGATATGTTCACGAGAATCGCGGAGGGTTTCATCCAAGAGATGACCTCACTGTCAATAATTCCCTTTGACTCATGTGTGAGGGGCAATGAAAGAATGATGAAGTCAGCCTCTTGCACATGTGACTTCATCTTTTCTAGGCTGGTTATGCTGTCAACAAGAGCCATGTTGAGGCTTTTCCCACTTCGCGTCACTGCTTTCAGTTTGAGATCAAAGCCTTTCAACCGTTTCGCAATCTCAGCACCAATATTGCCAAGTCCCATAATCAGGCAGGTCTTGTTGCGAATCTCCACATTTGGATTTGGTCCACCAAAACCAAAAACCCAGTCGCCCTTTCGGAGCTCTCTGTCACTTAGAATTATGTTCTTTGCTGCTGCAAAGAGGAGCATAATAGCATACTCAGCAACTTCCGAGGCATTCATGTGATTGTTACAGACAATGATATCGCCTCGGTCTAGAACTGCTTGGCGGTCGATCTTGTCGATGCCAGCACCTAAGGCTTGGATCATCCTTAGATTTGGTGCCTCACGGATATACTCCCCGCTTACACGGCCAGACACAACTATGTCTGCATCTCGAGCATGCTCTAGCATTGATTCAACAGTCCTCTCTGAACGAATAACAATCGCCTTCGTTCCTAGTGTTTCTTGGATTGCATTGACTAACTCCTCGGTATACGGCACGAGAACCTTCAATGAAACCACCTCTACCTGCCAGTAAAGCTAAGGTATTGAAAAAGGGTATAGTCTGGTCCTAATGCAAGGACCAGAACTGTAATTCAGTACGATCGGGCGATGTAGACGACGTCCTGAGCGACTTTTCCACAGACAGGACAGACCCCCTCAGCTTTCTCAGCCACATCTATTCGGGTGCCGCGAATCTCTCCACCGGTCTTGTCCTTTATCTCCTCGTCGCAGCTCAAGCCTTCCATCTCAGTAGTACAGAAAGGTGTCCGGGCAATCTTTCCGTTGTCCATGGCATCTGCAATCTTACCGATTGAGTCAGCCTCCACCACAAGACCCTCAAACTTAGCGTCAGCCTGTGCTTTTAGAGTCTGGTCAATGTCTTTGCCCAGTGTCTTGACATGCTTCTTCAGGTCCTTCAATTCCACAGATTTGCGTTTCATAAGGTCTCTACGAAAGACTACAACCTTGCCTTCTTTGAGGTCTCTTGGGCCTGCTTCGATGCGGATTGGCACACCTTTCATCTCCCAGTAGTTGTACTTCCAGCCGGGAGTGGCGTCACAGTCGTCCAGGTGGACCCTGAAACCAGCCTTTTCAAGGGTCTTCTCAACCTTCTTACAGTATTCAAGGACAGCCTCGGCATTCTTCCCCTTTATGATAGGAATAATGACGACTTGATATGGAGCCAGCTTGAATGGCAGGCGTAGGCCCTTGTCGTCACCATGAACGGATATTAGAGCACCAAACATTCTGGAAATGGCAGGCCCGTAGCATGTCTGCCACGCATACGCGGTTTCGTTGTTTTCATTCAGGTACTTGACGTCGAACGCCCTTGCGAAGTTGTCACCCAAGTCATGAGTGGATGGTAGCTGTATCACTTTACCATCAGGCATCAGAGTGTCGGCTGCGTAGGTGTTTAACCCTCCGGGGAACTTGTCCCACTGTGTCCGTTTGAACACTATCAATGGCAGTCCATAATCATCAGTCACGACCTCTATAGTAGTCTCGATATCTTCCATGACCTGTGCTTTGGCCTCTTCGTGTGTTGCAAACACATTGTGGCTCTCAATCCACAAGAACTCACGGCCTCTCAGAAAGGGACGTGTGCTCTTGATTTCTGAACGAAACACTGAGCACCTCTGGTACCTCTTTAGTGGCATGTCACGCCAGCTTCTGATCCAGAGTGAGTACATAGGATAGATTGCAGTTTCGCTCGTAGGTCTAAGAGCCAGTCTTTCCTCTAGCTCTATCCCATCGCCAATCTCCCCAATCCAGAACACTGAAGGGGTGAAACCTTCGACATGTTCAGCCTCTTTAGTGAGGTTGCTTTCAGGAATCACGGTTGGGAATAGCATGGGCAGGTGACGCTTGCGCTTCAGAGCCGCTTCATAGAAATCAAACATGATGTCCATGGTCATGAAGCTCCATGGAGGAAACGGAGTGAAGCCCTTGACACCGTATCGGATATCTGCGAGCTCGGCGACCTTGCATATCTCGCCGAACCAGTCTGGAAAGTTCTCTTCCTTGTTTATGTGGAAGATTGCCTGCTTCAAGTCGTTGTTCTTGTCACTACTACTCATTGTATCTACTCCTGTGTTCTGATTGTTTTACGGAGCAATGGCTAGGACAGAGAATTAGCATTCTATTGGATCGGAACGCGTTCACCTAGCATAAACGTTCACCAACAGTGTGTCACCTTGGGACCGTATTTAAAGTCTGCTGTGTGAATCAGCGTTTTGTGGTGACCTCACCAACTTCCCGCATTCGCTCGTCCATCTTGTGCTCCTTAATCAGTTTGGTAACTCCTGGAGGTACAAGGGTTTCCCATTCAGGATTGTTCCATCGGATTAGGTCCCGTATGTGCTTCGCACTGTAGGTGTTTCGTTCGAGAAGCTCAGTTTCATCCACCTC
>CAJHYO010000093.1_pt1 | contig 13502 bp, 15 predicted proteins | sample 9198741 | NCBI WGS metagenome assembly CAJHYO01 (sample SAMEA7708364, study PRJEB35096) | sediment metagenome | biome: marine neritic benthic zone biome [ENVO:01000025]; feature: sediment [ENVO:00002007]; material: shallow marine sediment [ENVO:03000034] sea grass bed [ENVO_01000059] ... | reverse complement strand
GTAGTGTGCTTGCATATTCTGTGACTTCCGTAACATCAACTGTTCCAGCAATGTTGATTCCACATGAACAAATGATGACTCCAATTCGGGGCTCTGCAGCAATCAGTTCCAAGTCTGACTCAGTGAGAGCCTCGGTTTCTGATGCCTCAGGCAAAACAATGTCCATGGCAGCCATTGCTGCAGCTGCACTTCCTTGAGCCACACTGTCAGGAATGTCCTTTGGGAAGTTGCAGGCACCACACATGTGCACACCGGGAACACCTGTTTGAACAGAATCAATTCCATCACTCTTCCCTTCAATGAATCCGTATTGATCAACCTTAATCCCAAGCTTCTCCATCAATTCTGAGTTCTTGTTTGGTACCATTGCAGGACAGAGAACAACCAGATCGTAGTTGTCCTTCAGTACTTCGTGCCCTTTCGCATCGCTGTGTCTTACAACTAGGTTTTTCGTTTCAGGATTCTCAGTGATGTAGCTTGGAAGTCCCTTGACATAATTGATGGCGTACTCACTTTCCCCTCTGACCACGAACTCTTCAAATCCCTTACCAAAAGCCCGCATATCATTATACAAGATGTCAATGTGGACCTCAGGAGTATGCTCCTTAGTTATGATAGCCTCCTTGGTTGCATAGGTGCAGCATATCCGAGAGCAGTATGCACAATGATTTACGTCACGGCTGCCAACACATTGAATGAAGACAATTCGATGAGGTTCTCTTCCATCGGAGGGGCGCATCACAACGCCTTCAGTAGGACCACTAGCAGATACCATTCGTTCATATTCAAGGGCAGTGACTACGTTCGCAAATCGACCATATCCATATTCAGGGACAGATGCGGCGTCCAGCAAATCGTATCCTGTGGCAACGATAATTGATCCCGCGTTGATATTCATGATTTCGTCAGGAATCTCAAAATCAATAGCTTCAGCCTTACAAGTCTTGACACAGACCATGCACTCAATGCAATTCTCTTTGTCAATCGTTGCGATGTTGGGGACAGCCTGTGGGAAAGGAATGTAGGCGGCTTTTCTCATCTTGAGCCCCAGATCATACTCGTTCCTCACTTCGATGGGACAGACACGCTCGCAGTCCCCGCATCCAGTGCATTTGTCCAAGTCGACGCGTCGTGTGTGTTTGAGGACCTTGACCATGAAGTCACCTGGCCCTCCGGTTACTTCCGTGACCTCAGAATAGGCCAATAGCTCAATGTTGCGATGCCGAGAACAGTCAACCATCCATGGTCCTTGAATACACATTGAGCAGTCAAGTGTGGGAAACGTCTTGTCAAGCTGGGACATATGACCTCCAATTGAAGGGTTCTTCTCAACCATATAGACTTGGACGCCCATCTCAGCGAGGTCGAGTGCAGCACGCATTCCTGCAATACCTGCACCGATGATGACAACTGGCTTTGTAGCAGACTCTGCCATTTGTTAGTCCACTCCGACGTAACAATGCGCATCGGTTGAATAGCATGATAAAATGTTTGTTATCGGACAAAAGGATAGTCATATCACAGATGCAAGTTCCAGACTAGGGCTGTCTAATAATTCGTGGATTCTTTGGGATAATAGCCCTCTCTATTCTGATGGCACGTACAGGACACTGGAACTCACAAGAGGTGCAATCGATGCACTTCTTTGACTTGAGAATCTCCGCTTTCCGCGCCGTTTCGTTGAAGCCCCATACCCCCCTGGGGCACACCTTCAAGCAGTCCTGACAGCCTGAACAAGCATCATAATCATAGATTATCACTCATATCACCTCAAAAGAGTCCCATAGGGAAATAGAATCCTAGTGCAAACAGACCCACTAGCGTCGCAAGGCCTGCAACAATATCACGAATCATCTGATCCTCACCTAATTGAGGCGTAGCGCCGCCCCAATTGAATCCTACAAACAACGACAAGCCCAATATTGTTAGACCACTGACATCGAGCCAAGCCCATTCATGAATAACTGCGGCCACTGAAAAGAATGAGAGGATCAGAAGAGCCATCTTCCAGACAATAAGCGCAAGAACTCCTGTGATTGCTCCCCGTACATAGCCAGAAGAGGTTGGCATCAGTGGATCGACAAGCGCCATGAATGTTCCCAAAATCCATGCTCCTAAAATGAGGAGTAATAGATTGGTCATCCAATAACTATGCCAAGATACGAGGAGCCCACCTAGGAAACTCAAAATCCAGAATATGGGCGTCATCACAAGGAACATTGTGGTTTCAAAAGTGAGGTGGGCAAGGTTATACTCAATCCGTCTATGAAGGCTGAAAGTAGCAATGCTTTGTTCAGGCGACTTTCGGTTTTCATTCTTAATGAACTCACCCACGTCATCAATCTCCACAGGCCCAAAAACCGCATTCCATCCACTTTCAGCTAGCACTACTTTTGAAACCGAGCTAGCTGAAAGCTGGGGAAGGATAAGATTGCGATGAGATACCATCTCACCCAGGTTTGAAGTGTCAATAGCATTCAAAACAGAATCAGTATCCACACTACCTCCTCTGCTTCCACACCAGACGTTAATCCCACGACCATCAACAACAAGCAGATGACATTTCAAGCTCTGTCTTTCAATCGCCTCAGTCACTCTGAGTACAGTCATGTAGTAGTCAGTCGTTACAAGCACTGGTGAATCAGAATCCGCTCCGTTGAATGAGAATAGACCTTGCTCTGATTTGATGGCCATTGCAGGATACATCAATTGGGAGCCCAATAGACATGCGTAGTACTTCCAGCCTTTCTTCAAATTCAAGCCTCCGCAACATACAGCTCGAAGAGACCACCCATGAGAGATACTCTATACTTGGGATTCAGACCAGCAGACCTCATTGCAGCAGGAATATTGTGAAGTGGATGAGAGTCAATATCACTCAATCGCGAAACCAATCTGAAGCTGAAACTCCGTATCAGCCCAAAGAATCTGCCTATGAGTCTACTCTGCGGAATGCCTTCTCCACCGATTACAACCTGCCCCCCTGGAACAACTACTCGTGCTGCTTCATTTAGGAAGGACTTCAGTTGCTTTGGATGAAGTTCGCTTACCATCAGGGTACTCACAACCACATCAAAGGCTCTGTCGTCAAATTCGAGTGAGGTGGCATCTCCATATTTGAAATCGATACGTTTCACAAGATTATGCTTCTTGACACGTTCCTCAGCGATTTGGAGCATCTCCTTATTTGTGTCTACTCCGATTCCCCGTACACCTCGTCTTCCAGCTTCAATCAGAAGTTTCCCTGTGCCGCATCCCACATCAAGTAGAGTGCCTTTCCTGGGCAAGAGATAGTCGATGATATAGTTCCTCAGGGTTGTATCCTGCCTAAACGTGAGGAGAGATATCCATCTATCATACTGAGTTGCTGCTCGTTCCTCTGACAGCTTCATCAGTATGGTTGCCATGAGGGATACTCCACATGTAACTAGAACACCGCGGCTATATCAGGATGCTGAAGTCTGAATCAGTTTGTTCAGCCCTTAATGATCATGGGTGCGACGAATGTCCAGAGTCCTACCCCAAGTAAGACGAGGTAGTCTAGGTCTCCCAGACTGATGTTCAATATTCTCATGCTTGAAAGAATAATGTAAAGCATCGATGTCACAAATGCAATGACAAGTTGGGGTCGAAGGTTGACCTTCTGTTCCCGAATCTCGAAATGCCAAAACAGTACAATGGCAGCTATTAACACCATCACTACACTAGTGACTTGAAAGGCAACATCCAATGTTGCAAAGGGAGCCAACAGTCCCTCCATCGTGGTCATAAGCGCAATTATGTAGATCGGCGTCAATTTACCGAGTCTGTGAATATAACTATCTTCTGCATTGATATTTGTCAATCCTAATTCCTCCTGGCCAGACCTATTTCGGTCCGGACAAGTCTTTCCCCTCTGCAGGCAAAAGAAAGCTGCACCTGGCTGGAAATTAGAGTATCGCAAGAGGACGAAACCTGTTGCTGCCGGTGTTCGCAGGAGTTTCACAGACAATGATTGGCGCCAAACAATTTTCCTCACTCCGACTTAACTATTTCAAATAGATGACCTCATATATTACAGGGATAACGTCCCATCCGGGAGACGCAGATGAAGTGCAGGCGGCTATACACTCGGGCATATCTTACAAGAATGAGATCTAGGGATTACGTCAACAGCACGTATGATCTCTCTAAGATCAAAGTTGTTCTTCCAAATCGAGTCAAGAGCTAGTTTGTTTTTTGGTTTTGGATTTGTTGCACTGGAGTAGCAACTATCTCTAGTCTATTCTGAGGCCACAGCATCTTCAGACGTTTGAATCTCTATGCCAAGCTTCTCCCAATTCGGTTGGTTCTTCCTTTGCATGTACTGTAAATGTGTAGTGAGACCAAACTCATCCGGTTCGTGCCCAAACACAAGAGCAAGAAGTTCAACGACGTGCATGACGTCAAAATGATATTCTGCCTCGAAGTGCTTCTGAATCTCTACTTGACCAAGATCCAATTGAAGCTCACAGAACGGACATGGTGTGACAATGATGTCAGCTCCGCCCGCAGCCAAGAGACTATCGAACTTCTGTTTTGTGAAATCGAGAGCTGTCTTGACGTCTGCTGTTCTTACAGCACCTCCAGCGCCGCAGCAAATCAGCTCGTCCTTGTACGGAACATAAGTTGCACCTGACACTTCGCAGAGTTCTCGAAATATATGCGGCCTCTCTGAATCGTCCTTCTTCTTGATGAGTTTTGGTCGCATCCAGTGGCATCCAGGGTGAAGTGCCATTCGTACCCCTTCGAATGGTCGTGTAACACGCTTGCGAATCTTCTCAAGTCCTGCTGTGTTATAGAGAGCATCCACATAGTGTGTGACTTCGATTGTGCCCTTAAACTCGCGTCCAATCTCAGCCAGGTTTTCATTTACTGCAGCTCTCAACTTCTCATCATGCTTGAGTTCGTGGTCAGCATCCCATAGACTCGCGAAGCATCCATTGCAGCCTGTTGTGATGTTGAGACCAACTTCCTCCGCAATTGTCAGATTCCTCGCAGCAACTGATGCCCAGGTTACTCTATCAAATGACCCAAAGACTCCGGGGGCGGGACAGCAGCTGGCCTTTTCCATAGGAAGAAGGTCCATTCCTAGGTCATCGAAGACTAGTTCAGCGGCCTTCTGTATACTCGGATATCTGTGAGGTATTATGCAGCCAAGGAAATGCAGGAATTTTGGTCTCTTTGCCATCTTGAATCACTCCTCCTTCTCCTCTTTTTCGGCAACAAGCTTGTCAAAACCGCTCTTCTTTGCTATCTTGACTATTTCCTCGATAACTTCAGGGAAGCTGCTAGCGTTGGGTGGCTTCGCGTCAAGTCCGACTTTCTTTCTTAAGCCCTCCCAAGTATCTCCGCCTAGAGGAACTGCGTGACCAGACTTGAGCACATTCATACCTACCTTCCGATGAGGTTCGAGCATGTAGCCTTCAGCAACCGCAACATTTCGAATCGCCTTGATGACCTCGGTTGGCTGTACATCTTGCGGACATCTATCGGTACAAGTATAGCAGGTTGTGCAGAACCAAAGCTCTTGACCAGAGATCACGTCTTCCTTCAAGCCGAGTAGAGCTTTTCTAATGATTCCCCGCACCAGGTAGTTTGTGCGAGCTCCTGCTGGACAACTTCCACTACAGGTTCCACACTGATAGCAGCTCTGAATATTGGGACCGCCTATTCTCTTGATCATGTCAACAAATTCTGTGTCAACTTCATCAATCACATGCACATCAGGCTGGTCTGCACTAGTCATGGTGATGCACCGACTACCCGCGGTGCTTGGATTTCAGACTTAAATCCATTGTCAAAAGGTCGTTTCGCTAGAAGCAAAGACTCATTCCCTTATGCGTCCATCATGACCCATGCTCTGTCCAAATCATGAGGATGAAGGAAGAATCATATCAAAGTCCATTGGGCAGTGTTCAGTGTGCCTGGATACTGATGAAGGTGTTCTTCGTGCTGCAAAGGACAGGCATAAGCAGCTCAGAATTAATCAAAATCTGGTTTCCAGTATTCCTGATGGCGGAAGGATCGTATGTCCTGACTGTGGAAACCACTGTAGACTCGATGAAGGTAAGACTGGGTTCTGCAATCTTCGTGTTGCTGAAAGGGGAAAGATCACGCATCGATTTCAAGGAAAAGCGATAGCCTCATGGTACTTCGACCCGCTTCCGACTAATTGCGTTGCGGATTGGGTGTGTCCTGTCACAAAAGGCGACCCAACTTTCTCGTATGCTAGACGACTCAACAATCTTGCAGTCTTCTACGGGTCGTGCAACTCGGATTGTCTCTTCTGTCAGAATGATAGTTTTAGGGAGATGATGGCTAAGGGTGGGCCGCTGATGACTCCAGAGGAGCTAGCGGCTGCAGCAAATGACAGGACAGCATGCGTTTGTTATTTCGGGGGCGACCCAGCATGCAATCCAGTTCACTCCTTGGAGACCTCGAAACTACTCAATAAGGAACGTCAAGTGAGAGTGTGTTACGAAACCAATGGCAACATGTCACGAAAATGGCTCACACGGATTGCAGACACAGTCATGAAGACCGAGGGAACTATCAAGTTCGACCTCAAGGCAGTAACTCCCCGATTATATACTGCACTTACTAGCATGACCAATTCCGCTGTTCTCAACAACTTCAGATTTCTGTCGGAAAAGGGATTGACGCGTAATGGGGAATTCCTAGTGGCCAGTATTCTACTTGTACCAGGGTATGTGGGAGTCAGCGAGGTTAGGAAACTATGCGAGTTCATCAAGGAATGCGATCCAACGATTCCTACTGCACTCCTTGGATTCCACCCCCATCATGCCATGTCCGATTTGCCTCGTACAAGCAGGGCTCACGCAAATGCCGCAAAGGATGTTGCTAAAGATACTGGTCTCACAAATGTGAGAATCGGAAACTTGGGCTTGCTCTCGACAAAGGAGTACCCGTTTGACTAGTGCGTTTCTCACAATCTAGACCCCAAAACCAATCCTTATATCTCAAAAGATTCGGCGTCCTATCGGAATCCAAAATTGTGAAGGTAATCTTCATGGCGAACAATTTTTCGGGCGAAAAAATCGAGTCCGAAGACATCGACCCGCAATTCACTGAGAGAATCGTTGAGGCAGGTGCTGATAGAATTCGGACATGCATTCAGTGCGGGACATGTTCTAGTGTATGCCCGAGTGGTCGCCGGACAGCCTTCAGGACACGTGAGCTGATGAGAAAGGCTGTTCTTGGTCTCAAGGATGAGGTTCTAGAAAGCCCTGATCTTTGGCTCTGTGCGACATGTTATACATGCCTTGAGAGGTGCCCGAAAGAGATCAAAGTGACAGATGCAATAATCATCATGAGGAATATGGCTGTTGATGAGGGCTTTATGCTCCCAGAGCATAGAAAGGCCTCACAGAAGCTTATCTCAACTGGACACGCAGTTCCATTAGATGATGCCAACCTAGAGATGCGAAAGGATCTCGGTCTGGACGAATTGCCACCTACAACTCATTCAAAGAAGAAAGCGTTGAAAGAAGTTCAAAAGATAATGAAGAAGACCGGTTTCAAGGCACTGATTGAGAGCCAAGCTAAGGAGGATGCATGAAATGACAGAGGCTCAAAAGTACTCGCTCTTCCTTGGCTGCGTTATGCCTAATCGGTTTCCAAATCTCGAGAAAAGCATCAGGATTGTGATGCCTTTGCTTGGTGTCAAGCTTGAGGATCTTGAAGGTGCCAGTTGCTGCCCAGCTCCGGGTGTAGTCAGGTCTTTTGATGAACCAACTTGGCTTGCACTCGCAGCACGGAATCTAGCCCTTGCGGAGATGTCTGGAAATGATATCATCACAGGATGCAATGGTTGCTATGGCACGTTCAAAGAAGCACTATCAGAAGTTCATGACCATCCAGAGAGACTCAAAGAAGTACAGGAAGTCTTTGAAGGATTGGATATCACTTTCAATGCCGAAGTTGATGCGAAGCACATCATCGAAGTCATCTCCAATATTGGGGCGGATCGAATCAAGGGATTAGTGACTCGTCCGCTTGACGGCCTTAAGGTCGCAGTTCATTACGGCTGCCATCTCCTGAAGCCAAGTAAGAATAAGCCATGGAGAAAGACGCAGAACCACACATTCCTTGATGAACTCGTTGAAGCCACTGGTGCAGAGAGCATAAGATACAAGGATAAGTCGCTATGCTGCGGTGCTGGTGGAGGCGTCAGAGGAAGTAATGCTGCAATTAGCGTCGACATAGCGAAAGAAAAGCTTGACAATATGTTGGCAGCAGAAGTTGATTGTGTTCTCAATGTCTGCTCATTCTGCCACTTGCAGTACGAACTGGCGCAACCTCAATTGAACAAGGATCTTGGAGAGCAGAAATACCAAATTCCAGTGATATACTTCACACAGCTTCTGGGACTTGCTCTTGGTATCGATCCAGGCAAGTTGGGGCTTGACAAGCATATTGTCGGTACACAGCCAATATTGGATAAGTTAATTGGATGAAATCCAAGATAGAGTCAATTTCAGAACCATTTCTTTGCAGCATAGTAGACGACAAGTGCCATTATCCCACTAGTCACCACAAATAGCAGCAGAAATGCGGCTACCCGTGGATCATCGTTGGGTGGTGTGGTTGATGTCGGAGTTGTATTTGTTGGAGTAGTAGGCGTTGTCGGACCACCAGCCGTGAACGTGTTATCAGATCTATCTGTTCCAAAATAGATCCCATCCGTAATTGAAACCTCGATCAAGTACGTATTGAGAATTGGACAATCACTACAGTCCCACATATACCATGTTTTGTCTAAATTGGAGGCAATTGACTGGAACGTTGCTCCAGAGTCTGAGGATACCAAGACCTCGTAGGTTAGAATTTCATCTTCATTCGTGTCCCATGCTTTCCACGTGATATTATTCGTGCCTATCCAGGTTTCACCGCCATTTGGTGTGAGGACAGTCACTCCGGGTGTGAAGAAATTGCCAATAGATACATCCTCAACCATCTCGCTATATACTGAACCATTTAGGAGCCACACAGTGGAGTTTATTGTGCAGGTCGCATTATTGCCAAGCGTGCGTGTATCAATTTGAACAGAATTTGTTAGTGAACTGGTGGATATCACCGAGGGGATAGCAGTGGCATTCACCTCGATTGTCACGTTGTCAACTATACCCGATGGAGTCCAAGTTGCCCTTAGTATGACATGATCCCCTCCAATCCTGTCACCTGCGCTCACCATGTCTATGGTCGAATTAGTGCGCGACCAATATGTCAAATTCAGAACGACGTCTTCTGCAGATAGAGTGGAAACATCCCTTGTATGCCTCATTGGATTTACATTAGGCAATGCCTGCATCTGGAGAATCATTGGCGAGATTAGCATTATCACTATCAGCATAGAGAATAACTCCAATATTACGATTCTCGTCGCTAATGTTTGCCTTTGGTTGTTCTTTTTTGATGTCATTCTGGTTGTTCTGGAAATGGTTGTTCCCTCCAAATGTTGAGTGCCTCGTACCATAGTACCACACATACTGATGCAAGCAGCAAAATCAGAATTATAGAATACCAGTTGCCGAATAGCAACAGCATTGTCATTAGAGCTGCTGTCAGTGATGTGTAAAAGGTGGCATAGAATAGGTAACGTGGCACCATTGTCCTTCCCCGACCAATGAAGAGGCGAAGGATACCGACTCGCACATCACGCTTAATCTCGTATTCACCGTGGACGCTCTTCTCAACTAGCCCAAACTGACGCAGCTTCTCGAGATGGTGGAGTGAAAGAGAAGGGCTGGAGAGTTCTGTTCCACGTTGGACTTCTCGTGCGGTAATAGGTGCAGGATGACGCAAAAGGTACCAATAGACCTGCAGTGTTTTGCCTTTGATCTGGTCAGCCAATTCATCTTCAGTTGGCTCGCTATCAGGCAATAGATACAGCTCCTTTTGCTAATCGCTAGAATAGACAGGCATGCTATAAACTCTAACCCTTTGCTCATTCAAATATAGTCCACCAAGGTAAGGCTCATATAGCTCGACAGTTCGCCCATGCGCAGGGCAGTCATGAGACTGTCTCGGTCAGTCCTCAAGGCCAGGAAGGCATCAGGAGAAGACAGTGGTGTCAGCCGTTCGAAAACCAATAACACCAAAGCCCGCTAGAGAAAGGGAGAAGGTCTTGGTGATACTAGAGGAGCAATGCAAACAGTGCGGCCTCTGCATCGAGTTCTGTCCCAAAAACGTTCTCTGCTTTGACATGTCCAAATACAATCGAAAAGGCTACCATCCAGTGACTGCATGCGATATCGATGCGTGTGTGAACTGTGAGTTTTGTGAAAGGATATGCCCAGACATGGCGATTTTCCTAGCAAAGAAGGAAGATGCCAGAAAAGCCTATGATGCAGGAGCAATGGAAGAGAACACCGCAATTCCCGAGTTCGATCGTGAATCTGAGGGGGAGGATTAGATGCCAGAGAGAGTCATGTTTACGATGGGAGACATTGCTTGCGCAGAAGGCGCCCTCAGTGCTGGATGCAAATACTTCGGTGGATACCCCATCACTCCTGCCACTGAGATTGCTGAATGGATGTCCATCCGAATGCCAGAGGTTGGCGGGGCTTATGTTCAATATGAGGATGAGATTGCATCCATCACAAGCGTGATTGGAGCATCGTGGACCGGTGCAAAATCCATGACTGCAACCTCAGGACCTGGAGTAAGCCTCATGCTGGAGGCTATTGGTCTAGCGGTCATGACTGAAACTCCACTTGTAATAGTCAACATTATGAGAGGGGGTCCTAGCACCGGACAGCCTACAAAAGGTCAGCAGGGTGATGTGATGCAACCCAAGTGGGGTAGTCATGGTGATTATCAGATAATTGCCCTTACACCTGCGTCAGTCCAAGAGATGTTCGACCAGACAGTACAGGCTTTCAACCTGTCTGAGAAATACAGGACCCCTGTGTTTGTCCTTGCTGATGAAACGGTTGGTCATATGCGAGAGCGCCTTGTGATACCCGCTAAAAAGGACCTCAAACTCGAATATAGAAAGCTAGCCTCAGGACCTCCTGAAGAGTACCATCCCTTCAAGCCAGATGATGATCTTGTACCACCAATGGCACTCCTCGGATCTAAGTATCAGTTCTATGCAACTGGATTGACTCACGATGAGCGAGGTTACCCGAGTGATAAGGAAAACGTACAGATAGAGTTGATCACGCGGCTCAACAACAAGATTATCCATAATGCTGACAAGATAATTGATGTCGAGGAATTCATGCTCAATGATGCCAAAATCGGGGTCATTGCGTATGGTACTCCGTCTAGAAGCGCGAAGAGAGCCATTAAGGATGCGAGAGAAGAGGGAATAAAGGTAGGAATGCTGCGCTTCAAAACTGTGTGGCCATTCCCAGAAGAGCAAGTCGCCAAGCTGGCTTCTCAAGTTGACCATATCATCGTCGCAGAACAGAATCTTGGTCAGATGTACTATATGGTGAAAGCAGAAGCAGCACCGACTCCTGTGCACCTGATGGTTAAGCCTGCAGGCATGCCCCAGCTTCCACATGAGATTCTGGACAAGGTAAGGCAGATAAACTCCATGTAACCTTTCATACAAGATTCAGGTAGTGGGTGCCCGCAATGAGTGAGGAGAAAGAACGAGAGCAAGAGATCGCTATTCGTACAGCACATATCATGCAAGCTGTTGCTGAGGAGTTAGATGAAAAGGGGAAGAGAATGTGGCGAAAGATGTTGGGAATTGAGGGAAAGAAAGAGATACGCAGAAACAGGAAACCATAGAAACATCAGAAGAGCCAATCATGGATACTTCGAGCAATCAGCTCAAAGGTCCGGTTCACATTCTTGTCAAGTCTGACGGAACTCTCAATATAGTTCATACCCAGCTTTGTGGCCATGTTCTGGCACTCTTCAGTAGATACAACCCGTTCTTCAACCAAATCAGTTTTGTTTCCAACTAGCAGTGATTGGTATTCCTCCACATTCTTATCAACTTCAATCTTCCAATCAGTAATTGCATTCAACGATTCCCATGATGTGACGTCAAACATGAAAATGACGCCCTGCGTGCCACCATAGTAGTTGGCTCGAACCCGTTCCAGGAAGTCCTGTGACCCTAGATCCCATATCTGCAGATTTACTGTGTTGTTGTCTATGCGCATCTTCTTGTAGGCGAACCCAGTACCGAGTGTGGGTGAATAGTGCTCACGAAAGGCTCCCGTGGAATACCGTATGATAAGGCTGGTCTTGCCTACAGATGGAGCTCCAACGGTGACAACCTTGAAGAGATATGTCGGACTCATTATCGGACTTCCCACGGATTTACAGTATTCATTGATACAGGTCTTCAGTTAATAATTCTCCTGACATAGTCAGATAATATCCTGAAGTCATGCCGTCGTTTCTATCTGAAAATCCCTCTCGGAAGAGCAACACCTAGTTGTCTGGATAGAATTAGTAGGGTCAGTTTGGCGGCATTACCCAGCTTTCCATATTCAATCAAGAAACGCTCAAGGCTTTCTGTCTTTTGCCACCCAACCCAGAAATCAGGAGGGATATCCGCTAGCGGAACTCCAGTTGTGGTACAGATTCGGGAGATACGCTCTGGCCCATAGATGACCTGCCCCCTAGTGACTAGGATATAGACCATTTCTTCCACGGCTTCAACATTGGTTGGCTGCAAAGACCCAGTCTTGATTACTTTGACCTGAGACCATCTGTCGGCGCTGAGTTGTTCCAGCCAAAAGGTGAACTCCTCAAATCCTCTTAGGTCATAGGATGCATAACGGTCAAGAATCCGATGATAGAATGTTTGTGTTATTCCAGCGATAAAACCATCTAATCGTTCTCGGTCCAATCCTCCAACAAACTGGGCTAGCATTTTCATCCATTCACCATATAGTAACATGAGTCTGCGATGCGTGAGGCCTTCTAGGATTTTGAAATCAAAGTCAACTGACCAACTCTCGTCTAGGAATCGTAGTTGGCCTAGTGTTTCGGGAGTGTCACTCCTGTTCATCACCGATCTTAGCACTTCTGTTGTTTGGGTTTGATAGTGGTCCTCAGCCACACGAAGAGCAGATTCTAAAGCCTCTTTCACCAGTAGAATACGCCTCTTTTCAGGAGATAACGCCTCAATGACTTCATTCTCGAGGAGATAGTCCATAACTCTGAGAATCTCCCTCTCATCATAAGAGCCTCCAAGCTCGGCCAGGGTTTCTCGAACAGTTCGTCTGCCGTCCATGAGTCCTGCCAGCCTTGGAATGACACCTACCATTTCAGGATGCAGTGTGCGTAGGTCTTCAGTTTCCTTGGATGTTGATTGTACATACCTCAAGAACTGCGTACGCGCACTCACAAAATCATTGAAACTAAGTGTGTTGCGAAATCGAATGACACGATGAGCCCATAGAGTTGATGTTTCAACGACCATTTCTTTTTCGGTTATGCCGCTTGCTTCTCTAATCTCCCTCACATTTCTAGAACCATCAATAAAG
>CAJHYO010000075.1_pt1 | contig 13562 bp, 12 predicted proteins | sample 9198741 | NCBI WGS metagenome assembly CAJHYO01 (sample SAMEA7708364, study PRJEB35096) | sediment metagenome | biome: marine neritic benthic zone biome [ENVO:01000025]; feature: sediment [ENVO:00002007]; material: shallow marine sediment [ENVO:03000034] sea grass bed [ENVO_01000059] ... | reverse complement strand
TACTATTGTCCTGAGCATCCGTAGAATCAATATGGGGATAGGCAAGAGCCTGCGTGAACCAGGGACTTATCGCTACGCATTTTTCCTGGGTCTCATCTATCTGGCACATTATCTACTGATGTACGTTCCACTGGCTCAAGAGATTCTTTCACCGTTTGGCCTGAACTTCTACTTCATGCCTCTCACTTTCCTAGACTGGCTGATAGTTCTCATGTTCTCACTACCAGCAATTGTTGGTGTTGAGCTCTACAAGCGCCGGTTGAGGAAGAAAGGAGTCAATCTGTAAAGATGACAGAGGGCGCATGAAATATGCAACATATGTGTCATCTTCAAGAAGATGCCTGATGACATTGATTTGAAGCAGAAGTTTTTCAGGTAAGATGGATTAGCATGAAATACATTCTAGAACAGATGAGGGTCATTGATGGCAGGTTCTGACACTGAAGAACATGAAGAAACGGTTCTGAAGGATGAATCTTGGTGGGAACCAAGGTGGGGTATAGCAATTGTCATTCTAATATATTTTGTATTTCTCACTTTGGAAATTGCCTGGCAGATCGATCTTCCAAGTTTGTATGATACCATTGGCTTGGGCGTTGGGGGTATTGGAGTATTTGTCATTATGGATCAACTTTGGAAACCATCAGTTTCAAGAAGAATCCGAGTTGCTGCACTTCTTATCCTTATAGTAATCTCGTTCATTCCATTTGCATTCGCAGCCCTCTTGCGAGTTGAAATGGGGGCATCATTCGAAGATGCATTCTCATTCGAATTAGCAGGTGCTGTTTGGTTCATGATTCTATACGCAGCTCTTAGCATGAAGCATCCAGAAAGAGATTAGAGTCTTTTATTAGAATGACCATAGGATGATTTGTATATACAATATATATTTCCAGTTGAAAGTGTATATATAATGGATTTTGACAACCATGCGATGGAGTTCTGATTCACATTGGCAAGAAAGACCACCCATAGAATTCGCCTGATGAAGAAGAAGGGCAAGAAAATAGTGATGCTCACTGCATATGATGCACCGTCTGCTCAAATCCTGAGCGAGTGCGGTGTTGACATCATTCTAGTCGGGGACTCAGTGGGCAATGCACTCCTTGGCTATGAGAGTACGGTACCTGTCACTCTGAATGATGTGATTCATCACTCCGCTGCAGTTGCCCGCGCTAAACCAAACAGTCTCATTGTTGGTGATATGCCTTTCATGAGCTATAAGGTGAGCGAGGAGCAGGCTCTCGAGAATTGTGCTTTGATGTTACAGGAAGGCGGTGCTGAGGCAGTCAAGATTGAAGGTGCGGGAAGAGAAGTCGATATCGTTCGAGCAGTAGTCGATTCTGGCATCCCTGTCATGGGACACATTGGGCTCACTCCACAGTCCATATTCGAAGTTGGAGGTTATCGTGTACAAGGACGTACAGCGAAACAGACCAAGGAGATGGTCAAACAGGCAAAAGCGCTTGAAGAAGCTGGCGCATTCTCAATCGTCATCGAGCTTGTCCCATCGGAGACTGCAAAGGTGATCACAGAGTCAATTGGGATCGCGACCATAGGTATCGGTGCGGGGCCTCACTGTGACGGTCAGGTGCTTGTATTGCATGACATGCTTGGAATGTTTCCAGACTTCAAGCCCAAATTCGTCAAGAAGTATGCCAATATCAGAGAAGTCATTGAAACAGCAGTTAAGGAATACTCTGTTGAGGTGCGAGAGGGCAAGTTCCCGGATCCTGATTACAGCTTCGAGATGACTGAGGAGGAGACTGGCCGTCTGTACGGACGCACAAAGCCAGAATAGAGAAAGAACTAGTGTCCACTCAGTTGTGAAATTTGGGGAGCTAGAATCGCTCCCATTTTGAGAACTAAGGATTATTGCTTCTTGGCAACTGCGTCATTCAGTGCCTCGACAAGCTTGTCGGGATCAACACCATGAGCCTGGGCGCCCTGTTCGATGTTCTCGAACTTGGCTACTGCACAGCCGTAGCAGTGTAGTCCCCACTCCATGAATGTCCCTGCGGTCTCGGGCCACTTCACGACTACTTCGCCAATTGTCATGTCTTTTGTGATAGCTTCCGCCATTATATCTTCACCATCGTTAATCGATGTACGGTACCAATTCTTTTTTTCCTGCTTATATGCTTTAGGATACATCACCCTCTCCAATGAGGTATTTGTGTCCTACGCTTCCTTCAACGTACTCGTCAGGCATTTCAGCACTCATCAAGTGACGCGCGCGCCATCCAGTGCAATGACAGGGGACAAGGAGCTTCGGGTGAATATTCTTCATTGTCTTGACGGTCTCTCGCATTGTTTCTTTTGTCACTCCGCTCGCTAAATGGAATCCGCCGATCACAGCATGAACTTGCTTTATTCCTGTTAACCGCTGAGCTTCTTTGACGATATTGACTATTCCGGCATGGGAGCAGCCCGAGATCACAACAAGCCCTTTGTCTTTCACATTAGCAACTAGGCTCACATCATCTGTTACAGCAGTATCATCCTGCCATTTTCCATCGATGAACACCTTGTGGCCTTTCATACCTTTCTCGTGAGCGGTCACACGCGGGACTTCACCTGTTCTGAGAAGCAGTCCATCAGCTAGGAGGACTGGTTCGGTAGTGGTGACTGCTTCTCCTCCGGCCTGAGATATCTCGTCAATGGAAGCCACTTGATCGAGTTCATGGATCTTGGTTCCTTCAGGCTTCTTTACTTCGAATCCTTTCTTGAGAAACATCCAGGGGTGAACGTATACTGGTAGAGCTTTCTTACCTGAGTTCTCAAGTGCCCACAGAAGACCTCCAAAGTGGTCATGGTGCCCATGGGACATAACGATGGCGTCAATCTCCTCTGACTTCAACCCTAGAGCAGAAAAGTTGTTCTCAATATTCCTGGTGGATTCAGCAGCATCGTAAAGGATAGTATAGGTTTCATTTCCCGATTTAGCTCTCACATGAAGACACAGGCCACCTCCAGCTACCGGAAATGGTAGCTCTTCCCCCTCGTCTTCAATCCATTTGAAATACCGTTGCACATCTTTCCTTTCCGGATCTGTCCAAACCGAGAAACTGTTATCCACAACGGCTATGATCTCGAGTGAATCAAGCTCGCGAAGGCCCTCCAAACAATTTCGCTCCTACATCATTCCTAGAGTATCATGTCTTCGAGACCTTTGTCCTTCAACACTTCTGGCCAAATAGCAAAGAGAGGCTTGATTTGAGAAACAAGCCCGATTGCTTTTGTCACTGGGCCATCTATCTTCACTTGACCTCTTGCTAGTGCAATGGCAGTGTTCAATTTCCCTTGCCAGAACTTGTTCGTTGTTTCAGACTTGCTCCACACTTTGAGTTCGGGCTCATCCTGTGCTTCCCACAATAGCCGGCCAATCTCTCCATTGGGCCCTGGGTTCTTGAAGTCAATTGTAGGGTGTGCTTCAGGATCTACAATGTCAAATCTGACTGTCACACCTTGCTTCGTCAGCTTTGCCATGACCCCTTCTACATCTTGACACCTAGACCAGAACTCCTCAAATACTTCTTTCAGTTGCTCAGTGCTCTCAAAACCTGGCATCTCGTTATCACCTGCTAAGGAGCCAGTCATCAACGTCCGATAGAAGTCTTTTGGAACTCCAATCTGACTAGTTGAAATGAAGGTACCTTGCTACTTCCCATGGGGTGACCTCTGTGATCCCTGGGTCTCCTGTCGTTTCAAAGTAGTCCTCCCACTCAGCAGTGCGCATTCTTACAATCGTGTCTACCAGGCTTTTTCCTAAGGCGTCTACAATTACTCTGTCATGTTTCAGTTTCTTTAAGGCCTCAATAAGACTCCCAGGGAGTGATTCTGTTTCTGAAGCTGTCTTGTAGAGATTATCACCTGTTGGCTCTGGCGGACTTAGCTCTTTCCTTATTCCGTCCAGTCCTGCAGCTAGAGTTGCTGCCATTGCAAGATGCGGGCTACATGATGGATCGGGGCATCTGAATTCGATCCTGGCTTTGATGTCCGACCCATTGTATTGAGGCACTCTGATCATCGTTGATCTGTTCCTTAGACCCCATGCAATTCGTGTGGGGGCTTCGTATCCAGGGGTCAATCTCTTGAAGGAGTTTACACTGGGAGCAACGACTGCCGTGAGTGCATCAGCATGTTCAAGAATGCCTGCAACGTAATTGCCTGCTAACTCTGAAACCTCTCCTGATTTCCCACTAGAGAAAAGATTGACTTTGTCCTCAAGACTCCAGAGACTCTGATGAAGATGCATCCCACTACCGTTCATCCCACTGAATGGCTTGGGCATGAATGTAGCGATTGATCTTTGTGAATGTGCCAACTCAGCTAAGAGGAGTTTCGCTAGCATGACATCATCAGCCGCGGATATCGCACTACTGTACCTTAGTCCTAGCTCATGTTGCCCAGCACCCACCTCATGATGGTGAGTGGTGGTCGAAATCCCTATTGACCCCAAAGACTTCGCTGCTTGTCTTCTAAATTGTAATCCGCCATCTGAGGGGAGAGTTGAGAAATATCCTCCTCCATCACATGGCACTATTGTCCCTCGTCCATTCTCCTTGACCAAGAAGAACTCAAGCTCAGACCCGACCCGCAGTTCATAGCCTGCGTCCTTGCATGTCCTATCGATATTAGACAAAACAGCAGATGGGTCTCTTGGATGGGGGTCGCCTGAGAAATCATGGACCCCGCATACCAAGATTGCCACCTCTTTATCCCAAGGTAAGAGGAGTGGTCGAGATGATCGCGGTTTCAATAGGAGATCAGAGCTATTGACCGACGCATATCCAGGAACTGAGGACCCATCAAAGTAGACACCATGTGTCATGACTTCATCAAAGTCTTCGTATGCAATCTCTATGCTCTTTGTAGCTCCCAAGACAGTAGTGAACAACAGCCTCAGGAAATCTGGTCGGTCGTGTGTTTCTCGCATTCGTACTCTGGTTACAACTCCAGTATAAGGATTTCCGGCAAAAAGCAGAAAGTATTTCTACTTTCTTCTGTTCAATTCTCGTATGTCCGAAGAAATTGCGAAAAAAATTGACAAAACCGATGTTCGAATTCTTGAGCTACTGCAACAAGATGGTAGAATGAGTGTATCCGATATTTCTAAGAAAGTCGGGAAGGGAATCTCCACAGTTCATGCTCGCATCGGGAACCTTAGGAAGAAAGGAATTATCGACCAATTCACGGCTGTCCTAAATCCTGCAATGCTTGGACGTCCTACTTTGGCTCTCATCCTCATAACTATCCGTTATCGAGTGCCGGGAAGCAGAAAGGTCATTTCTCAGCGTGAGTTCTGTGAAGAAATCGCTCAACATCCACTTGTGCAAGAGGTCCATGTCCTTAGTGGCGAGTTCGATGTGCTCTTGAAAGTGAGAGCGAAAGATGTGCAGGAAATGAACAGCTTCATCGTTGACTCACTTCGTGAGATGCCAGCAGTGGATCGGACTCTTACAATGTTCGCGATGGACACCTATCTTGACACTTTGATGCTCCGAAACATCCAGGACAGGTGAATGTACACAAACGGGGAGTGATGTACATTAATGGGCAACTTTAAATAGAGTTGTTGCGCGGCATGGGTAACCCTTTCCAAAGGTTGTGAAACGATGAGCGTGCGTTATTGCCAATGGATCACGGGCCGAGAGAGGCCCACCTAGCAAGTAATCCATATCTCGCACACTCAACGACAGCATCGATTTGTTTTCCAATATTTGCTAATGCAGTGTTATTCAGACTGTGTCAGCATCTTCCTCGCCCATATCAGAGGAGAGGGCCTTTTGATAAAACCAATTATGGAGAGTACAGAGTTGACTAGAAAAGTAAGTAGAGTCCTATTGGACTTAGATGAAGTACCGAAACATTACGTCAATATCCTGCCTCACCTCAAAGAACCCCTGGCCCCTCCCCTGAACCCAGGGACTGGAGAACCTATCGGTCCAGATGCGCTGATGGCCATCTTTGCCGTTGAGTGTGTGAAACAGGAAGTGACGATGGACAAAACAGTGCCGATACCTGATGAAGTCCGAGAGGCTTATCAGATGTACGGTCGCCCTACACCTCTGCAGAGAGCAGTTGGGCTCGAGGCCGCCCTGAACACCCCGGCGCGTATCTATTACAAGCGTGAGGATGTGTCGCCTACAGGCAGCCACAAGCTCAATACGGCGTTAGCACAAGCATTCTATGCACGAAACGAGGGTGTTTCCAGATTTGCTACTGAGACCGGTGCAGGTCAATGGGGAAGTGCCGTATCTCTGTCGTGTGCCCACTTCGGGCTAAAAGCTATGGTGTATATGGTTCGTGTAAGCTTGGAGCAGAAAGGATACCGTGGCACCCTGATGAGGTCCTATGGGGCTGAGATAGTTCCAAGTCCGTCGGAGAAAACAGAATTTGGGAGAAAGGTCAAGGCCGAACAGCCTGATCATCCAGGGACATTGGGCATCGCGATAAGCGAGGCTATTGAAGATACAGTGAGTAATGAGGACACAAAATACACGATAGGTTCCGTTCTGAACCATGTCCTGCTTCATCAGTCAGTCATCGGACAAGAAACAATAGTCCAACTTGAGAAGGATGATCAGACGCCTGATGCCATTATCGGTTGTGTAGGAGGCGGCAGCAACTTTGCTGGAATAGCTTACCCCTTTATGGCAGACGGCCGATTTGAGGCGACTGAGTATATAGGCGTCGAACCAACTGCATGTCCGTCCATGACGAAAGGCGATTACAAGTATGACTTTGGTGACACTGCAGGAATGACTCCCATGGTAAAGATGCACAGCTTGGGTAAAGACTTCACTCCACCCCCAATACATGCAGGCGGGTTGAGATATCATGGAGTTGCACCCACGATTAGTGCTCTTCTCAACGAGGGCCGCATTCGTCCAGTTGCATATGATCAGATTCCTGTTCTAGAATCTGCGCTTGTCTTTGCGAAGGCTGAAGGTGTCATCCCAGCTCCAGAATCTGCTCACGCAGTCAAGGCTGCAATTGATGCAGCACGTGATGCTAAGAAGGCTGGCAAAGAACGTGTCATAGTGTTCAACCTCTCCGGCCATGGACATTTTGACATGGGCGCTTACGGAGCATTGATGGACGGTGAACTTGCATCTAATTCCGTTCCGTCATTTGCGAAGAGTAAAGCTTCAGAAGAACAAGCAGCGTGATTGTTTACTCCTCTCATCTCAGGTCTCCCTCGGATTGCTCATTGCTTTCCGGGGCGAGACCTATTCCACTCTTTTTTCTTCAACCATCCTCAGTGCCGCAGAAACCCTGCTCATCAGCTGAGGAAGGGTAGGAGTGGTTCCCACAAAGGACAATCTATTGTTTATCGAAACAATCGGTGCAGTGGATCCAATGAACATTGTAAATTTCTGAGGGTCTAGAACCGTATTGTCCCCGCTTCCTCTCAGCGCAGCATTGAGCCATGTACGTGCCTCTTCAGACTCCTCTTCAGTGTTATACTTAGCATATCGAAGGCAGATGCTATCTCCGAACTTGTCCTTGACCTTCTGCAGCATCTCTGTGATCTTATCAGTTGGATCTTTGGGAGCCAATGAAATGACCACGGTATCTTCATCTGTCTTCTCAGATGGAGCTGGAACAGGTGGAGTTGGGTCTCCACATGCATCTTCCTCAACCACAGGGTCCTCTTCGATTACACCAATCCCCGGTATTGGCGGAAATACCGTTATCGTAACCTCGTCAAGACACTCCTCATCTTTCATAGCTGTGCTGAATATGGGACTTGATTTATCTGTATTGATATCGCTAGAACAGATACTATGAGCAACGCATCTGTTCCGAAACCTGAAGACGTACTCCAAGGTGAATCTACTGTATATCTGGCGACAAGTGAAGCAGGGTTTCCACGTGTGCGCCCCGTTACGGTTGTGAAGATAGAGGGGTCTCTCTTCGTATTGACTGGCACCAATTCTAGGAAAGTGGAGCATATTCGAAAAGACAACCGAGTTGAGTTGCTGAGAATGGTCGAACATGGTAGTAGTCGTGGCTACCTAAGAATTTCCGGAAAGGCTCAAATTGTGGAGGATATTGCCACAAAGAAGAAAGTAGCTGAGGCGACAACCTATTTTCAGAACTATTGGTCTGGAGCTGATGACCCGAACTATGCACTCGTTCGCATTGAACCGACAAGAATTGCATATATGGCACCAGGTGAAATAGCGGAGTCTGTAATCGACAATTTGGCATTGGAATAAGAAATGAATTTTCTGAGGTGTATCAGAGATGCAGGAGAGAGACGCCAACCGTCCTCGATTCACTCATGAGGACGTGCAAAAGGTTGCTGAGAGTAAATTCGGAGTGAAAGGCTCTGTCAAGGAGCTGCCAAGTGAGCGTGATCTAAACTTCCACATAAGAAATGAGCTTGGTGCCGAATATGTTTTGAAGATTGCCGCCAAATCCGAGAATCGGGACATCTTGGATATGCAGAATCGTGCCATGCAGCACTTGGCTGACAAACTTGTTCCATTTAACACGCCTCTCTTTGTCCTATCAACTGGCGGCGACGAGATCCTAACAATCAAAGACTCCAAGAAGAATGAGCACTTTGTGAGACTCTTGCGCTATCTGCCGGGAAGAGTACTGGCCGAGCTAAAACCACATTCACCTGGCCTTCTGACCGAATTTGGTAAATTTATCGGCGATTTAACATGTGGACTTGACGGCTTTTCTCATCCCTCTGCTAAGCGTATGTTCTATTGGGACCTTAAGTTAGCCACCTCAGTGATAGAGAAATACAGGGAATATGTCATAAATCCTGAGAAGGGTGAAGCAATAGATTACGTTATGTCACTTTATGATAAACAAGTTGTTCCGCGTATGCCTGACCTCCGTACAAGTGTCGTGCACAATGATGCAAATGACTACAACGTCCTTGTTTCAAATGCCTATCCTCCAGAGGATGCCCGGTTTGGCATACTGGATTTTGGTGACATGGTTCTGACACATACTATCAATGAGCTTGCTGTGGCAATAGCCTATGCAATATTAGGCAAGGCGGATCCCATCGGAGCCGCATCTAAGATTGTTGAGGGCTATCATTCCAAGTACTCCTTGACAGAGATTGAAATCGAGCTATTGTTCCCTCTAGTTCTAGCTAGACTCGCTACAAGTATAGTTATTGCGGCATATCAGACACAATTGGAGCCTGACAATCAATACCTGCTCATAAGTCAGGAGAACGTATGGACTCTCCTTCAGCGTCTTATGGAAGTTCATCCTAGATTTGTATCGTATGCGTTCCGTCAAGCATGTGGTTTCCATCCATGCCCCAATAGTGAGAAGGTTGTAGAGTGGCTTAGAGAGAATTCTAAAGATATAGGGCCAATAATTGAGTTTGGCATACAAAAGGCACCTTTCACAGTGATAGACCTGAGTGTTGGCAGCCCTGAAATTGAAAAGGTATCTGACCTCACAGATATTGACAAATTTACAGCTATAATGACGCGAGGGATATCTGAGGGGGAAGCGGAGTTTGGCATCGCCAGATACAATGAAGCCAGACTGATCTATGCTGGCGAACAATATCTTGAGCCTGCTGGAGAGGCGAGGACTATTCATATTGCAACTGATTTGATACTAGAGCATGGTACACAGATTCTAGCCCCACTAAGTGGGAAGGTTCATAGTTTCAAGAACAACGATTTGCCTCTGGACAACGGCCCTACAATTATTCTGGAGCACTCCGTTGGTTTCACTGACCAGAAATTCTACACTCTTTATGCACATCTAAGCAAGGGATCTCTTGTTGGTCTAGCGGAGGGCGACGAGATAAAGAAAGGCCAAACAATTGGCAATGTGGGGCCATATCCGGAAAACGGTGGATGGCCGCCTCATCTGCACTTTCAACTGATTGTTGACATGCTTGGCAGGGAGGGTGATTTCTTCGGTGTTGCACCTGCAAGTATGAGAGAAGTGTGGCTAAGCATTTGTCCAAATCCAAATGCTATCCTACAACTCCCGGAGGATCGTGTTTCTGTTCCTATGGGTACGAGGGCAGTTTTGGAAGATCGCCGGAGATATCTTGGCAAGTCTCTTAGAACTGCATACCATGAACCACTTCACATTGTCCGCGGCGAAAAGCAATATCTCTATGATGCGAATGGCAAACAATACTTGGATGGTCGAAACAACGTCCCTCATGTAGGTCACTCTAATCCTAGAGTTGTTGCCGCTCTCACACGCCAGGCGAAAGTATTGAACACCAACACCACATATCTTCAAGAGAGCTTGGTGCGATACGCGAAAAGACTCTGTGACAAATTGCCCGAACCCTTGAGTGTATGCTTCTTTGTCAATAGTGGTAGCGAGGCGAATGAGCTCGCTCTCAGACTGGCCTATGCACATACTAAACAGACTGAATTGATAGTAGTTGATGGCGCATACCATGGAAACACTGGCACTCTTGTAAGTATCAGTCCCTACAAGTTCGATGGACCTGGAGGTGAAGGTGCTCCTCCACATGTCCGCAAGGTCAAGACTCCTGATGTCTACCGAGGTCTCTACAAGTCCGACAATCCTGAGGCGGGCGAAAAATACGCTATGGACGTTCTCAAGGTCATTCTTGATATCCAGGGTGAGGAGAAAGGTGTAGCGGCTTTCATCTGCGAGCCACTGATGGGATGCGCTGGTCAAATAATCCCACCAGATAACTACCTCCGAGATGCCTTTCGCTATGTTCGAGAAGCTGGAGGAGTCTGCATAGCGGATGAAGTACAGGTTGGATTTGGAAGAGTTGGTAGTCACTTCTGGGGGTTCGAGACCCAGGGAGTTGTTCCTGACATTGTCACCCTGGGCAAGCCGATAGGAAACGGGCACCCAATTGGGGCAGTCATAACTACACCTGAGATTGCTGAGTCCTTCAATACTGGTATGGAGTTCTTCAGCACCACTGGCGGAAACACCATGTCATGCGCTGTTGGGATGGCAGTCCTTGATGAAATAGAAAAAGAGGACCTCCAAAAGAACGCATATCTGATAGGAACCTACCTGCTTGACCAGCTGTACATCTTGAAGAAGAAACACAAAATCATAGGCGATGTTAGAGGGCTCGGACTCTTCATAGGAGTGGAGCTAGTCCTCAACCATGAGATTCTGACACCTGCAACAGAGCAAGCGAGCTATGTAGCCAATCGAATGAAAGACAAAGGGATTCTGATCAGCACCGATGGTCCTTTTGACAATGTCCTCAAGATAAAACCTCCACTTGTGTTCAGCAGAGCGAATGCTGAGTTCTTTATCAGAACACTTGATGCTGTTCTTGCTGAAGATTATGTCAAGTATGCATCCTCAGGATAAAACTGGCTGGAGCTGCTGATTGCTATGACCGCACAGATTCCAGACGAGTTCCGTTACATGAGTGAATTATACTCGCTTGTAGGCTTGAAGGGCTCAGCGCTGTATTCTCCACAAGATTTTGGAATAACGCCTCTCATGGCAAGTACTGCATGTTATCGGGGCTATGTAATGCGGTATGACTGTGTAGATGGTCAACTCATTCTCGACAATATGAGCGTTCGGACAGAGGAGGCCCCGCAGGTCAATAACATCGAAGCACTAGATGAGGATGGCTTCTTCTTCAGTCATCGCTACGAGAATCTTGGATTGAAGACTAAGTTCACTGGCTCTATGTTGCTTGCTAAAGACTTCATCGAAAGTATGAATGTGCACATGGGCTTTCAACGACCGATGGCTTACCGAACAGTCTTGGAGCTACAAATCCAAGATGGTGACATTATCGCGACAAACGACCTCTCAACCAAGATGGAGGAATTACGCAATCGTGACCCAAGCAAGGATGCTCAACCTGAGTCACGTGACCATGATGATGTCATGAGTTGGATAGAGAGCTCGTTTTCTCTAGACTATGACATTGAATAGACCATACACTGGGCTCACCAAGTACTGTAGATGGAAAGCTCTTAATCGGCGTTTGCACTACATTCTAGGTTGTTCACTCCACTATTATTGACTCACTATATTGGAGAGATTAGAATGACCTTCCAGATACCTGAATATGCATGGACCATTTCATTGAATGAGGGTCCGCTGCAACCTGGAAGGCCCAGAAGCTACCCAATGGGACTTGAACCAAGCATGGTATGGCCTAATCTAGCCGAGGTCCCGATCGACCTTGATGAGCAATTCTGGGAAATGCTTCCGTGTCCGCCAACTAGACCAATCGATGATGGCTTCAATCAAGGTATTCCCATCGGAGGTTTAGGTTGTGGAAGCATTGGTAGAGGGTATAAGGGGGACTTTGCAAGGTGGCATCTACGAACAGGGGCTCATGAGTATCACCCCTCTTTACCGAACCAATTTCACTTGCGGATTGAGGGAATGGGTCGACCATTTCTTCAGACTCTTAATCCAAGAACCCCCGACGAGAAACGACTGAGCTCATGGGCTTGGGGAATGCGAGCTTCGAGGGCTAAATATCATGCATTATTTCCGCGTTCTTGGACTACCTATAACTTCCGTGACGTCGGAATAGAGGCTTTGTGCCAACAGCTCTCGCCTGTGATTGGGAATAACTACCAAGAGAGCTCCTATCCCGTAGGTGTTTTCTCTTGGCAACTCACAAATGTAGTAGACAAGAAACTTGATGTTTCACTGATGTTCACGTGGGAAAATGCAGTTTCCCCCACTCAGCCTAGTTTTGATTGCACTCATTCACTCATTGAATCTTCAAATCCGAATCGTCTTCTTCTAGATCTTCAACAAGAACGTATTGAAGCAGCCAGCCCTGTTTCATTTGGCATGGGGATAGAGGGCTCTAAAGAAACTGAACTCACGAGTCTTAGCCGATTCGATACTGAATCAAGAGGTCGTGAGTTATGGAGGAGTTTCAAGAAGAACGGAGTCTTGGTTGAATCAGAACCAAAACCAACCAAGAAGCCTCACAAGGAGGGTGCCGCACTTTGCGCGAAAGTACACTTGGAACCTGAAGAATCCACTGAAATCATCTTCGCGCTTAGTTGGGATATCCCAATCATACAATTCGGAGAAGGTCGAAGATGGTACAAATACTATACTCGGTTTTTTGGATTTGACGGAGAATGTGCTGTTCCATTAGTCAGAGAAGCTCTTGACAACTGGAGATCTTGGGACGAAAGGATTATCGAGTGGCAGAGACCTATTGTAGACTCAGATCGACCCTCTTGGCTCAAGTCAGGTCTTTTTAATGAATTGTATTTCCTAGTTGATAGCAGTTCAGCGTGGGTAGTTGGAGAGGTTGATGATAAGGTTGGAGTAAGGGGCTTGGGTCACTTTGGATATCTAGAATGCTTCGAATATCCGTACATGAATACATACGATGTACTGTACTACGCATCTTTTGCCACTTTAATGAACTGGCCTGAGCTTGACAATAGCATTCAGAGAGATTTTGCTGATACCATTGATATCAATGATGATCGACCGCACACCTTGCTTGTTGATAAGAAGGTAGTTCCTAGAAAACCGAAGGGCGCCGTGCCTCATGATTTGGGAATGCCTCAGGAGGACCCGTGGTATTCAACAAATGCCTACGC
>CAJHYO010000121.1_pt1 | contig 13770 bp, 11 predicted proteins | sample 9198741 | NCBI WGS metagenome assembly CAJHYO01 (sample SAMEA7708364, study PRJEB35096) | sediment metagenome | biome: marine neritic benthic zone biome [ENVO:01000025]; feature: sediment [ENVO:00002007]; material: shallow marine sediment [ENVO:03000034] sea grass bed [ENVO_01000059] ... | reverse complement strand
TGGTGGAACAGACCCTTCAATAATAGTTGAGAGTCCTAAGTTTTCAGGACAATGAGGTGAACTGCAATGAGCGGAATCAAGATTTTTGCTGAGAGCATCCTCAGGATAGCTGAATCTGTCCGCTCTGGCAAGGTTGACCCGCTTGAGATACAGTTGACTCCTGAATATAAGAAGCTCCAGGAGCTTGCAGCTGAAGTCAGGAGCAGACTGGACATTGACGAGATGCTGAACGAGGTGTTAGGAGCCAAAGTCAATAAGGTACAGGAACTGGCACGCGTCCTCGCGTCTCCGGAACTCTACGTAGCAAAGCTGAAGACACTCTCTGCAAGAGAGCTGGCAGGGATGATAGTATATCATCACCCCATTGGTATAGTGCACCTAGATCATTCTACACTTGATCGCTCATCAATAAGAATAAGAGAGTTCATTGATAAGCTTGGAGCGGAGCCACCCGAGGATAAAATCCCAACTATCTCACCATTGCCAAACGGATACACATTTCCCTCTGAAGATGCAATCCTGCTAGAAGATGCAAGAGTATTCGGATCGACGATTCCTGCAGGACACAAGATACCTATCGATGATATCATCCTCAGCGAAGACTTTGATGAATTCCTAAGACGATTTCTCTACCTTGTGATTCTAATATCAAAAGGCACTCTTCAGTACAATCTCGAAGATAGATCTATTGTGAGGGAAGCAGGCGCATGAACGAATACATAATCCTAATGAGGCTTCTGACTCGTTCGGGAAACCCTATAGGAGCAGGTGTCGAGGACATGCTCGGCGCGCTGGGTCTACCGGAAGACATTGGGAGGCATATACTGTTCCGTCGTCTTGGTGCACTTGATAGAAGACTCTCAGAGGTCGGACTCATGATCAGACATAATCCGATTGATCATGTCTTCTACTTAGATACAACAGTGCGGAGTGAACAACTGCTTGAAGAGTCGGTTCTTCCAGATCGGCTTGCCGCCACGCTCCTTGTGGTCATCACCCTTGCATATCAGGAAGGTGGATGGGTTTCAATAGACCGAGTTCGAGAATTCAGAAGAAAGACAAGAAGGGGCGTGCGCGGAGACCTCAAGGAGCTGGCCATACAGCGTTATGTCGAATTTGACAATTCAGGTATTCGTGTAAGACCAGGATCAAGAGTAGGATTTGAGATAGACTACGAGGCTTTCTTTAGACGACTTGTCGCAAATGACTCATGATGTTAACGCATCAGCGTCAGTTAGGTCTGCAGTTTTCTGTAGGTCCCCTATGACTTCTTCCTTCTTTAGCTGAGCCTGCAATCGCTCCTAAGATAAGTGCTAGGATTCTCTCAATCCTTGCACTATCGAACAACTGTGCTGTAGGCGTAGGCAATAGCCTTGGTAGAGATAGTTCTTGTATTCTTTCGAGTATTCCGAACCTGTGACTTGCGTGCATTACTTGCGTGTGCCATGATTGTTCACAAGATACTATAGAGTGGTCACTGGATATGCTATTATTGAGAAATTGTGACCAGAATAGCGGTCACACTGTGACCACGAAGTGAACATACTACCACAGGCATGTAGTTAGTTTTATCAAGGTTGCAGAAGCAAAAACTTGTGGTCAAAGCAATGTCACATAAAAGAGGCCTTAGATTCTCAAAGGCAACCTGTCCCATTTGTGGTAGTAAAGAGGTAGCTAGAGACGACCTCAAGGGTGACCTGCTCTGTACCAACTGTGGTAATGTAGTGACTCGAAGAGAGACTCGGGCGGTTGGCAAGTTTGATATTGCCCAACACTTGAAGCGAGAAGGCAACATGGACTTCCCTATGCTCCAGAAAGCCACAGGAGCGTCAGATGACAAGCTCTTCGGCGTGATTGAGAGCATGGTCAACATGGGTCTGCTTCAGGAGATTGGTGGAAAGTATTCCCTCACTAAGCGAGGCCAGCGTTGGTATAGGCAGAGATTGGGACAAGAATGGGGTTACTAGTCCCTTCATGGGACATTTCCTCATCTATTTAGTGGATTCTCTTTTTGACAAATCTAGAGCATCTTATTCTTCGATTCTGCCGCATTTTCCCCAAACTGTAGCTTTATTAGAATAACCCATTCTGGGACTAGTCAGGGGACCGGTACAGAGAACGAAATTACAATCTCCCCTCAGCTTGGCGGAGTTTTTTTCGTCGAGCGGGGAACAGAGGTTCGGATTTCTCGGACTTCGGGGAATAACCACGCGAATACCTACTTTCCTTTTGTGATCTGGACCGGCACCCTAACTTCTTCTATTGTTGTCATTTGATATGACTTCATGAGTGAAACAGGCTCTCACCAACACCAGAGCCATGACAATGAGGAACAACGCAATAAGAGACCCCCAAACCTGATTTGCAAGAAGAGCAAACAGTGAAAGAATTGCGAATAGACAGCTTAGGTTGAGGTAACAAAACTGCCTTCTATCAAACTGAGAAAGCTTAGGTTCATCTTCATTCTGTTTCATATCAAATGCCCTCTGAGGCAGAATATTGAATACTGCGGTGGAATATGAATACAGCAGACTGGCTAACTTTCGTACTAATCAAAGGAATGCAGACCACATCAAGGAGTCCGCATTCTCGCGCTCTGTGGAAATATCATCTCTTCTTCCAGAGGAATACTATCACTATTGCAGCTAGAGCTATACCTCCAACAGCAACTATGGGCAACAGGTCAAATGGTGGCGTGGTTCCTAATGAGAGGCGCAGGTGTACATAGCCAGTGAAGTTGTTCCCAACATAGAGTGAAACATTCGAGCTTAGCAAATCAGCAGGTAGTTCAAATGTATTCGATACGGTTCGCTCCTCTCCTGCACCCATTACTGTAGCAGAGATGTCAAGTTCGGTCATTGAGAGCCCTCCATAATCAAGAACACCATAGATAGGTTCTGTTGAATCAAACAAACTGCTAACACAGGTCAACGACATACCAACTGTGACCGAATCCCCCTCATTCAAACCACCGGAAACTGAAGGACTTGAAGCTGTGAGTATTGGAGTCTTCTCCAGCAAATAGTCAAAGCCTGGCATCATATCTTGCCAAGTTTCCTCAATCGCAGACTCCACTGGAGCGAAGTATCCGTAGATACCTGTAAACTCCTCAATGTAATGTGTGGAATTGTCCTCGATGACAGTTGTCTCAGCTGGTCCATCCACAGTGGCATTATGATACAGCTCGAATGTTATGGGAGCGGTGGTGCCTCGTTCAACATACATCCAATCATCCCAATATCCAGAGTAAGCATGGCGTTCAACTCCACCTGACGCACCATCCTCAAAACCAGGATAACCCGGAATATCGTTGAAGCCCTCACCCATGAATGAATTGAAGTCCAGTACAATTTGGTAGTATAGACTTGGTTCCGTCCAGCTACCAAAATCATCGCCTGGGAAGAAAGTGGAATTGATGCCGGAGTGTAGTGAATATGCCATAGTGAAACTGTGCTGCAATGTGAAATCACGGAAGACTTGTGTTTCAGGCTCTGAAAATGCTGATGGCCCTCGAAAGATTTCAGAGAGAGGATCAGGTGACGAGGCATCATCAGTACCCCAGCCGGTCGGATAATTACGATTCAAGTCCACATATCCTATCGGATCTTCATTGACTAATCCGTCGCTGTCGTTGTCAATACCTTCATAGTAGGTGTATTGATACTCAGTCGAACCTCCAGGACCTGTTTTTGTGTAGACATCGTATCCTGCAATCTTCCCATCTCCATCGACATCCTCCCAAGAGTCCTCATCAGTTGCTCCGTCATCATCATCATCGAATGGATGGACATTCTTGCGTAACCAATAGTTCCCACCAAGGACGTGCTCAAGACTATCAGGATTGATGGTTGGAATGATGTAGATCTCTTGAGTGTCAATATATTCCGTAATAGCATCATCCACGCCATAGAGATTCAAAAGCCTTAGAATGAAGCGAAGAGCCATCTCAATCGTGATTTGCTCCCTACCATGGTGGTGAGTTACAACCAAGGTCTTAGCCTTCTGAATTGTATTTTGCTCATTCGTGATTCGAAGAGAGCTGATGTTCAATCCCCCGTAGCTTTGACCAATCACCTCTAGATCTACAAGCTCCGGTACGAGAGAATGGATGCGTTCTATTTCTTCGTCCACCTCATCAGCTTCATGAAACTGATCTTGATACAAGAGAGATATATCCGACCAGGTTCGCTCCACTGATTGGTAATCAACGCGTTCGATAATCACGGTATTCGTGTCCATGACGGCTGAAACTCCCACTGGAAGAAGGAAGGAGCTCAACAAGAGTGTCACTAGAAATAGTTGTGTAGCTTTCGACTTCATCTTGATTCCTCTCATTGAATCCCAGGTGTAGGTTAGAGAAGAAACTCTACATTTTAGGAATAATAGACTTTGGTTTCACGCGATGCATGTGTAAATCAGAGTACAAGGTATTAAGAGAACTTCCGAACGATTAGAAAATCGCCATCGACTTTGACTGGAGACTCCTCGGGAAGCTCCAATAGCCAGTCTTCAAGTTCAGTCATTGTTTCGAATCGTAGGAGCGTCTTCAGTCTCTCCAGGGGCAGGGTTTCGTAACGGTTGATCACCTTTCTCAATTGAACCTCTCGGAATGCTGCAAGTTCGGCCTCTTTTGCCTCAGCTCTGTCAGCAGAGTCATCAATCCAACTAGTTCCAACTCTGAAGTCCCAAATTTGCACAGCTCCATCTACGTCGCCTGTGGCAATGTGTCTGCTATTAGGACTCACAGCAACTGCATGAACATTCTCCGTATGTTCCACTGAATGAATGAACACTCCGCCATGCAATTGCCATAGCCGAAGGGTGTTATCACTTGAACTACTAATAATATGACGCCCGTCTGGTGTGACGGAAACATTCAGCACAGGACCTTCATGTCCAGCCATAGAATACAATAGAGTTCCTGTTTCAAGATCCCAGAGACGGACTGTGGCATCCTGCCCTCCGGATAGGATGTATCTTGAGTCTGCCGTCATCGCTAAAGATGTGACATGGCCGACGTGGCCTTCGAGGGTGTGAAGAAGAATCCCCAGCTCGAAATCCCAGACCCAAATGAACCCTTTCTCCTCAGTCCCAGCTAGCGTCTTTGAGCCAATTACAAGATGTCGTCCATCTGGCGAGATAGTCATTGAGTAAATGCTTCGTGCGTGGTCTAGAACTCTCAGCAGGACTCCGCTGTCTATGTCCCATATCCTTGCCTTTCCATCATCTCCGCCAGTAATAACATATCTATTGTCAGGAGACGAGGCGACGGCATTCACATGAGCTGAGTTTGGTGCGAGGGCGCTTATCGGCGCGCCTTCCTCTATGTCCCATATTCGCACAGCGAGGTCCATATCTGCAACAGAAACAATCCGAACTCCATCTGCCATCATGGAGATTCCATAGATTGCGCCCCGATGCCCAACCAGTATATGGACAAGACTGCCTGAATGCAAATCCCAAACTCTGATTGTGGCATCCTGTCCCCCTGAAACTATGTATCTGCTATCGGGAGTAAAGGCTAGAGACCACACAGTAAACTCGTGTCCTTCGAAACAGGTGTCAGGAACTAATTCGTCTTCCATTGTTCCACTCCCTAGCCCGGGTCCATCAATATCAGCTATTTGTGATATTGTATTGCAATCGGTGAAGAAAAGCATGTCGATTGTGGGACATTCTGGCGGGAACTTCACTTATCACTCAAACTGTAGACAAAGAAAAAACAGAGAGAAGGTGGCTTTAGCTGCCACCCTCTTTGTCCAATATACCTAGACATTCTGTGCTTCAACTGAAGCCTCAACAGGAGTCCCCATGCCGAAGTCAGCAGGCTTTGTGCTCTTGCGGATAGCCCAGACTGTTATCACGAACAAGACAAACAACACAGCTACGAGTACTAAGTTAGTAGCCATATCAGCACCAAATGTGAACTGGACCAAAAGCGGTGCGAGGATCAGGGCAAGTAGGTTGACAACTTTGATCATTGGGTTGAGTGCTGGACCAGCAGTGTCCTTGAGTGGATCACCCAAAGTGTCCCCGCATACCCCAATGGCGTGTCGCTGTGACCCTTTCCCTGTATTATTCTCGATGCTGCAGGGTTCATCCTCAATAGCCTTCTTGGCGTTATCCCAAGCGCCACCAGCGTTCGACATGAACACTGCTAACAATTGACCTGACACAATGATTCCGCCAAGGAATCCACCAAGAGCGCTGACGCCAAAGAGAATTCCAACCATAATTGGCATTGAGACAGTGAGTGCTGCCAAAGAAATTAATTCCTTTTGGGCAGCAGTCGTTGAGATGCCAACTGCACGGTCATAGTCAGGTTTCTTTGTCCCCTCTAGAATTCCAGGTATCTTGAACTGTCTGCGAACTTCCATGACCATCTCGCCAGCGGCACGTGTTACAGCCTTGATGTTCAAGGCGGAAAAGAGCCATGGGAGAGCAGCGCCAAGAAGAAGTCCAGAGAAGACCAGTGGGTCGTCCAAGAGGATATGCTCTAGACCTGCAACAACAACAAAGCTGTCAAAGAGGCTGACAGCCGCAATAACTGCAGAAGCAATAGCCACACCCTTTGTGATGGCTTTTGTAGTATTACCAACTGCATCGAGCTCAGCCATCGTCTTCATTGAGGATTCGTCAAAGTCACCTGGCGATAGTTCACCAATGCCTGCTGCATTATCACTGATTGGACCGTAGGAGTCCATCGCCACATTATTGCCAGTGTGGGAAAGCATTCCAATACCAATCAGGGCAATGCCATAGAGTGTCCAAAGTATTCCATGTATACCGGAAATAAACCAAGGCACTGCAGCTGCGACAGGCGCTAGGAACAGCGCTGATGAAATGCCGAAAGTTGCAACAATCACTACTAGAGCAGCAACTGTCGATTCGTAGCCGGCAACAAGACCCGATAGGATGAATGTCGCATATCCAGTGTCAGCTGACTTCACGATCTCCTGGACTGGAGGCTTCTTGAGTGACGTGAAGTAGCTTGTTATCGGATTGAATGACACAGCAAGCAACACACCAACAGCTACGAGAATTCCAAATCGGAGATCTCCAACATAGAACCATGACAGAATCATGCTCAAGAAGATTGTAAAAGCGCTTGATGCCTCGTATGAGAGGAACATTGCCTTCTCTGCATATACCTCAGATTTCCTGAGTATTCTTGGCCAGACAGGTACCATAAAGGTGCCAATCATGGAAGAAATCACACCAATTGCACGTACAAAGAGTGGGAATACCACCACTGCGAAGGGGAAAACAAGCAGAGCTGGATTGTCGATGTAAAGCACAATCGCCAGAATCAAAGCGGAAACAATTGTAACCTCATATGATTCAAAGATGTCAGCTGCCATCCCTGCGCAGTCGCCTACATTGTCGCCTACTAGATCTGCGATAACAGCTGCATTTCGCGGGTCATCTTCTGGTAGACCTTGCTCAACTTTGCCTACAAGGTCAGCACCAACATCAGCAGCCTTAGTGTAAATACCCCCGCCGACGCGCATAAATAGAGCCAATAGAGTTCCTCCGAGGCCAAATCCTAGAAGTGCATCAGGTGCTGCAATTCCGTAGATAATGAAGATGACAGTTCCACCCATCAGACCAAGTCCGTCAGTCAGCATACCTGTGAAGGTACCTCCACGATAGGCGATTGTCAATGCGCGATTATATCGGTCTTCACCCTCTCTCGTAGCCTGCGCAACACGAATATTGGACTCAACAGCAATTCTCATCCCTAGCTGTCCTACAATAAGCGAGAAACTGGCTCCAACCACGAAGGCCATCGACCTGCCGAATCCAACAATGAATCGACCTTGGTCAGGAGTGCCTCCGAATAGGATTTCGGTGCCTCGCTCTGGTGTGGTTATGTATACGGTAAAAAAGAGAAGGAAAGACAATGCCACCAGAATCGGAATAATTGACTTCAATTGTCGATCGAGGTAAGACAGAGCACCTTCCCGGATACCGCTCCACACTCTTTGCATCTGCTCAGTACCCTTGGGTAGTACTAATACTCCCTTTCTGAGCCACCAGGCGTAAACGAGACTGGCTATCGCAGCTAGAATGACTGTAACAATCATTATCTGCTCGATGAGGACCATCCCTGTGAAAGTCTCGAATAGTTGCATAATGCGTATCACCACTGGTCGGTCTAGGCACGGAATCCACCCTCAGAAAGCGGACAGTCATTGGCCTAGTTCCCTTTGTGAATTAAACCCCGAGGCAAGAGTCACCCCTCTTAAGGGTTACTTTATGACGCGCGATTGATGAAATAGCCGATTGTTTATTAGCTCAGATTCGAATGTGAATCTGAGAATGTTCATGATCGAAATAATGGTGCTGCTATCAATTATTGTGACAACAATCTATCTAGCAGTCACTGTAGCTGCTTTTGGAAGTAAACCAAAGCATAGCGGTCGCATGGAATATTATACACCAGTTCAAAGGAAGAAAGAATCGGTGTAATCTCATGGAGTTCGAACTCCCAATTGGATATCATGATTTTCACAAGAATATGCATTTCAATTTCCAAATGAATCGGTGGGTGTCTTTGGGCTATGTTCGTCCCGAAGACTTTGAGAGAGTTGCTCCGAAAATCAAGAATTTTGATGATTGGAAACGTGAGATGATTGGTCTTGCCGAAGAGTCAGAATTCGAAAACCGAATGATCAATGCAGCATTCTACTACAGAGCGGCTGAATTCTTTACATTTGGTAGTGATGACGACAAGCTTGAACTTTATGAGAAGTTCCAGACACTTTTCTACGACAATGTTGATGACTCAACACTGAAAGTTTCTGAAGTGCCATACGATTTTGGATACTTGCATACATTGAGATTCTCTCCACCAAATGCGTTTCGAACTCTAGTCATTCATGGAGGGCTGGATTCCTTCATCGAGGAATTCTACATAGTGGCAAAGATACTTGCCAACCGCGGATGCGAGGTCATTCTTTTTGAAGGGCCAGGGCAGGGGAAGACACTACGCCGACACGGCATCAAACTGACTCATGAATGGGAAAAGCCAACAGCAGCAATTCTAGATTACTTCAACATCTCCGATGTATCACTCATTGGGATTTCCCTTGGAGGATTTCTAGCCCTGCGTGCTGCAGCATTTGAACCCCGAATTTCTCGAGTGGTTGCTTTTGATGTCTATGTATACCAGCACCTCAATCCAGAGAGCTGGTTTACTCGATTCATGAAGAATCATCCGAACTTTTACAATAAAGTTGTAAGTTTTGCTATGAGGCGCAGTGTCACAGCTAGATTTCTAATCAACCAGTGGCTAGATGTCACTGGGGCTGAAACTCCCCATGAATGGGGTTTCTCATTGGATAAGTACTCAACAATAAGCATCGCTGATCGGGTGGAACAAGATGTGCTTCTACTGGCAGGTGAATCAGACCACCTGATTCTTCCAATAGAACTTGAGAGGACTGAGCAAGGCTTAGTTAATGCGCGATCTGTGACAACACGCCTCTTCACTCAAGAGGAGCATGCTTCAAATCATTGCCAGGTTGGAAATATCCCCTTAGCAATAGATGTGATACTGAAATGGATTCAACAGCCAACTCATGATGAAAAACTGTGATTTATCGAAAATATGATATTACTATTTATGCAATATATGTACTGAGGGGCCATTAGTATTGAATGAGTATCATTATCGATTGATTGGAAATTTGCTGGCACTAATCGGTGTGACGATACTCTTCTTCCCCTTGTGGGTATTCTTTCTTCCCAGCTATATCTTCTGGGAGTGGTTTGGCGGACAGCCCCAACCCTCTGACATCCTCATTTTTCAGGGATTCATGCTCCTAGGATTCATTTTGGCATGCAGCGGAGTGATTATTCATATAAGATTCAAAAGGACGGGACCATTTCTTGCAAAAGGAGGCAAACCAATTCACACAGGGACGCCTTGGAAGAAAAGGTCTGAATCCGGGTTGTTTCTAACCACATGCGGACTAGTAGTGTCCATAAACCAAGAATCAAGTGCAACAGCACATGTAGGATATAGGATTGTTTCTGCAGAACATGCAACATGCAGTGATTGCGCTGTAAGTGAGGGGAGATTAATTTTGGAATCTCATGCCCATGGCAGAATGTCAGATGGGTAGAATTTGAGAATGAAGAAATGGTGTACCGAGCGAAGCTACAACCCCAAGTCTGATTACTGATTTGATGCTCGGAAAGATTCCCAGAGTTTCGATACGAACATCGAAGCAAGCCATAGACCCACCAGAGAGATCATCAGACCTAATGGAATTGCTATAAGTCGTAGAGCTGAGTCAATGAATCCGATAATGAATGCGTAGATTGATGGAATGGTCGCAACCATATACATGAGAACTGATGGCCCCATGATGTTCTGGAACCTGCCCTTCTTGCTGAAGAACCGATAGAACCCATAAATGAGCAGAATCTCAACAGGCATCAGAATCATCATTATCCATGAGATAACAAGTGGACCAGTGCTGGGTGTTAACTCAGATTCCAGCAGGATTACGAATAGAGGCAGTCCTATGGAGTACGCGAGGAATACTAATCCCATTCGTCTAGCGCTTCTTAGCGATGACTCGCTATCGGGTCTCACTGAGTCCATTTGAATCGCATTGTTTACTCTAATTTTGGCTTAAGTGTTGCTGCCATTGGGTGAATGAGTCACAAGAACAGGCAAAAAGAGGTGGTGGACCGAGCGAGATTTGAACTCGCGACCTTCTGGATGCAAACCAGACGATCTGCCAGGCTGATCTATCGGCCCACTGTTGAATGCTCAGACCCTTGGCTGGCCTTTTAGCCCTTACGCTCAGTATAGTCTTGACGAGCTGAATCAATCCATACAGGTGCGCCTTTCAGTTGGGATGCTTCCTCTTGACTCAAGCGAACATGCTCCACGAGGGTCAGGTCATCAGGTAGAATCCCACTGACACCCATCGGATCCTCAATAATGAGAGTAAAGGGTAGTACGCCTTGCATTGATTTGTCTATCATCTTTAGAATCTCAGTACCCCTTTCCCGCTCAGATTGATTTTCTGCGAAACGAACTGCGGTTTCAACAACTGGCCTTGTACGAAGTAAGACCCCTTCAACATTGCTGATGAAAGATTCTGCTGCGGGTCCAGGTTCCACATCAATGCCAAACTCTGGTAGTCTGATTGTGCCAGATCCTGATCTGACAACCCGAACCCTCAGGAGAGATTCGTTGGTAACTCTAAGAGTCCAGCGACTAGGAGGCCTCTGTTCTGCTGAGAAGATATCATTATGTGTGAAGCTGCAGTTCGGACACTTCATTGTGAACATTGCGAGCTCGTTGAAATAGGGAACACTGTAGAGGATAGAGGTCACATCTAGCTCACTCTCCTCGCATGATGGACAAGTGATGACGAGGTTCTCTTCTGCAGCCATACATCCACACCACTTTCATATCCTTATAGTCCTAGTGAATACTGATACTGACCCTAGCAGTTTCACTAGAATCCTCAAAAGGTGACTGACAGGAAGAAATCAGTAAGCGCCGAGGGATGGCGGGTTTGCCTGCCAGGTAAGACAAAGGAAGAGGAATCGTTCGATGCAGGTAGAGAGTCTATACATCATCAGACGTGATACTGGTGTGTGCATGTATCACCACGATTTCGCGGAGTCTGAGTTTGATCCAGACCTTCTATCATCCTTTCTCGTTGCTATGACATCCTTCTTTGATGAGGCAACACGGTCTGTCAGTTCCAAGGCTAGAGCTTTCGAAGGCACAAACAACCGAATCGTTGTGGAGTTTGGCGAATGGACACTTGGAGCAATAACTGTTACAGAAGACACAGAGCTCATCCGGGACAAGCTCAAGCGTCTAATTCATGCGTTTGAGGATCAGTTTGGATTGCTGAGATGGGTCGACCTTGACCTAGCTGTGTACACAAGATTTGAGCGCAATGTAATCGAGGAGTTCGTGCGAGGCCAAGTCACTCCCCAGACAACAATGCGTATCAAGAGGGATTGGGAGTTTTACACCCAGAAAGCGGATGTTGTATCATTTCTCAAACTCATCCCAGAGATTTGTACAGTTGAGGAGGCTGCAAAATTCCTCGAAGTGCCTGTTGAATTAGCCATGAACTTGGCCGCTGAAGCTTTCTGGGAGAAGGCGGTAACCATTGCACAATCTGCAAAGCCAGATGACATCTACCAAGCAACGACACTCATTCATCCGACTGATACTGTTGAGGGTATTTCTGAAGACACTACTAAGGTGCTACCGGAACTAGATGGAGAAACCCCTCTGTCCATTGCGGCAGAACGAGTCAAGACAGCAGATCTAAAGCAGTTCTTGGATGAGATTGCCATTCTGGCACATCGAAAAGCCGTTGAACTGGTATCTCCAGCTCAAGCAACAACTGTCTTGTATACTGCAGCATTGCAGGAGACTCTGAATAGGTGTGCCAAAATTCTTGGAATTAAGCCAGCTAGAAGCATGTTCTTCACCTCTAGGGAGAAGCTGGTCACAGAGCTCCCATGGCTAGCATTTGTCGGGTTGGAAGAAGGAGTTGATGTTGAGATCAAGACCTCTCTGGTGTCCGCCACAGTAAAGGGAAGTATAACTCCTGAAACGCTCAGTGGAGGATTTCGAGACCTCTTTCAAGAGTACACAAGAAGGATGAGTACTCTCATGGGATCAAGTCCTGTGAATACAATTCTGAATGGAGCTAGAAACTACATTGAGAAACAGTTCCCAAGTACAGCTTTTGACATCCATTGGGAGACCTTCCAGGTATCCTAGTCAATGTACTTGTAGGGAACTAATTGATAAGGAAAACAATCAAATCGAGGATTACAAGACTTCATGTCTACATTTGCGTGGAGAGCAACTGACCAGTGGCATCTCGAGAAAGATATCTGACATTTGCATACTTGCTCAGTGCAATTGCTATTCTCGTATTTGGTGTGGTCGCTTGGATCTACAACGAACAGTCTATCCTAGCAGCAGTGGGCATGCTTTCAGCGCCAGTCTCAGCTCTCATCATGGGTTTCATTGGACTAGTAATCTTCGGTAGAGAAGACTTCAGGCGAGAAGACCGATTTCACCTGATGAACCTCTTCTTCTCTCTAGGACTCGTTCTATACGCCATATCCGAAGTTGCTGCCAGCCTTCTGGCAAGTCAGGAAGGTAGTGAAGCATATCTCTTCACAGTGAGCCTAATCCAGATGCCAGGTCTGATTTTGTGGGCGATAGGGGTTCTTGGATATCTAAGGGCTTCAAACTCGGTTCTTGAAACAACAGATGATCGAAAGCTTGTTGGAACAATGATAGTGGTTCCAACTGTTGCAATGCTTATTTTGGCCACACTAGTGCTGCTCCTAAACCCAGCAAGGAACCCAATTGAGGTTCTTACAACCTCACCGCTAGCAATTGGGATGGGTGTGATAGCCTTGGCTCTTGGATATGTGGTAATCGTTTTTCGAGGCGGGAAGCTCGCTCGTCCCATAGGACTCGCATTCATCGCGATATTAGTCCTCACAATGCAGATTGTGTTGTGGTGTTGTGTCGGTCTATCCCCAATTGACCCTCTGGGCCAGCTTGTGAGAACTGAAGCCTATATTGTTCTAGGCATAGCTCTCACATCTGCGAAGGCAATAGAGGTCATCTGAACGTTCAGTTCCTACTCAGATTTCTCTTCCAGTTTCTTCAGTTTATGTACAAGCTCCCGCATCTCGGGGTCCTCAGACTGCTCAAGCCGCTCAATCAAGTGACCACGCATCGGGGGAGGAATG
>CAJHYO010000373.1_pt1 | contig 13809 bp, 13 predicted proteins | sample 9198741 | NCBI WGS metagenome assembly CAJHYO01 (sample SAMEA7708364, study PRJEB35096) | sediment metagenome | biome: marine neritic benthic zone biome [ENVO:01000025]; feature: sediment [ENVO:00002007]; material: shallow marine sediment [ENVO:03000034] sea grass bed [ENVO_01000059] ... | reverse complement strand
CTCCCCTGACTGAATACCCACTATCTCATCGTACATCTTCTGAGTCATTGAACCAATACCACCAGTACCAACAGTATATGGAGTACCTTTGTAGTATAGAGATCCAACCGGAGCGATTATCGCTGCAGTGCCGCAGCCAAAAATCTCCTTGACCTTTCCATCTTTGAGGCCGCTCATGACCTCATCGATTGAAATTCTTCGCTCCTTGACGTTTAAGCCCCAATCAGCCGCAATCTGCAACACAGAATCGCGAGTGATGCCAGGAAGGATCGTACCACCCAGAGGAGGTGTTGCGAGTTCATCATCAAACATCACAAAGATGTTCATAGTGCCGACTTCCTCCAAATACTTCCTGTCATGCGCATCAAGCCATAAGACCTGCGAGTATCCTGCTCGAGAAGCCTCGGTTCCCGCCAGAAGTCCTGCCGCATAGTTGCCCATAGTCTTTGCAGATCCTATGCCCCCTTGTGCTGCTCTGACATGACTGTCAGCAATCATTATACTGACCGGATTGAATCCTTCTTTGAAGTAAGGTCCAACGGGACTTAGAATGACATAATACAGGTAATCCGTGGATGGTCTGACACCAAGCTTTGGCTCAACGCCAATCAGAGTGGGTCGGATGTATAATGAACTACCTGATACCTGCGGAACCCAATCCCGCTCAATATGAATGAGTTTCTTCAAGGATTCCAAAGCAAAGTCAGAATCTATGGTGGGCATGACCATTCTCTCAGCTGATGAATTCAGCCTCTCGATATTCTTGTCAGGCCTAAATAGGAGAACTCTCTCTCCTCTTCTATAGGCCTTCAACCCCTCAAAGATACCCTGGCCATAATGAAGAACAAGGGCCGCAGGGTTTAGAGATATAGATTGGAAAGGACCAATCTGAGAATCTTTCCATTCTCCCTGTGAGTATTTCATTGAGAACATGTGGTCAGTGAATTCTGTGCCGAATGCCACACTCAAAACATCAGAAGGCTTGGATTTGCGCTTCTCCACCGGAACAAGATCAATTCTCAAGTCCATCATTGTTCCCTCAAGCCAGTGTCTATTCAACCTCCTCATAAAGTCTAGGTATTATCCAGATGTGTGAATCATTTATTAGTAGAACACGGAATGAGCCATTAAGGTGCATCCAATGGGTGAGGATGAGGAGAAGAAAAAGAAATCTAAGAAGAAAGCAGATGACTATACGGAGCTTGAATTTGAACTCGGGGAACTGGAGTTCGAGGCCAAGGGCAAATCCAAGGTCGTGGAACGTATGTTCTACACACTGCTAGAAAAGCTCGAAACTGGAAAGCTGAAAGCCATAACAGCGGCTGTAAGAGAGCTTGAAGATGCTGTAGATATGGAAGAGGAGGAGGAAGAAGAAGAGGCGGAGGAAGGAGAGGAGGAAGAGGAATCCTCAGTTGAAACAGATCCCCCTCCAGATTGGGAGTCGCTCGATACCGAAACACCTCCGGAATCAGAACCAGAAAAGGAAGCTCGTGAGTCAGAATAGAATCGATATTATTCATCGTTGCTTAAGAAAATCCTTAAGCCTAGACAACCGTTAGGAGCATACGACCAGAAGGAGACCAAGCTGATGAGCCATCACGAGGGTGCAAAGGAAGATGCCTATTATATGGACCCAAAAGACGTACTCTCACAGTATAGCGTAGAATGGGTTTCTCTTCGAAAGTCATACGATGAGCTAAAGGAACAACTCAATGATGTTAAGGCTCAACTCACAGAACTCGATGCTAAGCTAGAGAAAGGTGAAATCTCAGAGAAAGATCACATTATGGAGTATAGAGAGAAATGGACGATGTCAACCCAGATGGTTCAAGTCAAGAGGGAAGTAGAAGCCCGTCTCTATGAGATTCAGAAGGAGATTCGAGCTGCCAATAGGCAATTGAAGCAGCAGGAAGAAGAACAGTTTCGCAGAGAGCGCATGGAACAAGAAAAGAGCAACGCGATGATTGAGTGGATGTCACTGAAGCAAGGATTTGAGCTGGTGGAAAAGAAAAGGCGCGAGATAACTGTTCAAATGGACAGATTAGAAACACAAAGACGGGCAGGCACCATCACAGAGGATAAGTATAGAACCCAGCGGGTTGACCAAATTGGGCAGCTAGCTCAGTTGACAATCGTCGAGTCGGATGTTAAGAGAAGACTTGCTGAGCTTCTTGAGATAATAAGAAAATGAAGTATGCAGACCCCATATTGGGGCCTGCAAAACTAGGAATTATGCATAGAATCCTTGAACAATCATAGCATCAGCTACTTTCATGAAGCCCGCTATGTTTGCACCGAGGACATAGTTACCCTTGTCACCGAATCTCTCGGAGGGCTTGTATGCGTTCTCATGGATTGCAACCATGATACCATGCAGTCTTTTGTCAACCTCCTCACGAGTCCAGAAGTAGCGTTGACTGTTCTGAGCCATCTCAAGTCCAGATACTGAAACTCCACCTGCATTAGCAGCTTTTCCTGGACCGTATAGCACTTTGGCCTCTTGGAAAATCTCGATTGCTTCAGGTACGCATGGCATGTTTGCACCTTCTCCGATAGCGAGTACGCCATTGTCGACGAGTGCCTTAGCCTCCTTGGCATCTACTTCATTTTGGGTTGCACTTGGGAGTGCTATGTCGCATTTCAGTTCCCAAGGACTACCACCTGCAGTGTAGTCTACCTTGAAATGTTCAGCATACTCCTTGATTCGGCCTCTGCGTACATTCTTCAGGTCCATTACCCATGCCAGCTTTTCTCTGTCAACGCCGTCAGGGTCATGAATCCAACCGCTTGAGTCACTGAGAGCGATTACTTTTCCACCGAGGTCAATGACCTTTTCAGTGGCATATTGAGCAACATTTCCGGAGCCAGAAACGACTGCGGCCTTGCCCTTGATGTCTTCGCCCTTTGTCTTTAGCATCTCTTCAACGAAGTAAACACAGCCATATCCAGTAGCTTCGGGGCGAATAAGTGACCCTCCATATGTGGGTCCTTTACCGGTCAGCACGCATGTTCCATGAACGTTTGTGGCTTTCCGGAAAGCACCGTAGAGGTAACCAATCTCTCGAGCTCCTACACCGATGTCACCTGCTGGGACATCAATGAACTGTCCAATATGTCTGTAAAGTTCGAGCATGAAGCTGGTACAGAAGTTCTCTACCTCGGCATCCGTCTTGCCTTTTGGATCAAAATCAGCGCCGCCCTTTCCACCACCCATAGGTAGTGTTGTCAAGCTATTCTTGAAGACTTGCTCAAATCCGAGGAATTTCAAAACACCTTGAGTCACCGTGGGGTGGAGCCGTAGCCCGCCCTTATAGGGACCAATAGCGCTATTGAATTGAATTCTATAGCCCCTGTTCACCTGAATCTTACCATCTTTATCCTTCCAAGGGATTCGGAACTGAATTATACGCTCAGGTTCCGTAATCCTCTCGAGAATCGAGAATTCCTTATACTTCGGGTATTTCTTTACAGCAGGTTCAAGAGTTTCCAAGACCTCGAGAACTGCCTGATGAAAGACCTTCTGATGTGGGTCTTTCTCAACGACCTTGTTGTATACACTCTCTATGTAGCTATCCAACAGACCTCACTCACCTATAGTGATTGACGAGGCGGGCCGCGTCATGACTTGCACATAAATGAATCGGATATGACTCAATACATCAAAATGCCATACGATTGCGCTTCATCGATTGTTGCATCGATGGTAATGGCAAGAACAGTCATTAGCTGAAAGTCGCATTCGAGCTGAGGATAGAACTATGGTTGATTTCGAACAGGAATGGATCTCTCCGATTCTTGAGGTCTACAAAAAAGATGCTCAACTTGACGAAGTGAGTATCATCCTAGGCTTAAATCCAGTCGGGCAGTCAATTTGTCGTCGATTCTATGAACATAACACGTTTGAAACCGTTCTTGTTTTTAATTCTCCCTCTTTCTCAACATGGACTAGATATCCAACAGAGATGAAGCCCCCAGTTGTGCCAATTCAAGCAATGATATCTGAAGATTTGATGCTGATCTTTGGTGACGTCTTAATCAGAGAGTATGAATGGGTCACAGACATGCTATTCTACCTGCGCGGGAAAGTACCAACACGATTCATGATCGCACTGTCAACTCACGATGGAGCTACATGTGGCCAAGTGATGTCATCAAAAGGTAATCGCCTTCTTAAGAGAATCGATGTTCCTCTAGGCAAATCTGATTTCTATGATGGCCTGGTAGCACCACTATTAAGCATCGGACCAGTTGCGGGCATAGATCCTGTAGTATTGTTTCTTGAGAGAGCGGCTGACACAGATCCTATCCTTCAAGTTGATGACATTACAGTTCATCAGGGAGATGTCGATAAAGGACTAGTTCTTCTTGACAAGGGACTCGGCCTCAATATGACGGGCGTCCCTTCCGAATCTACCTAATTCTGCTCTTCCGACCTTCCCGTCTGACCATAACCCCTCCGATCGCGGGTGTATCGTGTCGAGTCAGCTCGTTCAACTGGGTCATCGCCCATCTTGATATCGCAATTTCCACACATCAGCGCTCTGGTGCTTTTTGCATCAACGATTTTCCCGCATGAGATGCATGCCCAGAGCCCTGACTGAAGCATCATCGTCTTGCGAAAAACTAACCGAGCTAGTTCTTTTAGCTCTGAAGGACAATCCTCTGCGACTCCAATTACTCCTTCTTCAGACCATTTGCAGATTACGGATACAAGCGTTGTAGTTAATTCAATAATACACGTCGTGAGCTCCTCAATCTCGGTAGAGGTTTCTGACTTGGCATCCTTAGGTGCCTGAGGGACAGATGATAGAACTTCAAGGAATGCGAAGAATGCTGGCGCAGGAAATCGGTCTTTTCCTTTTGCTTCAACCATTTGACCTAGGACTGCAGAAATCATTAGTGTTTGTGTGTAGTCTTCCTTTAGGATCTTTTCAATTTCAGTCATAGTCTTGAGAGCGTTGATTTGATATTTCTTGGAATCAAGGCCATGTTTTTTTGTTAGTGCGTTGACTGCTTCAATAAGACCCTCACCTCTCATCATAGCCTCGTTCACACTCTTGGCTATTGTCTTGTAGGGCAGCCCTGCATCCCGGGCAATCTTCTGAAGGAGGTCTCTTGCTGTAAGACTCACCAGACACACATACCTAATGATGACAGAAATAAGCGAGGGTACAATCTTTTAGTGAGTTTGTAAGACATTTGTGAGCGGGTGAGCTGTAGATGATGTTATCGGATGTCGACATTGAAAAGGCGATGAAAGAAGGCGCGATAGTAATAGAACCGTTCATGCCTGATTCTCTTGGACCATGTAGCATAGACCTCACGTTAGACAGCATATTTCGAGTATACAATCCCGGCACACCCATCGATATCGAAAACAGAGAGGCGCTTGACAAGGATACAAAGCTTGTTGATACGAAAAACAAGCCGTTTATGATACTCCCAGGACAATTCATTCTTGGCCAGACCATTGAGCGAATTAGTATAAACTCAGAACTTGCGGCGCTCCTAGAAGGCAGGTCAAGTGTGGCAAGACTAGGAATCATCGTTCACGCCGCGGGCCTAGTGAATCCAGGAACCGGGACAAAGAAGCCTGGCCGACTTACTCTTGAGATCTACTGCGAGAATCTAAGTCCGGTTCTCCTTCGACCTGGAATGTCAATTGTTCAGATTATGTTCGTTCCGTTAAGTAGCCCAGCAAAACGTGGATACGATGATCGGAAAACGAGTCGGTACGTAGGACAGGACCGCCCTGACGTTGCGTAGGAAGGCAAAGTATCTTAAAGGGACAGAGTCCGCCACAAGGTCGGCGGTCGAACATGAAGGATTACGATGTGGTCCTCGCAAGCGGAGCTGAGCATCTTAGAGAGAGATTTGAGGAGCATGGATTCCGCGTGTTCACATCAAATCTAAACTATGATAGCAGACGTCTATTTCCCAATACTGACATCTATGCTCGATTGAGCAGAGTGTCTGAGCTTTCCAATCGCAGAGTGGTTGTTGTTCAAAGCTGCACTGGCGCAGGACCTGCAGAATTTGAACGATATACAACATCAGACCGAGTTCTTGAATTGCTGCTTCTTCTTGATATCCTAGCTCAGCCCGTAGAGGTTAAAAAAACAGGGCACAAGAAGTTCAAGGAAACGTCAATCGCACCTCCCTCCAGGATAGAGGTCGTCCTAACCTTTCAACCATTTGCGCTTCAAGACAAGTCATTCTTGACTGGAGAGGCTTCTGCTGGAAGATGGGCTACGCGACAAATAGTTAAGGCCTGTGACAAGATCTGGGTTGTAAATCCACATGCACCTGACAATCTACCGTGGGTGGAAGATCTCACCAAGAAAGGGCTATATCAAGAAATTGACATCATTCCAGATCTAATAGAATTTGGCCGAGAACAATTTGGCTTCACGGACTGCTTAGTAGTCACTCCAGACGAAGGCGCTAAGCAACGCTATGATATCAACGGGTTTGGCAAAAAACGTACAAATTCCTATTGCGTGGAGCTTCATGGAGATCTCGATGTGAAAGGAAGGCAAGTCATCGTCATTGATGACCTCACCAAGAGTGGGAGCACCTTATTGAAAGCTGCAGAACGCCTCTATTCCCTTGGCGCAGCCGATGTAGGCATGGCAGTGGCACACGTAGTTCCTCTGAGAGATAGAGGAGAGAAGCTCATAGATGCCTTAATGGACAAGAGTAAGGAGAGAATTGTCACAACAAATACGGTAAGGACTCATGCCTTTTGCGAGGATGAGCCAAGACTGACTTACAATATCGTGGACACACTAGTCAAAGAGCTATCCAGTTGAAATCTGCCTAATCAACAAGATCCTGAGTCTTGGATTTTGCAGCCCATGCTTTTCCTGTGGCTCGTTCAACCAGGTCACGCTTTTCCAAATCGTTGAGGGCTAAGATGACCTCATTTTGATCGCATTTTATGTGTCGCTTTTGAAGAGTTCTTGTTATTGCTGCTGCTCTGCGGTTGTCTTCTAGAATAAGTGCAAGTATCTCACGTTGCAGTTCAGTAATCTCTTCACTCATATTCAACACTGAACCACGCCCTCTGTAGGGCTCTTTTAAGGCTATCTCTAAAAGATGCAAATCGTCTATCCATCGAAACGCTTTTCTTGTGTACAGACAGGGCGCCCGTGGGTTGGCGAATGGATGGAAGACGACAAGGAATACCACATTAACATTGCACCTGGAGAGATTCCAGAACTCGTTCTGTTGCCTGGTGATCCAGACAGAGCACGACTTATTGCTGAGCAATTCTTTGAAAATCCAGTTGAAGTCGCAAAGAAACGTGAATATTGGAGCTTCAAAGGCACATACAAAGGAATACCAGTCGGAGTCTGCTCGACAGGTATAGGGTGCCCATCTGCAGCTATTGCTATAGAAGAGCTTGTGAGAGTAGGATGCAAGATATTTGTTCGAGTTGGAACAGCTGGTGCGATCAATCCAGACCTAGAAGCAGGAGATGTAATCATTTTCACTGGTGCAGTCAGAGATGATGGAACCTCAAGACAATACGTTCCGCTCGAGTTTCCAGCAGTTGCAGATCCAGAAGTCACTATTGCACTAACAGAGGCTGCGAAGAACCGTGGTGCAAAATATTACGTGGGGATTGGACACAGCAAGGATTCATTCTATAGTGAGTTCCCTGACTTAGTTGCTAATCCTGACGCAATGAAGGAGCATTGGGAATCAATGAGAAGAGCTAATGTTCTTGCAACAGAGATGGAATCTGCTGCACTCTTTGTCATTGGTCACCTCCGCGGCGTCAAGGTGGGCACGATTTGTGTCATTGTAGGGGAGAATATCGAAAAGGAAGCCAAGATAGTGGGGAAGCCGCCCCTAGATGATCTCGTAACCATTGCACTTGATGCAATGATAGGACTAAAGAAGTAGAAAGCCCCAAATGGCGCTTCTACTCTATATTCCGCCGAACCAGACTTTCTTCTGTACAGCCATATGGAGATTCTCAGCGGTAGCCTTATCCAAACCAGTTGTCAGTGCGAGCTGTTCAGCGCTTGTAGCTACTATGTCAGTCACATTTTCATAGCCGGCATTGAATATTGCAGTGATAGTAGGATCTGGAATACCAAGCTCCATTAGGAGACTACGAAGCTCGACTTTACTCGTTTCATCTGAAAGTGGCGGTTGGACTCCAGGAAGCTCTTGCTCAAGAGGATCTGCCGTGACAGGTGGAGTCACAGCTCCAGGTGGTCCAGATGGTGCTGAAGGCTCAGATGGTTTTCGGACTTGAGGACCACCATGCTCGGCAATAAATGATGGTCTAAGCATAACTAGGCCAGTAATTACCATTGCAATGAGTAACGGAACCAAGAAGATGTTACTAATGTCCATTCCAATCAAAGAGCCACCTGGGCCTGGTGCTAGTAACCCATTCTCAATCCCAATGAATATGATATCTGTCCATGAATCACCAGATAGGTCTGTGGCTAAGAAAAGCCATAGTGGAGAGAAGAGAGCAAAACCTCCTCCTTCAAATATTAGGAACTCTCGAAACATCTCCCTGCGTCTACCATACACAATCAAGGGAGGAATCAGCGCAATACCAAGGGAAATGAAAAACCAGGAAACATACATTGACCAGTCTCCTGTTACTTTGGGAAAAATACTACCAATGAAGATGATGCCGGGGAGAAGCGCACCTATGAAGACACCGAAGCCAAATCTCATGCTCCAAACTCACCTCTTGCACGCTGGAACGAATCAAAGTACAGTTCTCGTTCTTTTAGGTGTTTTGAGAATGTATGTCCTCCAGTAATTTGAAGTTGTGAGGGAACCATGGAACGTCAGGCTTATGAGCCCTTAGCAGGCAGATTTGACTGGATGATTTGATTGAGACCATTCATCATAGTTGGGACGAGGCCAGAAATTGTAAAGATGGCGCCGATTATCTACGAGTGCGAATCGCGCGGAATCGATTACTATTTTCTTCACACTGGGCAGCACTATTCAGAGTCAATGAGTAGCTCGTTCTTTGATGATATGGGATTGCGCGCTCCTGACAAGAATCTGAATATTGGTTCTGGCTCCCAGTCAGAGCAAACTGCGAAGGCGCTTGTAGGAATTGAAAGAGAACTCCTTAGTGAAGAGCCAGATGTAGTATTGGTTCAGGGAGATACAAACGCTGTTCTATCAGCCGCTCTCGCTGCCGCAAAATTAGGGATACCAATAGCCCATATTGAAGCAGGTCTCCGGAGCTATGATACGCGTATGCCTGAAGAGCATAACAGGCGCCTGACTGATCATGCTTCCAACTTTCTTTTCGCGCCAACAGAGAACTCCGCAGAGATACTCAGGAAGGAAAATGTGTTAGGTAAGATCTTTGTGACAGGTAACACTGTCATTGATGCGCTTGAGAATAGGCTTCCAGAGGCTCTAAAAAGGGAGACTCAAGCTCAGAATGTTGGACTGGATTCTTTTGCATTATTAACTCTGCATCGTGCTGAGAATGTGGACGATAAGCCAGTGCTTGAGGGGCTTGTGAAAGGTCTACTCTCCCTCGATATCGACATACTATTTCCAGCACACCCGAGGACTGTAAAGCAGCTCAAGAAGTTCGGACTTATGTCTCGAATTGCGCCTGAAGGACGATTGCGAATTGTAGACCCTGTTGGATATCTTGAATTCCTTGCTCTGCAGAGGAGATGCTCGTTCATCATGACTGATTCCGGTGGAATTCAAGAAGAAGCTACAGCTCCTTCAATCAACAAGAAGGTCTTTGTACTCAGGACTTCTACTGAGAGACCTGAAGCAGTAGAATCAGGACACGCAGTGGTGGTTGGTGTGAACCCGAAGAAATTTCCAGGTATTATCAGGGAGGGCATTCGAGAAGGCTTAGACAAGAAACGACCATGCCCATATGGTCAAGGTGATGCTTCAAAGAAGATAATGAATATACTCAGCCAAGAGTTTGACTAGCAAGTTCTTGTTCGTTCCGTCAGTCTTATCTTCAAACAGAGTTAGGCCAATAGGACGTCCAAGGAGAGATTAGCTTGCACAAAATCTGCTTAACAAACGATGATGGTCCTGTCAGCAGTGGTCTATTGAGGCTTGCAGAATCGTTGGCCACTCATGTAGAAACTGTCATAGTCGTTCCTGATGGTGAACGAAGTGCTTCAGGGAAAGCTCTTACACTGAACAGACCATTGCGTGTCAAGAAAATTAAGAACATAAATGGGTTTGAGATGATTACTCATGATGGTTCGCCCGCGGATTCTGTCATCCTTGCAAGCTGTCTTATCGAAGATATTGACCTATTCGTATCTGGAATAAACTCAGGGGCTAACCTTGGATATCAGAGCATGTTCACAAGTGGCACAGTTGGAGCTGCAATGGAGGCTGCTTTGATGGGTTATCCCGCAGTTGCAGCATCACTTGTTGTGGAGCCTAATGATTGGTTTAACAGTGCTGATAAAGATCGAGACTATACAAGAATCTGTGAAGTTATTCGCGATGTAGTCCTCAAAGTGCTGAAGAAAGGTCTTCCAGAAGGAATCGATGCACTCAATCTAAACTTTCCTTTATCCATATCAGAAGCGAGCAAAGTAGTTGTAGCAAAACCAGTAAGAGTACGGATTAGCAATGAACTGGATAAGAGAATTGATCCTCATCAGAGTCCATACTATTGGCTTAAAGGAATTCAGAATGACCCATCAGAGGACTCGGATGCAGATGTTGTATTGAATAAGGGAAACATATCATTATCGCCCATTATTATCGAAGCCGCATCTGACGGTGATGTGGAAAAGCTACGCGAATTCATGTCTGACTGATTTTGGCAAGAGCTCCCCAAATCGCGTCACTCACAGGTCGAGGCATCTGTTTAGAGATGCCTTTGGTGATACCCCTTCTTTCTTCAATATTAGGAAGGATTGAACCTATAATATTGGCTTTGATTCCTTTATCTTCAAGAGCTGTTATGACTTCAGTAGAACCGTGAGGAGAGCAGGTCATTACCATACATCCACTACTGATCAACTCTAGGGGGTCTATTGAAATGGCCTTGCAGATCGCCATAGTAGAGTCATGTAATGGAATCGAATCCAGGTCGATTTCGAATCCTACTTGGCTGGCATCACATATCTCATGAATTCCTCCTAAAAGACCACCCTCAGTTGGATCATGCATTGCTGTGATGTGCCCAGTTTCAAACGCAATAACCCCATCCTCGACAACGCTGATTTGGGATCGTAGTTCAAGTGCATCCGTGACGCAATCAGCCCCTAGTTTGTCGGAGAAGAAGTCCTGACCTTCGGCGGCTAGAATAGCAGTTCCTTCAATGGCTGCAGTCTTCGTCATTATTATCATATCATTAGGTTTCGCACCTGAGGAAGTTACATAGTTGCCTTCCGGCGCAACACCCATCATGAAGCCAGCAATAATAGGTCTATCAATGCCATGCGTAATCTCCGAGTGTCCCCCGGCCACTGCTATTTCAAGGGATACAGCAGGTTCGTGTATTTGTTTCATGATGCGCTCTAGATCAGACTCGATGGAATTTGATGGGAGCAGTATCGATGCCAAAAACCACCTTGGTCTGACTCCAAAAGTCGCCACGTCATTTGCATTGATGTGAACAGCTAGCCATCCGATGTCCTCAACAGATCCTGTGATTGGATCCGTTGCTGCGACGATGATAGATTCGCCTACACGAATCAACGATGCATCCTCACCCAGGCCAGGACCTAAAACAAGATCTGTGTCTTTCTTACCTAGATGAGTGAATACAATCCGACGTAATACATCAGGAGGGACTTTCCCAGGTAGCAATATCCATTACTCCTTTGGTCAATGGGTGCGCATCAGTCCTGTGCCTATTGCATGAAAAGGAAATTCATCGAAACCCCATGCGGGGCTCTCCTCACTCACTATGACAACAGACTTTTCTCAGACTAGATGCGCAACTCAGAAAAGGATTGTATAAGGTATAAAGTAATCGAGATGCTCAGTTTTTCAATAGTCAGGAATGTATGCCTCAGCTTCTTGAAGATCCTCAGATCGAATCCGAGTCCTTGTCTTGCTGCCCCTCAAGAACTCACCAAGAATTGACCGCTCCTTCAAGAGCTCCTTCCATAAGAACGCTCGTCCACCTCCAGTCCGAGCCACCAAAAAGGCACCGAATGACTTTCTAAACTCTGGAACAGCGAGTACTGTTTCTACAGGATCGTTGTGACCTTCTTTTTTCATTCGAAGGTTAGCAGCAAGCTCTAAGGCATCATGATATGGCCGCTGAAGGAACCTTGACCAATTCGTATGATCTGGATTGACGTCGACTGCTGCTAGCCGCACCTTTGCCTTTCTCACAAGACGAGCTGCTTTGACAAGGTCTCTGATTGGAGTATATCTTGAATGACCGGGACCTACAGACTGAGCTAAAGGAATGTTCGGTGAGAAGTCGGATATCAGTACAATAAGGGATTCAATGTCTGGATTTCGCATTCTTTCTCGGCGGACAGTTTCCAAGGCTTTCATCAGTGCTTCTGCGAGGGGAGTCAGACCAGAAACACGGAGTTTACCAAGGGCTCTATAGATCTTGTTCCAGTTGCTAGTGGGAGCTTGAACCTCAATAGCTCCGCTGTCTTTGAACGCTATGATCCCGGTTCGATCCTTAGAACCCCTTGTTTCACGCTCAATCGCCTCAAGTATGTCCCGTACCTCCTTCGTCGACCCTTTCATCGACATACTCACATCAATGACAAGTAGGACCGTCAGAGGTGTACGCCCAGTAAACACAGACTCACGGATGTCTTCCTTTGAGACCTCGACTCTTTCAGAAGGACGCATTTTTCCGAGTCGTGAAACCGCAGCCATAATAGTGGCGGGGATATTGATGCTCCTTATCTCACCTTGAGGTCTCCTTGCCCTAACTGGTCGCCCATATTGGCTGGAGTCTGATGTTTTCAGAGACCCCATTGAGCGAGAGCTGACTCGCTTCTGTATCCATCCTCCGGATGACACTACTGATTTTCTCATGATCTTGCTCTGGAGTTCCTCAATATCAAAAAGTTCCTCTCCTGTATCAAGGTCAGGGAGCTTAACAAAGAATCCTGAATCAATACCGAGCGGTTCTCTAACTTCCGACTTGGATCCGAGGACTTTCGATTCCTTCTTGGCACTATATGGTCTTGTAGCAACGCCCCATTCATCGCCTGGCTCTGGAATTCCCTTCCCATGTTCAACCGTGTCTATGCCTGCTGCGGGTCCACTCTCTCGTTTCGTCATTATACTAAGCCACTTCCTCACAAGGAGATACATCAAGGGGGCGAGAATAATCGTGTCAACAATTAGCACAGGTATCGATGGAAGTTCTCCAGGCAGAAATCCAAAAAGGATATTGATAGGCGTCCAGTATATCCACGCAAACCAGGCAAAGACAATGACCATCATTATTGCACAGAGTGTTCCCTTGATTGGGTCACCGCGGGGATTTCTTACTCCTTCAGCTTTTTTTTTTTGCCCTTCCTGCCTACCGCCAGTTGCGAACCGTCCACCTCGACCGAACTGACCACCACTCCTTCGTTTGCCAGCTTCATCTTCTTCAGATGGTGGCACCTCGGTTGGAGATGCTCGTTTGTCCCTCTTCTTGCTGAGCTCTGCGGCCTTGGAAATTGCTATGTCTATATCATTGGAAGTGGGAGGCTCCAAAAGGCCTCCTCTACGAGTTCTGTGACTCAGGGTCAGCTGAGCAGCTAACTTCATGTCCTCCAGTGTGACTTCAGTGCGGCCTTCGTAAGCTGCGTTGGTTATTGCAGCTTTACTGATGATTATGTCTGG
>CAJHYO010000010.1_pt1 | contig 13929 bp, 13 predicted proteins | sample 9198741 | NCBI WGS metagenome assembly CAJHYO01 (sample SAMEA7708364, study PRJEB35096) | sediment metagenome | biome: marine neritic benthic zone biome [ENVO:01000025]; feature: sediment [ENVO:00002007]; material: shallow marine sediment [ENVO:03000034] sea grass bed [ENVO_01000059] ... | reverse complement strand
GCTAGGCAGCAATGAGTTCATTATGGCAGTAATGACGGGCTTTGAGCCAGAGGGGTTTGCCATTGCCATTTACAGGAATGCAAATGAGCTCAATCAGGCTGTCGAGCATTTGCGAACCCATCTACCTCTATTGTGATATCGGTTTCACCTGCAACCTCTGCAATTCTTCGAACCGCTCTGAGGCTGTGAATCAAAGAATCAAGCCATGAGAAAATATCACCAGGGTAAGCCCACAGCTCAAATTCTTTCCTCAAGAATCGAGCAATTCCAGAAGGATTTAGTCCTTCTTTTCTTTGACTCACAATCCATCGACCAAATGCGATTTTGCCATGATCACATTCAGGGTACTCCTTGCATCCACAGTTGAAGAATTGACTTATCCAACGAGAGAATATCTCAAACACCCATTTAGGTAGCCGTCCCGCAGCACCGTGACTTCCACTGAGGCTGGTGACATCTGAAAATATACCAGAGAATAACCTGGTTGGCATGAACGTCCTGAATGCAGAGTTGACCTCTGCCTGAAGTTTGTTGGTGAGATATACATTTTGAAAAGGTTCCAGTGAAATTGCCATGTCAAGTACGTCATATCGACCGGCCATCTTCTGAATGTCATACCCTTGACTCGGCTTTAGAAATGAAAGGGATGTAGCTCGTCCAAGCTTAGTAGGATGCGCTCCTCCCTGACGAATTCGAATCATATGTTTTCTGACCAAGTGCTTCAGTGCATCTGACGGAGGAACTGATGAGGATAGCATCTTCATATACGAACGTGCGATATCTTTCAGATCAACAAGACCGGTAGAGCAAATTGTGGCAAGGATTTGTTCTGCACATGTTTCTGTATCAGCAAATGGCTCAACGTCTTCGATATCCCCGCCAAGCAGCTTTGCAGCGACTTCATCCTCATAGCCATCTAGTCCGGCATGGTACTTCTTTTCTGGCTGAACGACAAGATATACACGACCGCGGTCATGTTTGCCTAATCGACCGGCACGGCCGAGCATCTGCTCGAACTCCGCTGTAGAGAGCCATTCGGCCCCCATCGCTAATGATTCAAAAATGACCTGCGATGCTGGAAGATCAACTCCAGCACCAAGTGCGGCGGTAGTCACCACACAAGCATGTTTCTGCTTTGCATAGGCTCTCTCAACTCTTCGTCTCTGAGAATACGACAATCCGCCATGATAGATGGTGCTTGATACTCGGTGCTCGTATAACCAATCACTAAGAGAGTGAGCCCTTCTCCTTGAGAACGTGAATATGATCGACTGCCCCTTGTTGCCTGCACTGCTCTTATGCCGAAACTCTTCCTTTACAAGACGCTGGATAATCCGTCGTTTATCATCATCGCTCCTCGCGAAGACCAAATGACGCTCAAGAGGGACTGGACGACCGGTATAATCTACTAATCGTAGACCAAGCTCTTTAGCTAATTGTTCAGGGGACCCGACGGTAGCAGACAATGCAAGTATCTGTGTCTTTGGAGCATGAAATCTGAGTCTGGATATGAGACCGTCAAGTTCGGGTCCTCGTTCAGGGTCAGCAAGCATTTGAATCTCATCAACTACAACAGTCCCAATTTGGCCTAGCGTGTCTGAATCCCCAGATCTGAAGAGTAGGTCAAGAGCTTCATATGTTGCACATATGACATCTGCCTTTGCAATGTCAGTATCAACAATTACCCGTTCTTCCTTTCCAACATCAAGTCGTGACATCCCTACTCTGATACCAACTCTCACGCCGAGATTCTTGTATCGTTTCCTAAATAGCTCGTACTTCTCGTTGGTTAGAGCCACTAATGGTGACAAATAGATCATCTTCTTCTTCTGCATAGCTTTTGGAATTCCAGCTAATTCAGCAAGCAGAGTCTTTCCAGATGACGTGGATGACACGATCAGAAGATTGGCATCGTTCAGGAGTCCGGCATCGATAACCAACTCCTGAACAGGCAATAACCTATCTATACCTTCAGAGGCAAAGACGGCTGCAATTTCAGAAGGAATTGGAAGAGAATCAATCCTCTGACCTTTCCCGAGTTCTTCAGCAGGGATTTGATCTACAAGAGTCAGGTCGGTTTCTTTAGCAGGATCGAAGTTTGGTGAGAGTACCTCGAGTAAGCGTGGTACAGACTTGACACTAGCGAGCTGCTTCTCAAGATGTTGAACCATAATTCGTGATAGATTGACTCCCATGTTCTTCAGATCAGTCCGAAGATCAGTTCTGGCACAAGTTGTGCAAGACACTTCAGTTTCCGAAACCTTCACTGCATTTCGACGAGTTAGTACTGTTAGACGATTATCTCGAACACAGCTCTCACAGACTGGTATTATACGAGGCTTAGGCGTATCCAACCGCTTCAACAGATCTTTGAGGTCTTTCATGAAAGGTGGCTTTTGAGTCCGCGGAACGATTATGTTCTTGGCTTTCCTTATGACATCATGCGCTTCCTTCGGTTGATAGTAGACAGGCTTGTTATACTTGACAAACCAGAATCTTCTGATTTCTAGTAGACCTGATTGTTTGTAGCTATATTCAACCATTCCAGCGAGTTTAGATCTCTGTCTATCCAAGAGAACATCTGAGAACACCTCAACACGAGTAGTCATATCCTGCTTGCCAGCACGAAAGAGGAGAGAATACGGCTTGGCAAGCTGCTTCTGAATGTCTGCATCAGCTACTTCCAACTGGGAGTCCTCGACACTGGGGGCTGATGAACCATCAAAGACTCTTTCGGTGAGCTCATGCCTCAAAAATGAAGGCTTCTTCGTTCTGCTTTACTTGTGAAAATGTAGCATCGTATTCGTCTCTCATAGCTTCGATACCGGTCTTGGTGTCTATTCCCGCCTTCTCAACTATCATCCAATCGGACATAATTTCAATGTCAACAAAACTGGTAAACTTGAGATAGGGCGTAGCCATTACTTTGAGGCGGTCTGCCTGAATATAACCACGCTTAACAAAAGAGTCAGCAAAGGGACGATACATTGGGCTATTTGTACCTGCGAGGATGAATCTCGCACGTTGTACTCCTGATACATGTGATACATCGATTCTCTTCATCATCTCGTCGTAATGCGCTGTCTGGGGAACACTCCCCGTCTGTGCTACTTTGGCAAGGGGATTAGCAGCCAGAACATTTCCCTTTTCCACGACGAGCTTGCGGATTATAGTGACAATCTCTTCCTGTTTTGCAGTACCAAGAGGATCAATGACCTCTGGATTGATGATATCAACCATTGGAACAGGTTCGTCAAACCTCATCTGAGTAGGATCGAAAATGAGAGCGCCGAGCCGCTCTACGACATCAACTCGAATGTTCCCACTCACTGCAGATCCTTTGAATATGCCGGGTCCAATCAGTACTGACAGCACCTTGTCTTCACGAATCAGAGACCAAAGCTGTCGTGAAACCATGAGGGCTTTGCCAGTTAAGTCAGTGTCCTTCAGAACTCCGATATTGAAGTCATAAGCTTCAACATCCAAGAGCCAGTATAGAGCTTCGTTACTCATGCAGGCATCTCCCCGTAGGCGTAAATTGTAATGTAGTCAAGAATCTGCTTGACAGCTAGATCATCCTGCATGTCTATGGAAACACCTGTCAGTTCTGCTTGATATTTGTCAGTCAATTCCTCCATGGGAACAGCTTTTAGATCGAGTCGATCCTCAAGTTCTTTCAGAGCACGTTCGACTCCTTCGGAAATAGTGCTCCCTTGATGTTTCAGGAATCGGAGTACCCGTCCAATCCTGTCCATTAGGAATTCCTTTCGATCTTTCTCAGGTCTCCTTTTGGCCAATAGAACATCCCGCTCCAAGAAGTCAAATGGAGAGCTTAGGTCTGGTTCTGCTTTATTACCTCTAGTCGATGCTGCGCCTACAGAAACATATGCAGACCTGTCCCCCCTTCCAATTTTTCTAGGTGCCATATGTACCAACAGATGGGAGGTCGCCTTGACAGACATCTCTTCGAGTGGTTTGCCTAAAGCTTCAACTAAATCATTCAATCTTTTAGTAGACAGATCTACTGTGGCAGACTCTGAGGTATCTGAAGAGAGAATCATGCTGAGCTTCCTATAGAACGCCTGACTTCGTCTTTGCAAATGGGACAGCTTTCCTTTGAGTGTACTCATCTTCCACTTAGTTATAGCCGGGCCAAATGCCATCAGCATGTCTTCACTTGTGGACTTTTTATGCTCGTTCAGCCAAGCCTCCACAAGTGGTGCGATAAAGGTTTCAGCTACCTTGCTGCGAGACCATATGAGAGCAACCGCTTTCTCAACTGCCGGAGATTCATCATCCAAGAACCCTTCAAGATTCGAAAGCTCCCTAACCTTCAACTCTAATTCTCTGATGAATTTCCCATGGATATACTCAATCCATTTTCCTTCTGCAAGAGCAAACTCCAGAACATTGCCTGGAAGATTGGGCACTTCTTCCCCTACATTAGCCAAGCGCTCAAGCTCTCCTGAGAGGAGACTGACAGCTTCCCTTGCTCTCAAAATGCCGTCCATATCAATGAGGTATGCCAAGGTGGCAATCTGAAAAGGACATGATAGTTTCTCAGATAGAACTTGGGCTTCACTCGCTGGAATTCTGCGCGATCGCTCACGAAGATCTGCATGGGTCTCGGCAAACTCCTGGACTAACCTCTGACGGGATTCCACTGCAAGTTTCTCGAGATCGGGATCTTGTAGCAATTGAAAACTCCCCTATCAGGCAATTTGTAAGGGTCCAGCTTATGGTCTAACAGGAAGAACTCAAAAAGAGGGCAAATATGTGTTATGTGCACCAATGCAGCGCAACTGCATATTGCATTGGAATATATTGGAAGTCAATCACGTGTAAGACTAGATTCCGCTTGCAAGAAGGAAGAAGTGGAGACCAAACCCAATTAGAACGGCGCCTAGAATCAACGCTAGAGCAACTTTCACAGTTGAACGGTGTCGACTGTGCTCAATGTGAACAATCAGCCATCCGATAGCAAAGATTCCAAAGAATATCAGTAGCAATGAAACGTAGATTAGGTTGGGTAGTGGACCTTGTGCTAGGGCACTGAATTGTATCATTCGACAGACCTCTCTCTTGACATATTCGCCTCCGCCGATGGCGCTGGCAATTTAAAGGTCACGGTTAAACGATCAAACAAAGAAGTCGACCTCGTTTATGTGTTCCACATCATCGACGGTCACCTTTCGTATGATCTTTCCCCGCTTCTTGGCGAGTTTTCTCTTCTCAGAGAAGGAAAGATTGGGATCATCAGGAGGTACGATATCTTCGATGACAATTGTATTGGCTACAGAGATCTTTTTGCTATTGGGACTCACCTTATCTTTAAGATCGGGCAGGACTTCATCAACTACATAATCGAGGAGTTCAGGAGTGTTCGCAATGGCACCTTTAGTGAAAACTGGGTCCTTCTCCTTCTTACCTTCTTCCTTATCGTCATCATTTCTGCCACCTCCTCCTTTCGGAAATGATGTCTTTGTCGTAATCTTCCATGGCTTTGTGCCATCTCGTGGATTCAGCGACACAAGGAAAAATGTTGTAGGATCGTCAACTTTTAGCAAATCGCGAATATGCTCGATAGGCGCAACCTCATCCAGTTTGGCGTTGAATATACTTGCCATTTTGCCCTTTGATCGTTTCCAGGATAGAGGCATCATTATTGTGTCGAATTCTGCAATTCGATCAGTATAGCTTCTGACAATTCCCTTTATCTTGTGGCTACCTTCAGGTGCACCTTTGAGATAGGCACGGGTGAAGACCTTCTCATAGTCAAGGTCAGCCTTGAAGGCAATCCGACCTTTGCTCAGAGTAATCTTTGCGCGGGGGCCTGGATGTTTTCCGATTCCGTATTTGACAAGTTTCGCATGAGAGTACTCATCAGCAGTTCCAGCGATTATTTTTGCTAGCCAATTCATGCTTCGTCACGAATTGGTGCTGGACCGCTCTTTCGATTTAAACCTGCCGTGAATTTACAAATTGTACCATCCATCATAATATAACAAGTCCAAAAAGGCCCCAAAGCCAAACCACAAAGATCGTGATGATTAAAACGGCAAGCAGGTCTACTACTAGACCAGTAGTTATCATCTCTTTCATTTCCACCTTCCCAGTGCTATAAGCGATTGTGGAGGGAGGAGTTCCTGTGGGGAGAGCGAAGTCCATTGATACTGCAATTGCGATTACCATGGTAATCAGAAGAGGATCGATTCCTAACCCTGTGGCCAAGGGTATAGCTATTGGAATAAGAATGACTGCCGCTCCTGTGTTTGATGCAACCATTGTGACAAGAACAGCAACTACTCCAATGACAACTACAACTAGCATAGGGGGCAATACCAAGAGGCCGCTCATCTGGCCAGCAAGAAACGTTGACAGGCCTGTGTCAATCATTGCACCTCCAAGTGCAATGCCACTTCCCAAAATCATCAGCGATGCCCAGCTAATCTCCGATGAAACATCCCTTTCATCCAGCAAACGTAGAACTAGCAGTGATAGGCCACCCATCAAAGCAACAATGGAACTAGAGATACCATGACCTTCCCATCCAACGATGGACACCATGAAATCGGGGAGCTTCTCTGTGAGCCAGAGAGTAACTACACTTGCAAAAACAGCCACAACGAGCTTCTGATGAATCGATAATGGTCCGAGTTTGAGATACTCCTTCAGTGAAACGTCCTTTAAGTCGCGTATTTCCTCAATCGCTCTAGGTACTTTGAATCTAAGAAGAATCCACTGCCAGGTCAGTGGGAGCATAATGAGAACAACTGGCACTCCAAAAGGTAGCCAACTCATGAATGAGAATTCAACGCCCAGAAAAGATGTGATGTAAGTAGCTGCAAGAGGGTTTGGTGGTGACCCTACTAGACTTGCCACTCCTCCGAGTGTAGCTGAATAAGCCACACCCAGAACCAATGCCTTTCCATATTTCTCTTTCACATCCGCATTTTGTATTCTGGAGATGACGGCAAGAGCTATTGGAATCATAATTGCAGCAGAAGCAGTATTGCTGATCCACATAGAGAGGAACGCTGTGATGCCCATGACAGTGAGGAGGAGTCCGGACCCGGTGCCTTCTCCTCTTGAGAGAATGAGCAATGCAAGTCGCTTGTCTAGCTCGTACTTCGTCAGTGCTCTGCCTATCAAAAATCCTCCAAAGATTAGAGCAACTGCTGGATCAAAGAATGGCGCAAGTGCTGCACTCGGAGTACGTATGTCAGATAGTACGATGAGAACTGGAATTAGAAGAGATGTCGCTACAAGGCTGATGCCTTCTGTAAACCACAATATCGCCACCACACCAAGAATCATGACTGCATATTGTGAACGAACAAGGGGTTGATACTCCAGATTGAAGACTTGACCGGATTGCCTCGAGCATCTCACAACTTCACTGAAATCCGCTTCATTTGAGAGAACCAGATGGATCATGTCCGCACTAATAGGAGCGCCTTCAGCTCTCGCTTCCACAGATAGCTTGCTATTTGGCGCGATTGGAATTCGGGCGGTTACAGTTATTGTTAGATTCGTATATGTGCCTGTGGCGAATTGCATTGACTCGGCTGCTTCGCCATTCAGAATGAAAGATACAATGAACGCAAACTCGATTCTCTCATCGGGAGTTTCAACAATTAGCAGAACATCATATTCGCCAGGTTGGATTTCTGCTGGAGCAGCGTAAAATAGAACGGCTCCGACAACTGCTGCTATAATGAGAATAATGGTGGTCTTTCTCGGAATTGTATAGGACATATTGACCCTCCCGATATTCCTCGAATCACTCCAGTTCAAGAGGCTAGTCAATAGGCCGTCTTTCCAGAATCTTCTGGAACTTGTCTGTGGGCAATGCTAGTCCCTTGGTCCCAATGATTGTCTTGGACTTCTCAACCACATCTCCAGTGTGATGTCTGAGAATAGACATCAACTCCTCGAACTTATCGATAGGTCCTTCGTATACGGTGAAGCCAGTGTACTCTGTTCCAAACGCATTACCAGCTTCAGTGACTATCTTGATTCCTTTGGGAAGCTTATTTCTTATATCAGCCCATCTCCTGAACCAGTCTCTCTTCTCATCATCTGTCAAGGTCTTGAGTCTGTAGAATGAAAGATAGACAAATTCCGGTGAGCCTCGCTCCTCCGGGATTTTTCCAGCGCCCATGGATGTGTACACAACTAGCTAGCTTATAACGGTGCTGTCGCCAGAACAACAAGAATCCACGGAGGCATAGACATGGGCCTGAGAGCATCGGAACATCGACTTACATTGATCGCATTGTACCTCGTAACCATGATAATGCGCGCATCTTTCTACGTCACAATCGCTGTTATTCAAAGCCACTCATATCTGGGAGGCTTGACAGAATGGGAAGTTGCAGCAGTGCTCATTGTTTATCCTGTTACAGAGCTGGCAACCGTTTCTTTCTTCGGCTCATATAGTGACAAGATTGGAAGAAAGCCAATTCTCATTGCTAGCCTCTTCATCACCGGTGCGGCCGCATTCCTATTCTCTGTTGCGCCAGCCGCAGCATTCCTTCTACCTTTTGCCGCGGTATTTGGTCTGGGTGCAGCCTCAAAAGTGACAACTACTCTATCGATGATTGCAGATGCCTCTGGTGAAGACAATCGAGCACGACTCATGGGTTACTACGATCTCTCAACACTCATGGGCCTTGCTGGTGGATACGGTCTTGGAATAATCCTTCTACAATTTGGCTACGAGGCCATGTTGATTTTATTACTAGCAGCTGTGGCATGTACTATCAGTGGAGTTATCGGATACTTCGCAATTCAAGAAACACGCAAAGTTGTGCAAACAGAAGCCAAGATGACCGAGCTTCTACGAATGGTCGCAGGGGATAAAAGAATCCAGTTAATGCTCCCTGTATATGTACCAATCATATCTCTCTATGGTCTTCTTATCGCCAATGTTGAGCGAATCATAGAGGATCATTTCTCACTCTCCAATACAGACATGTTGATACTCTTCGGCATGCTAGCTGTTTCTCTTATCCTTGGCATCATCACAATGGGTCATTTGTCTGATCACTTTTGTAAGCGCAGGCCATTCATAGTTGTAGGGCTGATTGGTTTTGGGATCCTGGCGTATCTTCTTGTCGGAGGCGCGGGAGAAGGTGGAATTGAGAATCTATGGGCGGTATGGCCCCTTTTGCCAGTACTCGGCTTCATTGCAGGTGCATTCCCGCCGGCTGCGATGGCGTATCTAACTGATGTATCCCATGAAGATGCACGGGGCAGCACCATGGGAGTATACAGCATCTTCTTTGGATCAGGGATGATCATCGGACCAGCCACTGGTGCTTATGCCTACTCCACTTACGGACTAATGGGCCTTGCAATACTTGTAGCAATTCTAATCGGAATCGCTTGCATTGGTGCTTACTTCATGCCTGAAGCGCATGGTGTAGAGGCACAAAGCGCCACAAGCAATGACTGAGCAAGAGTTAATTAGAAGCCAGCACACACTTGGCCCTAGTCACTCCTATCGGGGAGATTCAACATGGTCAGAATTACAACCATCAGCAACATTATGTCCGGGATCGGCATTGCCATTCTTGCCTTTTCTGCTATTCTCAAGTACTTGCTTGAGGGACTTGGTCAAACGGGTACTGCGTATCCATTCTATGCATGGATTGTTGGTGCAGTGCTATTGGGAATTGTCATTCTTGCGAGTGCTGTGAACACATTCACGGAGCGCACCGGTTTTGTGCACCCTGAAGACAAACTCGTGAGCAACATGTTTGTGTTCCTCATGGCAATCGCTACAATTCTAATATTGGGAATTTTGGATGAAGGTTTGCTATATCAGAGAAATCTATTCGATATGGGCGCTATGATTGTCATCGCATACATATTCTTGTTCATCTTTGTCTTCTTTAGCGGCCAGATAACTGAGGCAGGTGAGATGGGGCAAGTCAAGGAAATGACCGCCCGCTTTATGCTGGTTTCACTTCTACTAGGCGCAATCATGGCAGGTGTCAAAGTTGGCCTTGACATAATTTGGGATGCAACAGGTTCATACACCTGGGCCGCAGGCTCTCTAGGACTCTTTGCCTTGGTGCTTGTTGTAATCATTGTAGCATTTCTTGGGCGAAGGTATGAACCAGTAGGCGCGCAATAATGCGATAATGGGATGGAGATCGTTCCATCCCTCTTCTTCTATTTCTATCACCCTTTCTCTAGACACAAGGTATCCATCATTTGTGATTGAACTCGGGATCACGTTTCTCAAGAAATGCAGCAATACCTTCACGAACATCCTGTGTATCAAATGTACGGCAAAAAGCATCAAGTTCGTGTTTTAGATGTTCAGCGAGTGGCATTTGCCAAGCCTTGCCTATAGACTGATTTGCTAGTCCAACAGCAACGCCTGGCTTAGCGGCGAGGATTGTAGCAAACTCTCTGGCGCCCACTCTGAGTGTTTCCACAGATTCGTAAATTCTGTTCACAAGTCCGACTCTGAATGCTTCTTCTGCTGGAATCAGCTTCCCTGAAAGAACCATTTCTTTGGCGATTCCAAGGCCAACGATTCTGGGCAGTCTAGCGGTGCCGCCATTTCCAGGTGTTGTCCCCAGATTTATTTCTGGTAGACCAAATCGCGCGTTTGAAGAAGCGTATCTTATGTCACAGGCCATTGCAATCTCACAGCCGCCGCCAAGAGCATATCCATTCACAGCTGCTATTGCAGGTTTAGCCATTGAATCAAGAAATCTCGATATATCACGACTTGCTTCAACAACAGGTCTGATAGTCTTTGAATCCCGATCTACAAAATCATTGATATCCGCCCCAGAAATGAAAGCCTTCTTCCCAGTGCCAGTCAGAATGACTGCCCTTACTGAGGAATCCTCCTCAGCGCGCCTGAACATCTCATATAGAGTCTTCTTAACAGACATATTGAGTGCATTATATTTCTCCGGCCGATTTACCGTGATAGTGGCAACTGCATCCTTTGTGTTGTAAAGGACTTCATCATCTGGCATTTCACCGCTCCTCCGCTTAAGATTTCATTGAAGCATTTTGGGAAGACTGTAGCATTCACCAAACTCGCTATGAAGTTTTTTCATCTCTTCCCGGATCCTATCAAGTCCCAAGCGCTCAATAGTATCGAAAGGGCCCTCCTTGTAGTTGGTGCCTAGTTTCATTGCTTTGTTAATGTCCTCCTGTGTAGCAATTCCTTCTTCGACTTCAATCATTGCTTCCCTCAAATATGGGAGTAAAATTCGGATTGTAAGCCATTCGGGATCTACGCCTTTTGGCTCTTCAAGAATAGACTCTTGGTCCCCATATTCATAGAATCCACTACCAGTCTTTCTGCCGAGTGTGCCAGCTTCTACAAGTCGTTTCAAAGTTGTAGGGGGTTTGAAACAATCACCTAGTTCCCGATAGAGTGTACTGAAAGTACCGAATGATACATCTAAGCCAACAAAGTCAGACAATTCGAAAGGACCCATGGGCACCCCATATTGCTCTTTCAAAGCCACATCAATCTCTCTGAGTGTTGCTAAACCCCGCTCATAGGTCAAAATGCATTCTCTCCCCATTTTTGCTCTGATTCTATTTACAATGAATCCAGGACTATCTTTCGCTTTTACCGTGGTTTTGCCTTGCTTCTCACCTACTTCTATTGCAACACTAATCGTGTCTTGGCTTGTTTGTTCTCCTATAATGATCTCAAGCAGCTTCATAGCAGGAACAGGAGAGAAGTAATGCATCCCAACAACCTTGTCAGGTCTTTTTGTGGCGCTACCGAGCTCGCTAATGCTAAGCGATGACGTGTTGGAAGCTAGGATTGTACGCGGATTAGCTGCACCATCCATATTCTTGAATAGGTCTTTCTTAACATCCATATTCTCGTAGACAGCCTCTATGACCAATTCAACATCTCTAACAGCATCGTCCACACTCGTTGTGGTCTTTACTCGTCCAAGAAGGCCCTCAGCTTCCGAATCTGAAAGTTTGCCTCTCTTGATTCCTGATTCTACATAGGATTGCAACCTGTCCATTCCTTTTCCGATGGCTTCATTGTTAATGTCCATCATCGTCACATCATACCCAGACGATGCGGACACATAGGAAATTCCAGAGCCCATCAGGCCAGCACCGATTACTGCGAGTTTCTCGATTTTCATTTTCAGGTTCACTCCTTCTTCCTAAATGCCAGTCTCTTGTATGGATACCCCCAACGTTCATGATACAGCAATCCTTCAAGAGGGGGCCTGCTGGGTCCAAGCGGCCTCGCCGAAATTGGTACACCAATGCAGAATGCAGTAAGAGGGGTCCAGGTTGGCGGAATTCCCAGTCTGTCTCGGATAAGCTGAGTGTGCCTATCATCTGAACAAACAAGAGCTTCGTAGCCACATCCATAGCCCATAGAGGCTGCTACCATCCACATATTCTGCACAGCCATCCCAGCTGTAACAGAGCCAAATAGCTCATTGGGATACAATTTTGTCGCATCGTTCCAAGCATCACTAGCACAGACGATGATGACAGCGTCGCTCTTCTCAGGGTACCTGAATAGCTCTCCTTCACGGAGTCGTGAATATATGGCAGCTCTGAATTCATCAGCCACATACCAATTTCGTCCACTTGTGAGTTCGAAAGGTGATGATCCAAACACCTTCTGAGCATTCTCTTGAGCAATTTCTGCTAGGAATTCTTTCATTTCCTGATCATCTCGAATAACGATGAGGCGCATCGATAGCATATTCTCAGGACTCGGAGCATGCCTAGCTGCTTCCAGAATCAGCTCCAAGTGACTATCAGGTATCTTCTGGCCTGTAAAATGCCGGATTGACCTCCGGGATCTTACATGCTTCATTGCCTGCAGCCCTTGAGCAATTCTTGTATCATCTTTCGAACCATCAACAGCTTTCTCTATTACGTCAGACTCTGTTGTCATTGCTGCACCTCTTTTCGTGAATTGGTAGCTAACTGCAGCAGCTGCACCTCGAAATAAGAAGCTCGATTTTCGAAATCAAAAGATTTTCTTAATACCCTCCCAGTAAATGAAATAAGGGTCCGAAAAGAACCTCATTCCAGTCCTTGAGTGGACTTGCTGGATAGTCCAAGGTGTCAATTATGGCTGACAAGAAGCTCTGGCTCGGAACTTATCTTGATGAGGAAGGAAAGAGAACTGACAAGAAGTTCGAGATCACAGTTGACCTCCTACGTCGACATGGTGGAATCTTCGGCTCAACTGGATCAGGTAAAACGGTACTCAGCAAAGTCATCCTAGAAGAAGCGGCAATGGAGGGTATCCCAATCATTGCGTTTGATCCACAGGGTGATATAGCATCTCTAATGCTCCCTGGTGACCCCAAGCAGCTAACAGAGAAAGGTGTTCCAATAAAACATCTCGAGGAATACATGGACAAAGTAATAGTGCGTGTGTTTACGCCAGCAAGCAGCAAGGGACTTGCAATCTCTATTAACCCCTTGAAGTTACCCGACGCAAAAGCAGACCAAGATGACATAATTCGGCTCCTGGACAACTGTGCTAGAACTCTGACCAAAGTTCTTACTAAAGTTGGAGGATTGTCGAGATCATGGGAAGGGAAGTCATTTGCAGTCTTGTACGAGCTTCTTCGAACCATTTGGGAGAGCGGCAAGGATGTGGGAGACCTCAAGGAGCTAGCTGATCTATTGACTGCACCTACTGAAGAGGTAGGCATTGATTTAGAGCCTTACATGAAATTTACAGAAAGGCAGACGCTCGCCACAAGGATAAGAACTCTTACTGTTGGCTCTTCACAACTCTTATTCAAAGAGGAAGGGCAAGTCGATTTCGACTATCTTACCAAGAAGGTCAACGGCAAGACACCCATAAACGTGATTTTCCTCAAGACTCTCAGAAGTGAAGAGGAGAAGCATTTCTTCATCTCTATCGTGCTGAACCAGCTC
>CAJHYO010000079.1_pt1 | contig 14117 bp, 14 predicted proteins | sample 9198741 | NCBI WGS metagenome assembly CAJHYO01 (sample SAMEA7708364, study PRJEB35096) | sediment metagenome | biome: marine neritic benthic zone biome [ENVO:01000025]; feature: sediment [ENVO:00002007]; material: shallow marine sediment [ENVO:03000034] sea grass bed [ENVO_01000059] ... | reverse complement strand
ACATAGATGTCCAGTTCTTTGTGGTCTTTATAGTCGAACTTGTCATAATCAGTAAGCTTCCCATCAGGCTCCATAATGTAGAACTTTGAGGCTGCTTTTTCCTCTGCTACCAGTGCAGTTAGGTCCTCACCTTCTGTAGCGTCTCTAGAAGTCACGACCCCTGTTTCCACTGAGATATCGAGTACCTTTGAACGCTCAGCGAGAGGATGTCCCTTGCAGTGAAGGTCGAATGATTTGTACCAGCCAAATGGCACGCGCACTACATTGAACCCTCGTGAATCAAGGTCTTTTGCTACATTCTTGAGAAGTTTCAAAGCGGTACTAGGTGGAGAGGGATCCTCGCTAAGGTGCACCCATGGATACACGATGATGTTCTTCTCCTTGACTTCCTCCGCTGCTTTTGTTATCATGTCAGCAGTCATCTTCGACGCTGTTGCTATGTCCTTCTCATCACTCTTCTCAGCGGCAATGAAATTGACTAAGCATGAGTCGTCAGTTGAATATGACTTAGATTTGACAGCTTCTGCATTTTTGAGAGCCTTTCGTTTGGCCTCGTAGGAGAATCCATCACTATGTATCTGGAGCATTTTCATATTGCTAGCCTCTTCTCGAGATTCAAGCCTGATTTGCACTTAAGCTTGGCGAAGCATTCTGCATTTGCTGAATGGGAATTCTAGACTGCTGGCAAATCAGAACTTCTTCTTAGCATTACGAATCCGCTAATGATAATCACAACTGATGCTCCAACTGCACCTGCCGCAATTACAAGCATTGCATTGAATAGTTGAGTTGAGGGCTCTGTTGGACCAGTAGTGGCAGTAGTATCACCCTTGCCCTTCCCATAGCAACAGGCTTATTAAGAAATGAACAATTGTTAATATATTTCAAGTGGTTTTTGTCATGAAGAAATACGACCTCATAACTATCGGGTCAGGGGCAGGACTGAATCTTGCGTCTCCTGCATACAACAGCGGTATGAAAGTGGCTGTCATCGAGAATGGACCAATGGGAGGGACCTGTCTAAACAGAGGATGCATTCCAACTAAGATTCTGACATATGTTGCTGACATGATCGTGCAGACTCAGCATGCTGAAAAGCTCAATGTCAAGGCAACCATTGATACGATAGACTTCCCGGCATTGATGGAAAGGATGCGGACACACGTGGGAACAGATGCCAACAACATTGGCGAGTCCATCAACGCAGCCAAGAATTATGACTGGTATCATACAACGGGACAGTTCATTGACGACTACACCATGGAAGTCGATGGCGAGAAGATCAAGGGCGAGCATATCTTCATAGCTGCTGGGACTCGACCACTGATTCCCAAGATAGATGGCATTGACAAAGTTGATTTCATGACTAACAAGGAAGCACTTCAACTCACAGAAAAACCCAAGTCGATGATCATCCTTGGAGGTGGATACATTGCTGCTGAGTTTGGACACTTCTTTTCAGCAGTTGGCACCGATGTCACAATCATCGGAAGAAATCCATATCTCGTCAAGATGGAGGACAATGATGTCTCAGAACTCCTGAAGCGAGAACTATCGAAGCGGATGAGGGTTCTGACAAACCACGAAGCAATCAGTGTGGCACAGGCTGACGGCACAAAGACCGTTGTCGCACGAGATCGTGAATCAGGTGCTGAGAAGACATTCAGTGCAGATAGTCTGTTAGTTGCTGTTGGTCGTAGATCCAACGCAGATCTGTTCAAGCCGGAGAAGACGGGGGTCAAGACGGATGACAGAGGCTTTGTCATTGTCGATGATTATTTCCGGACTACCAAGAAACGAATTTGGGCTTTCGGTGATGCTATTGGGAAGTACATGTTCCGGCACGTGGCGAATGAGGAATCAGGGATTGTTTGGTATAACTGGTCAAGATCTCTTCAAGGAGCTGGACCTGAGGAGTTCATTTCAATGGATTATAGTGCTGTACCATGGGCAGTCTTCTCGTATCCACCAATCGCAACGGTGGGGATGAATCTCAGACAAGCAAAGGAATCCGGGCGGCCGCTATTAGTTGGCCAAGCTGGATATGATAGTGTAGCCAAGGGATTTGCAATGGGAGACCCTGAGGGCTTCGCAAGGATTATTGCTGATGTAGAAACGCGTCGCATCTTGGGCGCTACAGTCATCGGCCCATATGCACCAATGCTCATACAGGAAGTCATCGCTTTGATGAACACTGATAGCGGGTCGTTCATTCCATCACAGAGAGCCATGTACATCCACCCTGCGTTATCTGAAGTGGTAAGAAACGCTATTGGTAACTTAGCTCCAGTTAACGGTGGACATCAACACCATCATTAGTGGTTCTCCAGTCACCAGACCATCGGGACGTATCCTTCCTTTATCAGACCAGAGATGAGAGCGCCAACATAGTCGACCTTGATACCCAACTCTGTTGTTTGCTCGGATGTCTCATCACGGTCTGACAAAAACTTACAGGCAACGGTTTCACACAACTCAGACACTTCTTCAGCCGCTGCCGCGACTTCTGCATCTTCAACTAGCAGATTCTGTGAAGGACCGAAGAATATCAGCCTCATCTCATCCATCCACTTGTATCGAATGGCGTTGGTTGTATACATCATGGCTGTCAGTGCTTTCTCTCTATCACTTGTAGCAATGATTACTAATAGCTTGGAACTCATTGATTCAACTCCACATCAGCCGATAGGATATTTGAAGCATCGGTTTGTGTAGCTGATTTAAAGGAACCTCTCTGGCTAGTAAGTGAATCTCATCCACAGCTGTCTTTTATTGGAGCCCTCACATTCTAAGAGGTCTATCTAGGCGGCCAGTAATAGCAAGCCAAGAAACGAGGTAACTGACTGTTACTATTGCATATCCTGGATCAAGGCCGAGAATGCCTAGGAGTAAGATTGGGATTCTGATTACTAGGAATAACAGTATCCCCAGTGCAATGCCCAAAGGTCGAAGGCGACCAGGTGCATCCTGCTTCTTCATTCTTCGCCAGACATTGCCAAAAAGCATCACTGGAAGGAGAAACACAACGAGAAGAGGAATGACAAGCCAAATCACATTCAGGAATGTTTCTTCAATTGGTGCTGGAAAGCCCTGAACAATGAGAATGGCGACTGGCAAGAAGAATACGAGGGGTAATAGACCTGCACTCCTATACCCTGCAGCGAATATTGAAGTGATTGACAATAGAGTCAATGCTAGTCCTAAAGTGAGAATCTCGAAATATACGGACTCCATCATAGGAAGATTTTCAGTGTTTCCAAGCATTCCAGCAATCTGCCCGAAAGCAAAGAGCGCGAATGCCATCAGCATTAAGAATGTTGGCAGCTGACCCGTTTCTCTCCATCTACCAAAAAGGTATGCAGCAGTTCCAGCAGCTAACATGATTGCTATTGAACCAAGAACGACTATTATCGTGATGTAAATATCTGCAAAAAGCCCTTGAGCGTAGACTCCTGAAATCACAAGCGCCGGTCCTGCGAAGCTTGCTCCATATCCAATGAGCTCGCCGGTTAATTCCTGTTCAGGCCTAAGAAATGTGAAAGCCACCATAGCAGGTCCCATCAATGCAAGAAATACGATGATGTAGGTGCCATAGATTGGGAGAGCAAGGTCAGCAAATCCCTCGCCGTAGAGGTCTGGTAGATTGAGAAGCTGCATTAGAATAGCATAGGCCATAGCAGCTGTGGTTCCTCTCCTAGTATCATAGGCGATGTAAACAAAGACAATAGCCACCACAAGAAGGGTTACTGAGCGTATTAATGATCCCCAGTTGAACAATTGATTGGCAAGAATGCTAACTCGATATTGGAGTTGTAGATCAATCGAACTGAGGAGATAGTACGTGCTGCCCATAGCAGCCAGTGTTACAATTAATGCTAGAAATTTCCGTCTAATAATCATTGAAGATGCGATACCAAGAATTACAATCTCAACAACTAGAACAACAAATAGACTATAGAAAGGAAAATTAACACCGCTGACTAAGACCTCCGCTCCAAAGTTATCTACGAGAAAATCAATGAATAAGGATCTCTCGGTTGCAGCTTCATAAAATGTGATGAACGTTCCAATTGCATAGACAAGCATTGCTAGAGCAAAAAGATACAGAGGTCTGAAGGCACGTTTGGTCTCTGCATCGGCATTGGCTGAGCGTTTCCTACTGTAATTGATAATTGTCCCTGCAGCAATTACTGTTGACAATGCAATAAAGAATTGCGCAACCTCAAATGTTTCCAAAATCTTTGCCTCCTAGAACACCTTCTTACCCCAATCACTTGCGGCTTTCTTTGCCTCATCCAATTCGCCGCTTGACCATGCTCTCAACCCGCTTCGAACCTTCTCTGCGTCCTCTTGGCTCCCCTGAACGACCATCGCGCTTACAAGTTCCAAGAAGCCATCATCAATTCGAATATCGCCGCTCTCATTAACGAGCTTCACAACCTCATGATTGTGTTCCTCGGCTTTCGGATCGTCAAAGGCATGTAGTGTGACCACATAATCAGCGCCCGCGTGACCAACCAGTAGTTTGAGATCTCCAAAACGCAGCTCTTGTATCTCCGTGCCTGAGATCTTCTTGATGAACATCTGAACAGCGGAGAGGAAACCGCCAAAGAGTGATGCATCACCCTTCAGGTTCTCCCAGCCTATTGACGCAATAGTCTCACCTGCGTCATTAATCAAGAAGATACCGTACATTGCTAAGCCTCGCCATCCATAGAGCGTCTGCAATATCCCTATCTTGCAATAGAAAGCCTTGATGGCCTTTCTATTAAACAAAGCCTAGATTGCCATTTAATAAGCGTTTCTCGTAAGTTGTAATATCAGATATTATTCCATCCCGTTCTGGGAAAATGAAATAGCAGTGGAAGCAAACTGCTACAAAGAATCAAACCAGCTCTTCGTCTTATCAATAGCATCTTCTTGCTTTTCTGCTGCGCCTGCAACAGCCTCAACATCACGCACTTGGAAGTTCTTGTCGACAAAGACAACGAGGGAGTGCCCTTTTGGACAAGTTGCTGTAACGATTACCGGATGGCGCTTTGCCTCTGTGATTGTTGTCGTATCAACTTCAACCTTGACTATTGTACCCTTCGAACAGGCAGGACACGAAAATGGGTTGAGTGCAACTGTTGCCAAATCGGAACCACCATATGCGTCAAACGGCGGAACACGCCATCCCATCACCTTCAGGGCTGCTGACATTTAATGCTATTTCTGACGCATCAGTCATGCTTCTTCCAGATAGGCCCTCGCAATAAGACGGGCTACAACCTCGAATAACTCTGATACACCTTCTCCTGTTTTTGCTGAAACCTCGAACACTATTGCGTTGTATTGAGAAGCATACTCCAATGCTTGTTCTCGAGTCACTCCCTCTCCTTCAACACGTTCATCAATCTTATTCCCCACAACTATGATGGGACAGTCTACGATGCTGTTGCGGAGCCTTGCAATCCAGTCGTCAAGTCTGTAAAGAGTGAAAGGCCGTGTCACCTCATAAACAGCAATGCCCATCTTAGAACCCCTAAAGTAGCCGTCAACAACGTCCTGGAAGCGGGGCTGTCCACCAAGGTCCCATAGAAGTAACGTCACTTCTGATCCGGATATCTCAACTTTCTTAGAAGCAAAATTGACACCGATAGTCATCTTCATCTGATCGTCAAAGCGGTCTTCAGTGTATCTCACAGCAATGCTGGTCTTGCCCACTCCGCCGTCGCCAATTAACACCGTCTTATAGACTGCTGCCGGTCGATGCCGTTTCATCCGTGGGCCCTTCTGAAGTGGGGTGATAGGATAGGTGACATAAGAAGGTTTTCAGTTTCATCTGATGTGGACACTACTGCATCTAATTGGACATTGAATCCGAATATACTATACGGGTCGTCATTCTCCCCAAAGGTCATAGAGCGTTGGATAATGGTCTACGCTTCCAGCAGATCCCGGAATTGGATAAGTCCCGAAACCTGAGTAGTCATCCCACGCATTGCCCACTGCAACTCCATCATCCCAAGAGTTTGAAAGCCCATTGTCTCGAGCATGAACTGTATTCATTCCGAACCTGTTTGAATAGATCTCGAAGGACTGCGTCGTTTCCTTCAGATTGATGCCCACTTCAGTATTATTGAAAAAGAGGCAGTCAGTGATTTCCCAGCCATAGCAGTTATAATCTGTTTCAAATCCAACCCTGTTGTCCGAGATGGAATTATTGAACATAACAGTATTGTTGGACCCATAACCTCCGACTGCAATATCACTTGTATAGAAGTAATTGTTAGTCAAAACAATGTCATATGCTCCTCCGATCATCATTGCCCAATAACAATCACTTACAGTATTCCCTTCAATTGAAATACTTGATGCGATGGTTGTGTTAATCCCGCAGCCAACATTCCATATAACACAGTCACGGATTGCACAGCCAGTTGAACCAAAGAAGTCCATTCCCTGATACCCTGAGAACATTCTACAGTTTTCAACGAGGCCATTTTCAGATTCGTAGATTTTTACACAGACGCCAAATGATAGATCTGTTGCTTCAAAGTAGCAGTTTCTAATAATGAAATGATATTCTGAAACATATTGTATCAAGATGCACGATGTTGCATCGGTAACTATGTTTAATCCCTCAATGATGAATGGATCAGAAGCAGTTCCATTTCCTGGCCATTCCTCAAAGGCTGCCTGGTTGGTAAATTCCGAATCGCTTCTTATGAAAATCGGAGCATGCTCCGTCAGATTCTCCAATACAGGAATTGTTTGATTCCCATTATTGCCAGTAGTTGTCGTCGTTGTGGTCGTAGTTGTTTGTCCCGGAAATAGCGATGGTATGCTTGTTGAAGCTATAAGTAGTGAAGCCGCAATAGCGACGACCACGACAATCACTATGGCGGAACTGCTTGATTGATTCGATGCACCCAACACGAAAACCTCCTGAAGCGCTTCCTACTATGTGGCCCTTCAATATGAGGATTAAGGTGTACTTACACGCACCTTCAAAAAAGATGAAACAGGCTGACTTCTTTGAGGGCTATAGGAGTAATCTAATTAGGTAACAGAGAACTTGACAACATATGAATGGGTCAGCGAACGTTCTCGAGATTTCCTCTCCTTTCACACAAGAAGGCATGTTTCTTGTTAGTAAGGTTGTAGCAACAGATGATCTCAAGAATTCTATCAAGAAGTCTGTAGACTTGATCGGAGGATTTAGCAAGATAATTGATTCAGACGACACAGTCACCATTAAACCAAATCTGAATTCTGCTGATCCTTATCCAGCATCAAGTGACCCTGAATTCCTTCGGGCTCTGAGTGAGCTCCTAATTGATGCAGGTGCGGCGAGGTTGAGGATAGTTGATAGTTCAATGTTTGCGTTAAAGACATGTGATGTTGCTGATGACATTGGACTTTGCAATGTCGTAAGCGACCTTGGAATCGAGCTCATCTATCTTGATGAACACGAATGGATAAAGAAGAAGTTCCCTAAAGGGAAACACATGAAGGGTGGGTCCATCGGAGCTCCAACAATGGAGGGAAGCAAACTTGTTGTTGTGCCTTGTCTTAAGACTCACAAGTTCGCGAGATTCACTGCTTCAATGAAATCATTTGTTGGCTGGGTCGGGACCAAAGATCGAATTAGAATGCATGCAAGAAGATTGGAAACAAAAATCGCAGACCTTGCATCTTTCTTCAAACCAGACCTCATCCTGATGGATGACAGAAAAGTGTTCGTGACTGGTGGACCAACCAACGGTCAAGTGGAAAGCCCTAATCTAATTCTTGCGAGTGGAGACATGGTCGCGATTGATGTTGAGGGCGTTCGTATTCTAAAGAGCTACAATGCTAAGAATCGTCTGAGCGGAGATATCTGGCAGATTCCTCAGATTCGACATGCTGCAGATATAGGAATCGGAGCAGCAAGCGATGAAGATATTCTGGTGCTGAGCTAATCTGGGTTGACCGGGAATCCCCAATCAGCATCGATTTCTTTTCCACTGAAATTAATGACTTTGAAACTACCTGAGGACCATGTAAGAGGACTGAATCCAAGCAACAGAGTCTGAGTCCTCCAGCTTGCGACCACTATGTGTCTATTCATCCTAGCACTAGGCGCGACAAGGAAGACGTTTGATAATTCCATCAGCAGCGAGGTGCTGATTCGATAGAAGAAACTGTAGGTCTTGCGATGCTCCTCAGTGCCTTGTTCCCGTAGATCCTTCAAGTATCTCATGATTGTGTCATCATGGACTGTGGAATCCATTACGTCTGAGAGCTCATTGACATCAACGACTACCGCTGTCTCAAAGTAATATGCAAGCGGAAACTCAGTGAGATGGAAGACGATGAACTTGTCTTGTGTTATGGTATTATAGAGATGCTCAAAGATTGCCTGTTTTGAATATAGACTGCCTGCATCTAGAGAAGCAGGTTCGAAGTTCTTTGATGCATCTGATACTACTAGTCTAAACATATCATCCAGCATATCTCCGTCATAGCCTATGCGTACAACATGATAAGGAAGACTAGACTGATTCGGATCCATTTTCCCATTATCACTAAGGTACTCGTTGAAATCTGAGCGAAATACATCGAACTCCTCATCATTGTCGAGGACAAAGAGCGATTGGCCTGATTTGCCAAGTTCTGAAACGGCGTCTTCATATGCTTTAAACCGCGCGGTCTTATCGCTCCTTTTCACCACTAGTAACCTATTATCAGATATTTACGTCTAATAACTTAATGGTTTCGTCTACGTATATATGTTTCTTGACAAAGAATTTTTCAGGACGTGAAGAGATTGCTTGTTGAGGTTTCGTCAATGGGTGAAAAGAAACAGATTGGCGTAGTCACCAGATACTTCCACAAAATTGGAGTAGCTGCAATTATGCTTGAGGACACCTTGAGCGTAGGAAACAAAGTTAGAATCGAAGGCTCTACTACGAATTTTGAGCAAGAAATCTCATCGATGCAAGTTGATCGAGCAGAAATCCAGGAAGGAAAGAAGGGGCAAGAAATCGCCATTAAGGTAAAAGACCGCGTCAGGGAGAAGGATGTCGTATATCTAGTATGATATCCGCTCGTAGGGGGAGTATAATACAAAACTTGCAATAGCAAGAGTTATTGACTATCTTAGGCGACGTTGCAGCCAATCATGGTTCCAACTGAGTATCATTCTGCATGCGCTCTCAACTGCCCTGACATTTGTGCTTACATCGTAGAAGTTATTGATGGCAGAATTACTCGACTGAAGGGAAACCCCAATCATCCTTACACTCAAGGGAGGTGTTGTCCAAAGGGGTATGCACACGTCCTGCGGATGTACTCTGAAGATCGATTGAAGCACCCACTCCGCAAACAAGAGGACGGGAGTTTCAAAAGGATTTCATGGGATGATGCATTGGATGAGATAGCTGACAGAATGCGAACTGCAAAACAGACTAAAAGCCCCCAAGCTATTGGTATATATTCTGGCTCAGGAAATGACGGCATGGCCCCAAGATATGCAGCGCGTTTCTCGAACGCGTTTGGGTGTCGCATGATCCCCGGGATTGTGGAGATTTGCTTCGAGGGGGCATATGAAGGGGCACGCTTCAACGTTGGCCCATTCCCACCGCATGAGCTAAACGACTGGGCCAATTCCAAGTGTATCGTAATTTGGGGCACTAACAAGTATGAATCTAGCATCCATTCTAAGAGAGTCATAGATGAGGCCATTGAGAAGGGAGCCAAACTCATCGTGATTGACCCACGGAAGACTCCACATGCAGAGATGGCAGACATCTATACCACTATTAGACCGGGAACAGATGGCGCTCTCGCACTAGGTATTGCCAACGAAATCATAACCAAGGGACTCTACAATGAAGAATTTGTCGAGAAGCATGTTTACGGATTTGAGGAGTTCAGAAAGCGAGCAGCGGAATATGACAAGGAGACTGTGAGTGAAATCACCTGGGTAGATGGAAACACAATTGAGGAGATCGCCATTACCTTTGCCACTCATGGTCCTTCCCTCATAATGACAGCGCCTGCTGGAATGAATCACTACACAAATGGGACTTGGGCAGCTAGAGCTGTACACAGTTTGCTTGCTATCTGTGGGTTCCTCGGAGTCTCAGGTGGAGGATTTCAGTACCTCTCTTCAGATAACAGCCCATTCAACGGCAAAGCAGTGACGCTTCACAACATGTTGGATTCTTCAGTTCAACCCGTTGTACCTTCTGGCACATATATCCCTGAATATGTTCTTAGCCATGATAGGAGTCCCCTTGACGTTCTAGTCATTCAAGCTGCAAGTCCAATCACTCAATGGCCCAACACGAACAAGGCGAGAGAGGCTCTTGAGAAGATCCCATTCAAAGTCTGCATTGATCTTGAGTTGACTGATACTGCACGTCTCTGCGAGATTGTACTTCCTGCCACGTTCATTTTTGAACATGATAATCTCGTTCATAGCGAATTGCATAGAATAGTGCAGTTTGCACCAAAAATCGTGGAGCCAGAAGGAGAAGCGCGAGATGAGCTCGACGTCTGGAAGGGGATAGCAAAACGTTTGGATATGGACGAACACTTTCAGCTGACCCCGAGGGAAGCAATGAGATTAGCTCTTGACTCAGAGGATTGCAGGCATATCACTTTGGAATATCTCTTGGAACATCCAGAAGGCATTCGTACTAATGCTCCAGCAATCCCATTCTCTGAGCAGAACTTTAAGACACTTTCTAGCAGAGTCGAGCTTTATTCCAAGGACCTAGAGTCACTTGGCCATGATCCTCTGCCATTTCACGAAGAGCCTGCTGAAAGTCCTATCGCGACTCCAGGAATATATGAAAAATACCCCCTCATCATGATATCAGGACGCCTGAGAGAGAGACTTCATTCTCAATACACTACAGTAGAGCTTGGAGCTGATGTAAAGAGTTTCGCACTTTGTACAACTTGCCAAGAATGCATCAAGAAATGTCCTGATGAAGCTATCACTCTTGCTCAGCCTAGTCCGCAGCAAATCCAGATGAACAAAGAGGCAGAGGCGACATCAAAAGCTAAGCTAAGAGAAGAGCTTAGTTCCCTTGTGGGAGAGCTAGCAGTTCATCTCGCTACTGATGAGATTGAAATACCGGAAAACATCACCGGATTATTGATTCCCCGATGGAATGAGAACACCTGCATAGGGTGTAGAGAATGCAATCTTGATGTTTGCCCTTATGATGTCGTAGAAGAGCCAATCAGGATGCCCAGTATGCGGAATGTTTCCCATCGAAGTGCATTTCTTAGAATGCACCCTGAAACAGCAACTGGACATAGTTTAGCTAATGGTGACCGCGTCACTGTGGAGTCAAGAAGAGGAAAGATTAATGGTATCAGGCTTGAGGTGACTGAGGAAATAGACCCACGAATTGTATGGTCTAGTGATGGGTGGTGGGATCGAGATGGAAATATCAATGTCCTAACTGACGACAAGCATACGGCATTTGGACATACTCCGGGATTCAACTCAGTTTTGGTAAAGGTCTACAGAACTGAGTGAGAAGTCAGTTCTGTCTGATGTGCTTTCTACTCTTCCTTGGGAGGCGGCCAGGTTCCTTGGGCTAGTCTGTTTACAACAATCTGGCCAAGATGGTATGAATTATGTTGAGCAAGGATTAGAAGTGCGGAAAGAACTGGATAATTGGCCCACGATGCCATCGGTGCTGCTAAATCACTCTCCATTGACAATTTCTTCGCTTCTTCGAGACCAGATTTGAATCTGGTGACTAATTCATCCCAAGTTTCAGCAGTCGACTCAGAGGGCCAGCTAACTGAGCCATCCTTTGGCCATTTCACTTCCTCACTTTGGGCGGCTTTGACGCAGAGGTCTTGCCAGTACACAATGTGAAACAGCTGCTCCCATGACGAATGCACATTTTCCGCAATTCGTTCCTTTGCATTTTCAGCCAATATTCCATCAACAATTTTTAACGAGTCAGCGTGCGTTCCTTTACCATACAGCCCTCCAGCAAGGGCTTTGCCAAGTTTCTCTTTCATAAGTTGATAGAATATCACTGGGTTTTATTCTTAGCTATCTGATGTCATACTATTGGAATGCTAGGAATGCAATGTCGTCATGTGTGTGTAGCGGTCGGTCAGTGATGTTGTTGCCTTCTCCATCTTCGATCCACCAGACTGATTCTTCCATTGGAGCATCAAAACCCTTAGAGCCTCTGAAAGCTTCCCCAAATGTTGTTTCAGACCCTCCAGAAAGGAGAAACTCTTCTCCAGTCTCTCGGTTCCTAAGCAGTCGTTGAACAGTCTTGGAGAAATCTCTTGGTCTTTTGAATAGATGCCATGTGACTGGTGTAGTCGATTCAGTCATACCATATGATGTAGCCACGACAACCATACATGCACTCACCGGAAATAACACAAGCAATAGCCACATCCCAATCCCTGCCATATTGGGAAACATGCTGTAAATTAGTGCAAACATCACTGCAAGCAAAACTATCACAAAAACCGCAAGATACCGAGCCAGACCCACAGTCACATCCACGACTCCTGTGGTGTATTTGTAGGTTTGACCTATTATACATTAGCCACCAAAGCCTCAGTCAAAACCTATATGACGGTGTTAATTGCCAGCCACTGACGGTGGTTTTCAAATGGACCCGCGGATTGTGGAACATGCAAAGATACTGGTGGAATGGAGCACTGAAGTCAAGCCAGGTGAGATGGTTGGAATTATGGGTAGCCCTCTCTCACATGACTTGGTCGTTGCTCTGAATAAGGAAGTTGCAAAAGCTGGTGGAAGAGTCGTCAACCTCTTTGATAGTGATGAAGCGTCACGAGCCTTCTACGATGGAGCAAGTGATGAAACATTGCAGGTCTTTCCTAAGCACCTCAAGGCGTTTGTGGAGAGTCTTGATGTAATCATTATGGCTCGATCCCCTATGAACACCAAGGCATTAGCTGGTGTTGATCCCAATCGCATTATGTTGAACAACGTGACTCAACAAGATATCATGGAACTCTACATGTCCAAGAAGTGGTGTGTGACTATTCATCCCTGCCTCACACTTGCACAGCAGGCAAACATGAGCATGGAAGAGTACAAGGATTTTGTCTACGGAGCCACGCTAATTGACTGGGCGTCAGAGTCTAAGAACATGTTCTTGATGAAGGAGCATCTTGAAAGCCACAATGACATCAGATTCGTGGGACCAGAGACAGATCTTTATGCTTCGACAGAGGGGCGCATCTGGGTAGCATCCGATGGTAAGCACAATATGCCTTCTGGAGAGGTGTTCACTGCTCCGGTCGAAGACACAGTTGAGGGCAAGATATACTTCGATATACCATTCCTACAACAGGGAAAGGTGATCGAAGGAGTGCGACTGACTTTCGAGAAGGGAGAGGTCGTAGACTTCTCAGCAGAGAAAGAAGAAGCTACTCTGAAGGTAATCATAGAGATCGACGAAGGATCTAAGAGATTAGGCGAGATGGCCATTGGCACAAACCGAGGAATTCAACAGTACACTTTGAACATGCTCTTCGATGAGAAGATAGGAGATACCGTGCATTGTGCCTTGGGTCGTGCTTACAAAGACAACAACGGCACCAATGAGAGTGCGGTTCATGTAGACATGATCAAGAACATGAAAGAGGGCGAGATAACCGCAGGTGACGAAACCATTTACAAGAATGGCAAGTACTTTTATGAAAAGTAGATGATGATAGAGAGTTCTCGGCTTTTCTGTGCACTAGAGGACGCGGTTTGAACTCAGCTTCACTCATCGGTACATACTTTAGGTTTTCAGTCAGCCGCGTCTATTTTTGGTGACTGGTTGCAATTTATCATATAGGATGCTTTTACTAATAGGCTTATGAATAAATAATCAGATATATCTAAGGATGCGAGGCGGTATTTAATGATAAGACCGCTTCAGTCCAGGATGGGAGTCCCATGATGAGGAATCAAATCTTCCGCAGAAGGCTATTGATAGCTACAAGTCTATTTCTGGCCATGCTGATATTTCCAGTCTTCGTGAATCCAAGCCCGATTCAAGGAATTGCAGATGCTTCTTCTACCCGAATAGAAGGTGAAGGAGTGCCAGCTTGTCATCGATTTGCATGATCAATTGATT
>CAJHYO010000403.1_pt1 | contig 14263 bp, 14 predicted proteins | sample 9198741 | NCBI WGS metagenome assembly CAJHYO01 (sample SAMEA7708364, study PRJEB35096) | sediment metagenome | biome: marine neritic benthic zone biome [ENVO:01000025]; feature: sediment [ENVO:00002007]; material: shallow marine sediment [ENVO:03000034] sea grass bed [ENVO_01000059] ... | reverse complement strand
TGACAATTTGCTGGATTTTGCTGAAACTGTTGAAGGATTCTGAGGTGTAACACTTGGCGGCAGAGCAGTACCTATTCGTTGGTATTCTCGTAATAGGAGCTGGTCTGGCGAAGTTTGCTGAGGAGTATCGCTTTCCCTATCCAATCCCATTAATCATCTCCGGCATTGTTCTCGCCCAAGTGTTTCCACAGCAGGGATTTGTTGAAACGATTGGAATTGAATTCATTGCTCAGCTAACATTAGCTGCTGTTCTGTTCTACGCAGGTCTTACATTGAATATCAAGGAGCTTAGGCTTTCATTGGGATCTGTCTTACTCCTTGCAACTCTGGGGGTGCTGCTTACATCTGTTATAGCGGGCCTTGCAATAGGCCTTATTGTAGGAACAGGAATCGCAGGCGTTGCAGCAACAGCCTACCTCATTGGAGCAATCCTATCTCCAACAGACCCAGCTGCTCTGTTTTCCGTTCTCGAAACTGGCGGAGTCAGAGTGAAACGTAAGCTATTCTCCATCCTTGAGGGAGAAGCTGTATTTAATGATGCGACAAGTGTAGTCCTTGTACTGACTGTTTTCGAACCGCTAGTAGTAACCGCACTCTGGCAGGAGCCTAGCTTTGTTATCCTTGAATTTGCTTTGAGCATGGGACTTGGAGTTCTAATTGGCTACGTGGTGGCATATGGAATAGGCTGGCTTCTCCACATCACAGGAGAAGACACCAATATCGCCATTCTGACGGCTGCGACACCGATACTTGCCTATGGAATTGGTGAGGCGGTATCCCTTTTTCTAGAGAGTATTCATCTGCCTGGTGTTCATCCTGGAGCCTTAGCCTGTGTCTTCACTGGAATATTCATGGCGAATGCCAAAAGGATTGGGCTTGAGATTCTGCCGCAGAAGTCTATGCGTGGAGTAATGAAGAACGTATCGTTTGCATTTGAGATAGTCATCTTCATACTTCTTGGATTCACCCTAGACACCATGTTCCTCTTATCAAATCCTGGGACTGTTATTTCTGGCGTTGTAGTTGCATTGCTGGTGATATTCGTTGCAAGACCTGCGTCAGTTTTTTTGGTGACAGCCCCTGATAGAAGCATGGGAGTTCGTGATCGATTCTTTCTTAGTTGGGCGGGTGTGAAAGGTGTTGCGAGTGCCGCATTAGCTGCAATTGCTGTGTCGGTCATGACAGCATATGAAATTGATAACTACGTCTTTTTGGGGAATCAGATTAACTCCATAGTCTTCATAGTATTGATGATAAGTTTAATTCTGCAGGGAATGACTACCCCCTATTTGGCAACAAGACTCAATCTCGTGGAAGAAGCTGATCTTGCAGAGGAGATTTCTGCACACAGGAACGCGACAAGACATGCTTTGCTCCAGATAGTTGATTTATATACTGAGGGCAAAATTCCACAAGAACTCTACTTGCGCATGAAGGCTGAGCTTGAAGAAGAGATATACACACTTGAGGATGAACTCAGGAAGTTGGTTTCGGATAAGAGAGCAAGGGAACAAGAACTTGAGGTCCGGGAGATGGTTCTCACTTACAAACTCAGCTACCTGCAGACCGAGTACGAAGGAGGAAGACTATCAGACATTGCATATGACGATGAGAGGGGTGAGATTGAGGCTGAGATTGAAGACATCATGATGAGACTCAAACTCACTAGAGAAGGAAAGCATGCGTGAAACCAATCTAAGTTCTAAAAGGATACTTTCCGATACACATCCGGCAAATGAATTCCAGTCTTGCCAAGGAATATGTCTCTCAAAAGGTCGAAGTGTTCATCTAGGTCCTTCAGGAGTTTCTCGAGCGCGTGAGGTTCAATGTTTGGCTCAACGCTCCACATTGTCAGATAGTTGGAAATGACTCCTACCTCGACAGCACCCTCTTCTAGGTCTCGAAATATTGTAATCTTGACTAGGAATTCAGCTTCAAACATGTCGAGAATGTCTTGGATACTTAGCACAATCAAGTCAAGGAATCCTACAAGATCTTCGAGTTGCTTGTCATTCCTCTCGTCTTGACGAAGAGACTCTGTTATTGTCTGAAGAGTAGAAACTCTATGTCGGAGCGTTTCGAACATCTTCATGAGTTTGGTGAACTCTTTGATGGAGGTTTCTAAGGCAGGAACTAGTTTATCGAAGAGGTTAACAAGCAGCTTGCCCCGGGCATTGTCCCGGATGTTCTGGAGAGTTTCAAGCTTTCCAAGTGGACCATCCAAGTGTTCAATCTGAACTAGGGTATTGGTCACTGCCTGAACTGACTTGACTGAGTTGCGTTGAATCTTGGACCAGCGTTCAACAAAAGTGTCCAAGCTATCTCGGAGGTCTTCAAATGCCTCGAAGTCTGCACTAGCCAAGCTTCACGTCTCCATGTAGGCCTTTAATTGTAGGTATATAACTGATTCTCAAACGGAAACCCTGAAACGAGTAGCTATTCAAATCCTGACATGTTAACCTTACTTCTCTCCTACTGAACTGGCTTGAGGAGATCAGCCCTAGCAATGATTCCACTCAGACGACCTTGATTTTGAACCAGTATAGCTTGATGTGCTTCGAATAATGGAACTATATCGGTAACTAATGTTGTTTCTGATACTACAGGTGGCGAGTCAGGGGACATGACTGCCTGCACTGACATCTGACTCAGATCGTGATGCAAATCCTTAATGATGTCACGCTCAGTTAGAATACCTACAATGCTGTTGCCGCGCAGTACTGGTATCTGAGAATAGCTGTTCTCAAGCATGATTTCTACAGCCCTTGAAGCTGGGTCTCTTGCATCAATTGTGATCGGGTCGGGATTCATCACATCTGAACAGGTCATGTTGCGAAAACGACCTTGATATCGACGGTTGGCAATTTGGCCTGTCAGATGATCCATTATTCGAGAAACTATCGAGAGCTTCGGATCCAGTGTCCCCCTCTCAATTCTGGCGATGTAGGCTTGTGAAACACCTGCGGCTTTTGCTAGTTCTGCCTGGGTGAGTCTTGCTTCCAATCTCAATTGGATCAGTCGCTCCACTTCAATACTCACTGGAATTCTCGAATTCTCATTTGACAACAGATTCAATCCCTTAAGGCGTATTACCGTGAGTTATTGAAAAACATTCTGTAATAACCTATAGTATTAGGATTGTGTATTCATGCTAACCCTTTTATGCTCAACACGGCGCGGCCGAGAAACAACAAGACAAAGAGATGAGTTACGATGCAGATTGAAGTAACACATGGCGAAGGTACTCCGGTATCCCAGCGCAAAGTCGAGATAGTTGAGCGCAAGGGAAAGGGACATCCGGACACTCTTTGCGATAAAGCGGCAGAGGAACTCTCTGTCAGATTAAGTGAGTTTTACCTTGAGACCTTTGGAAGGGTCCAACATCATAATGTAGACAAAGTACTGCTTGTTGGAGGTCAGTCCAATGCCCGGTTTGGAGGAGGCGACGTCATTGAACCAATATACCTTCTTCTTAGCGGCCGTGCCGTTGATGTAGTTGATAAGGACTATGAGCGCCAAGTTCCAGTCGGAAAATTTGCGGTTGAACACACCCGAGAGTGGCTGAGTGGAGACCTTCCAAACTTAGATGTGAATTCAGACATCATCATTGACTACAAGATCAGAGCAGGAAGTACTGACCTTGTTGGCAACTTCGATATCGAAACCGAAATGCCAAGAGCTAATGACACAAGCTTTGGTGTTGGTTATGCACCTCTCTCGCCAACTGAGCAGCTGGTGCTAGAAGCAGAGCAACTGCTGAACCACGCCTACACCAAGAAAAAGTGGCCCCAGATCGGCGAGGATGTGAAGATCATGGGTACAAGAGTTGGCGACAGCATTCACTTGCAGGTTGCTGCGGCAATCATTTCCACTAAGACCAAGGACGCAAGTGAGTACGCCAATGTCATGGAAGGCATTCAGGGTTTGGTGGCAGACACTGCAACGAAAATCACTGACATTCCTGTGGAAGTGAGTGTGAACACAGCTGACAGTCCTGACGAAGGTCTGTTCTATCTCACAGTGACTGGCACTTCTGCTGAGCATGGTGATGATGGCCAGGTCGGTCGAGGTAACAGAGCTAATGGTCTCATCACACCCTATAGACCCATGACACTAGAAGCTGCTGCAGGGAAGAACCCTGTTTCACACGTCGGAAAAACCTACAACGTTGCTGCTCGTGAAATAGTGGAGAAGGTCGTGACTGAACATCCTGACCTAACTCAGGCTTACTGTTACATTGTCAGTCAGATAGGTGCACCAATCACTGAGCCAAAGGCAATCAATGTCGAGCTCTTTGGCAATTGCGACATTGACAAGGTCAAGGGCTCTATCGAGAGCATCTGCGATGAGGTCATAGCTAAACTTCCACGCGTCTGGGAAGGCTTTGTGAAAAGACAATACCAGCTTTGGTAGAATTCCAGCTGAGGTCCAATGCTGGACCTCTTGCTCTTTTCTTTTTCTATTTCAATTGGCCAAAACAGGTGCAGCAAGAGTATTATCTTAGATGTCACCCACCCGACTCGGTGGGCAACAATTGAAGGACCTAGCAAACACCGCAATGGAAGTCTGTAGTAAGGAAGGAGCAACTTACGCTGACATTCGAATTGTGACAGTCTGCGCAGAGGACATCACAGTAAAGAACGGAAGCATTCAGAATCTTAGTCAGACGATTACCAGGGGTTTTGGAATCAGAGCTATTGCAAATGAAGGTTGGGGATTCGCTGGATCATATGATACTTCAAGACAGCATATTGAGGATACAGCCAAGCTCGCTGTTAGAATTGCAAAGGCTTCTGCGACAACACGAAAAGAGCCTGTCATACTTGTTGATGAAAAGCCAGTCGAGGATACCTACAAAACTAAGACCAAGAAAGATCCATTCAAAGTGCCCATAGAAGAAAAGGTCGATGTTCTCATTGAGGTCGATAAACGACTCGGAGATTATGGTGATAACATCAAAGTGCGGCGTGCAGATTTTAGAGCATTACAAGAAGACAAAGTGTTTGCAAGTCTCGAGGGAGCCTATATTCTACAAAAGATAGTGTTGTGCGGTGGAGGCTTAAGTTGTGTTGCAGTGGCTCCAGGAATCCCTCCACAAACAAGGTCTTATCCCGGGTCTTTTCGTGGCGACTTCTCTACTAGAGGTTACGAATATTTCGAGAATCACAATCTAATTGATAATGCTGAAAGCACTGCAGCAGAAGCCATCGCTCTGACAGAGGCTCCTGCATGTCCAAGTGAGGTGACGACACTTCTTCTCGATAGCCATCAGCTCATGCTTCAAATTCATGAGAGCACCGGGCATCCAACAGAGCTAGATAGAGCACTAGGTACTGAGGCTGCTTTTGCAGGAACCAGTTTCATGACACCGGATCGATTGGGAAAACTCCGGTACGGTAGCCAACACGTCACTCTCGTGTCCGATTGTACATTAGAGGGAGGCCTTGGAACCTATGGCTATGATGATGAGGGCGTGAAGGCAAAACGTGTCGAACTGGTTAAGGATGGCCTTTTTGTTGGCTATCAGAGTTCCCGAGAGACTGCTGCACAACTTGGTCTTAAGGAGAGCTCTGCAGGCATGCGTGCTGACCGTCCACAGAGAATACCTCTAATACGAATGACCAATATCAACTTGGAACCGAATGGTTGGAAGCGCGATGAGATACTAGAAGATACGAAGAAAGGAATTCTGATGTCTACTAACAAGAGCTGGAGTATTGATGACAAGAGGATTAACTTCCAGTTTGGTACAGAAATCGCCTGGGAGATTGTGAAAGGGGAGAAGGGTCAGATGTATCGCAATCCCACCTACACCGGGATCACACCCGAATTCTGGGGAGGAATGGATGCGTCTTCCAAGGATGACTGGAAACTATGGGGGACACCTAATTGTGGAAAGGGCCAGCCAATCCAAGTAATGTATGTTGGTCATGGCTGTGGAACAGCCAGATTCAAAGATGTAAGAATAGGAGTCATGAAGGAGGGGGCGAAATAGATGGAGTTCATGAAAGACGAATTGATGGAGAAAGCTAGCTTCGCTCTAAAGGAGGCTGAAAGGTTTGGAGCCAGTCAAACTCAAATCGAAGTCTTCAGAACAAGAAATTCCCTGACCAGACTTGCTAACAGCATCATCGACCAGAATGTTGCTGAGAGTAGAATCACGATTAGTATCCTAGTGTATCTAGGCAAAAAAAAGGGGTCATACTCGCTAGATGCATACGCCAATGACGACATCTCGAAAGCCACTGAGGCCGCTGTTCGAATGGCTAAGGTCTCTGCTGAGGATAAAGACTTCATCTCTTTGCCAGAGCCAAAAGAAGGTTCGTCAAAGCTTTCCATTAGTGATATGGTTTCTGAGTCAACTGCAAATGCCACCCCAGAGGAGAGAGCTGAGGTGGCAATGTCAGTAATTAATACTGCACATGATATAGACCAACGAATTTATGCTGTGGCGGGAGCGATATCAAACGCATTAACGGAAAGGGCAATTTCAAATTCACTTGGCGTTGAAACCTACCAAGCAAATACGACAAGCAATATCAACTTGACAATTATGGCTAACGACGGAAATGAAGAAACCTCTGGGTGGGCATCAGATAATCGCCGGAACTTTCATGACCTTCGAGTTGATGATGTATCTGAGAGGGCTGCTCGGAAAGCAGCAGAGGGATTTGGAGCGATTGACCTCGATCCTGGGGAATATGAGCTCATCCTAGAACCTGCCACGGTGGGGGGTTTTACGCTATTCATGATATACACTGGCTTCAGTGCATTAAGATATCAAGACTACCGTAGCTTTCTCAGAGATAGAATTGGAGAGAAGATATTCTCAGAGAAACTAGATATGTGGGATGATGCCCTGGACAAGCGTCATTTTGCCCCTAGGCTCTATGATAATGAGGGTTTTCCGAAGTCTAGACTAGACCTGGTTGATGATGGCACAGTAAAGAACCTAGTGTACGACAGCTACACTGCTGGAAAAGATGGAGTTGAGAGCACGGGGCACAATGCGAAAGTCTGGGGAAGCTCCATGCCGTTTGCCGGTCATATCATTGTAAAGGATGGCGATTCTTCCGTCAATGAGATGATTGAAGAAACGAAGAATGGGATATTGGTCACACATTTCCACTACCAGAATCCGGTAGATCCCACAAAGGGTATGATGACAGGACTTACTCGCGATGGCGCTTGGCTTGTGAAGAACGGAGAAATCACACATCCAGTAAGAACACTGAGGTATACTGATGCGTTTCCAAGGTTCCTAAGCGATATCGACTTAGTAGGTAGATATCAGAGTCTGAGAGACAGTGGAGCAATTGTCCCACCTCTCAAGCTCCCTTCATTCAATATAACAGGCTCTAGCAAGGAAGAATGATAACCAAGCTATTCGGGTTTCCCGTGTTTAATGAATGTACCATTACGGTACTCACTGAAGGCTAGCTCTAGTTCTTCCTTAGTATTCATTACAATGGGGCCATACCATGCCACAGGTTCACTGAGTGGTCTACCTGAAATCAAAAGGAACCGAGCATGAGTATCACCAGTTGAAACTAGTACTTCTTCTCCATCCCCAAACAGAACTACGTTTCTCATTCCGCAGATCTGTTTTTTGTCTTCATCAAAGAAAGCCTCCCCTTCAAACACATAAGCGAAAACAGTGTGCCCTCGTTGTATCTTATGTCGAAATTCCGAGTTTGGATTGACAGTTACATCAAGATACTGTGGATTAGTCACAACATCCTGGACTGGGCCTCTCACACCGTCAATTTCACCTGCTATAATTTTCGCCTTGGCAGAGTCGCCTAATGATACCTCAGGAATAGCATCACTAACGATTTCACGGTACCTAGGAGCCATCATTTTGTCTGAAGCTGGTAGGTTTGCCCAGAGCTGGAATCCAGCCATAAGGCCTTCCTGCCTCTTTGGCATTTCTTCGTGAATGATTCCACTGCCAGCAGTCATCCACTGAACATCTCCAGTGCCAATGGTTCCAGAATTGCCAAGACTGTCGCCATGCTGAACCTCTCCATGAAGCATGTATGTTATTGTCTCAATCCCTCTGTGCGGATGCCACGGAAATCCAGCAATATAGTCATCGGGATTATCTGAACCAAAATCATCCAACAATAGAAATGGGTCGAAGAAAGGAACTTCTCCTCGAGAGCCGAATGCGCGATTCAGACGGACACCTGCGCCTTCCATTGTTGATCTGCTTTTCCAGAATTTCTTAACGACTCGAACCTCTGCCATAGAATTGACGCCCTATTGGATAGCTTCCTAACTATTGTTTAGTTTTCCTAAAAGGATTGAGGAATGGCAATGGGATGTCACTCGGTCTCGCCGAGATGCATCTTCATCAGAAAGTTCGACTCCTTCAGAATCCATGAACGCAGTCCAAGGTGATTCAGAGATGACTCTTGATGAACCAGAGGAAAAGCTCAGCACTCGGATATCTAATGACAATAAGATGAAGGATATTGAATTAGATATCCTGCCAATCTGGGTCCTCTAGTTTCCCGATAGACATACACGACCGTTTATCTCCTATTGAGCTGCCAAATTGGATTGAGCAAAAATGAAATCTGAAAGCATTGCCAAATCTATAGTGATTACTGGGGCATCTAGCGGTATAGGTCGTGAAATCGCACTCGAGATGGCGCCTGAAGGACACTCATTCTTCCTCATAGGTCGCAATAGGAAACGGCTAGAAGGTGTGAAGAAAGAGGTAGAGGCGCTTGGTGGTAAGGCAGTAATAGGAATGGGTGATGTTTCTCAAGAGGAAGCGGTAGATACACTATTCTCCAAGATTCAGCAAGAGATCGGTTTTGTGGATGTCTTTGTAGCAAATGCTGGCGTCGGGCATTTCGGAAACCTGGAAACACTGAGCATACAGCAATATGACGAGCAGTTCAACACCAATGTTCGCGGAGTTTTCCTCTGGCTCCGCAAAGTATTGCCTGACATGAAATCTAGGAACAGTGGACAGATAATCGTCACCTCATCTAACCTAGGCTTGAAGACTAAAGCCAGAGCCAGCATCTATTCTGCAACTAAGCATGCGGTTCAAGCTATGGTCTGGTCACTTAGAGATGAACTCAAAGGCACTCAGGTCAAAGCAGCTACAATAAACCCAGGATCTGTGGATACACCTTGGTTCGACGGCAAGGATGTTGACAGGTCCACAATGCTCTCTGCACGAGATGTTGCAAAAGCAGCACGATTGATTATTGACCAGACTGAATCAAGCAACATCGACCTAGTTCACTTGATGCCGGGCAAGAGATGAGTGGCTGCACCTTCTTGTAATATAATCGGCACAAACTAGCTTTATCTAACTATATTCTGGTTAGTATTTTTACAATCTATCGCTGGTGAAGGATTTTGGGTAAAATCAAGAACATCATACTTGGCTATGTGATACTCGGAATCATCTTTGTCGCATTGGTCCATCTCGGTATTGCAACAATGGACATTGGTGGTGCATTCAATGTCCTATTCATCATTTTCTCGCCGTTCACCTTTCTCTATACCACAATTCTAGCCATGTTGATTGGCGCAGGTTTGATGATCTAGTACAAGAGGTTCATTCCAGGCGCACTGGGGATTTAATCCCGTCAAAAGGATAATCAGTTCGATTGAGATTCAGGTAAAGTTCAACTCCTGTGAAAATGATATTTCCGTGCAATGATCAGTAGGTTGAGAACCAAGGAATCATTGATGCAACGAGTCCATGAGTTTTTGCGAATACTCGTCCAGCCGGCTCTCGACTTCCTCAAGAACTCTGCAAGTCCCACGGTCGAGGATTTCCTCTACAGTTTCGACCATATCTGGGGTGATATGTAGAAATTCACCAAGCTCATCGCGTTCTCTGACGATACTGATATCCTCAATTCCACGTTCAATTCGCACAGCAAGTTCATAGAAAGGCTTTGTCTTGGTCCAAGCCATTCCCAAGTTGTTAGTCCTTCTGAAGACAATATCTAAGAGAACACTGAGAACCAAATTGTTTGCCTCATGTTCATGAGGAATCTTATGGCGTATGGACCGGTCTCTAATCCCTACCTCTTTGCTGATGGCATAGCCAAGGGTCATAACACTTACCGGTAGGCGCTTGAAATTAGGCTGACCATAGGGATTGTCATCAGCATAGACATTTCTGATTAATTCAAGCTGCTCGGGATATCGCTTCTTCACTACATTTAGAAAGTACTCTTTCTGTCTGCCAGGCTTTAATGTCATCCCACCGAATTGGATGAACTCAGCTCCAGCTTTCTTAGCTTCCTTGGCAAGCAGCCTGATGTTCTCTATGTTGTCGCCAATTCCCGGGATAAGCGGCGTCGCCATGACTCCTCCAAAGAGCCCAGCTTTGCGGACTTCTTTGAGAGCACTGAAACGCGCTGCGGTAGTTGATGCTCTTGGCTCGAACACCTTCTGGACACCTTCCTCATGCAGAGTTATTGTAAACATGACATTCGTGAAGGCTCGCTCGTGAATTTCGCGAAGAATATCGAGGTCTCTTAGCACAAGGTCAGACTTGGTTAGCACGAATGCAGGCATTCCAAAAGCGAGGAGGGTCGCGAGGATCGCTCGGGTCACCTCGTGTTCCTTCTCTGCTGGCTGGTAGCCATCACTGACTCCTCCGCAGACTCCAATCACTTTCCGACGGGGAACCTTCTGAGCAATACGAATGGCATCCTCCTGATCGAGGAACGACCAAAGCGTCTCAGTTTCTAATTCGCTCTGAGGAGTGTAACCATCCTTCTTAAGTTCCTTGTGGAGAATCTCAGGAGCGTTCTCTTTGATTCGCACGTGGGTCATGAAATTGTCAACATGATAATGCTCAGACATGCCATCACAGTAAACACAGCCATGTTCACATCCACGGTATGCATTCAAAGTGCGATTAACATGGAACCATCCATCAGCCTTCAGAGGCTTGGAGAGAAGGGACTTTGCCCTTACACACTCGTATCGCATTGGCATTACTCTCAGTCTTCACGTGTCTGCCGAGAAACTCCTTCTCTAGATATTGTGAAATCACCATCACCTTGCTCTTGATTCACATATCGCGCCATTACAAAAAGCAAATCAGATAGCCGATTCAAGTACCGAATCAGCTCTGGATTTACTTCCTGTATTTTGGAGAAAGTTATGACCCTTCGTTCAGCCCTTCGGCACACAGTTCGAGCTTGGTGAAGGAATGCTGCAGCAGGAATTCCACCAGGGATTACGAAGTTGGTTAAGGGAGGTAGCTTCTCAGTCAGCTCATCAGCGATATTCTCAAGCTGAGTGATGTCGTCAGCTGAAGCTCTCCTCAGACTCATGATACTGTCCGAGGGATCGACACCTTCAGGATTGGTGGCAAGTTCAGCAGCTATGTAGAATAAAAGCTGTTGAATGTGATGTATGTATTTCGCGACGGGGTCTGATGAAATATCCAGATGGCTCTTTGCGACTCCAAGCACAGTGATTAGCTCATCAATTGTCCCGTATGCTTCTACTCGAGGATTGTCCTTTCCTACTCGTTCACCGGACAACAAGCCTGTTTCGCCCTTGTCACCCTTTCTCGTGTAGATGTGTTTGGACATTGACTTCGGACTCCTTCAGCATATTCATGGATATGAAGCGCGCAGTTAATGTTGTTGGTAGAGAATCCATCATGTTTTTCACTATGTGTTCTGTGCAATTCTAAAGGGGATGAATCACTATGAGTCAGGAAGTCATTGACACCGCTCTTGCACGATTTACTGATGACCATAATTGCGCCCAATCTGTTTTGATTTCTTTCTTGGAACACAAGGAATTATCATTCATGGAGGCAATTCATTTAGCCGCTGGCCTTGGCGGAGGAGTTGGTCTCCAAGGGAAGACCTGCGGAGCAGCCACCGGAGCTGTACTTGCAATAGGAGTACTCATGGGTCAGACGATTTCGAATTTAGGGAAGAGTAAGAATGAGACCTACAAGCACACAATGAGATTTCTAAAGAGATTCAAAAGAGAGTTCTCTTCACAGATGTGTAATGACTTGGTAGGGCTTGATATGGCAGATCCAAAACAGCTCCAAGCTGCGCTTGATGAAGACTACTTCAAGAAGACTTGCCCCAAGTTTGTAGAAGGTGCTATGAATATTCTATTTGATATGTTTCCATAGTAGGAGTGATTTGATCTAGTGTTCATGATCATGCGCATGACTCTCAGTGTGAACATGTTGGGCTTCGTGAGCATCCATCTTAAGCAGCTCTTCTAATTCCTCATCAATGTGGACCCTATCCCGCATCTTTTTGATTTGCAGCGCAATAACATAGGAAAGAGCAGCTAGTATGCCTGCTACTGCACTCGGTGATGTCCTCACAGACAAGGAGAGTGCTATTCCAGTGAACTGAGATAACAGAGCGATGAAGAACACCGCAACAAGAACTCCACGTACTGAGCTGAGTAATTCATTTGATGCTGCAGCAGGCGCAACAAGAATGGCATACACAAGAATTGCCCCCACAGCTTTCGTAGCAAGTGCAATAGCTAACGCTGATGTAATCAACATGAGGTAATGGTAGGCTCGAGCATTCAATCCCTGTGCAGTAGAGCCTTCCATGTCGACACTCACATAGATGAACTCCTTGTTGAATAGTATAGTAGTTATCAGCAATAGAAGCGCAGTCCCTGAAAGCATCACGATATCCAAGTTGTCTAGAAGGAGGAGGTCACCAACTAGATACCCCCAGATGCTTGGAACCTCAACAGGCGGTATGTAGTACATTAGAAAGACTGCGAGGCTCATTGACAATGCGAATGAAACTCCTACTGCTACTTCCATTTTTTCGCCGATGCCAGTTTCTCCCGCATATCCTGTTACAAGGGCTACAAAGACGGCGAAGATCAATGCGCCAAGCATTGGGTCAAACCATGGAGCAATATCAGATGCTTGTAGAAAGAGACCTAGAGCGGCTCCACCCAGCGCTGCATGTGCAACACCAGCAGTCATGAATGAGAGACCCCTGAAGACTAAGAAGCTCCCGCTAGTTGATGCAACAACTGCGATCATTAGAGCTCCAATGATTGCTCTTTGGATGAACGGACTTTCAAGAATCAGCAGAATTGCATCAATCATGCCTATCTGCCCCTGTATCACGTGTCAAGCAATAGCGATGGCCTGAATGCTCAACGATTTTGGCAGTGGGACCGTATAGCTTTTGCACAAGGGTGGGATCCATTACATCACAGGGAGTACCAACCCCAACCACGGTATTCTTCAGCATGAGTACATCGCGTACTAGGGTATGTATCGGGTTCAAATCATGAGTGACCATAATCACACTGACATCATTATCTCGATGATATTGGCCCAGAGCTTCTACTATGAGCTCTTGACTCTCTACATCAGTACCAGCCAGCGGCTCATCCAGCATCAAGACTTGCCCCTCTCCCGCTAGGGCACGAGCAACCAATACTCGCTGTCTCTGCCCCCCGGAAAGTTCAGGGAACGGACGTTCCCAATGTCCTTCCATTGCAACGTGGGCTAATGCTTCACGTGCAATCTTCTCATCCTTCTCTGACGCAAGCCTTGGTAAGGGCTTCTTCACTAAGCGCCCCATGAGAACAACATCCTTGACCTTCATTGGCACGTTGAGTCCAATTCGATCACGTTGCGGCACATAACGTACTAATCTTCTAATCTTTGAGCGTTCCTTCTCTGAGTCATGTCCCATTAAATTGACATGCCCTTTCATCGGTTTCATGAGACCCAAAGTAGTCTTCAACAGTGTACTCTTTCCTGATCCATTTGGTCCAATGATTGCCATGAATGTAGGAGATTCTACTTTGAAGCTCACATGATGCAGTGCAATCTCACCATCTGGATATCTAACAGCGAGGTTTTCTGCCTCGATTAACGGAGCTGACATAGACAATCACTTACCCGCAAGATTTACCTGAACCCTAACCACCTGTTTCAGAGCTCTTACCTTCTGAATAAACTGCCTAGCTTCATTTGCCTCTCCATTGACGACCATGATTTCAACACAGGCTCCATCCCTTGAGTGTGCATGCATCATAGCAGAGATGAGACTGTTGTGCATGTGTTGGATCTTGCTTAGCTGGCCACCTTTCCCACCAGGCGCAATCATAGTGGTCACAACCAAGGTGACATCTCCAGAATATCTTTCCAAACTTCGATGTTCTGCTAGCAGAGACTGTAGAGCATGTCTAACAACTTCAGACCTATTTGAGAATCCTCCTTCCTTCTGGAGTTTTTCAAGTTTGACTA
>CAJHYO010000159.1_pt1 | contig 14368 bp, 14 predicted proteins | sample 9198741 | NCBI WGS metagenome assembly CAJHYO01 (sample SAMEA7708364, study PRJEB35096) | sediment metagenome | biome: marine neritic benthic zone biome [ENVO:01000025]; feature: sediment [ENVO:00002007]; material: shallow marine sediment [ENVO:03000034] sea grass bed [ENVO_01000059] ... | reverse complement strand
CGAGTTTACATCGATTCGGATGCGTGTCATGGTGAGAGCTGCAAGATATGCGCAGCCCAGTTTGGATGTGTGGCGCTGGGATGGCATGATGACTCTGCGAGACCTATAATCTATGACCATGTCTGTGTAAAATGTGGTGCATGTGTCATAGTTTGTCCACACGATGCAATCAAGCAGGGATGACCGATGAAAGAGGACTACAATATTCTCATCGCCGGCGTGGGAGGTCAAGGCAATCTCGTCTGCGGCAGAATTCTTTCAGAGGTGGCGCTGCGAAGCGACCTTCGTCCTGTGGTTGGGGAAACTTTTGGAGCCTCTCGTAGAGGCGGAACTGTCCTTACTCATCTTCGTATTAGTGACCGCGATAAGGGGCCTTTGATACCTAGAGGAAGAGCAAATCTCCTAATAGGAATGGAACCACTTGAGGCGTTGAGGGCAGCTATAGAATTCGCAGGTCAGCACACCGTGGCGATCATTAGTACCTCAATTGTTGAAACGCCTGGGTCACTAGCAGATGTTGTAGAATATCCACCTATAGACAAGATTGTCGATTCACTTTGTTCCATATGTGGAGAGGTAATAACGCTTGACCCAATTGAGTCACTTGAAGATTCAGGGAGCCTCCGGTTGTTGAACTCCTACATGCTGGGGGCTATATCAGTCCTGAAGGAAGTCCCTCTTGGCAAGGATGAAATTCGAGAAGCAATTGGCAGAATCCTTCGTGACCCAGAGTTGAATCTTGCCGCTTTTGATGCAGGTACATCTGATGCTCTCAAGTTGGCACACTAAGACTATGCCGCCTTCTTTGCCTCAGTGGCTTTACGCGCGTCACGCCACATCTGCTCCGCTAAGACAGTGAACATGTCTGCGACACCCTCACCCGTTTTCGCTGATGACTCCATGTAAAGAAAGCCTTGGTCCTCAGCCCAGCGTTTGGCCTCAGCTGCTGGAACTGCTCTGTCAGGCAAGTCCGTCTTGTTACCTACTACAACGATAGGTGTTCGCACCCCAATTGACTCATCTGCTTCTTTGATCCACTTGGACAGTTCAGTGAACGAGCGTCTCCTAGTGACGTCATAGACCAGAATAATCCCCGCAGCACCGCTGTAGTACATCTTTCGCACTGCCTTGAATCGAGCCTGACCTGCAACATCCCAGCACTGTAGCTTGATTCCTACCGCGTACTCCGGTTCTGGGGGCGAAATGTGAGTGAGCTTCACAGCAAACTGCGACCCAATCGTCGTCTTGTAGTCTCGCTCGAAGACTCCGGTAACGTAACGGTTCACCAGCGTCGTCTTTCCAACAGCACCCTCTCCCGTGACCATTACCTTGAATAGGTATGTATAGCTGTCACTAGGCGCACCAGGCCGTGGGGGCTTTGGTGTTCGCGCACGCATCTCGGTGACCAAAGCGCTCTCATCTGCGACCTCTTCGACAGTTATTTGTTCAACCACTGGTGCGGGGGCAGCCTCTTCCATCACAGCTGAAACTTCTTCCACTTCAGACATAACAGGAGTGCCAGCTTCTTCTACGCCAAACAGCTTGTCGAGCAGTTCTTCAGCTTCTTTCAAAGATTCATCCGCACCCTCTGTGGAGGTCATTTTGAGAATCTCTGCAGCTTTAGCTTTCTCAACTTCACCGAAGCCAGTACTGTCAGCAGGAGCATAATCTGTCAAATCATCGACAATGGCTGCCGCAGTTTCGGGCGAGGTCGGCAATGAAACCGATGGCATTGCAGCTGGAGCCGCTACAGCGGCATCCTTTTCCACAAGAACAGCGGTCTCTGGAGTTGTAATCTGCTTAACTTGACCTGTGGCATCTGTCCACATCAAGACTATTGGCCTGATAATGACCGTTCCCTCGGTAGTAGGCACCAGATCCAACTCAATTGTCTTGGTTTCACCAGGATTGAGATCGAATTTGAGCTGGTTATCTGCCACCTGCATATTGTCCTTTGGGAACCAGTAGACTTTCCCTGTGACGCCTGTGATTGGCATGTTAGTAATATTGGCGACTGTGACTTTGCCTACTAGATGAGTGCCAGTCCTTGCTTGCGTATCTATCTCGAATTTAGGAATCAGCTGATAGAGACCCTGAAGCACTCTCAACGGACCATTTGAGATACCCACTAAGACCTCCTTTCGGTCGTCGCCTCCTGCGTCTCCAACACTAATTGCAAGAATTTTCTCACCAATGTTCACACTAGCTAGTTCCTGAAGTTCAGCCATATGCAGGTTGTAGAAATTCACTTTATAGTCTGATGTAGCAACAATTAGCTCATCCATGTGATCTGCATTAATCTCTTCCATCACTACAGAGAGGGCATTCACTCCTTCAAGCTTGGTGAAGAGGTCTAGCTTGCTCTCTTCGTTGCGATAGACTCTGACTGTACCATCCCGTGTGACAACACCCAGCTCCATCTTACGGTCACCCAAGATGTCTCCAGCCCTGACTGAGATGATGGGGCTAGTGAGTTGAATTACCTCAATCTCGTCAATGCTGTGTTCTCTCACCTTGAACACTCTTAGAGACCCATCGATGTTTCCTGTGACGAATTCATCAATCTCGTCACCTATCACGTCACAGATTCCAATCGTGATCGGCATATTCTCAAGTTGATGTTTAGCATACTCAGTGATCTTATCATCAGCATCCATTTCGAACACTCGAAGTGAAGAGTCACTTCCTGCCACGATGATCTCGTTCTTCTCGTCACCTGTGACATCAGTCACCATGACTGTCGTGATGAACTTGTCAACGGGATACTCTGCTAGGATCTCAAGCTGTCCGCTAGCAGCGAACCTATAGACCTGAAGAGTGCCAGACTCTCCTGGAATGTCTCCAGGGGCAAGACTCCGTCCAACGACAATCTCCATTCGACCGTCGTTGTTAGCATCGGCAATCCTGAGCGATAGAATACTCCCCTCGAGATCCTTTTGAGCGAGGAACCTAATCTCGGCAGTGCTTCCATCATATAACCTGAGGACACCATCACGGTCTCCCGTGCAGAGCTCTGATGTTCCAGATCCAGTGACATCACCCATTGCAATTGCAGTGGTGCTTTTGTCATCCTCGATCTCGAAGAGCATTCTGGGCGTATTCAATTTGAGATACCATCCGGTACGAAAACAACACCATCCAAACCTGTTACTATGTGTCTAGTGGGTTGTTCCAACAGTTCTTTGAGGGTGTACGGCCTTTTTGTACTTTGTTGGGTCGGTCTCCAATACTATAATCAGAATGCACAAAATGACATATTATTTAACCAGACAACATTGTGATGTAGCTTGGTGACACCTTGCCTACGCTCTCAGTTCGGAACATTGTCAAAGCCTATCCAAATGGCGAAGGCGGAGTAACTACGGTTCTCGACAGAATTTCGTTTGAAGTAAAAGATGGAGAATTCCTGAGTGTCCTTGGGCCGTCTGGATGTGGCAAGACAACCCTACTGAAGATAATTGCCGGCCTGCTTGAGCCTGACGAGGGAGAAGTTACGATAGATGGCGTTCCAGTGGGACCAGGTCATAATCGAGTAGGCTTCATTTTCCAGCAGGAATCACTGTTCCCATGGAAAAGCGTGCGTGAGAATATCGAATATGGATTGGAAGTAGCCGGTTCTGATCTCACAGACAGACGAAATCTTTCCGATGAGATAATCAGGATCGTGGGCATGGAAGGACTGGAAGATAACCTTCCACATGAGATATCCGGGGGTCAGGCCAGAAGAACTGAGATGGCAAGGAGTCTGATAATACAACCGGACATTCTTGTAGCTGACGAAGCGCTATCCAATCTAGATGCACAGACCAGAAACCACCTTCAGGCTGAATTCCTGAGAATAACTGAAGAGACTGGCTCAACTGTGCTCTTTGTGTCACACAACGTAGATGAAGCAGTCTTCATGTCTGATCGAATCCTTGTAATGAGCAACATTCCATCGGGAATAATAGCCGCATATGCTGTTGACCTTCCCAGACCACGTAATAGGACGTCTACTGAGAGTCTCGACTACCGTGCAAGAATACTGGAGGTCCTCAGGGTAGAGCAGGAGAAGGCGATGAGTCGCCAGACTAAACAGAGACCTCCTGTCGCCACCTGAGTAATCTCCGCTCAATCAATAATAGAAGGAAGCTTACCGCAAATCCGATAACGCCAATGACTAACATGCTTGAGATAACTGCGCCTGTCCAGCCGACCTGTTGCATTGTCCAGATCAGATAGCCTAGACCCTTATTGCTACCAATCATTTCGGCAGCAACAAGACACATCCATCCAATCCCAAATCCAATTCGCATCCCAGCAAAAACCTCTGGCGCAGCTGACGGAATTATAACTGAACTCAGTATCTTTGATTCCGATGCTCCGAAAGTCTTAGCAACATCAACATGAACAGGTTCAGTTCTTTTCACTCCTGTAGTGGTATTGATGAGAATGGGGAAAAAGGCACCAACCCAGATTATGAAAATTTGAGAATACAGAAGACTGGCAAAAATCAGAAGAGAGAGTGGAATCCATGCAATTGGAGGTATAGGTCGCATTGCTTCAACAACCGGTCCTAAGATGGAATCAACCACCCTATACCTGCCTATTGCTATTCCAAGTGGAATGGCTGTGATTGCGGCTACGCAGAATCCAACCGTAACAATGAACACACTCTGAGCTATATGGTCTATTAGTAAGAAGCCCTGACTATCACCTTCAGTAGACAATCTGATGAAAGCCTCTAAAACTTCCAGGATGGTGCTTCTTGAGAAGAAGGCGATAATGACCCAGAGCAGTACTAGTAATATCCCAGCCAGCAACCATCTGATAATCGGTGAGTCGGATAACTTTGTGAAACTAGATCGGTCATTCTGCGTTTGATTAGTATCTTCCGAAGTCTCTGCAGCTGATGTCATCATCTAAGAAGACTCAGCTGCTTGACTTTCTTTTGATTCTACCGTTTTCTGAACACTATGTGTTGGCCAGGAAGGTGGTATTGATGAAACCATCCAGGAAGCCGCTGATGTCAGTAGGAATCTTATCGGGAAGAAGCTGTTCCTGATCTATCAGATAGTCGAGATACATCTGGATACCTGTTCGGTTCACATTGTAGTCATAGATGATTCTGTTGAATGCTGTTTCTACTGCAGATACGGCATCCTCCATCTCTAGCCATGTTGCTGCGATCGATATGGCCTCCGTGGGATTGTTCACAATCCACTCCTCAGCTCGAACATGGATATCAACGACAGTCTGCACTATGTCAGGGTTGGCGCTAAGAAACGTGTTGGATGATGCTAGCACACAGCATGGATGTCGAGGCCAAATCTCGCCAGACAGGACAAGGGGAACTGCCAGATTATCGTATTCAGCCCTGGCGTTGAAAGGCTCCCAAGCAACAAATGCAGGTTCAATCTCAGAAAGAGCATCTGCCATTAATGCAGGCGATATTGATAGAGACGAAACATCCGAGGGATCTAGTCCTGACTGGGTCAATGCTAGACGAAGCAGGAAAGCTTGAACAGTCGAGATGCCTGGGATGTAAACTGATTTTCCGGTGAGATTGGCTACATGTGTAATGGCACCAGAATCATAGTCAGCTTTTCGAACCATTATGGCTGACCCCTCAAGGTTCGCTGATGCGAGGACTGTTACCAAAATATCTTGGTTTATCCTCTTGGTCAAAGCAGGCGCTGCACCCAAATAACCCATATCAATCTCGTTTCCGAGAAACGCATCCATTTCCAGTGCGCCATTCCCATAAGCCTTCAGCTCAACGGTGATACCTTCTTCTTCAAACCATCCGTTGACAAGGGCCACACGAAAAGCAAGTTGATGTAGGTCTTTCTCAAGATATCCAATTCGCACATCAGGCAAGGTGGTTGGATACCAGAGCGCCACTAATGCGACTGACGACACTACTAAGACAACTACAGCTGCTGCAAGAGCCTTGTTTCTGTCCATCGTGGATTGTCTCCTCTGCAGAGAGGTCATGATACTGCAATTATCTATAGTTTACATATGAGGGTTGAGTTATGTGCTTATGATTCAGAATGTTGATTAGACAGGCATGAAATATCTCTCATATGTCGCTCCGAAACCGTATTCCTGAACAACTCAGACTAAGGGATGAGTTGGTTGCCATCACCTTTGAAGATGATGTAGAGGTCTTTCCAACAACTGAATATATCCTCTTAGAGATCTCTCCCAATGCTGGAAGGGTGGATATTCCCAAGATTTCAAACACAATTCGAAACCTGGTCAAGAGCGACAAGCGAATGGTGGCAATAAGGGGATACGGATTCAAGGGTGTTGGGCTATCTGTCAGGGTTGCGCATGAGTTGAAAAAGAGAGAGAGTAGGTTTGTCTACGAGATGACCTTTGATACCTTCGAAGCATCAGATCCTGAAACAAATAGGCCCATCACAAGTGTTCAAATCATAATAATGCCACCAGAATGAGCAAATGGGAGTAGGCTGCATGTTTCGTGAAGGTCAAGCTGATTCTGCCTTGATAAGATGCACTTTGTCAAAGATAGCATTCCCGGAGATATGCCCTGTCTGTCTCGAGGACCCTGAAGATTTGGTAGCAATAACAATCATTGAGAGACCTCTAGGGGAGAAAGGAGATGACAGGACCTACGCTGCACTGAAACATAGAACAAGTAAGGCGGACATTGCACTTGAGGCAGCTCGCGGTGCCACCACTTTGTGGGTGCCTACATGTCTTAGACATGGCAGTGGGAGTGTCCGCTCCGACAGGATGCGACTGATTTCTGCGGCAGGATTCTTTATTCTGTTCTACCCCATATTGTACTTCTTCTTAGCCGCTAGGAGCTCTGGCTCATATATTGACACAATTGGATTTACTGTATCTGTGATTTTGCTGCTCTTTATCTTTCTTTATGGGTACTTCCCAAGAGCTCTTGAGCGACATGTGAAAGTCATCGAGTTGGAGTACTCAAAGGACAAGGTCTACCTTAGGATAAGGAATCCGGATTATTTTCAGCAATTCTTGAACCTCAATGAGATGCACTGTGACATGGTAGACTCTATTGATGTGGACGACTAATCTTGGAGAACTGATTTCCTCAAAATTGACCAGATTCATCTCAAATCACTTACAAGGAAATGGTTTTCTGCGTGTTCTACTTACTCAAGAGTGGTGGTTTCGTGCTGGGTGTTGGAAGGAAAAGTGAGAGGCTTCTTCTTGCACTCACATTGTTATTGCTCACACCCTATCTAGCTACTGCTGTTCAGCCAATTATGAATGAGTATGTACTGGCATTCCCGGACCCAATATCTGAATATACTCCTACACAATTTGAAGAAATGGGACCAATTAACATCGAGAGTGCCGAGGAATTTGAGAGTTATGGATTTCCTGGCGACGGGTCAGAATCTAATCCATATGTCATTGAAGGAGCTAACATATCCTCACTAGTATCTTGCATAACCATCTCGAATGTGAACGTTAGTTTCGTAATAAGAAACGGCATTTTTGAGAGCACGCGTATATTGAACCCCGTCATTTATTTATGGAATGCAGAAAATGGAATTATTGAGAATTGTGTTATATTCGGAGGAAATGAAGGCATTCTCGGTTCAGTGACTAGAAATCTGCGTATTCTTGGCAACACGATATGCGACAGCGGCAGTGGCTTAAGACTCATCAATTCTCGCAATGTCACTGCAATAGAGAATACTATCTATGGTCACTCAATGGGTGTCGAGCTAGTATTCACATCTGAAAGCTTCTTCTCGACTAACAGAATCTATTCAAACAGACATCGCGGATTCAATGTTGACGCTTCGTCTGAGTTCAACACCTTTACGTCAAATGTTATTGGATGGAATGATCTTGACACTGCGGCTTCTCGCAATGCGGCAGATGCAGGCAGCAACAATACTTGGTTTAGCAATATGTGGTCCGATTACATCCCACCTGGAACCTACAACATTAGTGGAGATTCCCAATCCGAAGACATTCTGCCGATTGTGCTCTTTGACAATGAGGCTCCGCGGATTAATTCTCCGGAAGATGTTGTGATGGGCGAAGGCAGCGAAGTCACAGTTGCTTGGAGCCCAATTGATGCATTTCCCCATCTGTATCAACTCCAAATCAATGCAGAGATTATTGCTGATGGAGTTTGGCTAAATCAGGACTTCAGCATTGATTTGCAATCACTAGAACCTGGCGATTACAATCTGATTTTTACTGTCATTGATGGATCAGGCAACAGCACTGAGGATCTCGTATACGCATCAGTTCTTTTCGTTATTCTTGGCGACGTCGGAACCGCTTTGGTTGCCTATGCATCAACCTTGAGTGTCGTCCTTTTCCTTGTAGTATTGTGCTTGTTCAAGCAAAGACCGTAGACCATCCTGAATGCTCCTTTCTCAAGGTATAAGTAAGCTTGAAACGATGCAATGCGCACCTTGGGAGGTCCGATGACCGATTGAGCATCAAGCAGACTTTGGCCATTTGCATGCTTATGGTTCTAGCATTCCCTCCACTTGTTGCCATAAATGCAGCACAAATATCCTATAGCGTATCGACAGACCGCATAATAGAGCCCTCTGACGGTCAATTAGCTTCCTACACAGAGCATTCTCCAATATTCATTCTCAGTGATACAGATTTTGAATCCCAGGGCTGGACTGGAAATGGATCATCTGGCAATCCCTATATCATTGAAGATGTCAACATAACAGTCGATTCCCAGATTTGCATTATAATATGGAACGTGAGCGCACACTTTGTAATTCGTAACTCATATCTCTCAACTGCGGGAGAGTTTGCAGATAATGTTCAGATTGTAGGCTCCAGCAATGGCGTGGTAGATAATTGTACCATTACAGGGGGCAGGTATGGCGTGGAGATCAGAACGTCAGCTGAGATAACTGTCGCAAATTGTACAATCTATGGAACAGACAGCATGGGGATAACACTGCTTAATTCTGATTCCTGCTTCATTAGCTCAAACATTGTCTATGGAACATATAGGGGGATTAGGTTTGAAAATTCTGCGAATGGTGCGGTGATAGGGAACAAAGTCTATCGAACAGAACAGGGAGGCATATCGATGTACTTCGGAACTGCAAACAATCGAATCTTTTACAACTTTATCGGATGGAATGGACCCGATTCAGTGATAGACCGTGCATTCAATGCAGCTGATAACGGTGATGACAATGTCTGGGATGACAACATCAGCCTGGGCAACTTCTGGTGGGGATATGAGGGGGGTCCTATTTACAGCATTGGCGGCAGTGGGGGTGCTTTCGATCGATTTCCCTATTACTTCAATGATACACAATCACCAATAATCAATAGTAGAGCAGATGACCTAGGATATGAGGATGGTGATGATTCCAGCTACATCATCAATTGGACAGCATGGGACTCGCATCCCTATAGATATGAGATCACGAGGGGTGAGAGAGTCATTGAATCCGAAATATGGCATCTTCAAGGCGTCAGTCTGGATGTGGGAGGACGTAATGAGGGCATCTACAACTATACCATCCGGTTCATAGATGGCAGTGGCAATATGGTGACGGACTCATTAATGGTCTACGTTATTCTCTATGTTCTAGGGGATATCGGAACCAATCTTGTAGGGTATTCGTCAATCCTTGCAGTAATTGCAGTTATGTCAGCGCTAATCCTAGCTAGGAAGATTAGATGAATGCGCAGAAGCAACCTCAGGAGAACGTGGAATATATAACATTCTCAGGAACAGGTAGGTCTGATGACAACTCCTCCACCAAGTATACATCCCATCGTTTACCTTGGCATTTTCATTCCAATAGCTGTTATGGCTGTAATCTGCTATTTCATAGCAAAATGGGAGTATGAGAGGACTATCAGAACATAGTCAAGCCATCAAATACTTAAGCAGGGTGAAGCGAGCCACCCTCGAAGCTTCCCTATGTAGGTGAAGAAAGACAATGTCGCTTGACTTCGCTAAAGGAATCACCGAGTTCCGCTGGCATGGTCGAGGTGGCCAGGGTGTAGTCACTTCTAACCAGATGCTCGGAAAGGCTGCTCTCGCCGAGGGCAATTATATACAGGCCTTCCCCGAGTTCGGGCCAGAACGGACCGGAGCCCCAGTGCGGGCGTTTTTGAGAATCAGCAAGAAACCCATCCAAATCTACGCACAGGTCTATAATCCTGACATAGTAGTGTGTATCGACCCGACTCTACTTGATGTCGTAAACCCTTCAGAGGGTCTGAAAGAAGGTGGAACTCTTGTTATCAACACAACTTTGAGCCCAGATGAGGTGCGTGCCAAGTATGACTTCAAGGGTGGCAAGGTGGTTACGGTCGATGCAACCTCCATCGCGATGGAGATTCTTGGCAGACCTTTCTATAACATGCCGACGATGGCTGCTGCAGTAGAGGCTTCAGGAGTCGTCAAGATCGAAACAGTCATTGAAGAGGTCCAGGAAAGATACCCAGGCAAGGTGGGTGACCTGAATAAGGCAGCAATGGAGAGGGCGGTAAAGGAGGTAAAGATAGGATGAGCGAAAAGTTCGATGAGATACCTATGGCAGGCAACATCATAGAGCCAGGCAATGCTAAGAAATACTTGACAGGCGGCTGGAGAGCGGAACGACCAATACACGACCCTACGAACTGTCTCTGGATGAAGAACGGTACTTGCGGTCGCTGCTGGATATTCTGTCCCGATATGGCAGTCAGACTGATAGAGAATGATGATGGCACTCGTTCATACGAGTACGACTATGACTATTGCAAGGGTTGTGGCATCTGTGCAAATGAATGCCCGACTGATAGTATCACAATGGAGGGTGAATAAAGTGACAGTATCACAGGACAAGATCACTGTTGAGGGACTGACTGGTGACGCAGCCATCGCCCACGCACTGAAACAATGCGATGTGGATGTTCTAGCAGCTTACCCAATTACTCCACAAACCATCATCGTCGAAGACTTCCAAAGGTTCGCAGCAAATGGTGAAGTCCATACCAGAGTCATTCCTGTTGAATCCGAGCACAGTGCGATGTCAGCTTGTGTTGGAGCCTCTGCAGTTGGTGCAAGGGTTGCAACAGCCTCTGCATCAGCAGGTTTAGCCTTGATGTGGGAAATCCTATACTGTGCGGCATCCATGCGAATGCCAATAGTGTTCACCGTGGCGAATCGTGCACTCTCGGCACCCATCAACATTCACAATGACCACTCAGATGGTATGGGAATGCGTGATAGTGGGTTCATTCAGCTCTACTGTCAGAGCTCTCAGGAGGCTTATGACACGACCATTATGGCATTCAAACTTGCTGAGGACCATGATGTTCTGCTTCCTGTTATGGTTGGGATTGACGGATTCATTGTTAGCCACAACGTCGAGCGCGTGGAGATGCTTCCTGATGATGAAGTCCACAAGTTCCTTGGAGTGAGAGTGCCAGTCCAACCTCTTGATCCGAAGAACCCCATAACAATGGGGCCGTTAGCACTGACTGACTACTACTTCGAGTTCAAGGAGCAACAAGACAGAGCCATGGGGAGAGTCATTGAGAACTATAAGAAAGTGGAGGCCGATTTCAAGAAATTGACAGGCCGCTCCTACGGAATGTTTGAGACATGCAAGACAGATGATGCAGAGATCATCATCCTAGCGATGAGCTCAATGGGAGGAACCGCAAAGGTCGTTGCTGATGTTCTCCGCGAGAAGGGCGAAAAGGTTGGCGTTGTCCGACTCAAGATGTTCCGCCCATTCCCAGCTGAAGATATCGCAAAGGCAGTGGGTGGCGCCAAGGCCGTGATGGTCTTTGAGAAAGCTATGTCCTTTGGTGCAGTCACTCACCCCCTTGCAATGGAAGTTAGGAGTGCACTCTACGACCTAGAGAAGAGACCCCTTGTCACTGACTTTGTAGTTGGTCTTGGTGGTCGTGATGTCCCACCGGAAACCTTTGTGGAGGGCATAGAGATGACAAAGAAGTACATCGAGAAAGGAAAGGCTCCATTGTACGAAACATTGGGGGTGCGCAAATAATGACTGAACCAGCAGCAGTGAAACTCAAGGATATGCTAAAGAAGAACCAAATCCTATCACCTGGTCATAGAATGTGTGCGGGATGCGCAGCGCCCACTGTGGTCAAGCTCATGGGCATGGCTCTCCGGGGTCCGACCATTGTGTGTGAAGCCACTGGATGTCTAGAAGTCGCCACGACAATCTATCCATACACTGCTTGGGAAATACCATGGATTCATGTCGCGTTTGAGAACGCCTCAGCAGTAGCATCAGGGGTAATTGAAGCGATGGACGTGATGCGAGAGAAAGGTCGTATCGATAATGAACATGTGGACGTCATCGCCATAGGTGGGGATGGTGGCACCTTTGACATCGGGTTCGGTAGCCTCAGCGGCATGCTTGAACGTGGACATGATGTTGTATACATGGTGTATGACAACGGTGCCTACCAAAACACAGGTATCCAACGCTCTGGAGCTACTCTTCCTGGTCAAGAGACCACCACGTCTTGGGCAGGGAAGGTCGAGCCGGGTAAGAGAGAGCGGAAGAAACCAATCGCCGAGATTGTTGCAGCCCACAAGATACCCTATGTCGCCACTGTCGATCCGTACCACTATCGAGACTTCGTCACAAAGTTCCGAAAGGCCATAGAAGTCGATGGCCCTGCATTCATTCATGCCTATTCTCCTTGCCCCCGTGGCTGGAGGTCGCAGACCGGCAAGAGTATTGAGCTTGCTAAGATGGCTGTTGAAACAGGCATCCACCCGCTCTTCGAAGTGATTGATGGAGAGGAATGGATCATGTCAAGTCCCAGCAAGAACCTGAAGGAACTCAAGCCGCTCAAAGAGTACTGGGCAACCCAGGGTCAGTTCAGACACCTGAAGGACCCGAAGTGGGACGACTTCAAGAAGCAGATTCAGGACCAAGTCAATCATGACTGGGAACTCCTGAGAAAACGCTGTGGCTTGGAATAATCCAAAGATTATGGAGCGCCTTCGCGCTCCCATCTATCTCTTTCTGCAGAGATAAGCCAAAGAATCCCATCCAATAACGAGTGAGTCTTTGGGGGCAAAATGGTCCTCCAATTGATGTTCATGATGAGGTTCCATAACTACTTCATGCTCAGTTTTGAGTTCTGTTCGAAATCTATCAATGACTTCATCAAATTTGGAAAAGGCGAGCTCCCCGTCCAGTATGTGTTTTTCAAATTCAAAATGCGTCGAAAGCTGATTTTCAAGTTTCTCATAGAACGAGATTGACTTGATGTTATCTTCTACCAGTAAATCTACGATATGATTGTACTCGTCTATGGGAGAACCACTGCATAAGAGAAAGACGCCATCATCTTTTAGATGAGAGGAAATGTTGGATATCACCTTTGGAATGTCATTCAAGTACACGTACCCCATCCAAGTTGAAAGTATCACATCGAATTTCTGCCCAAGCTGTGTGGTTTCAATATTCCCCACTAGAAAGGTCACGTTCTCAAATCGATTTCTTTTCCGCGCATCCTCGATCGCTTTGATGTCAATATCAATTGCAGTTATTTTGCGAGCAATTTCTGCTAATGGAAATGTGATCCTTCCAGTCCCACACCCAATTTCAAGAACAGTTCTATCATATATGGATACCAATCGCATGATATGCTGGACATCATCTTTCCTTGCTTTTGAAACTGCATCAAGGTCATTCATGGTTAATCTAGTGGCAAATCACATACACAATATATGGTATTCGCCAACTCAAAATCGATACAACTACCCGATGTTCTGCACATATAACTACCCGATGTTCTGCTCGGAATGGATAAATCCAGCCGTTCCATCGAAACAAGAGACGTTTCCGTTTGGAGAGGAGAGAAACAATGACTATGTTGACAGGAGGCGAGGTCCTCGCCAGGTGTCTAATTGAGGAAGGTGTCAAGTATGTCTTTGGTGTGCCCGGAGACCAACTGTATCCATTGCTTGACTCAATATACACCTCAGATGGGATTGAATTCATAACATTCAGGCACGAACAGGCAGCCGCACATGCTGCAGATGCCTGGGCCAGATCAACAGGAGAACCGGGTGTATGTTTAGGCACTGTTGGACCGGGGGCCGCGGATCTTGTACCGGGCGTGTATCCCGCATTCGCAGATAGTATTCCCATGATTGTGCTCTGTGCTCAAAACCAATCGTGGAGAATTCATCCGGATAATGGTAGTACTCAAGGTCTCGAACAGCTGAACCTCTTCAAACCGATCACGAAATGGGGTGCAACTATATCTCATTGGCAGAGGATTCCACACCTTGTACATTGGGCATTCAGAGAGTCCTTAGGAGGGAAGCCAGGCCCCGTCTTCCTCGATGTCCCTTCGGATGTCCTCTATCTCAAATGTGACGAGG
>CAJHYO010000292.1_pt1 | contig 14480 bp, 8 predicted proteins | sample 9198741 | NCBI WGS metagenome assembly CAJHYO01 (sample SAMEA7708364, study PRJEB35096) | sediment metagenome | biome: marine neritic benthic zone biome [ENVO:01000025]; feature: sediment [ENVO:00002007]; material: shallow marine sediment [ENVO:03000034] sea grass bed [ENVO_01000059] ... | reverse complement strand
ATTGGACGTCGGTAATCCTGATTACTATCTTGAGAATTGCACCGTCACCTGGAAATCTGGATCGTATGCGGGGAACCTGACATTCGATGGAACCAAATTCTACTTTGATTTCAATACCACAGAATATCGTGCACAGACATATTCATTCCGAATAACTGCAGTTCCAGATGATCTATCATTTTCCCTGTCCGGGAATGGCACCATTATTATTGTCCAGCTCATACAGACTGCTTTGATACAACCAGAGAATGTTAACCAAATATGGGGTTGGACTGGCTGGTTCAACTTCTCATATTGGGATGTATACCACGACGTAGGTATAGATGACGTTACTTACGGCCGTTCAGTCTACGCGTGGTACAGATGGTCAGGTGGTTCAGGGACTCCAGTCTATTTCGGGAATGGAGTTTATGGTGTCTTCATAGACACTTCGCAATCAGTTCCGCGGTCAGATGCTTACACAATTGAAATTGACTTCGAGCTGGATAACTTTGTACCACGAGGGGGTCAGTTTAACCTGATCATAAGTCCGATTCCTGCCCAGATTGTCGCATCTGCTCCTGCACTGAACCAGATTGATAACAGCACAATCAATCTTCGAGTGCCATGGGGTGATATATTAACAGTAAGACTTCGTTACGCAACAATAGGCATCAATGCAACTCATACTCCCTTTATAGGTGGGATTGCAAATGCTACAGTTGAAAGCTCCACATTCAGAGCGCCTGATTTTCCAACTGGTTATCGGGAAAATCTCAGCCTGCTTGAAATGGGAGATGGAAATTATTCATTCGCATTTGACTCCAGTCTATGGCAAGTGAGTGGCGTTCCCTATCAGTTCTCAGTGTATCTTAGCTATGCTAGTCGAACCGACGGCCTAATTGTGATATCCATTACAGTAATTGACGTGCCTACATCAATTACTATGGATGGGCCATCATCATTTACGGTTGATCATCTAGCAACACATCAGTTTGATGTGCTTTATACTGACGAATGGCCTGGTCATGGCGGAGCTGGAATCGAAGGAGCTTTGTACAATGAAACAATTGTATATGATACGATCACTGTAACTATTGAAGAAATAAGCGCGGGTTGGTACCAAGTCACAGTTTATGGTGATTTTATCAATGAGGTGGGTGGTTTCTTCAACATCACACTCAGTAAGGAGAACTATGAGGCACAGACAACAATAAACATATCCTACAAAATTGCTCCCAACGAAGCTGACATACTGACAGCGGGCATCCTTGGCTACGGTGTGCCGTTTGGAATTCTCATTCTCATATTCGGAGTTATCTACAACAGAGTCTTGAAGTTACCTAAACGGGTTCGCCAGATGCGCAAGATGATTAATGCACTAAGAAAGGGGAAGGTTCCAAAACCTGTGGATGATATCCTCAGCAGACGAGAAATGGTTGCCAGTCTCTTCGATGATACAATGAAAGCTCTCGAGATAACAACTTCACCTGAACGTGTTCCTGAGTTTGGAATCATCGTAGATGTACCAGAGATGGGAGAACTTCTCATACAACTCGCTATATTGACAAGACTATCAGCTGAAGAGCTTGAGGACTTCAGGCGAGATATCTCAAAGATGCGCGTAAGTGAGCAAGCGGCATTTGTAAAAGAAGTCATCAATCAAGAAGCTCTTAGAGTTTCACGACTGGACCGTCGGTCATACGATGAAGTTCTTCAGGATGTTGCAACTCAAGCCAGGCGTAAACTCGTAGGAGATGATATCATCACTATGGCTGAGATTGACTCGACCATGCTTGACGCAGAGCCCTTAATCCTGACTGAGGAGAAAGCCAAAGTTGAGTTCGATGAACCTCCATCTGAAGAAGATGAGCCAGCTGAGCCTGAGAAAGACGAGGCACCTGTAGAACATCGTGAGTATATGAAACCATACGAGATTGACGAGCTTAAATCGCAGCTAGAAGCTCGAGGCTTGCCAAGAGAGGAGGTATCGATGATTATTCAACAAGCCAGAACACTACCCCGAGAGCTAGTTGACGATCTCATAAAGAGCTTAATTGGCGAGAAGAAAAAGGATTAACACAGAAAACTGCGTGTCACTACAGCCCTAGGAACGTCTTAGTTCGTAGTGAGTGTCTTTCATCTCACTAAGTCGCTTTGTGGCGATCTCAATCGCCACTGATGACATGTCACACAGAAGCCAAGCACGCTTCAATCTACTTGCAGCAACAGCTGTTGTACCGGATCCCCCAAAGAAGTCTGCAACGATATCTCCTGGATTAGTTGCACACTCTATAATTCTCCCGAGGAGTGCTAGTGGTTTCTGAGTGAGAAATCCAGTATACTCCCGAGATGATCCTTGGATAGGCATCACATCCAGCCATAAGTCTGACACGATGATGCCACGAATCTCCTCCAAGTATTGCTTCTTGGAATATCTCTGGTTCTTGCTCTTGTAAATGCGGCCCTCCTCCCACCACTTATCCAGAGTTTCTCTCTTGTAGAGATAAGGTGCCGTTCGGCCGCGCCATTCGAACTGCTTACGATTCTCGGTTCTTTGAATCCCTTGGGCTTCGATCTCAATCAGACGGAATTTCCCTCTCTCATCCTTATATGAATACGGCTTCAGTGATTTCTCATCATGAGCACGATACACCGGTTTTGTTGTGAACTGAGAGGAATCCTTCGCATAGAGCAGGATGACGTCGTGTTGGCTTCCGAATCCTCTACTCTGTGACTTCGGACTGTTTGTCCTTCGCCAGATAATCTCGTTTACAAAATTAGTATACCCAAAGACGTCATCAAGGATGACCTTCATGTAATGCGAAACATGCCAATCGACGTGGAGCCAGAAGCTACCATCTGCACTCAGAAGAGAGGCCATGGATTCAATTCTTGTTTTCATAAAGGCAAGATACTCCTCTAGTCCTCCTTCCCATTTGTCCGTGTATGCAATCTGCTCACTCAGCTCAGGCGCATGATCTGGCTGTGAATCTCCTCTCTTCTTCAGAGTGTAGTCTGTTCCTGAGAAATAGGGGGGATCGATGTAGATGAGCTTAACATTATCTCGATAGTCCTTCTCCCATTTCTTGATGAATTCAAGGCAGTCTCCATGATATAGAATGTTAGAATGCTCATCCATAAACAGGTGGAATAGCTTTCCCCTTATGAGACCTTTCAGTCGAGGGCATATGTGACAATGTCATGCAAGAAGTAGGTGCCGCTTAATGGAATTATGCGATGCAGGGTTTACATCTCTAAATCTTCGGGGAGCTCTTCGCCATGCTCTTCGCTCTCTGCAGCCGCGCGAGCGATGCCAATCTTGATGAGCGTTACGAGATACCCAGCAATTCTGTTTCGAACCTTCTTGGTCTTAACATCGGTGAGCTGTTCCACAAGCCTCTTGTTGCTCTCAAAATCCTCTGTGAAAGTGTCTGGGTACAACTGAAGGAGTGTTCTCGCTGCATTCTTGATGTATCTTGGTCTTACGCTACCCAATTCTAACTCACCGTACTAAGTGACTGGAACATCGTGCTCTAGAGTATGAATATAAAGCATGTGGTGCCTACCTCGTTCGGGAGCGGCGATTAGTTCATGCTGTACGAAACCCTTGCCCTCGCATATGAGGAGATTGAGACCACATCGGGGACAATTGAGAAGACACGACTCTTCTCAGAACTCTTGGAAAAGTCAGATCCTTCAGAAGTCGACAAGATAATTGCTCTGACGATTGCCAAACTTCATCCTGACTGGGCAGGAGAGCCTGAGATTGGGATTGCGGAGAAGATGGCTGTACAAGTTGTAGCGGCCGCTGCTTCTGTTAGAGAGAGTGTGGTCAAGAAGAAACTGAGAGAGGTAGGGGATATAGGTGCTGCTGCAGAGTCTCTGTTACAGGAGGGCGTACAAGCATCACTCTTCGCTGAGGATTTGACCGTCCAACTTGTCTACGAGACCTTGGATGCGATGTCAAAGATCACAGGAAAGGGGAGCGCAAAGGACAAGACCGCCAAGCTTGTTGGATTACTATCTGATTCATCACCGCTTGAGGCAAAATACATTCTGCGAACAATTACTGGGCAGCTTAGGCTAGGACTGGGATACATGGGTGTCATGGATGCTCTCGCGATTGCCTTTGCTGGTGGTAAGGAGGCGCGTGAGACCATTGAGAGAGCCTTCAATGTTTGCAGTGACCTTACAGCGGTAGCAAAATCCCTCGCTACCAAAGGAATCGACGCAATGAGTGAGGTGAAGAGCGCAGTAGGACGACCAATCAGAATGATGGCAGCAAAGAAGCTTTCAGACTCAACCGAAATCATCGAGAAAGCAGGCCCTGAGGTGCTTGTGGAATACAAATATGATGGTGAGCGAGTACAGGTACACAAGAACGGCGATGAAGTTGTCCTCTTCTCGCGCCGTCAGGAGATGATAACGGAGCAGTATCCTGATGTTGTTGAGCTTGTAAGGGCTCAAATAGAAGCAGAAACCTGCGTTCTTGAGGGTGAATGTGTAGCTATTGATCTAAAAACTGGACGAAGTCGACCATTTCAAGAACTCATGAGGCGCAGAAGAAAGACTGACATCGATGAGTTGCGTGAAGCTGTTCCTGTAGCAGTTTACTTCTTTGACATACTGTATCACGAGGGCAAAGATGTTACAGGACTTCCAATGAGTAAGAGAAGAGAACTGCTTGAGAAGACTGTTCAGAAGAGTGAACGAGTATCATTGACCGTTGGCGAGATGACTTCTGACCCTGAACGACTTGATGAGATATTCACTAATGCCATTGATACAGGTCACGAGGGAGTCATTGCGAAAGCTGTGCATGATAATTCAACCTATCAGGCAGGTTCTCGAAGTTGGCTCTGGATCAAGCTAAAGGCGTCCTACCAAGAAGGAATGTCTGATTCCGTGGACCTCGTCGTCGTGGGCGCTTTCTCTGGACGTGGAAAAAGAACTGGATTGTATGGAGCGATTTTGGCATCAGTCTATGATGAGGATTCAGATACTTTCCCAACTGTATGCAAGATAGGAACTGGGTTTACTGATGCAATGCTGAGCGAGTTCAAGGAGCGACTTGACAAACACAAACTGGAAACAAAGAATCCAAAGGTGGTGTCAGACATGGAAGCTGAAGTCTGGTTTGAACCCGAAGAGGTCATAGAGGTTCTTGGTGATGAGATCACTATCAGTCCCATTCATCCCGCTGGGAAGCGCCAAATCAAAGATGGCGGTCTTGCGATACGTTTTCCAAGATTCACGGGAAGATGGAGAGAAGACAAGAACGCTCGTCAGGCTACTTCTGTTCATGAGCTTGTGGAGCTTTTTGACAGACAGAGGAGTAGAGGGCAAGGAGATTGAGTCCGACAGTTTAAGAAGCAAGTCAAGCATGTGATATGATTGGAGTGGAAAGAGATGCACAGCATCAGAGTGAATGACAGGCGCTTGCATTTCAGCTCTGCCCATTTTGTAATGGGTGCTGATTATTGTGAGAACTTGCATGGCCACAATTATTCCGTTGATATCACGATTTCAGGCCCTCTTGATTCTCATGGAATGGTCATGGATTTCAGAGACATCAAGAAACAAGCATTGCGTATTTGCGAGCGTCTAGATCATAAAACACTGCTACCCAACAAGTCGAAATCAATCAAGGTAGAACAAACTGAATTCTCATATGATGTGACAGTCAGTGAGAAACGCTATGTCTTTCCCAAGGAGGACTGCTTTCTATTACCCCTTGATGCAACGACAGCAGAGCGCCTTGCAGAGTTCATTGCATCTCAAATCGAATTATCCGAGAATTACCAAGTTAAGGTCTGCGTAAGTGAGAGCATTGGTTCTATGGGCTGCTACGAATCAGGGACCATCTAGATTTCATTTGTAGCCCTTGGGAGCCAGACCTTGAACTTGGCTCCCTCAGTCCAGTCACCATCAACTCGATCTGTGACCTCTATGGCTCCACCATACTTCTCTGCGATTTGGCACGCCTGATGGATTCCAACTCCGCCAAACCTTCTGTCAGGGTCGAAAAGCGTCCTTTTCATTTCATCCTTTATACCAGGCCCGTCATCTGCTATTCTGACCTCATATTGATTCTCATGAGCTTCAAGACTCACCCAGATGTGTGTGTCTTCCGCTTCACTGTGTCTAACTGCGTTTTCAAGGATGTTCATAATAAGCAGTCGAATGTATTTGTCAGCTCTTATATTGGCTTCAGAAATTTTACAGTCAATCTCAACTATGACGCCTTCTTGTTTTTCCTGAAACTCCTGAACGCAATCTATCAAAGTCCTACACAGTGAAACCCGCTTCAAGGGCTCTTGGAGAAGGTCTCTTGTAGCATGCACAGCAGCGATCAGCTCATCACATCGTTCAACTGAACTAGCTATCTCAGCTAACACCTGAGGGTCTCGTTCTGTGTCGCGTTCATAAGTCAAGAGTTCTGTGCCAATCTTAATCGCTTGGAGTTGATTTCTGATGTCGTGTTGCAGTATGTCTAAGTATAATGTTGCTATGTTACTTGTTGCTCTTAGTTCTTCTTCAATCCTCTTCAGCTCTGTCACATCATGAATCACAGCAACTGCTCGGCTCCCATCCTCATGAGGACTCAGAGTAGTCCAAAAAGCACGTCTTTCTCCCTCATCATCAATTAGACACTCAAAGCCTCTCACATCGCGATCAGATAGAACTCTTTCTAAGTTGGTCATATAGAGATCTGTTACCTCAGCTGGCATGAACTCCCCAATCCACATCCCCTGAATCAGAGTGGGATCCTGATCTGCACGGAGCCCCATTGCAGAATAGTATTCTGAAACTCTTCCATCCTTATCCAAGACAAAGACGATATCGCGGAGTGATTTGACAAGCATGCGATGCATCATCTCTGAATCTCGGAGTGATTCTTCTGCAGCCCGTTGATTCTGACGAACCTCCGCTTCCTTGATCTCTCTCTGGATTGCCGGAACTAGTCTTGCTAGGTTGTCTTTCTTCAGATAGTCATGAACACCAGCCCTCATCATCCGTACTGCCACATCTTCAGATATAGCTCCTGATACTATGATGAATGGAATGTCGCGTTTGCTTGCCCTGACCTGATTGAGTGCATCCTCTGTGCTAAAATCTGGAAGCATGTAGTCACAAAGGATCAAGTCCCATGAGTTTGAGTCTAGCGCCTCCCTCATCGCATCATCGGTCCACACGCGCTGAATTTCCGGATCATAGCCACCTTTCTTTAGCTCACGATCTATTAGTATAGCATCATCCTCTGAATCCTCAATGAGTAAGACCCGAATCCTCTCTGTCAAGCACTCGATCCTCCATTGGGACTGACGTTGAGGACCAACCAGTATAGTCCTAGTGTCTGAACGGCTTTCACGAACTGATTGAAGTCTACAGGCTTCTGAATATAGCTATTAGCACCCAGATTGTAGCTCTCAATGATATCTTGCTCTTCTCTGGAAGATGTTAGTATGACAGTCGGCAGTAGTTTGAATTTCTCAGAGTTTCTGATAGTTTTGAGAAATTCTAACCCGCCCATTCGCGGCATCTTCAGGTCAAGGAGGATTACAACTGGATGCATACTTGTATTTCGGTCACTAAACTTGCCTTCTCCTCTCAAATACTCGAGCGCCTCTAAACCATCATTTGCCACATCTACCTGATTTAGGATGTTTGCCTTCTCGAGCGCGCGTATGGTCAGGAGCACATCGTCTTTGTTATCCTCCACTAGGAGGATCTTATCACTTGTCAAATTTCATCCACCGCTTTCTTCCTGAGTGTGAAATAGAATATCGCACCTTTCCCTGGTTTTCCTTCTGCCCAGATTCTACCTCCGTGGCGACTGATGGCGCGCTCGACAGTCGCTAGTCCTATGCCGGAGCCTTCAAACTCGTCAGCCCGATGTAGACGTTGAAACGGCTTAAACAGTTTTTCGGCAAATTCCATCTCGAATCCTGCCCCATTATCCTTCACATAATACACAGCTTCTCCATCAACATCAAGCGAACCAAATTCAATAATTGGGTCTTCACTTGAGGTTGTGAATTTCCAAGCATTACTCAGGAGGTTTTGAAGTGCTGCTCTTAATAACCGTCTGTCACATCTGTTCCTCATCCCTTCCTCAATGACAATCCTAGGAGCCCTTTCTGGATCACTCTCCCTCAGGTCCTTTACTACTTCTTCAGCCATCAAAGAAAGATTGACCGAAACTCGATCCATCTCCAATCTCGTGACTCTGGATAGATCGAGTATGTCATCAATTAGACCTGCCATCATAATGGCAGCGCGCCTAATTCGCTGCAAATAGTCATTCGCCGTATCATCAAGAGTTCCAGCATAATCCTCCAGCAAAGCTTGGCTGAATCCATCCATAGTCCGCAAAGGTGCTCTAAGATCGTGAGATACAGTGTAAGCAAATGCCTCTAGTTCCTTGTTTACAGAAGCAAGCTCTGTTGTCCTTTCATCCACTAGCTGATTTAGCTGCTCATTGAGTCTGCGCACCTCTTTCTCAGCACGAACTCTTTCGGTTAAATCGAGAAATGATAAAGCAATCATGCCAGGAAGTACTGGGAAAATGCTCGTCCTGACCGCCCTAACTACTTTATCATCTTCTACAATCACATCTTCAGTTTCCCACGATACCTTCTCTTGCACAACCCGCTTGCATTGTTCAATAACTAGCTCCCTCTGGTGGCTAGGTGCAATTTCCTCCAATTTCTTTCCAAGTAATGGAGTGCTTGGAGACCTAAGCATCTGATCAATTGCCTGATTAACATCGATGAGTCGGAGGTCTCCATCTATGTCCTGCTGCAACAATTGTAGTCCGATAGGAATCGTGTTGAATATACTTCTGAATTTCTCCTCAGCAGCCATTAATGCATCTTGCGACCTCTGTTTCTCGAGAACCTGAGCAATCATCTCTGCAATTGTTTGGAAGAATAGTCTAGACTCTTCTTCCAGCTCTTGCTTATCTTTTGAAGCGATGCCAAGAACTCCAAGCAGTTCTTTCTGATCATCCAGTAGAGGCCAGACAATTGCTGACCGAATTTCCAATTTTTCAAGCCACTCTTGGAATGAATCAAGTGACTTCTCTCCCCGCACGTCAGGCGCAAAGACAGGAGTCCTATTCTTCGCCACCATTGAAGTTATACGCCTTTGACTCGCCTCGTCACTTAATGAAACCGCATCTGAGAGCAGTTCATCTTTCATCCCAGAACTAGCAATTGTAATGAGTTGAGACTTCTCGTGGTCAATGAGACTGACAGTCCCTTTGTCAAATCCAAGTGTTTCTATGAGTCCTGAGAGAATCTGGGTGCATAAATCATCTATCGATTTTGAATAGACTGCAGCTTCTGCAATAAGTCTGAAGGCTCTCCTTTCTCGTTTGACTGTTTCTTCAGCTGAAACACGTGCAGTAATATCCCGTACGATTGATATCACCCTCAATTCATCCTCGTGTCTACTCATCTTAGCTGAAAACCAGTGAGGAACACCGTGCACCTCGAGCGGATAATCGAATGTCTTGCTTTCTCCGGTATTTCGAACGACCTGAATATTGTCCAAGTATGTTTCGGCAATTTCACTGGGGAGAATCTCTGTGATATGCCTACCAAGGAGATCCTCAGGCGGTGCAACGAGGTGCTCTCTATCAGCTCCATAGAACTCCAGATATCTATCCTTCTCGTTGTAGACAAACACCAAGTCTTGCATTGATTGAACAAGTGTTCTGTATCTTTCCTCAGACTCTTTGAGTGCACTCTCTGCCCAACGCTTCTCTGTGATGTCCTCTCCTGAACTGATGAGACCAATAATTTGCCCTTCATTATCTTTGAGCACAACAGAACTCCACTCGATCAGCCTCTCCTCATTGTTGAGTGTAAGAATGTGTCTCTCCTGCTTTTCTATTAGTTCAATGCTGCCTGCCATTAAGCGGTTGAATGCCGCACGTACCTCTATCCTTTCTCTCTCAGGAACCAACTCGAACCAGCTTCTTCCTAGGACTTCCCTGGGGCTGCAAGCTAAGACTTCACATCCTTTCTTATTCAGGAGCGTCATCTTACCCTCAGTATCAAGGACCAGGAAAATCACCCCCGCCATGTCCAAGTAGAGCTGAGCCCTGTCCCTCTCACCCCGAAGGGCTTCTTCAGCCAGCATCCTCGCATCTGACTCAAGATGTTTCTCTGTGATGTCTATTATGGAAGACTGCATTGCACGACTGCCGCCATAATCAATAATGCTCACAAAAGACTCAACCCATCTTACTTCGTCGTCAGGACGTAGAATACGATACTGCGTGCTGCCTAGCTGCTTTCCATCTTTCATATATGCCTTGTATCTACCTTCAAGCCGTTCGCGGTCATCAGGATGAATCATGTCCCAGATGCCTGAATCAGGATCTCCGCCAATAATCTCCTCAACTGAGCGACCAATGATTTTCGCATAGGTCTGATTGCAGTACGCAATCCCTCCCTCCGCCATAATTACCAATCCTTGAAGGGACTGTTCTGCAAGAGCCCTGTATTTGCTCTCGGACTCCCGGAGTTCTGACTCGATTTTTTGCCTACTCGTTATATCTCTCACGATGACAACAAAGCTCTCAGGTGCTCCTTCCGAATCCCGAATGACTGTTCCATTCACTTCTGCGAGATATGTGCTGCTATCCTCACGAAGAAGAATGAGCCTCACGGATTCGGGGATTTCACGCCCTTCATGAATAGCTCTCTCCATTATTTGCTTGGCATTCCCTCTGTCTTCTACGCTGACAAAATCGAAGAAGGATTTACCGACCATTTCCTCCTCTGAATCATAGCCTGCCAGCTTCTGTGCAATCTTGTTTGCCATTCGAATGCTTCCATCAAGATTTCCGACTACTATCGCGTCTGGTGATGTTTCGACAAGTCTACGATACCTTTCCTCTGAAGCCTTCAATGCTTCCTCTGCTCGTTTTCTTTCCGCGATGTCCAAGACGGTTCCGGTAGCTCTTCTTGTTTCTCCTTCGCTATTTAGCTCTAACACACTCCCGCGCTCCATGACCCACTTGTAAACTCCTGATTTTGTCCTCAATCGATGTTCTGAAACATATGGGACGTTCCTGTCGTTAACATGTTTGAGCCATCTTGCTTCCATAGCCTCAACATCGTGGGGATGAAGTAGAGATTCCCAATCACCATATCTTGTACCCATCTCGTTAACCTCATACCCAAGAATTCTCGCATAACCTTCGTCAAAGTGGAACACATCATTCTCTGCGTCCCAATCCCAAACGCCAAGGTTTGCGCCCCTCAAAGCCAGATCAAGCCTTTCTTCAGATATTCGAAGTGTTCTCTCAGCTTCAACTCGACTTGTTACATCGCGCGTGACACCAATAATACCGACTGGTTCATCGTTAGCATCTCGCAAAAGAGACATCCGCATCTCCGCGGGGAATGCAGAACCATCTTTTCTGAGCAGTCTAGTTTTCACTATTCCAACATCTTCTCCCTTAACTAACCGCATTACAATCTCGAACGCTCGCTCTTGATCCTCCCCAGATGTCAAGGAAAAACCGTTCATCCCAATCATCTCTTCAGCGTCATCATACCCATGAAGGAATGCTGTTCGAGCACTAACCATTGTGAAATGGCCTTCGAGATTTGCTACTGTTATGGCATCAGGTGATGTATCAACTAGCCGACGCAGCTGTTCTTCACTTTCTCTCAGTTCATTCTCAGCAGCTTTCCGGAGACTGATGTCCCTGACAATGCTCTGCAGATAGAGAGGTTGTCCTGAATCGTCAGAGATTAGTGCCACATTGATTTCCGCAAGAAACAGTGTTCCATCTTTTCGTTTGAAAACACGCTCATATACTGGCAAAGACTCGCCTCTCTTGAGGACGTCTAGTCGTTCAGAGCTATCATCAACTTCCGATGATGCTATTGTATCAACATATGAACGCCCAATCAGTTCATCTCTATCGTAACCTAGCATCTCTGGACCCTGTTTGTTGGAATCGACAATGATTCCTTCCAGAGTCACTATGAATATCCCGTCATTTGTTTCCTCGAAGAGTGCTTGGTACTTCATACTTTCTTCTTCTTCTTTTCCTAGAATTGGACGTAGGACCATATAGAATCCAGTTGCCTTAGCCTGACTTGCTATGGTTCCACTCACAACGTCAGAAAGGATTCTTGTTCCCAATCGCGACTTGAGGATGATTTCTTTGGCTTCCTTAACCGAGTGACCAGGATGAAATTCCCTGCAGTCCGCATGGAGAATGCCATTAAGCGTGAGTCTCTCCATCTCATCAACTTGATATCCCAACATTTCAGCTGCAGCTATATTTGCATGAACAATTTTGCCTTCATTGTCGATGATGACAAAACCGTCACTGATTCGCTCCGCTAATACATAGCAGCTGGGAAGATGTACCCCAACCAAACTGGTCATTGCAAAGTCCAACTCCGTTCGAGATAAGGCGTCTCGAACAAGCCATTTGCTCAATTGAACTAATATCAGAATTCCGGTGTTGTCCTTAGCAAATTAGATGATTTTTCATAGAATGAGGGCTGATTAACACTTCCGAGTCCAATCGCAAACCTAAAAGGAGGCCATCCTGCGTCTGCGACAACAAGAAGAGGCGAATCTTATTGGTAGTAGACACACAGAATGAGAAGCCTAAACATCGAATTCAACTCAACAAAGTCGGTGTTAAGGATCTCAAAACCTTTCTCATAACAGAGCGAAGTGGCCTGCGACACCACTTGATCCCTCGTGTGGAGTTCACTATTGATCTTCCAGCTGACCTCAAGGGAGTGCATATGTCTCGATTTGTTGAGTCTATGACTGAGGTCATCAGTGAGGAATTCAGTGTCTACAAGTCAGTGGAGGAGTTGCAGAATCGTATACTTGATGCTCTCTCTGAAAAGCATGGATTCAAGCGTGGAGAGATAATCTTCGACTTCGAGTTCAGCTATGCTTCAAAAACTCCCGCATCCAAGAAACGGACCTGGGAAGTGTGTGACATTACGGCTTCAACCGTAAGGGATGAAGGTAAACCCAATATTCATTGTGCTGAAGTTAGGGTCATTGGAAACACAGTTTGTCCCCACTGTATGGCTAACAATCATGGACTGACTCACATGCAGAGGGCTGTGGGTACGCTTGGAGTCAAAGGAACAACCGATCAAATACCTACATACGGCGATATGATTGAAGTAATTGAAAATTCGTTTTCGAGTCCTACTTATTCGCTGCTTAAACTTGAGGATGAGCTGCATGTTACAAAAGAGATGCATGACAATCCACTCTTTGTTGAAGATGTCTGCCGCAACATTCTCCAGAATGCTAGAGAGAAGTTCGAGGACTTGACGCTGGAGATGTATGCTGAAGCGAGGTCCCTAGAGAGCATCCACAAACATGATGTCATAGCGCAGGGGCAGATTGTTGTCAACGGTGGTTAGCAGATTCTATCATTTTTCGAAGCATTAGTCGAAAAGAAGCTGAATACTGAAACCAAATATGTACTTTAAGGAAATTTCACTCAGACTTGAGTTAGCCACCACAATCGCCGCGCATTTGGGGATGTGAATTCTGAAGGCAGAAGTGAGAGGAAAAAAGACCCTACTAGTAGTGGGAATGCTGTTTCTCATGCTGCTTGTTTCTATTCCAAATTCACTAACCTCACCGTTCATCAACTCAGAAAGCGCGATTCATAATTCACGCAGTGATGCAAGGGAATTCAATTCGCCGTCAGTGCCGCTTCAAGAAACCAGTTTCAAAAATGCAGATGATTCAGTTTCAGGAGTCTTGGACCCTGTCACCGTTGAGCAATTTGGTTATGCTTCTTCAGGAAATCGCAACGTGCGAACTGATACAGATACTCTAACACAATATGATTTCGAAATTGATGAAGCACATAACTGGTTAGCTAGCAAAGCTGAAGTGAGTCTTCAGAATTTGACAACTCTTTACGCTTTGAATGGAACTTTCGAGAGTGGCTCGTTGGGCTCAAACATGTATCCAAATGGAACGCTCGATAGCTATCCAAATGGGTGGGGGGCAGACAGCACCAATACGGCTCCGAGCAGTCCAAACCAGGTCCAATTTGCTAATTATGAAGAATCGTATGATGGGAGAAAGTACATCTCGGTTGAGAACCAGGGCGACCACGACCATCCATCCAAGGATCTCTATCTGCATTATGCTGGCACAAGCATTCTCTGGAATCAATCGATATCCATCACGCCTTATTCTGAGGACTTTGTCCTGAGTTTTGAATACATATATGTGCGAGGTCCACTTGGTACAGGATTTCCAGGAGATTGCTCTCTTGTAGTGTATGCTGACGGTTTCGAATTATGGAGTGTCAGTCTTCCTTCCATAAGCAATCGAGGTAGCTGGATTAGCACGGGTCTTATTCCCATTAACATCGCTACATTAGGAGATTCTGCAAGGTTTGAAATTGGACTAGTTATAGATCAGACTCTTGACCTTAATGGTGAACAAGACTATGATGGCGATAGCTT
>CAJHYO010000342.1_pt1 | contig 14588 bp, 10 predicted proteins | sample 9198741 | NCBI WGS metagenome assembly CAJHYO01 (sample SAMEA7708364, study PRJEB35096) | sediment metagenome | biome: marine neritic benthic zone biome [ENVO:01000025]; feature: sediment [ENVO:00002007]; material: shallow marine sediment [ENVO:03000034] sea grass bed [ENVO_01000059] ... | reverse complement strand
TGGCAGAAATTCTAACTCCTGCGGATAAGGAGTTTCTTGGAGTAGATGAGATACTTGAGGCTTCCAGAGATGTTCTCGAGGAGCCATCTGAGCCTGAAACTCCTGCACCGCAAGTCATTGAACCATGGCAACTTAATGATCTTTCGGATGCTCTCTGGGTGACATCTGCACTCGTTCTCGCTAGCAATGCATATGATGCTCTAGGAAATAAAGAGAGGTTTGACTCTATCAGCGAAGCAGTTGTTCAATACATGTCTCTAGTATCTGAGAACGTTGAGCGCTTAGCAGTTGATGAAGGCGTATTTGCATCTTCTAGAGGGCAGCAAGATGCACTGACTCTTCTGGAATCCATCGTTCTCTTGGGAGTAGATCTCGTTTCGAGTGAATTTGTTGAAGTAATCGCATCTTCAGTCAATAGCATGGTCACAAAGCATCTAGTCAAATTACCTGAACCTGATGAGAGGGTCTCCAGTCACAGAGGACTCAGGATTGGCCACTACAATGTCCTCAGGAAAGACGAGTACACAACTCTTCAAATCCTACAGAGATTGTTAGACTTTGTATCCGAGTTTTATACTCTCCCCGAGTTTGTTAACACTAGGACTACTGGCGGTAGTCATGGCGATGGTTGCAGTCTTATGGCTGCCGTTGATCTTCTTCTACTCATTCGCGAGATGATTCTATCTGAAGATGGTGAAGACCTAGTCGTTCTTCCTGCTATCTCAGATGAGTGGTACATGTCTTCGGTACCATTGGCTGTGAAATCTCTTCCAACAAGCCATGGAGAGGTGGATATTGAGGTCGGGATTTCAACCAATCAGCATCAAATTGAGATTAGAATGAAGCATCTCCCAAGAGAGCTGATCATCCACGTTCCAACTCATTTCGCATTGCCTATGATGAAAGCCTTTGGTGGAGGTATTGTGGACAGAGCTAAGGATCCTGTGTCGCCATATATCAGAATCATGCCTCTTTCCACCAACGTTGTGGCAACTGTTCATAGATGACTCAGCCCTTTTTCCGCCCAATTGAAAAGAGAAAGTTAGTCACATGTGAGTATTGTAGGACCACGGCGGGCTAAGATTGCTGTTTACCAGCTCCGGAAACCCTAATAGTGCAAAGGAGCATTAACTATAGTTAATATCAAAAGGGTCATTTCCATGCCAGGTACAAAGTTTGTCATTCAAAAACCATCGAATGAGCCTGTCCTCAGATACCTTCCGGGAAGTTCGGAGAGGGAGGAACTCAAATCGAAACTAGTAGAGCTCAAGCAAAAGAAGCTTGACATTCCGTTAATAATCGGGGGAAAAGAGATACGGACAGAAAATCTCGGCCAGTCTGTGATGCCTCATGACCACGGGCATCTGTTAGCAGAATATCATAAAGCTGGCAAGGATGAAGTGAGCCTTGCTATAGATGCCGCTCTAGACGCCCGAAAGAGTTGGAGCAAGACACCTTGGTTTGACAGAGCTGCTGTCTTTCTAAAAGCAGCTGAGCTGCTAGCAGGACCATATAGATCAACATTGAATGCTGCAACAATGTTGGATATGAGTAAGAACGTGTACCAGGCGGAGATTGATGCCGCTGATGAGCTAGTTGACTTTCTTCGATTCAATACCTATTACATGCAGGAGATTTACAAGGAACAGGTTTCCTCCATACCCGGTGAATGGAACCGAATCGAGTATAGACCTCTAGAGGGCTATGTGTTCGCAGTCAGTCCTTTCAACTTTGTGAGCATAATGGGAAACCTACCCACGGCACCTGCAATGATGGGCAACGTTGTCGTGTGGAAGCCAGCCTCCTCAGCTGTATACGCAGCATATCATATCATGAAGCTCCTGCTAAATGCAGGTCTACCTCCTGGTGTGATCAACTTTGTTCCTGGTACTGGTGCTGAAGTTGGGAATCCTGCTTTGAACCATCCCGCCCTAGCAGGTGTCCATTTCACAGGTGGCACGGGGACTTTCAGGGCAATGTGGAGAAAGGTGGCGAAGAATATTCACCTCTACAGGACCTATCCTAGGTTGGTTGGAGAGACCGGCGGGAAGGACTTCGTATTCGCACACAGCTCTGCCAATATTGACGAACTGACGACTGCACTTGTACGCGGGGCTTTCGAGTATCAAGGTCAGAAGTGTTCTGCAGCCTCTCGTACATATATCCCAGAGTCTATGTGGCCAATACTGAGAGACCGACTAGTATCAAATCTCAGTCAGGTTCGAATGGGTGATGTTGAAGACTTCAGCAGTCTGGTAAACGCAGTCATTGATAGAGAATCCTTTGACAGAATCGTCGAATACATCGAGTTGGTCCGTAAGTCAACAGATGCAGAGATAATCACAGGGGGTACATATGATGATTCGAAGGGGTATTTCATCGAACCCACAGTAGTTCTGACTTCAGAACCGAAATTCAAGACTATGGAGGAAGAAATCTTCGGTCCTGTTCTCACAGTCTATGTCTATCCGGATGACAAATACGAGGAGACCCTCCATATCTGCGATGAAACCTCTCCATACGCACTAACTGGAGCCATCTTTGCGAAGGATCGAGATGCAATTGAAATGGCGAGTGAGATTCTAGTGGACGCTGCAGGCAACTTCTACGTCAATGACAAGCCCACGGGGGCAGTCGTGGGAAGACAGCCTTTTGGAGGAGCCCGAGCATCAGGAACAAATGACAAAGCTGGTAGTAGAATCAACTTGATGCGTTGGGTTTCTCCCCGAACAATCAAGGAGAACTTCGTACCTCCAAGGCACTACTCATACGAGTACATGAGAGAGTCCTAGCCCATGGGAAATGACTTAACTGCTTGAAATGGCAGCAAACACAGAGGTGACAGCCACCTTGAGTGATATACGCAAGTGTGACTTTCTCGTAATTGGAACAGGAATCTCTGGCCTACTGTTTTCTCTAAAGGCAGCCAAGTATGGTAGAGTACACCTGCTGACCAAGACGACATTGGATGATTGTGCGACTAGCAAAGCTCAGGGTGGAATTGCTGCAGTCATCTCAGAAGAGGACTCTATTGAATCTCATATCGAGGATACTATCCGCGTTGGTGCAGGTCTTTGCCATCGGGATGTGGTTGAAAACATCGTGCGGCAGGGACCGGTAGTTGTTAAAGAACTGATGGATATTGGAGTCGATTTCCATGAGAATGAGGGACACGATGAGCTCGATTTGGGCATGGAGGGAGGTCACAGTCATCGACGTGTGTTGCATGTCAAGGACCACACAGGTGCAGACATAGAGAAGGCTCTCATCACTCAGGTACAAGCAGAATCCAATATTGAGATCTTCGAACACCACATGGCTGTCAATCTCTTCACTAAGAACACGCGGGTCATGGGTGCCTATGTTCTAGACATCGATACAGGAATGATTGACAGGTTTGTTGCGAAGATTACAGTTCTAGCAACAGGGGGTGGAGGCAGGGTCTTCCTGTACACAAGCAATCCCGACATCTCAACAGGGGACGGAATTGCGATGGCATATAGAGCTGGAGCCTCGATCACGAATTTAGAATTCATCCAGTTTCATCCAACAATCTTGTACCATCACAAGATTCGGTCATTCCTCATCTCTGAGGCATTGAGAGGAGAGGGGGCAGTACTTCTCGGTCCTGATAGAAAGCGATTCATGGACAAGTATCATGAGGATGCAGAACTTGCCCCTCGTGATATCGTTGCCAGAGCAATTGACAACGAACTGAAACAGACCGGTGCTACCAATGTCTTTCTAGACATATCATTCAAGGATGCCGAGTTCATTCGACACCGATTCCCGGCTATCTACGAAACATGTCTTCGCGCAGGTATCGACATCACCGAGGAACCAATTCCTGTCGTGCCAGCAGTGCATTATGTCTGCGGTGGAGTTAAGACAGACATCGATGGTCGTACAGATGTAGAGGGTCTTTATGCCATCGGAGAAACTGCGGGAACAGGCTTCCATGGTGCAAATCGACTGGCCTCAAACTCGCTCCTGGAAGGCGCAGTTATGGCTCATAATGCGTCATTAGCAGTTGCGGAGGAAATCAAGCAGCCCATTGACTTGCTGGAGATCCCTCCTTGGGATCCAGGAGAAGCCACTGATCCTGATGAGCACGTCGTCATCTCTCACCTCTGGGATGAAGTTCGCAGGCTTATGGTCAACTACGTCGGCATTGTGAGAACAAACAAGAGGTTAATCCGGGCCCGGAACAGAATCGGATTCATTGCTAAAGAGATAGAGCAGTTCTACTGGGACTTTGTCATCACTCCAGACCTTGTGGAACTCCGTAATATTGCCACTGTTGCAGAACTAATCATCAAGATGGCTAGAATGCGGAAGGAGAGTCGGGGGGCTCATTTCAATAGGGACTATCCAGATCAGCTCGACACACCTGTTGACACAGTGATAAAGAAGGGTCTACTGCCCGTAGATGACAATTGAAGGAGATTCGCCATTGAGCACAAGGGCACATGCACAGTCATTCATTTTACCAATTGGTGTTACAATCCTGATGCCGCTTCTCATTCTGTTTCTCACAAGTTGGATACCTGGATGGCTACTCCTATTCCCACTCAACTATCTGGCACTTGCTCTCTCCATTGTTTCTTTATTTGGGGGACTGTATCTCCTTGGATCTACTATCATGCTTTTTGCTAGAATCGGACAGGGGACGCTCGCTCCTTGGATTCCTACTCAGAAACTGGTTGTTCATGGAATCTATCGCCATGTGAGGAATCCAATGATAACAGGGGTTCTTTTGATACTCCTTGGTGAGTCCCTCCTTTTCGGTTCTATCTGGATATATCTGTGGTTCCTGTTTTTCCTTATTGGAAACCATTACTACTTCATCAAATCTGAGGAGCCCGGACTTGTGAGGAGATTCGGTGAGGAGTATGTGCGATATGCTCAGAACGTTCCTCGATGGATTCCTCGCAGAACTCCATGGGACAGCTCTTCAGAAAACGCATGAACCTCTCTTACAAAACCTGATGCTTTTATCACTGAAACACACGCTATCGTCTATCATCTGTAGGATGTTTTCATGATGAGTGAGAGGCTGATTCGTTGGGAGAACCTGTATAGCTTCGTCAAGAGAGTCATGATGAAGTGTGGTGTGCCTGAGGAGAGCGCACATCACGTGGCTGACAATCTTGTTGTCTCAAATCTGAGGGGTATCGACTCACATGGAGTGGGCCGAGTGAAACGATATGTTGGAGGAATCAAGGATGGCTACATCATCCCTGATATCGCACCAAAGATTGTGAGGGAGAACAGCGTTCTTGCCAATGTTGATGCTCGAAATGGAGTGGGACAGAATGCAGGCATGTTCGGAATGAACTTGGCCATAGAAAAAGGCAAGAAGGAAGGCATTGGACTTGTCACAGTCTTCAACTCTAACCACTATGGCTTTGCGGGTTACTATGCCATGAAGGCACTCGAGCATGACCTGATTGGCATCTCGCTCACCAACTCAGAGCCCCTTGTTGTTCCAACCTTTGCCAAAGATGCAATCTTGGGAACGAACCCGATTTCCATTGCAGTACCGGGGTCTCGAAACCGTCCCTGGGTGATGGACTTAGCGACAAGTGTAGTCCCTCGAGGAAAGCTTGAGGTTTATGAAAGACTTGGAAAGAAAACACCTTTGGGCTGGGCAACCGATGAACGGGGAATAAGCACTGATGATCCGTCGAAAGTCTTGGAGAATGTACTCTATGGCTACGGCGGAGGGATTCTTCCTTTAGGTGGAGAAGGTGAGCTTCATAGCGGCCACAAAGGATATGGTCTGGCAATGATGGTTGACGTCCTCAGTGGAGTGCTCCCAGGGTCAAACTTTGGACCTGAGGTGGTTGCATTCAAGGGTGACAAAATGAATCATCCACGGGTTGGCCACTTCTTCATGGCGCTAGACCCATCATTCTTTATGAATTTGGACGACTTCAAGTCCAGAATGGATGGCTATATTGATTTGCTTCATAAGTGCGAAAAGGCAGAAAACTGCCCTAGAATCTACGTCCATGGGGAGAAGGAGTTCGAGATGCATGATCAGCGTGAGCGGGATGGGATTCCTCTCGATGCCAAGACTGTAGAAAGCCTATCAGGCTTTGCTGAAGAGTTCGAAGAGAAGATTGAATTCATGGATTGACAGGAATTAGCTTCACTAAGGGAGCGTTCCTTGATCTATTATTGTAGGGATTTCTTGGTCCTCTAGGTGACCTCTTGTCGCCCCATCTGCCCACATAACTTGCAAAGTTCGTGTCATCAATGCTCTTGAGACTCCCTTCAGTACACCATTCCTCCCCTCCTTTGTCCGTGATGTCCTTCCAGAACAGACCAATTCGTTTCTTAGGTCCAAGGGGCGAAGGGAAGTTTGCATGAGACCCAAGTGCGACCCACACGTGGACATGGTTGTCAGTGAGAGTGATTGACTCAGGCGTGAATCCCGGCAATGTATAGAATCCTGGATAAGACACAAGCACCGCCTCAAGGTGGTTTGATAGCAGCCAGATGGTTCCTGAAGCTTCTGAGAATGGCATATAGCGTCTAACCTCCACATGTTCCCAATCTCCCTTGTGCTTGCCAAGCCTAGGGGGCGCTCTCGGAAACCTGTTGTATCGATACCAGAACCAGTACTTCGCCTGAAACATGTCCTCATCCAGCCAGTACTCGTAGTAGCAGGGAACGTCACTCTGGAATGTCTTTGGGGTCAAGTCCTTCTTGAACTGAGTCCAATCTGAGTTGTATTTGGAGAATATCTCCTCAGCGTCAGATGGGTAACAACAATACTCGCCCTCTCTTGGATGGAAATGCAGGATCGGTGCGTAGGACCGGATAAACGCCTCAGGGTCAACGGTAGGGTCGAGCATAGCACATCAGGTTTTAGACTTGCTTCTTTATGGTTGTGTCGTCTAGACAAGGACGACCATCACTCAAGATCACTGACATACCGGTCCATGAACATCTTGACCCATCGGTAGAATTCCCCGAACATCTCTCTGACTTTGTCCAGGTCCACTCTGTCCCGCAGAATCATGTCTACAACCGCTTTTCTCAAGAATGGGTAATAGTGTGGCAGCGGAAATACGTTCTTGGGAAACACTCGATGATTGGTGAGGAAGATATTGATTCGTTCCACCCAACGAGCGTTGATGATGTCTTCAGAATAGCTACTAGGATCTTCAACACTCAGTGAGTCTAACTCGGATAAAATGGGTGAGAAGATCTCTCTCTGTACTTGGTCAAAGGTAAAGCCCTGCGATTTAGAGGTTGAGTCCTCTGCGATTCTTCGGTAGAGGTCTGCTAAGTCATCTGAACCTGGGACTGAATACATAGCCCTCTGCAAACGAATGAGTCTGGACATCTCAGAGGCAAGCTTTCTCTCCTTTTCAAGCACCGTGAACACATTGATGAAGTTGGTGCTGTCCCATGACTCTGCGTCAAACCAGTCCTTGTAGTTCAAGATGGTGTTGCGATAATCCTTGGGCATTCGCAGCTCATGTGGGCTAGTAATGCTCCAGATATTGAAGAACACAAACGGCGGATAGTCCGTGGCGAGCTTCTCTGTGATTCGATAACTGGGGAAGCAGTAGTTGCCATCAAGCACTATCAAGTCTGGATTGAACACACCCAAGCCCTTCTGAGAAGCATATTGAGTTGTGGACTGAGTGATCATCTCAACTGTCTGAGAGGGCGTTAGCGGCTGAAATGCTCGTGATCGGACAAGATGCAGATTCTCAGCCAGCGGAAGATAATATGCAGTGCCTGTTTTCTCGAGAGAGAAAGCAGTTTCAAAACCACCTCCATTTCCTATAGTGAGATGCTGCATTGCTTGGAACAAGTCCTGATTGGTATGATTGATGTCAATGACAAGGACCTTCATTGGTGGGTCTTGTGATAGTCCCCAGACAGCAAGATTCAGGGAGATTGGTGTCTTACCGCTACCACCCTTGTTGCTGGTAACTATCACAGTCAATGGTTTCTTCATGATAGTATCCACCCCAGTATGTACTCAAGTACAGTGCCCCATCCTATGTACAGAACGACATCTGTGATTATTTGGATGACCACGACTCCAAGAAATGTTGTGAGCAGTTTCTTGATGATTCCCCGAGGTGACGCAATGCGTGATAGATCACTGCGTGACCTCTCCAGCAGTCGAATATCTGACTTCATATCCCTCGTAGCATCCTCAAGCTTTGCCCTGACATATCCAGGGTCTCTTGACAGGAGGGCCTCCTCAACCAAGATCATCTCGTTCCTCCAGCGGCTCATGTATTCGGTCAGCGAGCCAGCAATCCTTATTCTGTTGGCCTCGACCATAGTTTCATAGCGGCCCACCTCGTAGACCACCACTTTGATCACACTAGCAAGCACAACAAATGTACCGAAACTGAGTGCGCTACTGATGAAAAAGCCAAGATTGAGAACGGGACTGTCCGGAAAGAACTCTTGAAGGATTGAAAAACCTGCCAATCCGCTCAGCTTGTATAACGCGATGAAGATCAGCAGTCTGATTGTCAGGGACAGTCTGGAGAGACTCAGCCTCCACCATGAGACTGTTGGTGTGCCTCCTGCACTGAATGACTTGTGAATGAACACTGAGAAGATTATTCCTCCAGTGTTTAGGATGAACATGAGTGCCATGACAAGAAGGCCAAGACCGAATGCGACACGCACCCACCCACTAACTCCCATCACACCATCAGCAACTGCCTCGAGCGCACTTTGTAGAGCTATAAAGTCCCAGTCTGAAAACGCCTGCTGTATCTCATCTAGGAGTTCGGCGTGAGTGAGTAAGTATCCGAAATAGAATACTCCGTACAGGGCTATCGCAACAATAGATCCAACGTTCACTGACATGAACAAATTCTCTATGCGGCTATCATGCGCGGTCCTGTGGGTCGTTTTCATTCCCATACCCCTGGCGTGCGGCTGGTAAAAGAATACTAATAACTGCTATTCGAGTATATTTAAGCGATTGGTGTCGGAATTTTACTCTGTATATAAACTGCTGGTGAAATTCTCCGCATTTAGACATCAAGTAGCATGGTCAAGAGACCCCGTGGTTTGATCTTAGCGCGGATGACTCGACTCTTTTCCAACTTGACTTCGACTCCTTCTATTGGTGTTTCATCCGCACGTGCAGCCGTCGCCTTTTTGATATCAAAACCAAGGTGAACTGCGCACTTTTGCTCCGTATCAGAAGAATTCCATAGCCTGAGAGCTAGCTGATCTCCATCTTCACACTGCTTGAACGCTGACAACTCAATGCATTCTGGCTCAACGTTCATGTATCCTACCCTATGAACCCCATTTGCTCCTTCTCTTCCAGGAACGAGTATGGCAGTCATGGGAAGAAGGAATGCCTCGGATTCGGCTAAGATGTCTTCAGACCACTCTCCACCATGTGGGGTGATTGCGTACTCGAATATCTGAAGGCCCAGACATTGTCCTCCGGGTGTTTCCAAGACTGGCCCCGCAGCATCTCTTCGTGTCTTAAGCTTCAGTTTTGAGAGCCACCCAACTGACCTCAATGCAGTAAGAGCAATTGTGCCTCCCTGCTCCTCGAGTATTTCAAACTCAAGCAAGCCTCTAGTTGTTATCGTGAGTCCCCGTGTGTCGGAGCTCAACGAGACAAACCTTCGTAATGGATAGGTAGGAGCAACAGGCTGTTTCCAGTCCGAATCATCATCTAGCGGCCGAATAGGTCTCTCTATGATATCAAAAGCGCTGTCAGCAAGAACAGTCTTCGCATTGGTGCCACTGGGAAAGAGAACTCGGAGTCTATGGTCTTCAGCTTGGTTGATGAACTCGGTAGCTATTTGCAAAGTTGGACTGTTGGCGTGCATTGTGACCTCTGTGGTAAAGTCACAAAGGACTGTTTCCTCAGCACATCCCTCATTTCCTTGGTTTGCACCCAAAGGTGTCTCGAGTGCTCCCGTTATTAGCAGTGAACCAACCAATGGACCAGTGTGAACAATCTCCACATCGAACCTCGAGTCACCAGACCGAATAGATGAATCTGATTTTGTTGGGCTGTAATCATATTCATCGCCCACATCTCCAGAGTCCTCCCATTCTAAGAGTCCATTGTATTCTTCACCATTCCTTTTGTCAGTCAGACGAATCGTGCCATTAGATGAAGCGGTCACCTTGATGAGATTGTTCTCCAGCACATTATCAGTGCAGCTTACTGCCCCCTCGACATCCACAGCCACCCCTTCAGGGGTGCTTGTCAAATCTAATCGAACGGCACCCAAGCCATCGAATTCGCCAACCTGCATAGCTATGGTCAAGAACTCCTCTCTGTCTGCTATGATTCTAGCCTCGTCATCCTTTCGAGTTTCACGGCTGAGTAGTTGAACTGGAACTGCTTCTCCGTTCTCCTTCTTGAGTACAGGTATTCCCATCATCTCATTTTCTGCATATGCCTTTCTCGCCCAGACTTCTACTATCTTATTCGCTGAGTTCACTCTAATTCGATAAGCTGTAGAAACATGTGTCAGGAACTCTGTGAATTGTGGGAACAGCATAGCAAATCCACTGAAGTCAAATTCATATTCAATAATCACTTCCTTCCCAATCTTAATCTCTCTCGTCTGAGAGGGAGATGGATCAAAACCCCAATCTTTGACGAAATTGATGTGAGCTTCGTTCTTCGCAGCCTCCAAAGGAGTCTTTGCTTCTAATTCCCCGTCAGAAAGCTGGATTTCAGCCAATCGAGTATATCTAAAATCTGATGCTGGCATTTCCATGATGACAATGTCGTTCCGCAACCTTGGAGAAGGATTGGTCACTACAATTCCTGTCGATTCTGTTTCATGCACCTTCGCAATGGCTTCGTAAGCATCTTCTAACAACGCGCCTCCAATTTCATCTACCCATCTGAATCTCTGAACCATGTCGTCATGGACCTCATCAATACTACAGCCACAAATGTCATCATGTGGGTGGTTTCTCAGAAGATATTTCCATGCCATTCTAATTTGGTCTCTCGGGTAAGATGAACCAAGAGCAAAAGCAATGGAGCACAAAGGCTCTACAGTTCTCTCAAGCAATCTCTGAATGTATTCATTCATCTGTTTGAGGTAAATCCGGGTAGAATAGACCCCTGATAACAGATTCTCATACTTCGATCTTCTGAACTCGCCTCTAAACCGTTTTAGACCATCTCGATGAGTCATCAACCTCTCGACGAACATCGGGAGGCTTCCAAAGATGATCTTGTCAGGCCGTGTTTCATTGTATTTTTGTATCACTTCTGGCACCTGAGGTTGTGGTAAGACATGGTCTGAACCATTCATCAAGAGGACCGTGCCAATTCTTGTCCATGGTTTTAGTTTCTGTACAACATCGTCAAGAGTGTCCAACGCATCATCGATGTCCTCAGGGAGTCTAGCAGCATTACCATAGGAAAATGGTAGCCAGTGCGTTAGTACCTCACTACCATCCGACCCTTCCCAGATGAACTCTGCTCCAAGATCTTCTATCTCATTACCTATCCCCCGTGCAAAGATGGCTGAATCGTAGTTGAACTGGGAAAGTATCATTGGAATCTGACTGACATGTCCGAATGGGTCGGGAATATATCCGACGTTTATCACTCCGCCAAAATCCTTTCCTATTCTTCGACCCATCAAGAGATTTCGAATTAGCGCTTCTCCAGATACAAGATACACGTCTGGCAGGACATACCAAGGGCCAATGTCGATTCGACCAGTCATGACTAGATTTGTGAACCTCTCTCTCTGATGTGGAACCATCTCAAGATAGTCCTCAATCACCACAGTCTGTCCATCAAAGGTGAAGGTCTTGAATTCCGGATCTTCGTCAAGGATGTCTAGAAGTTCGTTGACAAGATTGACCAACCTGAGTCTAAACTGCTGGAATGTTCTATACCATGCCCGATCCCAATGAGTTTCGCTAATCAAAATGGCCTCGACGATATTATCCTGTTCCAAGGGAAATCACCTTCTCTCAATACAAGATGCTGATACTTGCAGGCAATATGAATGCCACGCGTGAGAGCTGTCCTCTACTCAGGTCTCTCTACTTTGACCCCGCCAGGCACATCACACACAAGCACTTCAGGAGCATTCCCAGTATGTGACTGATAGGCACTAGTTATCTCTTGCGTGAAGTTGGTGACATATTCCTTGGCAACAACACTCAGAGTTGCGCCTCCAAGCCCTGCACCAGTCATCCTACTTCCGAATACTGCCTTATTGCTCCTGGCAATGTCAACAAGCAAATCCAATCTTGGATGCGACACTTCATACAAGTCCCGTGAACTCTCATGTGAGGCATACATTAGGACGCCAAACCGTCTGAGATCATTGTCCTCCAGTGCCCTGATGCCTTCTCTCACTCTCTCATTTTCTAGCACAATATGTCTAACACGTTTCGCCAGTTTCTCCTCGAGAAGGTCCTCCACTGCACTGAGGTGCTCAGGACTCAGTTCACTTAGACTATTCAACTCCCATCCTCCGTCAGTGAGAGCTTTCAGCGCAGCTAAGCATTCTGATTGGCGTTCATTGAGTGTCTCTCCTGCAAATCTTGATACTCCTGAGTCTACAATCACGAGCTTCATATCCGCGCTAAGAGGAACATTCTTGGTCTGCAGATTGGAGCATTTTATAGCCAGTAGGGAATTAGGCTCACCCATTTGTGAAGTGAATTGATCCATTACTCCGCACGATATTCCGCAATAGAGCCTTTCTGCTTCAAAAGCAATCATTGCTGCTGACTTTGGATTGAGGGTCAAATCGCTGATTCTGGACACCAGATTGACAAGAGAAACTTCAAGAGCTGCAGAAGAGCTCAATCCTGCTCCTAACGGAATGTTTCCATGAATGACTCCACTGAACCCCTTGGCATCGTGCTTTCTTCTTGCAAAGGACCAATAGATTCCTTTCACATAGCTGTCCCATCTGATATCTGCGGGTTGCTTTAGTCCCTTTGGCTCAAAAGACACTGAATCATCTTTATCCATTGAATAGATACTCACGTCCTTAGCCAGAGACCCCAGTGTCCAGATATACCGATTGATTGTGGCTGCTAACACCATTCCACTATTATAGTCAGTATGATTTCCCAACACTTCAACTCGGCCAGGGGCTCTAGAAACCCAGAGATCATCACCTGAATCATCAAACTTAGCTTGATAGGTGTCAAGCAATCCTGTGGGTAATTTCATTTAGAGTGCCTCTCTGAGCTCCTGTGCAATCTCTTCTGGAATGGAGTCATTTGTGTAGGTTCCTGCTCCAAGCTCAATACCTGCCAAGTGCTTCAGTCTGGTTCTATCTCGCCAGGGGGGATAGAACTCGATATGGAAATGCCAATACGGATACTCTCCTTTTGATGGCTTAGGGTGGAGGACCATAACATATGCAATCTCATCAAATACTTTAGAGTAGCGTAAAACCGTGTCTCTCACGATATCACCCAGCTCTAGCAGGCAATCCTCAAGATTATCTAAGCTAGCAACATGTTTGCGGGGGTAGATATGGACCTCATATGGGAGTCTAGCTGAAAATGGAACTAGTGAGACGAAATTCTTCGTTTCTCTTATGATTCGTGATTCAACAGATTTGAGTTCATTGTCTAGCATCTTGCATGTTAAACAGGATCCATTGCTTTCCCAATACTTGCTTGCTTGTTCGTTCTCTCTCTGCAAGGTGGGGGGGATGAATGGCAGAGCATACACTTGGGCATGCGGATGGTCTAGACTTACTCCTATTGCTCTTCCCCTGTTCTCAAATTGCACGACATATGATATCCCTGCCTTATCATCAAGCTCTCTAAAAACCCGTAAGTATTCTTTGAAAACCTCTTCTAATTGACTGTCCTTCATTTTCTCCATTTGCTCATCATGATCCTTGGACAGGAGTATGACTTTGCAGTATCCGAATCCCGGGGCATCCATAACCACATTCTCATCTAAGGGGACAACACCTGATTCTGGTGTCAAGGGTGGGAACCTGTTATCAAGTGTGAGTACCTGCCAGTCACCCTCAGTTTCAGAGGTCCCAGGACAGAACGGGCAACTTCGGTCTTCTTCCTGAAATGGTCTACTCGCCCTCTTGGGTGTGACTATAACCCACTCGCCAAGAAAGGGATTCCAGCGGAGTCTTCCCATTATTTTATCAACATCCTGTGTAATGGGTTCGATGTTAAGCCATTAAATCAATGTAATGGACGGGTGTGCTGCAAAGTGCGCCATAAAGGTGGTTCATCTTGACACAGACTTCTGAGGAACTAGACGAAATCAGAAAGCTCGAAGTGGTTGCATTTCATTCTTGGCCCGCGAAGGTAATCGTACCCCTTGGAGACTGGATCATGAGAGCAGATACTGGTGTGACTCGAAGAGCCAATAGTGTATTTCCTTATGGCGATCCAGGGCTCTCATTGAAGGACGCCATTAAGCACGTAATCAAGTTCTATAGAAGTCGGGAACTAATTCCTAGGTTTCAGATGACCGACGCCAGTATGCCAAAGGGTCTGGATGGCACTCTCGCCAAGGAAGGATTTGAATATGAAATGAAGACCTACGTCTATACCTGTGGGATCGAGAACATCCTGAAGGCAAGTGG
>CAJHYO010000390.1_pt1 | contig 14924 bp, 14 predicted proteins | sample 9198741 | NCBI WGS metagenome assembly CAJHYO01 (sample SAMEA7708364, study PRJEB35096) | sediment metagenome | biome: marine neritic benthic zone biome [ENVO:01000025]; feature: sediment [ENVO:00002007]; material: shallow marine sediment [ENVO:03000034] sea grass bed [ENVO_01000059] ... | reverse complement strand
TAATTACTGGCATGAGTTTGTGCCGGAGTAAAACCTTATATGCGTATGAGGCAATTCTTTATTGTCGATTGTTGTTGATTATTGTCGAGCGCGATTAGAATGACTTACCGCCATAAGAAAACGATTTGTTCGAAAAAGACCCGCGAGATTCTTGAGAGATATACCAGGACTAGTGACAGTAAGTATGCCTCAGTGCAACTTGTCAGCGTGGTCAATATTGAAACCGACCAGAAGGATCCGGAAGAGGACTGCCCAGAGGCTGAGAATGTCCTAGACGAGGATGCTGACTGCATAGAAGAGATTCAACTTCCACCAATGCCAGTCAATGAGACTGAAGGTCTTGAGGAGTACGCACCAATGGAAGAGCCTACATTTGAGGTTGAGGCCACCAAGGAAGAAGTGGAAAAGAAACGGAAGAAGCGAAACTATGTAGAATTTCGCGAGGATATACATGAAGAAAGGAGTCAGGATAATGAAGAAAGGAGTGAGGATAATGACTAAGCCAAGTATCGATGATTTGATGGAAGAGATCAAGGAACTCACTCAGACCGTCTTGGAACTCAGAGAAACAGTCAATGTTCTGAGCTCAAGAATCACTGAGACAAAGAACCAAAGGAAGACTCAGGTTGAGATGGGGTCCTACAAAATCTTGCAGGATCAGGGCAGTTTCATCGAGGGTGATGCCAGTTGGGCTCGTCTTGTCGGGCTTCTTCGTGGAAAGACCTCGGGACTTACCGCCTCAGAGCTTGCGAATAAATGGGGTAAATCACGTTCTCGAACTAGCGAGGTCTTGAACAGGCTAGTAGAGGAAGGGCAGCTCATCAAGTATAGGGATGGTAGAAGCATCAAATTCCGCGCGCCACAGGACTAGGTAGTTGATTTAGAGCCATACATTACTGGCGAACTAGGTACTCTTAAGTACAGCCTGCTTTCCATAGGTCTGGAACACACATGTGCCGAGGGTAGTAGGCATTGATTAACACCAGGCCCGGAAAAAAGGCGAAAAGCGTCACTGAAGATATCGAAGTCTATACCAGCAGATTGTATGATTTAAACATCCACGCTCAAGATGCGGTCCGGGATTTTGCGCTTCATGATATCGACGATATGGAAGGAGTCGAGAAAAAACGCATCGAGATGCATGATGCTTTTACAGAACTCTATAATGTGATTGCAACCTTCAGTGAGGAGATCCGGGGCGAGGATTTTGATATTGCGTACCTTAGAGAGAGAATCGAGTATGCAGAGGGAGATACAAAAGAACAACTTGAGAATGCTCTGAAGGAATTAATAACCAAAGCGCAAGAAACGCAGGCAGATGTGTGGATGGCTAAGGTGTTAGCATGGCTTCACCAGGCGGCAGCATCTAGCGGCCCTTTCATTGAGAGTGAACACCCAGAAAAGAAGAAGAGTGCTTCGAGGCATCTTGCGGAAGTATTCACAATGCTCGAGAAGCCGTTCTCTGCAGTTCCTTCAAAGGTCGATGGAACCGAGAAGCTAAGGCGGGTTGCTCTCGGTCATAAAGCGTATAGTCTGATGAGTGAAGGAAGAAAGAAAGGTGACAAGGAACTAGCGCAGATTCTTGGCAACAACAAGACTGCAGAGGCTGAATTCTATGACGAATTCCTCAATGAGCTGATTGGAAAGGAAAGCACATTTAGGCAGGCATTCAATCCATTTGATGAGCTAATCTGGCGTGACATTCTTAGTTCATTCATTTTCGAGCAAGCAACTGACTTGTATAACGAATCACTCCCGCACTTCAATAAGAGCAGGAAAGCCAACAGGCAGAGAATCTCGCTGATTAAGTCGTGGAAGCAGAATACAGCCGGATTGAGCGAAGTGTATCTTGCAATGACCTATAATGACATTGCAGATGCTCAGATGAGAGCAGGGAACCTTGAGGACGCATCCAAACTATACCAGACTTCTTCAGATGCTTTTGGCAGAGCAGAGAAGTGTTTCAGAGAAGAATTGCAGCTCCAGGCCAATGCAACTCAGTCTATGGCAGACAAGGAACAGAAGAAGGCGCAGTCCCTCTTTTGCAGGGCTGAGGCCAATGTCAAGACTCTTTCAGAACTCATTATAATGAACAACAAGAAGGAATCTGTAATTGTACTGAAAGAGATTTTCAAAGACCTCAAGAAGGCTGAGAAACTTTCCAAGACCAGAGACCTCACAGGTGCGATTAAGGCGGATCTTACAACATTTTCATTCGTAGAGGACCAGCTCAAGAAGCGGAAAATCAATGATCTCAACGGGATTGCTGAGCAGATTGATTTTGCAAAGCAGATTAGAAAAACCGCGCTGATACAGAGCGTGAGCAAAGCACTGGATGATGCTAGCTCACACATGGCTGACACGCCTATAGACGCAATAGAAGCAATTCGTGAGGGCCTCGACAGCCTTGGAATCCTCCTCAGTCTTGAGGCTGATGATAGCGAAGTATCAGATTTGAGGAACAAGACTATAGCAATGCTTAACCATGTCAAGTATGTGATTCAGTTCCAGCAGAGCTCGAAGCTTCAGCAGGGAGTCAAGTTCATCCTCTCTCGGATATTGGAGAACTTACATGCTATGGAGGCGGCATCTTATTACAAAGTCATCGGGGAAACTGCAGCAGCGGGAGAAATGACGGATCTCGGCAAGCTGGCTCTTGCGACATCATATGCCTCAGAAGCTCAGGTGTACTCAAGGCAAGCAGAGCAATGGGCATTTCGGTCTCAGATGGAGCGTGTCAATTTCTTCAAGGTCGCATCGGATGAGCTCACTCAGTTGAAGAATGAGGACTCGGAATCGATTGAGAATGCAATGGAAGCTCATGATATTACGATAAAGAGAATAAAGCAGACTCTAGCTGCCTTTGAGTCAGCAGCTCACGAGTTGGCTAGTGTCAAAGGGGAGGAGATTAGAACCAAGAACAACGTAGAAGCACAGGTAGCACAGCTTCAAGCAGTTGTCATGAAATTCAAAGGAGACCTGAGCAGACTCGAGGGCGCAAAGGCGGATTTCATGGCTGAATTTGAGTTGATGAAGGGTGAGAAGTCTCGTGCCCTTAGATACTTCTCAGACGCGAATGACCATCTCAGAGAAGCAGTTGGTAATTATACTGTAGCTGCACAGGTGTTCCAACAGAGTGGTGATGGACAAGCAGCTCAGAGTGTTGACACCAAAGCAAAGACAAGTGACCTCTTGGCACGTACAATCTGGGATAACAGCAAACGTATCGAAATGAACCAAGATCCTACTGACAAGGACGATGCGGTGCTTGCCGCACTCTACATGGGCGGAGGACAGCAGGCCTAATTGCCCCCAACTTACGAGACCGCGTAACTCTCTTGAGAGTGAACTACTACCAACGGTGTTGTGTGGATTCGATCAGCCTTGAACGGTACAAAGGCAACCCCGCCAGCATGGAAGAACTTGCTGAACCACTCAACAAAGTGCAGCCTGAGTGTGTGCATGAACGCAAGCATGCCCTCGAGTATTCCAACGATGAAGGTACCAATTATAGCACCAAGCAAAGGCAGATGTGGCGTATGTGGTGCTCCAGCGGTATGCGGGTGAACTTCATGTGGTATTAGCTCGACCCCGAATAGGGATAACTCAGGGAATGGGATGTAAATCACCGCAGGGATGAGTGTAAAGAAGACGCCGCTAAGAATGACATGGACAGTGTTCAATGCAAAGATACGAGCATAACTGACGGTATGGCTAATCATCCCAATTGCGTACTCAAGGAACAACACGGCACCATCCATTCCTCCTTTGAATGATGCAACTGCCATGATGATCATTGGCACAATGAAAGTGAATAGTGAGAAGTACAGAGGTGCCACCCCCGAGGCCAGATACACTCCATTATTTGCGATACCTGATCCTATTCCAGCAATAGGAACCCAGAGATAGACCTGTCCTGCAGTGCTGAACCACTCGTTGACACTGCTGTAGCTTACTCCGAATAGCAGGTTGATGAACCCATAATACAGTATAAGGTAGGAGATGCCTACAACAGCTTCTCGACGCTCGTGATGTTTGACTTTTGTGTAGATATTCAAAACTATGCCAAGAATGATATGAATAGCACCTATCTCTATGGACAGCTTGAGCATATGTGCAGCCCGATAAGGATTGGGAATCATGTGTCCATGACCATCATCTATGAAATGCGCGAAAGTAGGCCATAGAGGCTCGAATACTGTTTCAGCACCAAAGAAGCTGCCAAACAAGAATCCACCAAAAATGGCAAATATTCCAAGCATTATGAGTCCTTCAGCACCAGACTGGATGTATGACATTATAGCACCCCAGTCGTCCCCACGTCTCTTTGCCCTCAGAGCAGCGAGTCCGATTAGGATAATCAGAAATCCTTGTCCGATGTCGGCGAATACAAACCCGAAGATGATGGGGAATGATAGAAACATGATCTTGGTAGGGTCAAGATCGTGTCGAGATGGTATTCCAAAGGCCGTCACCACATCCTCGGTGGGGGACATGACTGAAGGATTGTCAAGATAGGTAGGCGCTTCATGCTCAGCAAAGTGTGGATGTTCGAACTTGATGTCAACAACAGCGCCAGTCATATCATTGAGAGTCTTCTCGAACTCCTTCTCAGTACCTTCTGGAATCCAGCCCCATGCTTTGACTGACTGTTCTGTGTAGACCAGATATTTTTTGGCTTCGACTCGCTTTGTTTCAACAACTAGAAGCTCCCATGCCGCGAGAATTCGAAGGCCCCATTCACGAGCAATGTTCTCTTTGCGTGCCTCGAAGCTCGAGAGCTCCTCCTCAAGCTCTGTAATCTTCTGTTCAGCTTGCTCAACAACGAGCTCTGGATGTCCCTCAGTACCCTGAGGCATTACAAATGATTCAAACTCCATAGCGGATAGGATACGTTCAACGGCATCCCTCTTTTCAATAGACACACTCAACGTTGCTACTGATACACCACGCTTCAATGGTAGATGGCTGAATGCAAAGGCATCCTCTGTGACTTCCTTAATGCTCCACTCCAACTGCGAAACACGACCAGTCGGCACTACTCCAGCTGTGGTGAAAGTGAAATCTGTTGCTCCTAACCTGCTGGGATCGATGCCCAATGGTTTGAGAGACATTGCCACATCTCTGATTGCGCGTTGTTTGTCTAACTCAAGATTGGCCGCTGCATACTCAGTATCTATCTCCAATAACTCAGGCTCGACGGACTGAACGACCTCGGATGCGTAGCCTATTGAGTCGGTAATCTTGCGATCATCAACCTCGACTCTTCCGCCGACTCTACGAGAGGAATCTAATCCCAGAGAATCAATCATCCTTGTGATCCTATCCAGAGCTACAAAGACGGTCTCCTCATCCCGAGATCTTTTGACATCAACAATAGACGCTTGCTGAGTGACATCAATAAACTCGAATCGTTCGAACGCCTGAAGAGCCAGGAGAATCTCACGCTCATAGTCCTTGTGAGAAACGACCCTTGCAACAATCATTTCTGCGGGGCTCAATAGGCCCATAGTTATCACCCTTGGAATAGAGCAGACTTCACCCAGTTTTAGGAAGAAGCCAGTTAGATTGTGCCACTTCATGGTAAAGATAAACGTTGTGAAAGGCAAGCAGACTTTCAAATCGTGTTCCGAACAAAGGTCAATCTTTATCAGGGGTATGAGAAGTCAAAACGATAACCTGCTATAGGTGAGGAATGCAGTAATGTGTGCTGCTCACGAAGAGATTGACCAAATCCATGAGGCTGAATTGGCTGCGAAGAAACAGCTGGAAGAGGCTGAAGCTCGAGCGAAGAAGATTCGAGAGGGCGCGGAAAAAGAAGCAAAGGACATTATTGAGAAGGCTGAGAAAGAAGCGAAAATGGCCGCACAGCGCTCAATTGATGGCTTACAGGCCAGAAGACTTGAGATCGAACAGAAGGTCCAAAAAGAAACCGACAAGAAAATTGCAGAAATCGAGATCTCAGCTCGAGGCGAAGTCAAGAAGGCAATCGATATTGTCTATAATATGATTGCAGGGGAGGAGTGAGAGCATGGAAGGCGTCAATAACATCATCCAGATAATCAATTCCAAGACCAAGGAAGAGTGTGACAAAATTATAGCTGAGGCAGAGGATTTCAAGAAGCACCGTCTTGCTAAGGCCAAAGATCGTGCTAAAGGAATAACAGAGGATATTGCAGGAAATGCCGAGCGTGAATCTGATGCTGAGGTTGCTAAATACCACGCCAGCGCCAAGCTACAGTCGAAGTACAGGCTTCTTGAGAGCAAGGAAGCAATCATGAACGAAGTGTTTTCCACTGCCTGGGACAACCTTCAGAAGAGTGTTCTCGACAAGAAGTATGACAAGACAGTCTTCAAATTAGCCGTCAATGGAGGAGCATCACTTCAAGAACCGGACATCGAACTGGTTCTACCTGAAGGTCAGAAGGTCAGCCTCGCTGCTGCAGAGCTTGCAAAGGCAATCACAAAAGAATCAGGTGTCAAGACAAAAGTTGGTGTTTCCAAGGAAAAAATTAGAGCAACAGGCGGAGTGCTTGTTCGCTCTAAAGATGGCACTAAATGGGTCGATAACACATACGACGCTAGAAAAGAACGCTTCGATGCCGAATTACGGGATCGAGTGGCATCAGCCCTTTTCACTGAGAAGGGCTCAGAGTAGAGGAAATGGGAACACCCATCCTTCCTCTACTAGAGTTGTTTTTGCTTAACCTATGAGGTTAGGAACATATCCTATCAGAAGGAACGCAATAACGAAACCGTAGATTGCAACAGCCTCAATGAACACGACATAGAGAATGCTTTTGCCAAAGGTTTCCGGTTTCTCCGTGATTGCGCCTAATGCCGCTGCAGATGCAGTACCCATTCCAAGGGATGCGCCAATCCCTGCAAGGCCAATTGCCAGACCTGCCCCGACTGCAAGTCCCAGAATTGCCATTCCAGCACCTTCAGCAGTTTGTAGTGGCACAAACCCTGATCCTGGAACGCCAATCGCCTTGACCGGTGTAGCATAGAACAGAGCTACAAAGAATGCACTCACAACTGCTCCTAATCCTAGCATCAATAGGTTGGTAGTCTTTGTATTGATTTTCACTGAATGTTGTCCTCCAGTTACCAAATTGTAATCGTTCGTCTGACGTTTTCGGGTTATTCTCCTCTTTCTAAATGTTGTCCTCCGTTCACCAAATGGTTATCATTCGCCTGATATCCTCTGGAGACTGGCCACGTTCAACGCCAACAGCTATTGATCGAATGTTTCGAATCTCATAATACTTGAGGTTGAAGAAGCCTAGCACGGTTCCAATATGGAACGGAAATGCTGTGAGTTGGAGCTTCACCCGTTTAGCAATGTAGTCTTCGATTGCCAGCTCGACCTCCGAGAGATCATTTGTTTCTTCGTAGATCCGTGCCAACCTTCCCGCAAGTTGACTATATCTGGTCGACCCTATCTTGTTGAAAATCTCACGCCAAGTTGAGCAGACTTCGATAATCTCCAATATCGCTTGCGACTTTCTCGTGAATCGAACAAGGGACATGTCAATGACCCTTGGTTCAAGCTGCAGAGCAAGCGCCCTAATCATTGTCAAGATGTTTCTAAGATCAACTCTAGCTTCTAGGACATCCAAAACGCGACTCTGGTCTTCGCCAGAGAAATCTTTCAGAGCATCCATCACTGTTCGAAGGTACCACTCCTCCACTGCAACCTCAAGAGGTGCTGTCGCTTCGAACTCTTCGTACAAAGGGATCTTTGTCAGAAGAGCGATTTTCACATCCCAATAAGGAAGGATATCAATGGCCTTCTTTACAGATCCTGAGTCGACGAGCTGTTCGAACTCGCCAGCTTGTTCAGGAGAGGTCGGTACCAGAAATCGAAGTACTTCGTCACGTTCGAGTTCAACATGAAGACCACGGATGATTGACTTGACACTCTCTGCCAAGAACATATTGAGGTATGTTTCCGTGAAGTCACGTACTCGTCCTGTGAGTGACCTGATGAGCCTGTAGCTAATGTCTGCAAAGTCCTTAGAGAGGACTAATCCAAGATCTGCAGGCTCAGGAACACCTCGTGGAAAATCAGCGGAGATAATAGGACCATAGTAGGTCCCTCCCATATTCCTCATGAAGTCCTCATAGCTTGGAGACTGCAGAAGTCGTTCGTAGTCGCCTACAGTCAGAAATCGAGACTTCATGCCTCTAATCCTTGCATTGATGTAGCCGTATTCGTTCGCAGCCCTTGAGCCCATCTTGAAACACCTTAGATATAGGTCAGCAGGATTACGAGTTTTCAATGCATGCGGGATATAAAGGTTGACGAAGGGAAAGAAAGGGCAGATAGTAGAAGAATTCAAATAACTGGGTAGGCTCGTGCAATCAAGTTGGTCGCTATGACGGAAGAAATTGACGAAATTATGCCAAGGCGAGATGAGTACTTCGACCTTGGGAGCATGTTTAGAAACTCTGCCACCATCACATTTGTCATCCAGATAGCGGCAGTCATATTGATGGTAGGTTCGCTCACTGCATATGCAATTGGCGACCTCTTCCTCACCATTGCTGATGAGTTGAAGATTCTTCTTCTCCTAGTGATCAGCATCATCTTTCTCATCTTCTTCCTCGCTGCGATCAGTGCGTTCGTCAGATTCTCTCGGAGAATTGGGAATGCTGTCGTTGGACCTGGTATTGAACAGGTGAGGTTTGACACACCGAAGGTCAAGATGGTGGTTATGCTCTATGGAACCCTTGTGGTCCTAATGGCCGTGACTGGCCTCTACATTTGGTATCTTGTAGACCTGTATTATCTGGCCCCATGGGTAGCGGCTGCGAATTCTGTCTCGTTAGGAATATTCAGCCTGGCACTCGGCGCATTCGTGATTGCACTCTTGGTACAGATAATCATTGCAGGTGTAGGCAGAAGCGCCACCAAGATCATCATTGAGGTACTTGATGCCGACGACGATGATGAGTTCCTGAGATAGTCTAAGACTCTTCATCCTTTCCGGGGAGGTCAAACTCCTCGTAGATCTCTTCAGGCGGCGGCATGTAAGTGCGTCTTGTCCTAGCCTGAGCCTCCAGACGGTCATAGTACTCCACGGTCTTATAGACACTGACAACTCCTAGCACAAAACCAGCAAGAGCACCTAGAACCCCCCCAGACACGGCACCCTGAGGCCCCCACCAAGCAGTCCCCAAAAATGAGCCCAAATAGGTCATGATAATCACAGAACATGGTAGCTCAGAGCCAACTGCTAGCCAACGGCCCATCCCCGACATACCAGTCTGCCTTGGATCATCCGACTCGCTCATACACAACCGAATCAGTTCTCACGGATATCAGTTTTGGTGATGCAACGTGGATCAATGTGCAGCAGGGTCAATGCTTTTCTGTAGCGATGACCCAAATGTGAACGAGGACAAGAGGATGAAACTGGAGCTAACATATGGTGACTCCAAAATCGAGTTCGATGTTCCAGATACCAATCTTGCTGGCAAGATTATTCCAAAACAAGTATCTATGAAGTCGGATATCGAGGGGGAGCTGACCCGTGTTCTGGCAAATCCCCATGGTCCACATCTTGACGATCTTGTAAGGAGTAGGAATGTCTGTGTTCTTGTTGAGGATCACACAAGGGATGCACCGCATCGGGAACTTGTAAATTCAGTAATCCCACTCCTTGCTGATGCGAACAGGGTTCAATTCATCATAACAACAGGTTCTCATGAAGTGAAACATCCTGGAAACCTCGAGATTGTTGAAATGATAGGACGAGGAGCTAGCGATGGAGGTTTGCACAGTTATGATGTTAATATCAACGACTGCCAGAGCAAGGATGTTGTTGATCTTGGCGTAACAAGCAGAGGCACCCCTCTCATTGTGAACGCTCTAGCGGTTGGACATGAGGTCTACGTATCGCTTTCAGACATGAAGGCTCACTATTTTGCTGGATACTCAAATGGACTGAAGAACTTACTACCAGGCGTCTGTTCATTCAAGACCATCGAAGCAAACCACTCAATGGCTCTTGACCCAAACGCAACCTTTGGCAAACATCCCTACCATCCTGATCCTTCCAGGCGTGACAATCCATTAGCAGATGACATGAGAGAGGCGATGGGAATGATGACCAAGAATGCAAAGGTGTTCACCCTATCTGTCATCTCAAGTGGAAATAAGCTCGTCTGGGCAGATGCTGGACGCCTAGAGCCTGTTATAGCTCGTGGAATTGAAGTACTTGATGAGACCGCCAGTTTCACAGTAGACTCAGTGTCTAAGATCATCATTTCGCCCGGTGGTTATCCACAGGACAAGAGCCTATACCATGCACAACGAGGGTTGGAGCTTACAAAGAACGCTGTTGGTGACGGGGGAGAAGTCTTGTTTGTAGCTGAATGCCGAGAGGGTGTTGCACCACCCAAGGCAACTGAGAACTTCTTCAACAAACTCAAGGCTCCGCTTGATGAGGTCATAACATCCATCAGTGGCCAATATCACCTATACGAACACAAGGCATACAAGTTTGCTGAATTGCTGAAACGAGTCGGAGGGGTGAAGATGTACACTGATTTGGACAAAGAGACCGTTGAGTCAGCACATTTGGAAAAAGCTAATGACGTACAAGCAGTCATAGACGGTTGGATTGCTGAAGATCCGAAGACCAAGATTCTTGTCTTGGATAAGGGGAACAAGCTTGCAATCTATGCCTCCTAGTCTGACTCCCATGTAATCCCAGATATTGACTTGTAGAGGTTCCTGTATCTCTCAAATCCACGTTCATACACTCTACTGTTCTCTTCCGAAGGGGTGAGCGGTGGACGTGGACGGACCATTTCTTCTGCAGCCTCAGCAACTGATTTGAAAATGCCTACTCCCTTGCAGGCGAGAATGGCTGCACCCAGAGCTGTTGCTTCTTCCATCTCTGTCCTGATAACTGGAATACCGAGTACGTCAGCTTGAATCTGCATCCAGGTCTCACTACGAGCTGCTCCTCCTGTTACACGTACCTCTTTTGCAGGAAGACCTAGTTCACGCAAGACATCAAGATTCGTTCGGATTTCATAGGAAACACCTTCTAGTATAGCACGCATGAGATGTTGTCTTGTATGCCCTAGTGCAAGTCCAGCAAAGACCCCTCGGGCGTGCGGATTCCAATACGGAGCGCCCGCCCCAACAAAGTGAGGAATGTGAATGACCCCCTCAGAGCCAGCAGGAATTTGAGCTGCGCCTTCAGTGATGACATCGTATGGGTCGAGCCCTCGTTCCTGAGCCGCTCCGGTCTCAACGCTACCCAACTGGTCACGAAACCATCTAAGGGCAGAGCCAGTGGTGAACATTGAGGCTTCAACTACAAATGCGTCAGGGACAACATGTCGACTGCAGAGCACCCTTCGCTCCGAATCAAGTAGCATCTTGTCAGAGAAAGCTAGCATGAATGTTCCAGTGCCCGTTGTCGATTTGAAAGAGCCAGTTCGCACCACTCCAACACCAAGAGCTGCGCATTGCTGGTCTCCTCCTCCGGCTACTACGGGCGTGCCTGAATTAAGTCCACATTCATTCGCAGCCACTTCAGAAACCTCTCCTCCTTTGGTTCCAGAGGCAACCGGCGTTGGCAGTTTCTCTAACGGTAATTCAAATCCATCGAGCAGCTTAGTGGACCAGTCTGCCTTGGACGCATCAAATAACATGGTTCGACTTGCATTGGAGTAATCGGTGATTGTCAGCCCTGTGAGACGAAAGATAATATAGTCGTGAACAAGCAGAAACTTATGAGTCCTCTCAAAGACATCAGGTTGGTTGCTCTTAATCCACAAAATCTTGGGGGCGGTGAAGTAGGGGTCAACAGTGAGTCCAGTCGTGGAGTAGATGTCTTTCTCTGAAATCTGCTCCTTGATCCAATCACATTGCGGGACTGTCCTTCTGTCTTGCCAGACTATCGCTCGTCGTAGAGGTTTGCCCTTCTCATCAATAGGAACTACTGTTTCACGCTGGTTTGTCACACTTATACCAACGACGTGATTCGGACTAGCAGAGCTTGACTTGAAGCACGACTTGACCGTATTGCAAGTAGATGCCCACCAATCCTCTGCATCCTGTTCCACCCAAGACGGGCTTGGAAAATGACTCTCGAACTCTTCGTATGCCTTGGCAACCACTTTACCAGTGGGCGTAAAGAGCATTGAGCGGACCCCTGTGGTCCCAGCATCAATTGCAAGAACAAGTTCTGTCATTCTAGACTCACTTGAGATTCGAGTATGAATCCATGATAAGAAGGCTTCGCGAAACTAACGATAGCTTTTTTCAGACGCTATGACTTCACGAATGTCACGACGGGGACCTACAAGACTGAGCTTTAGCTTTCTGCTGCGTTGAATTCTGCGTTCACGTTTCATTGCCTCTCCCCGTGTTCCAAATTCCTCTAGATGTACCAAAAATTCTGGCTTGTGTGCCCGCAAGTATCTAGCGCTCTTGGAGTTCCCGGACGTATGTTCTGTGAATCTTCGAAAGAGGTTGTTAGTCTGACCAGTGTAGTATGTGCCGTCTGCAGTTTCTATGATGTATACAAAGAAGGGACCGATCATTTCATCTTCGGATTCTGGCATGTCGATATAGGAGCTTGCAATACCTCCACATCAACGCATCGGTTGCACATCATATCGGGGAAAAGGGCTATAGCGGGGTATCGCATCGCTTCAATGGGTGTATCATGGCTAAGACTGCTCTAGTAACCGGTTGTGCTGGCTTTATTGGCAGTAATCTTGTAGACCATCTTTTGGATAGGGGCTACAGTGTCATTGGACTGGACAACTTCAGAACTGGCATTGAAGGCAACCTCGAGTCTGCATCGAAGAACGCTAAATTCCGACTCATAAAGGGCGATATTCTGGAGGAGGAACTAGCTGATTTTGAGTCTAGCATTGATGTGATATATCACCTGGCGGCAGTTGCTTCAGTCAAGCTGTCGATCGAGCAACCACTTCTCGTGCATCATAACAATGCTACTGCAACACTGAAAGTCTTGGAACTGGCGAGAAATAATCAGGTTCCTAGAGTGGTCTTTAGTTCGAGTGCTGCAGTTTATGGAAAACCTGCAAAGCTACCAGTGACTGAAAAAACACCGGTGCACCCACTGAGTCCTTACGGGGCATCAAAGCTGGCTGCTGAGATGTATTTGCATGCATATCAGCATAGCCACGGGATTGAAACTGTGATTCTGCGATACTTCAATATCTACGGGCCCAGACAGGCTTATACTGAATACAGTGGGTTCATTTCCATCTTCATCAACCAGGCATTGCAAGGAGAGCCAATCATAATTGATGGTGATGGATCACAGACTCGTAGTCTACTCTACATTGATGATATTGCTGAGGTAACCAGGCGTGCGGGAGAGTCAGATAAAGCGGTGGGAGAGATCCTTAACGTATCTGGTGCTCACTCCATATCTGTTCTCGAGGTAGCAGAACGCATTCTTGCACTCATACCTGAGTCGAAGTCTTCGATTGTGCATGGCGACCCACGAGTTGGCGATGTACGAGAGAGCATTGGTTCTGGTGCCAGGGTCAAAGACGTCCTAGGATTCACTCCAAAGATGACCCTGGATGAGGGTCTCAAACGGACTGTTGACTGGTATCGGAGCTTCATTCGGACTTAGAGCATTCTCCTTATGTCACGGTCAGGATTAGATTCAGTGTATCAACAATTCCCTCTTCTGTCCTCAGGATTAGCTGAACTAAGTACTGAGCTACAACCAGTCCTGTGGGTAAGTATGCAGTGACTAATGGAGTGGTACCATAAAGGTCACCAGGACCAACGTCACCGATGTTGAGGGTAAAGGTCGTGTTTGTGGGATGCAACATAGGAACCACATCCGCACCGTGCCAGTTGATTGAGAAGTTACCAGCGGCAATTACTAAGTCCAAAGTCAGGTCGTGACTGACATTGTCATTGTTCCTCAACAGAGTCACAAGACTAGCGGCTTCACCTGAACTGACTGTAATCGGACTGAACATTGCACTTTCAAAGCCTACTTCTCCAGACCCAACTGTTGTCTGGTTGAGTAGTCCGAACATATCGTAGTATGCCTCGACTACATTCTCACCCAGTGTGACTCGTTCACCAGTCTGTGCGTCAACAAGTCCGACTCCGCCAAGCTTCTCAATTACTCTATCTGCTGAAGTTTCGACTTCCAAGAACACTGGCACAACGAAGAACAGGTCCCCTCCAAGGTGATACAAGAGTCGATTTCCATATCGATGCTCACCCCAGAGCTGAAGTTGAGTCCGAACTCCATCATTAGTTTCAAATGCCTGCACAGCAGCTGTAGGTCCTAATAGAGTGGAGAATCCAAGCTCACCTGCCTTGTAGAAGCGTAAGACTCCGAAGTCCTTGTCACCACAACCCATGACGTATATCCCTGCAAGATTCCGTCCAATTGAATCCAAGAACTCGCTGTTATGCATGGCAACAAAGCGTTCTTCGCCTAGAATCCGCATAATGATGTACCTAGTGTCGGAACCTACGGGAGTCTGGTGGAAGTCATTTCCACCTCGCCAAACAATGCCATCATCAACATGATAGATGTAAGCGATCTCAAGTTGCCGCTCGTATAGGTCTTCAGGCCACTTCATTTGTGACTGAAGCCATCCAGGTGCAGATTGCCAGTCATAGTATCCGCCGTACGTAGCATCTAGGAAAATCCCCTCTCCCACAGCAGGAGACTCATAGAACTCGAGCTCCCCAGTCTGGATATCTGCTAGCACGACACCCATGAAGCGAACATAGTTCTCGTGTGCATATCCTGTGGCTAATGGATAGTCAATAAAGACCGATACGGCATAAGACAGGGTGCCATCTGGAGCAGCAACAATGTAAGGATCAGTATCGACTGTAAGTCCTTGAAGCATGATAGACCGGACCCTTGATACAACATCCC
>CAJHYO010000196.1_pt1 | contig 15160 bp, 17 predicted proteins | sample 9198741 | NCBI WGS metagenome assembly CAJHYO01 (sample SAMEA7708364, study PRJEB35096) | sediment metagenome | biome: marine neritic benthic zone biome [ENVO:01000025]; feature: sediment [ENVO:00002007]; material: shallow marine sediment [ENVO:03000034] sea grass bed [ENVO_01000059] ... | reverse complement strand
TGTCAGGGATGTCAAGGAGAAGCTATGTTACGTAGCCCTTGATCCTGAGAGAGAACGAACCGTAGCCGACAAGGCAGGTGTTGACAAACCCTACATGCTACCAGACGGTGAGGTAATCACTGTTGGTGCAGAGAGGTTCCAAGCACCCGAGTTGTTCTTCAATCCTAGCGCGATCGGTCTTGACACCCAACCACTAGATGACCACATTGTTGAGTCAATCAAGGCATGTGACGTCGACTTGCGACGTGACCTGTACGCCAACGTTGTGTTGTCCGGTGGTTCGACCATGTTCCCAGGACTCAAGGAGAGGCTCCACAAGGAGATCACCGAGCTAGTCCCAGAGAACATCGAGGTCCGAATTATTGCTCCACCTGAGAGACAGTACTCTGTCTGGATTGGTGGAAGTATCCTTGCCTCTCTGAAGACCTTCCAGAAGATGTGGGTTTCCAGAAAGGAGTTCGAGGAAGCAGGACCCGAAGTCATTCACAGGTGTATTTAGACCAACAGTCTCTGAAGGTAGGGCCGCAAAGCCCTCCTTCAAACTTCTATTTCTTCTGAAGCCAAATTCTTTGGACTCTGTTTTGTCCCAGATGAGCTTATTATGCGACATGCTTTCTTTTGCATGATTCATTGACCCTAATGATATCGAGGTAGAGGCATGTGGTGTATACCAAGAAAGAATTGAAGAAATACTTCAAGAGTCTGCTAAAAGGAAAATCTGAATTGGCCAACTTCTCATTCGAGTATCAATCCGGACACACCGCATATTATTCACGACTCAGAATCACTGTGACCTCCGAGAAGATTGTACATTGGAAGATACCTAAAGGAACACCAGTCGATATCAAGAAAGAAACCAAGGCCGCTAAAAAGAGAGAGATTGCGTTTTCTAGTGATAAGCTGAATGTCTTCATACAAGAGCTGGTTAAGAAGAAGATATGGGACTTGGAGAATTGTTCAGAACGAGCACTCCCGAATGCTGCCGTGCTCACATTTTCGATTCGGGATAACGACAATCTGTTGTTCGAACAAAAGATTTGGGAGAGCTGTAGATTTGATGATAAGAGAGCAAAGGAATTGCTAAGAACGCTCTCTACAAACATCCCGCTCGATTGGACGCCGCCATAAGAAAGAAGCTCGAGGAACTAGGATGCGATGTCATCCACAGGAGGCAGGACCGCAAAGCACTCCTTCAAACTTCCATTTCTAATCTCCTACTTCATCAATGTGTTAACTAGAATCCTGCGTAATCAGTGGGAGCAACTTGGCTCTCCTCTGTTATGGTGAATCAGATTCATACTCGCTCAGTTGTGACACTCAATGTTGCGCCACAGTGTGGACATCGTATTGAATCAGGCCCAGTCCATTCTACTTCTTGTGGATTCAATGGGGCGCCGCATTTGAAGCAAGCCTCAGGCACCTTTCGCGTGACCATAACTTCACGTTCAATGGTCTTTGTTCCTGGCGCAGCCATCTCAGTACGAATGAAGGTGTTCTCTTTCACTGTGCCACTCAATTGGCCGTTTGCTATCGCTTCATGGAGAATCTGACTTGTTTCTGAGTAGGAAAGTCCTGTCTGGTTGCTTATGTCATCTATAGTTACACTTTCGCGACTCTTAGCGATTCCAATTACATCTGCCCATGACCTCTCGGATTTCTTTCTTGAAAACCAACTCCAGAAACTGAGAAGGGCAAGGAATGTGACTGCCGAACCACCTGCAGTCAATATTATGATGCTAGAGTCCTGCATTCCCCAAATGCCAACTATCCCCATGACGCCTGATCCTATCATGGCGCCTCCAACAAGCAAGAGAATAATCCCCAGCAAGAAGAGGATCGAAGTTATTTGTTTCATCCATTTCCTCTCCGATTAGTCCGGAATATACGTGCGTTTGATATATCAAGTCTTGCCAACTAAGTCTTTCAACTCGCAAATGGGCATAGACTCAGCGAGATCTGCAAAATCTGAATCAAATGAGAGATGGATATCACTCCGGTTCTTCCTTCGCGTTCACCATTTCATCCATAACTACAGTGCGCACACCATGATAGTGGGATTGAAATTGAGGTCTTCCTCTGAATATACTACCACAGCCGAAAAATGTGCCCACGAGTATTAGAGATATCAGAGCTGCTATTGGCCAGGTGCTAGTCTGCATCGGTGTGAATGGATAAAGCATCAGCAATATCGAAACTAGAAATGTTAGAAGCATGCAGAGCAAGAATCCTATATCTTGACTCCGGTCACTGAATCTCTGAAACGCCAATTCTATCCTAGAACCTTTTGAACCACATATAAAAAAGGTCATTTTCTCAGCATTTCGTCCAATAGCATTCAGCTAGCAATAACATGCTCCATCAACAATCAGAAGGCTTTCCTAGTTGCTTTATCATATCATCATTTTAAGAACGCGTCTGAGGTACTTCGCAGAGTGATTGATCTCTCTCAGGGATTCATCACGGTACTGTGGGAATTTCAAGGCCATTCCTTGATAAAAGAACATTAACTGTGCCAAACGCGCCGTGGTGAAGAGATCAAGGTACTCCAGATTTGATTCCGGCAGAATACTGGTTTTCTGATATCCCTCAATCAATGCATCCCTCATCTTTGGTGAGGTCCCTTCGCAATCAATCATATAGTGAGCAAGTACTACGCCTAGGTCAAAAATCCAGTAACTGAATCCGCAATCATCAAAGTCGAATGGACGTGCCTTTCCACCGTGAAATACAGTATTTCCAAGATCTGCATGAATTAGCCCATATGAGCGCGTTCCTTTTCCTAACTGCTGGCTAGCTTCTTCAACACGTTCCAAAACAGCTTGGAAAATCTGTTGATGTTTCTTTGAGATTGCCTCTCGTGCATCTTGTGCAACAAAGCCATATTCGAACCCATCTCCGAAAAGACCATCCCAATCCCAATGAGGGCGCTTGAATCTCTTCGGTTTCTTCCAGTGCATCGACTGTTCATGCATTCTTCCAATCACTTCACCCAATGATGTGAAGTGCTTTGGACGTAGACCTTTCTCTAGGAACCTTCCTTCAACCCAACTGAGGAGGGTGCAGTTCCTTTGTCTTGGCACCTCGTAATCTCCATCAGCTAATGTCAACCAATCTCCATCTAGGTTTCTAAAAGGCCTCGGCACATCTATGCCCGCATCAAACAATGCAGATAGCCAGTCTAGCTCCGAAGAAATGTACTCTGGTCGCATATAACCGGGCTGATGGAGCCTCAAAGCATAACGCCCTGATGGAATGGGATAATCTAACTTGCTACTGGATGGAATTACGACCTGATACAACCCATTGCCACTATAGCTGTTGAATTTGAGTTCAACTCCTTCCAGACCATACATCTCAAGAGCGTTTTTCGCGAGTTTCCTTAGTCTGAATAGAAACGCTCGATAACTCACCTGGCTTCCTGACATATTCCTAACCCCGAATTCATGAGGCTCACATAAAATCTTCACTTCCCGGAATAGAATCATTCTTCAAGAAAGAACTCCAAGAACCTTAGATTCACATTAATCCCGAAAGCGATCTTGGTCTTTGTTAGATACTCATTGGTGTGAGCCTCATTCAGTGCGTAATCGGCTTCGCATATAACAGAAAGCTTCTGCGCAGTGATTAACTACAACAGATATCTTGTTTGTAGATAACACTGGTCCAAATCTAGTGCGTCAACTAAAGTTGACAAATGCGTCAGAGATCCAGAAATGAACTCTAGGGACGAGTATGGTCCTCCCCTTCAAATGAGCTCTATTTAGAGTCCTGATAGAGTTTCACAGTCCTCTTTGTTTCAGTTATATGGACAACCTCAAACTTCACTTCGGGTCTATAATGAAGAACCATTCTCGCTAGCTGTTCTGGATTATCAGCCTCGAACAGTTGAAAGCCTTTGAATCCGACACTCATAGTGTAGTTCGGTGTTAGAGGCTTTGCATACTTATCAGGATTCTTCTTGATCTCCTTTCTGAACTCAATGAGCTTTTTGACAGCGCTGTCCAACTCATTTGGGTCATATTCCCAGAATACTATATACTGCATTCTATCACCTCGCGGAATTATCATTAGTCCTATTGCAGCTGATAGTTATGAGAGTTTCGAAAACAATCTTCTATTGAAAGAATGTGCCCGTTTTACATAATGACTGGTGGTATTATGTTCATCATCGAACATTCTAAAATCGCTGGACCATCTCTCTCAAACGCTCGACAAGAGTGCCGATATTGGTCCCCTCTTTTGCGCTCGCTAGCAGAAAGTCAATCCCATGGCGTGATGTTATTTCATGTATTGCATCGTAATCAACGTCATCACACAAATCGAGTTTGGTTCCCACGAAGAGCTTCCTATCATTGGGTATATTGGAAACCATGCCCACCCACTCTTCGACAGCTAGTAATGACTCAAAGGATGAACAATCGAAGACAATCAAAGCTATCTTTGCTCCCGTTACAGCAGCAGCCTGAAAGAACTTGAATTCCTCATGCTCATCGAATTCGAAAAGTGATGCCTCGATTGAAGTAAATTCATCGACTGAGATCATCCATGACGCAACGTCAACCCCCATCGTCATTGATGAGTCAATGAATGAACCAGAGACCAATTTAGCAATCAATGTACTTTTGCCCGATTCAATTGCACCGATGACCGCTAGTCTCACGATACCGGGTTTAGTGTCTGTCAATTCACCAATATAGTACATTTCGTTTGATAAAACGTTATTTTGGACTTACATCTCGCTGGTCTCTGGTTCACAATGCAATCTGTCATTTGGTGTAATCCTATTGCCCCTCGAATTTCCGAAGAATATACTAGAATCTAATGTCGTTGAGTGCATGTGATTCTCTATGACCAAAGATGATATTGTTATCAGGGCTGCAACCCTCGATGACATCCATGCTATTGTAGAGCTCTGGACTGAGTCTGCAAGATACCATGCAGCCCTTGAGCCTCGTTACCAATTTGCCCTTGATGTGACCAAACCAACCGAAGATTACTATTCGAACCAGATTCATTCAGAGAAATCTGTCGTTGCCGTCGCTCAGTCAGGTGACTCCATCATTGGATTCATCTGTGTGCTGGTCAAGGAGCGACCACCAACATTCATCCCTCGTAAATCTGGCTTCGTAGATGGTGTTTATGTTTCGCCTGAAGTACGTCGGCAAGGTGTAGGAACTCAATTATGGCAAATGGCAATCGATTGGTTGCAGCAGCGAGGAATTAGTAAGATTCACTTAATGGTAGCAACGAGTAATCCTGATGCTGTTGCATTTTGGCAAAAGCTGGGATTCAGCGACCTAGCACTTCGTATGGAGTACAATCAGGCATGAAAATCACTTTTGTTCCGCCTTTTGCTGTGCCTGTTTCTCCTTCTCCTTTGCTTTCTCCTTCTCTTTATCTAGGTCTCGTACGCGCTTCTCAACATTAGCCTCTGCTTTGCTAATGCTCTTCTGTATTTTGGCGATTCTCTTCTGTCGGGTCGACATCTCTTTCTTCATGCGGTCCTGAGCGGCACGATATTCTTTGTTAGCGGCATTCCATTCTTCCTTGGCAAGACGTGCCTGCTCTTGAACGCTTTCATAATGAATTCTCTTTACTTCAGAGGAGTTCCTGCAATTTTGAACATCATTTTCAAGATGTGTGCCCACGGTAGCGAGATCTGTATTTGCATGCTTGAGCTCAATATGGAGGTGCTTGAGGTCAGTCAATGTGCTGCTAATCTTTCCGTCTTTGAGATACTCAGGGTCGGATATCTTCATCTCAATTACTTCGACTTCTGGAACTATCTGCTGAGCGACAGGGACACTTGGTGGTGGTGCAGCAGCTGGTGCTGGTGCCGTTGTTGTAGATGCGGGCGGAGTCGATGGAGGCTTGGCTGCAGGTGGTTTAGGCGTGACTGGTGGCGCTGAAGCTACTGGAGCTGGTTGGTCACCAGGGGCTGCTATTGGCTCTACAGGAGGAGTGGGCGTTGCAGGGGGAGCTGGTTTATCCACAAGTGATGACTGTGCACCCAAAATTCCCTCTTCCAGGTCTTTTGGTGTTGGCATGGGTGGAGCTGTGGGTTGTGGAGGACCTCCGGGTGCTATTCCCTCTGGCTGAGCTGGCATTGGCGGAGGTTCAGCTTCGAACTCCGCAGCAGACTCTAGGAGCTCTCTCACTTCACTTGCCCTGAGCATTCGAGTCTCGACAATACCCGAGTCCGCCTCTTCAATTCCGACCTCCTCGGCTCTGGCAAATGCCTCTCTTGCCTTCTCGAGCTCTGACTTTGCCTTGGGTGCACTTGTTCTCACCCGATCTGTGGAAACCTCACTTGGCCTGACCCATTTATCATCCGTTGTAGCGCTGACATCATTGGTTGGAGCAGCTGGTGCTGTTGGGACTGGTTCCGGCGCAGGCTTTGCTGGTTTAGGCTTCGAAGCTGAAATTAGTGATGCTCCGCAGCGTAAACAATGTTTTCTTGTTGGGAGGTTTGCCTTTCCACACTTGGCGCATGTTCTCAAGCTTTATTCATCCCCTAGTTCATCACACACCGCATCAGTAAGAAACAAATCCTGTAAAGGTTTTCTGAGGAGTATTCAGACAGAAAAATGACTACAAAAGTCGCAAAATCTGCTCATGTAGCACTCCATTACATGCAATAGACGACTCCCCCATTGCATTTTGATTTCCATCTAGATCGGTGAAGACACCACCCGCCTCAGTGATAATTGGTTTCAGTGGTGCAATGTCCCATATATTCATGATGGGGTCAATCATCACATCTACCCTTCCAGTTGCCACAAGAAGATAGCCATATGCGTCTCCCCAGGTGCGACAGGAAAAAGAGTTTTCCAGAAGACGTTTAGCAAATTTCGGTCGACGTCGTACTAGGTCTGCATAATCTGTTACTTGAACCCAAGCATCAGCTAATTTCGATGTAGAACTGACTTGACAAGGAGACCCATTGTAGAAACATCCCACTCCCGTTGCTCCTGCCACAGTTTCCTGTAGCGGGGGATTGTGGATCACTCCGACAACTGGTTCTCCTTTCACCTCTAAAGCGATGAGAACTGTGTAGAGGGGGACTCCGCGGATGAAGGACTGAGTCCCATCGATGGGGTCGATTATCCACCTATAGTCAGAATCTCGTCCATTCTCCCCAGCCTCCTCTCCAAGAATTGAGTGAGATGGATATGTTTCTTCTATGCGTTCTCTGATGTAGGCTTCAGCCCTTCTGTCTGCTTCAGTCACTGGTGTATCATCAGTCTTGGTGTCAACATCTATTGATTCAAGAAAGAACTCTGCTGTAACCTTACCTGCTGCAACTGCAGCATCAATAGCGAATCCAAGGTAATCTTTGAGTTCCAGTGCATCCATCAAGCATGCCTCTATGTAGGGCCAATGGGTCTCCTAGTTTAATTCTCACTGGTCTTGGCCAGTCTTTTTAGAATTGAGATTTGACCAATGTGCATTGCCTCATGTTCCAATATGTGGAACAGAATCCATTCGATACTGACTTCTGCGTTTCCTGCTTCAACGAGTGTGTGCAGATTCGAATCGTCGAGGTTTCTTAGTCTAACAAAAACTTCACTCCGCACTTCTGTAAGTCGGTCTATGTAGAACTGCAAACCTTGTTTGGTCAGCTGAGGTAGGTCCTCCTCTCTAAGAGCAAATGCGTGTTTCCATTTCTCATAGTCCATCTCCTCTCCATCAATATCCTCGAAGATCCAGGACCACTCAACAGCAGCTATATGGAGAAGAAGGGTCCCAATCGTTTCAATGCTCTCCATGTCTGGAGAATAGTCTATTTCCTCATCCGTTAGATCCTCTACGTTACGCAGGAGCCGCTTACGAGTTCTATCCATCATCGAGAACAGGAATGCGACTCGAGGACACAAATCACCCCGCCTATCTAGTGTTACCAGTTCCTTTGACTCTTCTGACATGATTCAGAGATAGAGGCACTTGCAGATAACATATTGTATCAATTGGCAATACTTCTGACATGTACAGAGCTTGATTTTCCCCATCAAATAACTCGCAGGGCTGACTATCTTGTGACCTGGTAGCTCTTCACCTGCTCATAGAGGCTATTGGCACTTCCCTTCTTCTCGAAGTGGTCTCGAATAGGCTGGACCATCTTGTCTATGTAGAATGTCATGGCATTCTTGAGGTCCAATGGGTGAAGGTCTCCAGCAACGTAGCTTTTCTCTAGTTCCTCATAATTCGTAAACTCAATGTCCCCTCCAAACTTTGGCCTTCGTTCCAATGTCATCGCATCAAAAGTCCTGAAAACCATGTGTTTTGCATAATCAAGTAGTGGGTTGCCCTTCACTTCCTTTGGGGGACAGTAGGCTGCCATTATCTTGGACCGAATCTCATCTTCGGAATCATGAACAAATATGCTGGATGAGGGCTTACTCTTGCTCATCTTTGATTGTATCATATGCCAGTCTCTTTCAGCTTCATTCAGTCCATCAGGTTCAATCGAACCTTCGAGATTGATCAGCATATGGTGACTAATTACAACAGGTTTCCAAAGGCCTAGCTTTGGACCAACCTCTCTCGCAAGTATGTTTGCTCTTCGCTGATCCATGCCTAGTTGAGTTATGTCAGCTTCAAGATGGAAGATATCAGATGCCTGCATTACTGGATAGAAGTACTGTGCTACTTCAGACATCTCTCCCTCTTTTCTCCCCATAATAGTCAATGCACGTGTCGCTCTGGCTACAGTGGTGACTTTCGCTATCCTCACAACCCTCTCCCAATAGCGAATAGAATCCATGGCATCGGACGCGAAGAGGAACTCGACTTTGTTGCTTGGAACCCCGGCAGCTTTCCAGACCTCGACGAAATATTCCCCTGTAGTCCTAATTTTCTCCAAGTCGCCGCCCATCTTGTTATTGATCCACGCGAACCAATCAGCGAGCCAAATCTTGAATCTAATACCTGCTTTGATGAGGTCCTTCAGCAGCAATGGTCGAAAGACTCCGAAAGGAAGGTGTGCTATGCCTGATGGTTCAAATCCGTCATATGCAATTGGATTCTTCTTCTCTTCTAGCAACTGACGAAGCTCTTCCTCTGTAACTATCTCCTCGCCAACTCCGGTAATCAATTCGAATCGTTTTTCGAGGTCCATACTCTGAAGAGAGCTTGTAATGTTCTTAACTGTTGCCCGAAGTCTAAGCCAGAGTTCCTCTAGCTGACACCTTATTACAGTTTGAAGCGTACTGTCAACAACTAGGACGCAAGGCAGGACGAACGTGATGAACCACGCACAGGATGAAAAGGAGTCTCAACAGACTAGGACTACACCCTCGCTGCTAACTATAGTCTGGGGATTTGAGGGATGTGGTGCAATGTGGACTTTCTACTCAGACAGAAACCACGCATTAGAGTCTGCCATGGATAACCGAATCCACGAGCTTGAAATTTATGAGGCCTTTCTCTTGGATAACACCCGCCGTCATGAAATGGGATATCCTCCAATCACCTTCGACCAGTTCTTGGAATGTGTGAATCATCCAACTCAATGCATTCCTGATGACATAGACTGTAAAGACTAACTACGTCTTTCCTTCCCGCATCATTGTGGCAAGCTTAGAGCCCGCTGCAAAGAAGTCTGCTTCTGCTTTCTCAGTAAGGTCTTCAGCAGCTTTTTGAGCTTCAGCCAAGACACGCTCTTCTTTCATATATGTCATCTGACGCTTTTCCATGATGACATGTCCATCCACAATGACAGTATCAACCTCTGAACCAGTAGCTTGGTAGACGAGATTAGGAACGATATTCCGCAGGGGACTACTCAGCGCTGGCACCAGTTGAGGCTGATATATGCTTACAATTATTATGTCTGCTCTTTTACCAGCTTCAAGAGACCCAACTAACCTGTCCAACCCATGGCATTTTGCGGCTTCGATTGTTGCCATTCTCAACACCTTCCAAGCAGGGAGTACTGATGGGTCTGTGTGTTTCACCTTGTTGAGGATGGCCGCGTATCTCATTTGTGCAAACATATTGTGTCCAGCTGGCGGACATTGATCTGATCCCAATGCCGCAGTTCCTCCTTTCTGCATAAACGAATGTAAGGGCGGTGTGATGCCGTCAATGAGTCCAATGGATCCAGGACAACCCACCATGTTTGCACCGTTCTTCGCTAGTAGAGCTAGTTCAGCTTCAGTGGTATCATGACAATGAACTGCAATGAGCTGAGAGTCAAGATACTCAATACTCTCAAGGTAGCTGATCGTGGACATGCCATATCTCTCTTCCATCTGCGCCCTCTCTCGCCCGCCTTGGGCGATGTGCATATGGATGCGCATTTCATGTTCTTCTGCCAGATCCTTCACATGTAAGAGCAGGTCCTTGCTCATCATGTCTGCAGCCTGGGGACCAAAGAGGCAGGTGATTCTACCATCAGCTTTGCCATGCCACTTTTTAATTAACTCTAGGTTCTCCTTTAGTTTCCTCTCTCCCACGCTCTCGTCAAAGGTGTACAATTTCCCCGCATCACGCTTCTCCCTGCCTATCTGATTAATTGTGGAACAGACGTTGGCTCTCACTCCAACTTCTTTGTATACGTGTTCTACAATGTCGTTCATGTAGTTTCCATAGTCGCAGAAGCATGTCGTTCCGGCTCTGATCGCCTCAAGGACACTCAGTCTGGAACCGATAATGGCGGTTTCTTTGGTATAGTGTTTAGCTATCGGATCTATCGTCTTGTGCATCCATTCTTTCTCAGGAACATCCTGCGCGAGACCTCGGAGAAGGCTCAGAGGGGAATGTAAATGCGAATCAATCAATCCAGGAAGTACTGCATGCTGCGATGCATCAATGACGATGTCTGTTGAGAACTCCTTCACTACTGAACTAGTATCTCCTACCGCAGATATAATGCCGTCTTCTATCGCAATCGCTCCGTCTTCTATGACATGCATTCCCTCTTTTTTTGGTGTGATGATTACTCCATTGCGAATCAAAATGGAACCCATACAAATACCGCCTCTTACCCTCAATGGAGCACACAGCTCTCTCTTTACTATTACCTTCTAAAATCAAGAACCACATTAATCAGGTACAAGCGACTACAGCTATCAAGAGGAAAAGTGGTCAACATCAGAATTGAGCATGCGAAGTCACTGGATTCCTATCTTGAAGCTTGGAGTGAATGTATGAGTCATATTCACTGGTTTCCAGAGAAGAAAATCATGGACTGGAACCGGGATGAGGAGGCCGACGAGATTCAACGGGACTTTGGGGGGCAAAACCACAGGTTTCTCATTGCCACTGACGCCGATGGGGCAGCTTTAGGAGTATTAGGCTTTCGTTGTTCAGACCAGGTTGGAGTTCTTCGAGGTTGGGAACCAGGAGTGCGACCACACGACAGTGATATGGATGTGGGAGCTGCCTTACTGGACGAATGTTTCAAAATCCTTCAGGACAAAGGTGCAGAACGAGTAGGCTGTACGCTCAAATTTCCAATTGACAATCCTGATGTAGCAAGCTGGCACCGCAGGCTGTTCAATAGGTGTGGGATGATGGAGTGGAGATCCAAAGGTGTTCAGCTATTGTTAAACCTTCAGACTGAATCATCTCCGCCGAAACATCATGAAAGCGTTAGTATAGTTGACAGATCCAAGTTCAGCATTGGGGAGCTGGCAGAACTTATTCATCAAGCATTCACAGCAAGAGAAGAAGACCGTATGGTCCACATGTTCGATGCGGGAGTTACAGAACCTCAAGAGATTAGAGCATTAGTTAAGCGGATTGTGGATGGGCAATACGGGAACTCTCCAGTTGAAGCTTGGAAAGTGGCATTAATAGATGGAGAACCTGTAGCATTTGTTGGATCGTTTATTCCAGATAACAAATATCGCCCTCCACATGGAGTCCTTGGGCCTGTTGGAGTCCTTCCCGGTGCACGCAGAAGGGGTATGGCAACTTCATTGATACATGAGATTCATCAGGTCCTACGCGAACTAGGTTGTGCTTACTCTTATGTAGGTACACCAGAACCAAATCAAGGCGCGTTGAGGATGTATCAGCGCATTGGATTTGTGCCAATTTTCAAAGTAGCAAGTTTTAGGAAGACCTTCTGATTCCTGCCAGCTGCCTCTCTAAACATTGCTTATCGCCATAAGACAATACTAATCACAACTCAGCACTGTATATTCGCATTCAGGTGAGAATCGGGATGTCAAGCAAACCTATTCCAAAAAAGCTCTTCATAAAAGAGAACTATATTGTGCTTCTCGTCAATGAGCCAGATGGATATAGAGATCTACTCATTGAACTACCAGATGGAGTAAAGATTGTATCATCAAGCTCCGAGCCTGTTGACTTCGTCCATCTCTTTGTGCGTGATAAGGCAGAATTGGAAACACACCTTGAGAAGACTAATGCGTTTGTCAAGAAGGGTGGATTATACTGGGTTTCATATCCAAAAGGCTCCTCCAAGATTAAGACCGATATAAACCGCGACAGCATCTGGGAGTTTTCCAAATCGCTGGGAATACGACCAGTGACTCAGATTTCGATAGATGACACCTGGTCTGCAATGAGATTCAGACCCACCGAAGAGTGACCTGTCCCTTCCGAACATCTTCTAGCGATGCAGTAGTGTTTATAGGTCCTATTCATCCCCAATCCATAATTGGTGACGATTGATGTCAGATGCCGAATCTAAGACTCATCTCTCTATCTTCTGGGACTTTGAGAATGTCCATGAAGACCATGGGACTCATAGAGAGATGACCGAAAGGATTCGTGATGCTGGTACAGTAGTGAAAGCCTTCGCATTTGCTGATTGGAGCAATCGACAGCAAATGGCAGTGGAGCTCCACAACTTAGGCTACGATGTAATTCACGTGCCTGACAATAGAGACAATGCGGCAGATTACAAAATGGCGACATACATCATGGATCATATGGTCCATTACCAAGAAACAACATGCTATGTCATGATTACAGGTGACGGCGATTTCAAGCTCATTGCAGGAGCAATCCGTCAACGTGGTCTTGGCCTCTGGATCATTAGTAATCCAATAATTACAGCCAGCGAGCTCACTGACCTGGCGACCAAGTATACTGACATTCAAACCTATAGAAGAGTTTCATTGGACTGCCCAGATGTCGGACGATGTCAAGAGCGAGCCCGTAGCATTTCCGAGATGCGACATATTATGGGTGGAAAACTTCAGGAAGCAGTCCAGACAATATCGGAGGCGGGGAATAAACCGGGCATTGGCAACGCAAAGTACGTCATGTCTTCGCTGAATCCAAGCTTCAATGAGAGAGAATTAGGGTTCTTGAGCTGGAACGAATTTGTGGGATGGGCAGCATCTGAGGGCTACATTGTCAAAGAAGGAGAACTACCAGGGACACTACTAAAACTCCCAGACACGCTCTCAGATGAGATGTCCAAGCTCTCTGAAGAAAACCGAGAAGCCTTTGAGTTCCTTGTTCGAGTAGTTGAAGAAGGAATCGATGAAGGTAGTCCCCTGACACTGCCAATGCTCAATGACGAGCTTCAAGAAAGAGGCCTGGACCTCTCGGATGTAGGCTTCAATAACTTGCCTGATTTTGTGTTTTCTGCAGAGTCGAGAAGCCTAGTTCGTGTAATGCCGTATGGAGATGAAGAAGTAGTAGTTCTTCCATATTGTAGAGTTGATCGAGTTCGGGAATGGTTTGAGAAGAATGTCAAACGTCTCTACGGCGAATCAGTGAATGTTCCAAAAGAACTATTTCTAGAGAAAATTCGGAACATGATTCTTGAGAATCAAAGCACCCTGCCCCAGATGGAAGCTTATCTTCAAAACGAGAAAGTAAGGCAAGACTATCAGAGCATATTGGATGCAAGCAACATTCCATTTCTACCACCTTACCAGATGACTTTAACACATGTCCTGTTGGGCAAGGGCATCAAGTGTCAGGACACAATCATCAAAGTTAATGAGGAGCTTAGCCCCCTAGGAATTACTTTGGAATGCCCTTCATAACAAGAACTAGGAGAACACAACAATGTCAGATGAAGCATACGAAAGACTTGCAGCAACCCTAGACAAGATCCCAAATGGATTTCCCGCAGTACCAGATAGGAGTCATATTAGACTACTCCAATGGATATTCGAACCTTATGAGGCTGAATTGGCGGGCCGGATGAAGCTCATGGGAGAAACCATTGAAGACCTGAGTACGCGTCTTGAACGAGAACCTGAGGAGCTGAAGAATCTTCTTGAAACAATGGCTCACAAGGGACAGATTCGTGCATGGAACTCTAGCACTGGAAGAAGATATGCACTGATTCCTTTTGCAGTGGGAATCTACGAGGAGCAGCTTGGTAGAATGGACAAGGAGTTTGCCAAAATCTTCGAGGACTACTACGCTGCAGCGAAAGGCATTGGTGACATGTTCGCCACAGAGCCCCCTATCTTCAAAGTAATACCTGTCAACAGCGCTGTAGAAACTGACCTTGAAATCCATCCATATGAGAAGGCGGAGCACCTCATTGAAACAGCAAAGTCTTGGGGTGTGAGGGAGTGTATTTGTAAGAAGCAGAAAGAACTGGTGGATGAGCCCTGTAGCTATCCGACATCTGTTTGTCTTATGTTTGCTCCCAATAGAGAGAATGCCTATGATGGTGACGAGCTCACAAAAGTTGTTACCAAAGAAGAAGCCTTGAAGATTCTGAAAGACTCAGAAGAAGCTGGACTAGTTCACTGTACTATGAATATTCAGACTGGCCAGAACTACATCTGCAACTGCTGTACCTGCTGTTGCGGGGTCCTTAGAGGACTCACACAGCATGAACAACCCTACGCATTCGTCAAATCAGACTTCTTGATTGAGGTTGACAATGACCTTTGTACAGGATGCGGCACATGCGTCGACAGATGTCAGTTTGCGGCGCTTGATGTTCCTGAAGACATTAGTGTTGTAAACACAGATCGCTGCATTGGATGTGGGGTATGTGCTATATCATGCCCTGAGGGTGCTCTTCAGCTTGTGGCACGACCAGATCGGGGTGAAGAGGCACCACCGGAGAAGTTCATGGACTGGATGACAGAGAAAGCAATGTCCAGAGGCGTAGACCCGTCGGAACTAATGTGAACAGCGCTAACTCCAACAAAAAGACACATGCTTTAAGAGGCCTGCTGATGACTAGAGAGCGAGACTCCTTATG
>CAJHYO010000165.1_pt1 | contig 15485 bp, 19 predicted proteins | sample 9198741 | NCBI WGS metagenome assembly CAJHYO01 (sample SAMEA7708364, study PRJEB35096) | sediment metagenome | biome: marine neritic benthic zone biome [ENVO:01000025]; feature: sediment [ENVO:00002007]; material: shallow marine sediment [ENVO:03000034] sea grass bed [ENVO_01000059] ... | reverse complement strand
TGGCTTGTGGGTGCTTGTCAAGACCAGCCGTAGACACCTTCTCACTGAGTGCCCGTGCAAGCTCAGTCTTTCCATGGTCGATATGACCAACAAGACCGATGTGGATTGGAACCATTTTCTTCATAGTATGGCAGCCAAGTTCATGATGCTCATAATAGCTTAAAGCCTTCGGTGATGCCAATCATCGAGCGGGCCGTTTATTGGGTGGATTGCTGAACTAGGAAACATGGTTTCACGGTCTCTCGAGAAGATGATTCTTATAGCCATTGGATTGAGTACAGCGGTCATAATCGGAGTCCCGGTGCTTCTATTCACAATAGATACACTTGGAAATGCATCCCAGCTGGAGCTGGCAGAGCAATTTGCTGAGAGGCTGCATAATTTGACAGCAAAGGTGGATAACGGATTTGCGAATAATACAACCGCCTTTATCACTGTCCCAGAAGCTGTATCCGTCACATCCAATGGTGCAACTCTCACAGTTGCATTTGAAAAACCTGGAGTCGCATCTCAGTATTGGGGCGAATCGTATGGGCATACCATACAATTGGTGCCACCTACAGAGGCAGGAACGTACTCCCTTTTGATACAGCTAATCGGAGAGGAATTACATCTAACTTTTACAGCTGCAATTCATCTGTAGACATTTGCGCTCCGGTCTTTCAACACAAGCTTTTTAATGATGGCTCAGGTCTTCGCCGTCGATACGCCCCGGGCGAGGTCTGAATTTAATGGCGGAGGATGCCGATAGGACTGAAGATATAGCTGAGGAAGAAGAGCAGCCTGAGCTAGATGAGGTTGTCAAGGAAGAGAAGACCAAAGACACTGACAGGATTGATAAAGCCCCGCGAATCAGTCTGAAGAATCCTCTCGGTCTCATCTTTAATACAAGAATGCTCAGACGAGTTGTTCAGATTCTATTCTTCATAGGAATTAACGCCTATCTCTTCGCAGCATGGTTCGGTGGCGACGAGGTACTAGCCTTCTGGGAGAATTTTCGAGAGGTCCTGCCCACACTTCCAATCATTGCACCGCTAGAGGGATCCTTTGCAGTATTAGCAGGCACCTTTGATACTCTCCAGCGGGAGTTGACTAGTGGGTTCTTCCCATTCTTCACAATCGGTGCCATGATAATCATACTGACTATCCTTGGACGCTCTGCCTGTGGTTGGATATGTCCAATTGGGACTGTCCAAGATTTTGCTTCAATACCTAATAGAAACAAGGTCCGTCCAGCTCCTGGATCAGAGAATGAACTCCGTCGAATCAAGGCGTATCTCTTCGTGATTATAGGATTCTTGGCTGCATGGGTAGGAGTCAGTACTGTACTTGGAAACGAAGAGGCCTTGGTGAATGTACTGGGGCCCTTTGCGAATGGAGCGTTTGACCCATTCAATCCAGCTTACATAATCTTCGTGGAGTTTGCAAATCAGAACTGGCCAACAGGCCTTGAGACCCTCTGGTATGTGACACAATGGGAGTGGTTCCTAGTACAATTCGCCTTTATCATCGTGATTGTGGTTGTGAGCTTCTGGATACCAAGATGGTTCTGCAGATGGATTTGTCCAGCTGGATGGCTGTATGGAGTATTCTCAAGGGCTGCTTTGTTTAGCATTGGTAGAAATCCAGCAAGATGTACTCCAGACACATGCAATGTCTGTGAGGTTGTCTGTCCAATGAACATCAGAATACGAAGATTCCCGTATCAGCATATGCACTCTCCTGACTGTATTCTGTGTCTCGATTGCAGAAGCCATTGTCCAAACAAGGCTATTGTTGTCAGATTCTCATGAACGACGTTGGTCCTCTTCACGACTCACTTGCTCAAAGCTTTCTTGAACATTAGCAAAGAGGTCCATCAGCTTAAGCCCAAAATCAGTTATTCGTGCTCCTCCACCGCCCTCTGTCCCGCCCTTGTAGGTTTCTAGAAGTTTCACTCCAAGTTTTTGCTCGATCTTCTTCACAACGCCCCACGCATAACGATATGACATGCCAAGAGCCTTAGCGCCCTCAGTTATTGTTCCTTTCTCTTGAATATGCTTCAGAATAGCATATGCTCCTGGACCAAATACATATTCACCATCAAACTCAAGCCATAGCTTCCAGCTAGGCTTCAGCCTAGAGAACGCATCTTCCTCGGCACTCATTTCCTTGATACCTTGAGAATAATAGGGCGGACATGCTGATAAGACAATTGTTAGTGGCCCCATCGCATGCGCTCAGGCTTGGTGTCCTTCTTGAATGCTTTCTTGACACGCTTCCAGTGATCAGTACAGAGGTATATCTTCCGTGATCGGGAATCCTTCACCGATAGACCAGACTTGGCTACGCTCTCTGTTATCCGTACTGCAGCAAAGGATCTCTTGTAGGGATTGTTGCAGCCAACAATACTGCAGGTCTTCTTTGTTGATGACAAGTTCCTCACTTCATCAGCAGGTCGGATATGTAAGCATTATAACTATGACGGACTAGGAGGAATTATCCGTTCCAACCTTAGGAATCAACAATGGACCCTCAGAATAGTCAAACATGATTGCTTCTTTAGATGCGAGTCGTAATCGAAGCGACGTGCCATCATCAACGACGCCAATCTTGGCGGCGGTCATGTCGTGCGCTTCTGCAATTTGCATTATACGATCTACTTTCTGATTTTGTGCAGCTACAAGGAACCCCAATGAGATATACATACGAACCCAGTCATCCAATTCGATAGATGGTGGCCGAAATGCATCTACTGCATCTAAATCGATAATCCCACCTCTCCCAGAGTACTCCAACATCATTCCTGCAGTACCTACCAAGCCTGCAACTGAAATGTCCTTTGAGGCTGATAGCAGATGTTCGCTGGCAAGTTCATTCATAACAGAGAGCTTCTTCACAATATCTTCGGAGCTTCGCCCAGTGACTGAATCCCAACCAAGCTTGTAGCTAGCGCCTCTCTTCCCCACCTTATCAAAGAGAAGGACCAGTGTGTCCCCGGATTCTGCACCTCCGGAAGTCAGAAGATCACTTCTCCGAACTGTTCCAGTGGCTGATCCCACAACGTAGGTCAGGCGTGACTGTGGACTGGTATGGCCGCGCACAATAGGGACTTTGAATGATTGAGACCCGTCTATGAGGCCCTCTAGGAGCTGTTCACCTATGTCTGCATCAGAATATGATAGAGCTACGGCAAAGGAGGTTGGAGTGCCGCCTGCCGCATAGATGTCCATTACAGTAGCCAGCACTGCGTTAAAACCCGCTGCTCTGGGGTGATTCAGACAGAGTTCCTCGACAATTGCATCTGTAGTGAGAAGAACTACGTCATCACTATTGGTACTGATTGCAGCAGAATCCTCACCCAGACCGTGTTCCAATGTGCCATTATAGGATGCAGATCTGAGCCTCCCAATTATCGCTGGCAAGACATACTTTCGAGATATTCCCTCAAACTCATGCAAAAGACGCAGGATTTCCTCAAGATTTGTCAAGAGGATCCCCTCAAGTGAAGACCAATGCAATCATGGAGGACCCAGGAAGCCGATTGCGAAGGCTGCCTGACCCAAGATGATTCCAATACCAAGCATAGATAGACCAATCATGAGATAAATAAGGGCTCTCATTTCTGGACGGACTTCGTCAAACACTTCTAGTCACCTTTTCTGAGTGCGGTGACTGGCGTGTTGCTTATAGACGTTACGGGCCACTTCTATATAGGTGGGGTCTTAAGACATTCTCCTTCCACTGATCTCTTTATGGAACTTGTCTGGGATGTCATCTTCCATATCAGTGGTAAATTCTTCAATCGGCTTCAAACCTATGGAAGGTTCTGGGGACTCCTTTAATCCCTTACACTTTCCATCACTGGTCATTCTGCGATCAATGCAGATACCATATTTACACCAAGAGCCATCGCACTCATCATCCACCCAAGTGCACCAGACGGTTTTGTTCTCGCCTTTTCGCCTGATTTTCAATTCACTTGGCTTGCGATCGCACTTGAACTTCTTGCACAGTTCTGTGCATTCTGAAAGACTTAGAGACATGGCATTCCGCCTCCTGGAAAACAATGTTACTCAGTCACATCTTCTTGGCATTCTCTATTGCTTCATCCAACATCTCCCTCGCTACATCGAGGACCTCCAGAGACCTTTCGGCCCTTGCCTTCGAGTCATCGTATGTGCTTGCGGAGATATCTCCAATCTTGTGTTGAGCATCAAGCCTGCTGCTGCTTTTCTCTAGACTGCGTCGCGCCTTCTTCATGCTCTTGAGCCACTTTTCAGCCGTCTTTATCGAGCTCTTAAGCTCCTTCTTCAATGTCTTCAGTGCGGTGATTATTTTGGCACGTTGCTCCTTGTAGACCGCAGAGTCAAGAGAATCCTCAGCCGCGTCTAGCTTGACAAGCTTCTCTTCATACTCTTTGAAACTAGCATGAATTTTGTCAACCGCAAGCTTACCAGTCATATCTGCTAGCTCTTCTCTTCTTCTCTTTGTCTTATCAAAAGCAGCTCTGAGCTGTTCTGCTCTCGCTGTTAAGAGCGCCTTATCGGCATGTCGCAATTGAAGAGCTTGTCTTGTGGATCGGATTTCATCGATAAGGACATCAAGTTCCTTCTGAATAACACTTAGCTCTGCTTTGGACATCAATCTAGCAAACGCCAGAGTATCCATTCCTGGAATGGTCAGTCCAAAGTCAGGCAGATTGGCTGGTACCTCTTCTTCTGGCATTAAAGGTTCTGAGGGCTCGAGATCCATTGTTGCGACCGGGGGTGGCGCTGGGGAACCAATGATAAGATTCTCTCCACAGGATTTGCAGAAACGTCCGATAGGGACCACCGAATTGCACGAGGGACACTCAATATACTCGTCAGACATCGTCCTGCTCCGCCCTATGCAGAGTTGATTTGGTTGCGTATATGTGCGATCTAAAAATGATCTATGCTAGTTCTCCAAGGCGAGCAGCAACCTCGTCTAGCTTGCCCTTGGTCGCAACGATGGAGTCAGCCCCATACTGTGGTAAAACCTTCAGCTCTTCGACAATGAGGGCTAATGCCTTCTTCGGCTCAATCTCCTTTGTGTCAAGAGAGCCATCAGGGAATGTTAGTGAGGCTTCAACCCATTTGTCTAGTGTTTCGTCAGCTGGAAACAGAATATAGATGTAATCTTCATTGCTGCAAATAAAGGAAGGAGTATGTTCCCATGCTTTCGCAAGCAATGCACCAAAGGTCTTTGCATTCTCAGCTTTGTCCGCCATTCAGAAATCACCCTCATAGTCTGGATGAGTTGAGAAACGGATTATTTTTGGCACTTATTTGTTTTGCTCATTTATCTGTCAGGGACGATGCCATACAAAGCTGTAGTAGGCTATCTCCCCAGTTTCTTTGATTGTGGCAATAATGAATTTCTTTCTGACACTAGTCGCCAATCGTCCAGCTCTTACTATGTCAAGTGGGACAACACCTTTTCTCTGAGGGATTACATGGATTAGAAATGGTGCATGATCCTTGCCTGGGCCCTTTTCGTAAACTGCAAAGTCTGTCCCAAACTTAAGGCCTGGTCGGATAATGTAACCAAGCCGACGCACTTGAGAATAAACGAGGTACTTGTCTCGGAATTCAGAAGACAGCTTCTCACCAATTGTCAGAAGGTCATCTAATGTCAACACGCGCTTGTCTGGAGTCTTTGTAACTTGAAGACGACCTATATCGGTGAGATATGCGCACTCGATGAGCGAGAGTTCGAGAGGTTTATCGAAAACTGGAGACTTTGGCTTTCGTATACCGACAGGCTGACCATAATATCCCTCAGCATAGAGGGCCATGCCATGATCTGGATTCCAGACTATTGCTCTATCGCCAACTAGCTGGGCAAAAGCAATTTCAACAGACTCAGACAATTATCGCACCGGCTCTCATGTATTTAGTGTTAGAGAAAGGCCACGAATCGTGATTGCTGCGTCCTCACTTAAGTTTGCAATTTCTTCCATCGTATTTATGAAATCACGAAATCTAAGGAGGATTGCTAGGTCAATCTTCAGTGGATACACCAATGTCACGATCTTTCTCTGTAGGATGTCGATTTCTTTCTCAAGCCTGCATATTTCCTGTGCTTTGTCAATTGACTTCTCAATATTGATTGATAGGAATCTGACAGCTTCTCTCTGTTGTGTTATCTCCTCAGTGACGAGTCTTCCAAGTTCAGCAATACTCTCCTTCAGTTCGCCTTCTGGCGTCCAGGAGTTGATCACCTCTGCAAGATGGTAGCAGGCGATTTCAGCCCCATCAATTAGCTTGTCATTATAATGAACTAAACGTAGAAGGTCTTCTCTCTGCATCAGGGAGTTAGCTTTAGCAAGCTCATCAAGAATCCTGCGTTTAAGCTCGTCTCCTTTCTCCTCAAGCTCGGTTATCTTCTTCAAATCGTTTGGATCAACAGCCTTGTTCTCCTCAAGCCAATCGACCATGGCATTCCTCACAATTTTGATTGCTGACAAAGCCAAGCGAAAGTGTTCTTCGAACATCTGAGTGAGTCGGGCTAGTTCAGAACTCATGAATCTGCCATTATCCAAGACCATTATCTCGCATCCTAATAGAGAACTGTGTGTTCGGCTTTGAGTTAGCCTTTTAATTGTTTAGTACCAAGCCCGACGGGAGCGGGCTTTCTTATGGAACCATGGCAGGTCATTGCGGCATTAATCCAGGGACTGGTGGAGTGGCTGCCCATCAGCAGCGAAGGACAAGTAGTACTATTTGTGTACAACATAGGCGCAGTTCCACAAAATGAGATTGTCAGCTTAGTGGCATGGCTGCATCTAGGGACGGCACTTGCTGTTTTAGCACGCTATCCAAGAGTCATCATGGAAATCCTGACACTCAAGGATCGTGCGCTCTTCAGATTGATTCTGATAGCCACAGTCAGCACCGCCGTGACTGCAATTCCGTTCTATCTGTTTCTAAAAGAGAGCTTGTCAGTCATCCATGGAGAGCTATTGAATATCATAGTTGGCGGCTTACTACTAGTTACTGCTATAGTTCTCTATCTGCCGACAAGAGAGCCCTCGAAAACATCAGTACACACTGACGAGCTTGGAGATCGGGAAGCTACTGTGACAGGTCTTGTTCAGGGCTTCTCAGTACTCCCAGGTCTCAGCAGGTCTGGAGTGACTATATCTGCACTCCTGATGCAGAGAATTGACAGAGAAACAGCGTTGAGGTTCAGCTTCTTGATGAGTGTACCCGCTGTTATTGGAATTCTCCTTGTTGAGGTTCTTACAGGAAGTGCGATTCCACCGTCAATTGATCTAGTAGATCTTCTTTTGATGGAGATCATTATATTCATTGCTGGACTCCTTTCGATGGAAACATTACTGAGAGTGGCACGACGCGTCAGTTTCTGGAAGCTCTGCCTCATCTTAGCAATAGTTGCCATCGCATTTGGAGTGCCAGCACTTCTCTAATCACTCAGACCGTTTCTGAAACATCATTGCGATGGGCGCATTAGCTTGCCTCCACTCTGCTAGCTTGCCCTCGTAGTCCAAAGGAACTGGATGTCTGCCATGATTTCCAATCACTATGAAAAGTGTGCCCACCCTAGCCTGTTTTAGTAGAACTTTCACCCAGTTGTCAGTCCTTCTGACAATCTTCTCAAGGAGCGTCTTGGGTGGAGTTCGGTGTCCGTACTGAGCGTAGAGGCTTTCAAAATCAAGAAAGTGTAAATAGAGCAGCTCTGTCTTGAAAATGTGTTTGGTCGACTCAACATACGTCGCCATGTCATCCCGCTTGTGTACAGTAATCCCAGGATCAAACCCAAGGGCTTCTGTATCATCTTCTCTGCATATCAGTTTAACAGACTTTCCGTAGTCACGGGCAAGCTGCATCAGATGGAATCCAGAAAGTGGTCGAAGCAAAGATGTCAGCAAAGGAATTGCGTAAGGGTCAGAGGTTTCGATTAATGCCAAAGCCTCCAGATTCTTAATCATAGCCTCGGGCTTATAGACCACTGCTTCAAATAGTCCGAAATTGTCAATGATGATTATGACAACTGCTGATGGGTTAAACTTCTCAAGCAGTTCAGCGTTGGGTGATGGCATTCCATCAGGAAGTGAGATTCCCAACAACTTGATGAGGGTGGAGGGAAATTCCAGTGCAGAGGTTCTAACTTGCGGGAATGACATTGAAATCTCCTCAGAGTTAACACGGTATTTTAATGCTGTGTAATAAGACTCCTTGTCCTACACGAGTATTCAATGAGCGCTTATACTTATGCGTGATGTTCTCGGGTGCACGGAAGGGTTAATAGAGTCACAGGAGCCCGTGCCGCCAGGGGTCACGGAATGACAATCAAGGACATCGTCTACAACGACAGCATCAAATTCATCCTATCTGGGGGAAAAGGTGGTGTTGGTAAGACTAGCTGCGCTGGCGCAATGGCAGTTCTTTCAGCAAGACATGGATTTAGAACTCTAGTTATGTCTACAGACCCAGCGCACAGTCTGAGCGATAGCTTCGATCAGAACCTTTCGGGCGGAGAAATCATCGAGATAAAGGGCGTCAAGAACCTGTGGGGCATGGAGATTGACACAGAGAAGGGCATGCAGGAGTTTCAGACATCAATTGGTGATGGCGGTGCAGGACCTGAGTTAGAGATGGCTTCGCAACTTGTAGGAGACCTTGGGGCTATGTCACCCCCTGGTTCAGATGAGGCAATGGCATTTGGGAAGATGCTTGAGTTCCTGGAAGACACTTCGTACGACAGAGTGATTTTTGACACTGCACCAACGGGACATACACTGAAATTATTGGAATTGCCCGATCTTTTGGATAGCTGGCTTGGAAAGATGCTCACCCTTAGACAGAGACTGAGTTCGATGATGTCAGGCCTGAGGTCTATGTTTGGAGGCGGCGATCAGGATGAGTCCTCATGGGAGATGCTTCAACGCACAAAGGACAAAATACTCGCAGCAAGAATACAGCTCTCTGACCCTGAGATGACTCAGTTTACTATTGTAATGATACCAGAAGCTATGGCGGTGTTCGAAACTCAAAGACTGCTAGGGAGTCTTCATGGCTGGAATATCCCTGCATCGAATATAGTTGTCAACCAACTCGTGCCTCCTAATCCCGACTGCGTTTTTTGCAGCAAGCGAAGAGATATGCAACAGTCTAATATGGTTGATATAAGAGACCTCTACAAGGATCTCGATATCACCGAAGTGCCACTCTTCAATAGTGAGATTCGAGGCATAGACGGACTTACAGAACTCGGGAAAATCCTGATTGGGGAGGAACAATAATGCGACGAGAGATGAAAATCAAAATTGGCGCTGCAATCTTCATATTCCTATTCTTGGCATCAGCACTTGCGGCAGTCTTCCTAATGGGCATACCCTGAAGTAGATTCAGGGCAGAAAGAACTAGACACCCTTTACTCTCTTGACAACGGGTGGACGTATCTTGTAGAGAATTCTGCCTCCACAGAAGGGACACTTCACACCGGGAAGTGTCTTCAGACCTTCCGGCGTGACCTCTTTGTGACAGCTATGACAAATGTAGACCATTAGATATCGCCTCAAAGAACCTCCAAATGGTAGGTCCTGCAGCATCAAGCCTGAGTTCTCTGCATATGAAGCTTTTCTTATGACTGACTTGAACGTGGAGAATTCTAATGGTCTTCAATGACTTGACCTTCAACCAAACCGCTGCTAAGAACCTTAATCACTTTGATACTAAGAACAGTTCCAGGGGAGAATCCACCTCTTACAGTCATGAGGGGGCCCTCACTTAATGGATAGACCATAGAATATCCATGATGTGTCAATGAGGGTTCGGCCACAACTCCGCGGATAATAGTATCGACATACTTGTCTTTGCGTACACGGTTGATTCTGGCCGCCTCCTTCCGAAGTGGTGCACTTATGGTGTCCTTCAGATGTGGTTCTGGAAAGCCTGCGAATGCTGATCCGGGGAGTGCCCTAAAACCATACAAGATGATCCGCTCAGCGCCAGCCTGAGCCACTTCTCTCATCAAGCGGATTGACTCATTCACTGTATCGGGAGTTTCTCCAGGCAGTCCATAGATCAGATAGATGAAGGGTGCCATATCGTGGGCCTTAGCAATTCTCACTGCTTGCAAAACATCACTAGAGCTTCCGCATTTGCCAATACTTCTCAAATGCTCATCAGAACCGGTTTCAAGGCCGATATTGGGAGAAATCCCCTGCATTGATTCTGATAGCACACCCGCGACTTCTTCTGTAAATAGGCAAGCCTTCATGTTCTCGATGGAGAGATGGATATTGCCTGCGGCGACTTCTGGTAGTGATGTGAGTCTATACAGCAATTTACGAATTGCGTCTGTATTTGCTGGTGGGTTGCAGGGATCAGTGAGTCCATCTTGACCACGATGGAAGTCCAGAAAATCAGGAGCTTCTAAGACAATTCGATGGACACCTAGCTCCACTAGTTCTGACACTTCAATAGCAATTGAATCCTCGGAACGGCTTCTTGGCGGCCCCCATGTACCAGGGACACTACAGAATCCACAGCCAGGAGGGATGTCTTCAGGACAATCCATTCTGGTTTCCAACTCAGCAGAGTCACAATTACTACAGTCAGTGCATTCCTGACCGTTAGGAAGTGCGATCGTTGTGCGTCGGAAATTCGAGCAACCTCTTACGGCTTCTACATAGACACGAGCTGCTTGATAGGCATGATAGTCAACAATCCTTGTGACTGATGGAACAAACATCGATGACATTTCTTCAGGAGTAAGAAAACTCCTTGATGCTGTAATCTTCGGTGATTTCTTCTCGAGGTATGCAACACCTCGAATGGATGAGTAATCGATTTGCTCCTCAAGAAGGCCAGCGCTGAGGAGTTCGTCCAAGGTGGCTTCTCCCTCACCCAAGACCATCACATCTGGCTTCAGATCTTTTAGAACTGCATCTGGTTCAGAAGTCACTGGCCCACCAACCAGCATTCTCCCCTTAGGATTAGTCTTCCTCCATTTTCCAGATATCTTTCTCACTACAGGCAGATCCATGGTCATCGCACTTATGGCAACATGTTGGAAGCTCTTCATCTGTCCAGGATTTGAGAGAAGAGTTTCCACCCTAGCGATACGACATGGTATGTCATGTCGCTCCAACACACCTGCTACTGCACGGGGACCACAACCGATGGAGTCTCTCGAGCTGGTTCGCCGTCCAGTGCCGGCACTCAACGCATCAACGACTAAGACTCCACTCTGCATGACTGAAGTGGTTACGTCGATAGTTCTTTACTCTTGCCAATTAGGTTGATTCAAGCCCTACTCAACGTTCGCCTTCAGAGAACTTATATGTGTGAAAATGGCCATTTTTGTAAAACTAACATTCAGGAGTATTTTGCTGCGTGAGCGATGAAGGTGGAATATGCCCAAACTGCGGATTGCCTATTGACCTGTGTGTCTGTGAAACCATAGCTCAGGAAGAAGCCCGCATTACTGTGACTGTTGAACGAAGAAAATGGGGTCGTCTTACGACCGTTGTGGAAGGTTTTGACAAGAATATTGACCTTGGAGACCTTGCTACAAAACTCAAAGGCAGGCTTGCGTGCGGTGGAGCTGCAAAGCATGGCCACGTTGAACTGCAGGGAGACCATCGAGGTACCATAACTCAGGTGCTAGCGAAGCTGGGTTTCCCTGAAGAGATGGTTCAAGTAGATTGGACATTCACTGGTGGTAGGCGGAGATAGATTTCTAGTCCGGGTCTAATCTAGACTCGGGTGAGCCGACTTATTGTGATAAAATCTGGGGAGCCTAACCCAGAGACATGGTATCGATTCCTAGCTTGCGGACTATCTCCTTGTAGCGATTTCTGACAGTCACCTCAGTGACCCGTGCAACCTCTGCTATCTCTCTCTGAGTCCTCCGCTCATCAAGCATAATTGAAGCGACATAGATTGCTGCTGCGGCTAGGCCTAGGGGGTCACGACCGATGGTTAGTCCTATGTCTCTGCTCCTCTGAAGAATCTCAACAGTCCTCAACTGAACAGGACTTGATAGAGACAATTGAGAGGCAAACCGAGAGATGTAGTCGATTGGGTTACTAAGAGGGATCTTGATTGCTAGACTTCGCAGAAGTAAGCGATAACATTGCCCGAGTTTCTTCTTGTCCACTCTTGAAGCGTCAGCAACCTCATCAAGTGGTCTCGGTTTCATTCGAATCCTGCAAGCTGCATAGAGCGTCGCAGCTACCATGGCCTCGATAGATCTTCCCCTCACTAGTTTCTTGATGATAGACTTCCTGTATAATAGAGCAGCAAGCTCACGGATTGGTTTTGGGATACCCAATTGAGATGCGAGACGCTCAAGCTCGGACATGGCTTGAGCGAGGTTCCTATCCATTGAGCTATGAACTCGGGATCTGATCTGCCATTTCCTTAGACGATAGATTTCCGACCTTCGTGTAGGACTCAGCTTTCGCCCAGAAGTGTCACGATCCCTCCAATCTATTACTGTGGAGAGACCCTTGTCATGTACAGTGTACCGTAGGGGTGCACCGACCCTGCTACGGGCATCAGCCTCTTCTGAACTGAATGCCCTCCACTCAGCTCCTGTGTCAATTCGATGGTCAGATAGAACTAACCCACACCCTCCACAAACACGTTCGCCTCGAGTGATGTCTTCAACAACCCCTGTTGAGCCGCACTCTGGACAGGTCTGTGTCTCAGATTCACTTCTACTATGACTAGCCCTCTCTTGAGCATCACCACGCGCTCGATCCAAAGCTGCTCCTCCGTCTCAATCAGGATGGATAAGAGCCTGCCAGAATTCGTAGCAAAATCACTGCAGTAGAAGACAGTCTCCCGGGACCACCAATATTCCTGTTGGAAAAAAGGGCTTTTAATTGTATGGAAATTTGGTTGCTCAGTTTTCAATTCGCTCCTCCTGACAAAAACCATCAGAACATGGCTTTAGGTCGTCTGTTCAACACCGTCTTCGGTAACAATAACAGTGTGCTCCGCCTGAGATACAAGTTCGCCCTCTTCTTCTGTCAGAATATGATGAGCAATCAATGCGCCATTCTTCTGTAGTTCTCTGATGCCAAGCTCCAAGTCAGCCTTGCGAAGTTTCTCGGCCATCCATCTCTTAGCAAATGGAAATTCCTTGAATTCCTTTCTAGCGATGCCCAAGAAACGCCTTGTTCCCTTGAACCTGACCGGAACTCTGATAGGAAGCATCTGGAAGATCAAAGGATCAGGCAAGTCAGTCACATTCCCGGAACCGGTGCTAGCAAAGGTCTCGATTGCATAAACCTCTCCTTCCTCCACCAATACTTCTGACTTCCCGGACACGCAAGGAACCTGTTTCTCACCGTGTAGTTCGTATTCGTTTAGCTGATGTCCTGAGAGCTGTTTAATGGGCTCAAAGCCAGCACTCTTAATTGTGTCTTCAATCAGTGCCCCTATTGTGTTCAGCTTGGCGCCTGGTCGCATCATTCGGATAGCCACTTTTGTGGCGGCCTCAGATGCCTTCACAATGCTCTGGTGGTCTGGGTTGAGTGCAACAGTGAAGGCGCTATCAGATATGCAGCCATCGACATGGGCTCCACAGTCTACAGTCACTAAATCACCTTCAGCGATAGTGGTTTCGTCATCCAAGGGAGAAGTGTAGTGTGCGGCGATATTGTTTATCGCAACGTTGCACGGAAACGAGATTCCAGTGGCTTTCTCTCTAATGTGATTCTCAACCGCATCCACTATGTCAAGGACTTTCGTACCAGGTTTTACCATCGGTCGGGCTATATCAAGAGCTTCGCGAGCGACTACTCCTGCTTGTCGCCATTTGGCCCACTCGTCCTCTGAATCTTCTGATTCCTCGGTTTTGACAGGTTTTTCCTCAGACAATCTACTCACCTTGATGATGCACTTCCAGATGCCAGTGATGGTGAATAAAAGAGTGACGGAATGAAGACCTATCCACCAAGGATGTTAGCAATACGCTTGGAATGTCGTGCCATCATAAAAAACATGTAGCCAACGTTCGCACCCTTGGTTGTCAGTACTGCTAGAATAGCATCCTGTCCAGCATCGCAGACGATGACATATCCAGACTCACCCTCTATGAGCATTCTCACAAAAGGTCCTCTCTTGAGCTGCTTGAAAACCTTGATGGTCTGTGATTCAATCTGGATGGCTCTACCTGCAATGACATCTTCTTCAGGCACTAATCCTGTATCCTCTGCAGGAGGAAAATGAGAGCAGATTGGAAGTCCCTGCGAACGAGAGATGATAACGCTAGCTTGAACATTACCTTGGGAGGCTCGACTTAGGTCTTCGAGAAGTTCAGTGAGCATTTCAGTCTTTGAGGACACGGTGCAGGACCTCCCTTGGGGACTCTCAGTCAAAAAACCCTCCGGAGTATTTAAACTTAGGGCGAATTGATATTCTAGAGCTTCTTGGCACCTGCTTCCTTCAATGCCTTTACTATCTTCTTTAGACCCGCACCCTTGTCATTCTGAGCGTGTTTCTCAAGATATGTCCCCTGAACCACAATCGATGCACCCGCTTCCACCGCCCCGACGACAGACGCGGCGTCATTGTAGCCTCCACCTGTGATAATAGGTATGTCACAATATTGGGCGACTGTCGCAATTGTTTGGGTTGGAACCCCGCCTCCTTCAGCGCCACTTCCAGCTTCCAAATAGACCAGTTTGAAGCCTAGTAGCTCAGCTGCCAGGGCATACATCAAAACCAATTTTGGCTTGTCTCGAGGGAAGCATTTGGCTTCACCAACCCAGGCAGCTGACTTTCCTGGCTTGATGAGAAGATATGCCATTGGAATTGGTTCAATACCCGAGAATTTGACTCTTGGAGCTGCTAGAGCTTGAGCGCCAATGAGATAGTATGGATTGGTGCTGTTTAGTAGACTCATGAAGAACATCGAATCTGCATACTCACTGACGCCGGTGATGTTCCCAGGAAAAAGTATAGTCGGAATCTCCACTGCGTCTGTGATAGCCTTGACAGACTCATCAATATCACCAAAGATCGTGCTGCCGCCGATCATAATGGCATCTGAACCAGATTCCTCAGCTATCTTTGCAATCTCTACAACTGTATCAGTATTCATAGCTAGAGGATCGGGGTCAAGCAGAGAGAAATGACATGCTCCTTCTTTCTCCAGCTTTTCAGTGACGTATTTCCATACCTTACCAGGCATGAGTCTGCCTCCTTGAAACAACCCCTCGTCGGTGAGACCTGCTTTTTACGGTTTTGGTGACCAAGCTTGCCTGAAAAGGGTCGCTTGCTATGATGCTATTCTTTCTCATCAAAAGCATGTCGTATCCAATCTAGAGGCATCCTAATCGCTAGTCGCGGACCTGAGAATCGCATCACTTTCCGAATCTTCTCTCTCATTTCGGGTCTATAACAATGAACGGTGCACTTCCTGCAAGTCGGCTTTTCTTCACCAAACTGACAGTGATTCAGTCTTTGCATTGAGTAGTCCAGCAAGTCAGCACAATC
>CAJHYO010000378.1_pt1 | contig 15589 bp, 16 predicted proteins | sample 9198741 | NCBI WGS metagenome assembly CAJHYO01 (sample SAMEA7708364, study PRJEB35096) | sediment metagenome | biome: marine neritic benthic zone biome [ENVO:01000025]; feature: sediment [ENVO:00002007]; material: shallow marine sediment [ENVO:03000034] sea grass bed [ENVO_01000059] ... | reverse complement strand
GCCATATCTCCGTGAAGTGGCTCCAATCTGGATTGAATTCCGCTGGCCCGAGATATGTGTTCCAGAACAGCATTCGCCCCTTGATGCCACCACAGATTTTTCCATCCCACGCCAGCAAGTTTCCTGGCTCTCCAGGTTCAGAGGGTCGCCCCACGAAAAAGAGGTCCATGTGACCTCGAATAACTTTATGCCGCCTGCAAGCGTCAACTGGAACTGCAGCCGTCAATGTTACCAGGAAGACTGCTATCAGGAGAGTAACACTCAGTCGTTTCGTCAAACTCAATTTATTCAGCCTTTTCACCTCCCACTACGTCTAATCATGCATGTAATATCGCCAGAAGAAAGGACTCCCTGAAGTGCCATCCCAACGAGGGTTTGCGCCAATGCAGTAACGCTATCATTGTGCGATTATTATGCGGTATGAATTACCACTAGGTGTAATATAAGACCGCGTGCAGAGCTGATGGTGCAAAATGGGCCTGATAGCAGAAAACCGGTGCTGACAACCTCGCTATCGGTGTCGAGAGCGATTTTTGATTCATAAGTCCATGTAACGTTCTCGTTCCCAATCAGATACATCTCGTTTGAACTCAGCCCACTCCGCTTGCTTGTGCCCCAGATACTTGTCAAAGGCATGTTCGCCCAAGGTCTCTTTCATGAACTTGCTCTGCTCAAACTCTACCAGGGCTTCGCCAAGATCTGTGGGTAAGGATTTGATATAGAATTGTGCAAGTTTGGAATCATCGAAATCGAAGACATCTTCTTCTACAGGTTCTGGAGGTTCTATCTTCTTCTCGACACCTTTCATTCCTGCGGCCAACATTACTGCGAACGCAATGTATGGATTACAGCTCGGGTCTGGACAGCGAAGCTCCAATCTCGCAGACTCTTGTCGATTCTTCCCGAATCTTGGGACCCGAATTAGAGCAGACCGATTTCGTTGTCCCCAACATACGTATACTGGCGCTTCGAATCCGCCCAGCCGCTTATAGCTGTTGACAGTTGGACATAGGACGGCGGCCATCTCTCTGATGTATTGCATCTGTCCGCCCATGAAATGATACGCGAGAGAGGAAAGTCGATATGGGTCGTTCTCATCATAGAAAAGGTTCTCTCCACTACCGTTGAATATTGATTGGTGAGTATGCATCCCACTACCAGCCACGCCCGATTTGGGCTTTGGCATAAACGAGGCGTGAAGGTCTCTGCTACTGGCGACAGTCTTGATGGCTTGCTTGGCAACCAAGATGTTGTCCGCACTATGCAACGCGTCGGTGTATCCTATGTCAATCTCATGCTGACTGGGGCCACACTCATGATGTGACATACCCACCTCAATACCCAGGCCTTCGAGAGTTGACACGATGACCGCTCGAATGTTTGTTCCCAAATCCTTCGGGGAGAAGTCGAAGTAGCTCGCTCTATCATAGTAGTCTCCTTCACTCTTCGATCCAAATAGATAGAACTCGAGCTCGGGGCCGACCTTGTAAAACCAGCCCTTATCTTCGCTCTTCTTGAAAATGCGTCGTAGAATGTTCCGTGGTGCACCGTCAAAGGGAATTTTGTCAGGTTCGTAGACGTCACATATGATTCTTGCCGCATTTCTCGAGTCGCGCGGCCAAGGCAACTTGATGTAGGTCGCTGGATCAGGAATCAGCAGCATATCGCTCTCATGGATTCTTGTGAATCCCTCCACAGATGATCCATCGAACCATTTACCATGCTCTAAGCAGTCTTCTAGTTCCCTCGGCGAGATTGTCACACATTTCAGCTGACCAGACAGATCTGAAAACATGAGGTCAATGAAACTGATCTCTTCGCTCTTCACTCTCTCTAGCATCTGCATTTCTTGTTTGCTCATGTCGACACGTCCTTTCTGCGGAGCTCCTTCTGTCATCCACTGATTCTCTTACTATTGGCATTCAGCTTCTTTAAGATTATATGTACGAAGAGGAATGGGCTCAAATCTATTATCTGACATAACCGCACTGCTTCTACTAGAGGGCAAAATGGGAGGATTAAGGTTCTCTTAATAGAAACTATAACTTCGGCACATCTCGTTTCTTTATGACAAGAATCGATACAACAACTATGACTGCAATCAGAGCTATTCCAGATAGAACCAAGACTAAATCATTTGGCGGCAAGCCACCTTCCCCGTCAATTGCAGGGATAATCTGATCTCTCACAAGTGAGTCTGCAGGATAGAACTCTCCATCTGGAACATTCCCATTGAAGACAACGACTAGATCCTGTTCCTGTGAAACATAGAGTGCCTGTTCATAATGTCCGTGAGCAGAGTATATTTCCTGACTTGGCCAGTACCACCACTGATATCCCATAAGCTCATAGCTGCTACCCCACCCGGTGCTTATTCTGGGAGTAGTGGCTTCAGTGACCCATTCCGCAGAAACGATCTGTTCCTCATCCCACGTTCCGTTATTGAGCATCAGATAACCAAACTTGGCAAAGTCACGTGCTCTGAGATAGAGGCCCCCATCAGTGTGGAACCAACCTCCGGCGGCTCCACCGCCTATTTGGGACCAGTAGAAAGTGTCAATGCCAAGGGGTTCGAAGAGATATTCAAGAGCATAATCATAGATTGACATGCCTGATTGAATCTCGATTATTGCACCCAAGATTATCAGAGTGCCAGAATTCATCCACCAGCTTGTACCTGGTTCATTCCACATAGGGCGATCTAAGCAATATTGAACTGCATCATCACTCACCCACATCTGACCAAGGTCATTCCGTGGGTCATCATACGGATAATCAATTTCGTGAAACTCCATCCCATCTGTCCATGTGAGGAGATGTTCGATTGTGATGTTCATTTTTCGGTCGTCAACATTCTGAACTGTCCAATCAGTGAAGAACTCCATCATTGTTGAGTTCACGCTGTCGATAAGGCCTTGGTCAATGGCAATTCCCACAAGCGTTGAAGTAAAGCACTTTGTACACGATTGGATATGATGCACATAGTCTGCATGAAATCCCGCTCCATAATACTCGTATACAACATACCCTTCTCTGACCACGACGACAGAGTTGATTGCGTAGTCCATTTGGTCTATGGTCCGTTCAACTTCTTCTAGCTTTTCCGAATCCATTCCATGGTTCTCAGGAACATCCACTATCCAGCCATCTGTCGGCCAATAGTCCCGAGTAGTAGATGCAGTAGTGTAGTTCTGAATTTCCGCAATTCCAGAAGCATCTGGGTTAGAATAGACTGGAAGCAATGCTAGTAAGAAGCTGACAATGAGTGTATAGACTAGCGTCTTTGGCGTGCTCATCTGAATCATATTCGAATACCCAAATATTGTAGGAACACTTTGAATAAAAGCGGACGTCTTAAAGCAATCAAGAAGGTAGCAATTTAGTGCTCAAAACGAGGAGCGAATTAAGGTGAAAGTACTAAACACAGCTGATATTGATTGGAGCAAGCATCCGCTTATACCTGAGGTCAGTGTCAAACTTGTGACTGGGAAAAATGTCATGGCTCAATTAGTGCTACTTGAAAAGGGGGCATCTATGGAACCCCATAAACACGTTGAGGAACAACTTGGCTATGTCATTAAGGGGAAGATTGAGTTCTTAGTTGGACCAGACAAGGAATTGCATGTTGTAGAGGCTGGATCCTTCTTCTTCTTTGAATCAAATGAAGTCCATGAGGTTCGGAGTATCCTTGAGACCGCTCTAGTCGTTGATGTGTTTAGTCCAATAAGAGAGGACTATCTTCACGTGGCATTTCAGATGCATGAGTAAAAGAGGGTCTGAAAATAGGACTAGTTGATCAAATCGTCCTCAGTCAGTCCCTTATCTTTGACACACTGCGGGCATATCATGGTGCTGTCAATGGTCATCCTATGGCAGAAGGAGCAGATGGCTCGTCCACACCACTCACAGTCAAAGAAAGTGTTGTCATCACTAGCATCATGACCGCAGGTTGGACATACATCTTCAGTAGTCTGGTGCATACTCTCTAGGATCTTTTCAGCAACGTCTTTCCTTTCGTCTGGCATCTCAATTCTCCTTTGACCTAGACTATATCAGACTGATGTGGTGCCAGATAAAAAGTCTGGTCTTTGGCCGAGAATTAAATCGAAAGAATGAGAAACGACCTCACTCGAATTGAGGTACGAAACCATCTCTGCTAATCTTTTCTGGATAGTCCTCAGCTTATTTCAGATGTCTTATCTGCTTCCATGCTATTACATAGTTCACTAGATTGATGTGAGTCCAATGGATTTTCCTGATGAATTGAGATATGCAGAGGAATCTTTGAAACGGGCTGAGAATGAATTTCTAGATGGAAATGATGGAATAACTGAAGCACTGATAGTAAGACTATCAACAGGAGCCTTCTCATCCGATGCTGAAGCAGCACAAGAACGGATGCAGAATCTGGATGAGTCTCGTTATGCAAAATGGGACCGATGGGATAAGAGATATGAATTCGCAGCGGCATTCTGGAAGGACGAGGGATATCCGCGTATTGATACTACCACACTTCAAGCCAGTAATCCCGATTGGTATTCAAAAAGGACAGGAACTACAACTTTCGTAAAAGATCTGATGCAGCATCGAAACATATTGGCACCCACTGTTGATGGCGAGCGCAAAGGACCTCCAACCCCTCTAGGCAACCCTTCCAACAGATGGCTTCTTGATTTTGTTGTTCTTTCCAGTCTGCGTCTATCTTTCAAGACCCATTGGGAGCAGTTAGTCCATGATATTGTGATGAAACGACCCCAGACTAACTTGATACTTGTAGCTAAACGATTAGGTCTGACAAATTCAGAGATTCTTGATATCGCCCATAAAATCAGAGGTCTAGATGACCGGGTGATTGAGGATGCTGCAGGTGATTCCAGCAAGAATCTGATATTCTTATGTGGAAAACCCGATTCCAGTTTGATTCCACGAGTAGACATAACTGTGTGAGACATCATCCTTTTTTTGGGGGGTGCTGTTGTGAAAGAAGAAACCGCATCTGCTTCTCTTACTTTCGAGCTAGAGGTTCTACTATTAGTCAGCTACAATGTTGCTCCACAATTCTTACACTCTACGCTTATCCCTATGTTGTCGTATTTGCAGTAAGGACACTCAGTAATTTGCCCAATTCTCTCAAAGGCGCTTGTGGAAGAGCCGTCTAGTCCCTGGAGTTCAAACACCTCATCAGAGACTGGGTCATAGACTCTAATGGTGTAGATTGGTCGATGGTTGACAGAATGTGTGACCTTGGCTTCGAGAAACTGGCTCAGAGGTCTGCCTGCGAAATGTTCCAGGGGGACCTCTTTGATTAGAATCCCTCCTCGAGCTTCGACAATCCTATCGGTGGTTAGGTAATATCTAGTTCTCCTCTCACGGATGAAAGCTATAGAGATGACAATGAAGAGGATGAACAAGAGGAACGCGTCTGATACCACCATATTCATGCCATACAGATTGTACACTACTGCGAGAGACACTGGCCCAAACATGAATAAAAGGAAACCCGATGCAATGACTTTGCCGCTTGTGCCTTCTCTCCTGGTCCAGATTATATTCTCACCAGCATGCAGTCCCTGGCTAGGAGGATCAAATCGCATTAATTCACCCTGTGAAATGATGCACATCTATCAATTTGAGGATTCGTTGTCTGAGCATAATAGCTAGATTTCATGCAGAGCCAAGCTAAGACGAAGAAATGTCATATGAGACTCGGACTGATGTTTATTCAAGGTGTCTGTATGAACGAAAGTCGAATCTCATCCGATATGGGACGGTTTGCTCCTCCCGGAAAAGGAATGCTCCCCGGAGAGAGTATTGTCTGGAGTCGTAGAGCAGGAACCGGATTTTGGGTCATCTTCTTCGGTGCCATGCTTCTAATGGGTGGTCCAGTAGTTTCTCTTGCTTCGTTGGATGCCTTTGGATTACCAGTCAGTATCATGTTTGGATTAATGACACTCATCGGGTTCGTAGTATTGCTTGGAGTCCTTATCAACGTAAGAAGAACCAGATACTACCTTACTACTGATAGGATAATCGAGGTGAGGGGTAGTAAGATTGCGAGATCCATTCCGTTGGACCATTTCACAGGAAAACCTCTGGGTCAGTTCATTGAGTCAAGAGTCACTCACACGGCCAATAACCAGTCTGTCTATGCGATTCGCATCTATGACCCAGTCTCTGATGAAGTACTTGAATTGAAGGGACTCGACCCAAGTTCAGCAAGAGCCTTCGAGCGGATAGGTCAGACTGTCGAGTGTCCTTACTGCGGCTACGATAACTCAGCTATGCGTTCTCAATGTAAAAACTGTGACGCAGTAATGTGATTAGCTTGACTGTAGGCCACTGGTTGTAACTATCAGAGGATAACACGCATTCCATCATATGCAAAGGTCAGTCCCGGATGATTGATTTCGTAGTCCTTTCTTTCTTCAGATGTCATGCCTGGTATTAATTGTCCCTCCTTCCAGCTATGACCTGAAAGATGGGTGAGTATGCATTTTGAAACACCAGTGTCTTTCCAAAAATTCACTGCATCTTCTACATCGAAGTGTGCCCACTCAGCGTCTAGAGAGTCTAAGGTTGCTTCAGTGATCAGCAAATCTAAGCTGCTTAGTTTACTGATGGTTTCTGGAGGTGGGACTGAACTATCTAAGAGGTAAGCAAACTTTGTCGCGGCATTTACAATGAATCCAACGCTGTGTTCAGTATGTGTTGTCTTCACGACTTCCCATATTGCATCTTTTAGCTCAATTCTATCTCCCGGCTTGATGGTATGAAGGTCGAACCAGCGTTTCATGAATTCATAGTTGCGTTCCATGATGTCGATGACATCTACCGTTCCATAGAACTGAATCCGGCCCCACTTGCTGATACTCACTGGCTCGTAGAATCCAACAAGACCAGCGATGTGGTCGTAGTGCCAGTGCGTGATGAAGATGTTCTCCACCGTCCTTATGCTCTCTTTTTCAAGCTGGTGTTCGATGTCCGGGCCTGCATCTATTATCGTGTTCTCTTCACCCAGAAGGGCCAGGGCAGCTCGAGTCCGTCTGAGGTCAGGATTCTCGCGAGCCTCTTCACAGGAGGAACATGTACAGAAGAAAGCCGGTAGGGTTGTTGGAGCACCAGTTCCCAAGAATACGATCTCTGGTTCTTGTATCAAATCCATCTGAAACCTCCCAAACAGGAATGTAACTGCTTTCTTCTAATCAGTGATTTGGTCGATAGATGATTGGGGAACAGCTGCTATTTTCTTCTCATGCGTCTGAGACTGAAAACTATCGCACCGACTGAGATGCTTGAAACGCCCGCAAGAATCAGGATGATTCCATCGATAGCTGGAAGCATCCCTAATTCGGCCACTACTAGATTTCGAATCTCTTGATTCACTACATTGTTGTCCTGCCACCAAGTCGAAGTGGAATCTAGAATGGCATTCACGTTCGAGACCTGGAAATACCCAAGTCTTGTTTCGGGGTTGAAATACATGTACGCAGTAAATCCGATAGATGATCCACCATGGCCAAAATTACCGTGGGTTCTTACTTCAATCCCTAGGCCGTATCCCATCCAACGAAGATCTTTTCTCAAATTTCTAAGCGGGCTTTCTGGACATGTGTTCTCAAACATCATGGTAAGAGTTTCCTGCTGAAGCAGTTGATGCCCATCAAACTCTCCATCGTTCATGAGAGCGATCATGAGATTACCCATATCCCTTGCAGTGCTTCGCAGCATGTACTGCCCATCCCAGACCGGAAGCTCCATGTTTGTCACGTTCCCAGCTAGACGTGTGTGCGGAATGGCATTATGTCCCTCAAAATCTGTGGAGTTGAAGCCAGTGTTATTCATCCACAAAGGACCAAAGATGTTCTCTTGCATGTATTCTTGGACTGTCTTGCTCGATATTTGTTCAAGGATATAATTCAAGATCTTGTAACCGGTGTTTGAATATCCATACTGCGAGTCTGGCTCAAACGCCCAATTGCTCGGGCTATAAAGCACTCCATTTGATGGGAGACACATTGCTAGATACTCGCCCATTGTAATCCCGATTATAGAGTCGTAGTAACCTCGGACATAGCTTCGATATTCAGGAGTATAGCCTCCTTCCCAATCGAAGCAGAACTCAGTATACAGAGTAGGTCTCAGTCCAGAGCGATGGCAAAGAAGCATACGAATTGTGATAACCTTGTCAGGATAGTCAGGATGCCTCAGATTAAACGGAAGATGATTGTTCACGTCATCATCCAAGCCGATGATTCCATCTTCGTAGAGCTGGAGTATTGATATGGCGGTGAAAACCTTCTGAACAGAACCTATCAAGAAGACAGTGTCAAGGGCTGTCTGGTCACCGAATCCACGTGCCCAAGCGATCTCAGTCCCTGAAACGACACAGGCATGGAATGACGGGATGTCTCCCTCTGTGACAAGTTGATCTATCTGCAATTCAACATTGGATGAGATGAGCTCTGGTTCCGCTGCGTCGCAGAATAAGACTAGCGAACTAACAACGAGAACAACGATAAGAACTCGAATAGAACTGGTTTTCTTGTTGTTGTCCCTCATTAACAAAGCGAACCTGTATGTTCTTGAATTATGATTCGCTTTGAACAGTATATAACCATTTTATTCGAAGCAGTCTATTGCTCTAAAAATGGATGTGAAAAGACTCAAGTAGAAGCGGCCTCATATCTCCATTGGGACTGTTGACGTCAGGGTTTTGATGCCTTTCTAGGGTTTGTGAGATGAGAGACCGAATAGGCGATTGATTAGGATGAGGATAGAAGAAGTAAGGAAGATGTATGAGGCACGGCTGTTGAGAATGGCCAATGTGGTAGGAGTGATGATCGGATACAAGGTCGTAGCGGGAGATAGGACCGACGCGCTGAGTATAGTGTGTTTGGTGGAGAAAAAAGTCGATGATAAGGATCTGACGAAGCAAGACATCATACCTCAAAAAATAGAGGACACATCGACCGACGTGATACATGTCGGGAAACTGAGAGCGCTGCAAATAGACAAGAAGGCTCGGCATAGACCCTGCCCGATGGGGACATCGGGAGGACATCATCTGGTGACTGCAGGCACGAACGGAGAGTTGCTCAAGGATAAACAGACAGGCAAAATCTGCATAGGCACCAACAATCATGTTGGAGCAAACTCGAATGATGCTCAGATTGGAGACCCATATCTCCAGCCCGCTGTGTATGATGGAGGCACAGTTCAAAACGACACGATAGGACACCTCTTGAGATTTGTGCCAATCAACTTCACCCTCGACGAGAGTGGATGCACCCCGGCGAGATTCTGGAGTGGAATCTATAATGGTGTAGCTAGAGCGTTTGGAAGAAGGACAAGGCTGCGACCAGTTGTCGCAGTTCAGGAGTATAATCAAGTCGACGCAGCCATGATCGAGGTAGCTGAGAGTGATGTCCTACCAAGTATTGTGGGGATAGGACCTCCAAAGGGGGTCAAACAGACTCAGCTAGACATGCTAGTGCAGAAATCGGGACGAACAACATGTCACACAACAGATGGAGTGGTAACTGGCATAGATGCTACCGTAGGTCCTATAGGCTATGGAGGAAGATATGCGTATTTCAAAGACCAGATCATCATAAGCAAGGAGGGCTTTAGCTCCGGAGGCGATTCTGGGAGTCTGATTCTGGACAAGGAGGGATATGCTGTGGGCAAGCTCTTTGCAGGCAGTGACATGCAGAACATTACCATAGCCAATCCGATACAGCCCTATCTGGACCTGTTGGATGCAGAACTAGTCACACAATGAGGTTGCTCGATGGTCACAATGGAAGAGGTGCGACGGGTAAAGGCTGAGTATGAAGAGGAGCTGATGGGGAAGCCCGGCGTAGTAGGTGTTGCAATTGGCTACAAGCACATCGATGGTATGAAGACCAAACAGCTCTGCATCATCTGTTATGTGACCGTGAAAAAAGCAGAGGGAGAACTGAAGGAACGCGATATCATCCCTGAAGCGATTGAAGGGGTTCCAGTAGACGTTATTGAGTCTGGTCAGATTCGAGCATTGTGAATAATGCTATTTGCGGATGCCAAAAAGATGGAGTTCTGTTCCAATGGTGGTCATATGAAGAGAGTTGAACGGTCTGACAAAAGGAAGCGAGCAGCAGCATTCTTCGATGACTTGGCTTCTCCAGGTTTTGGCCTTGACCAATCCTTCTTTCCAGCTATGGGAAAACGCCTTGTTGAGATAGCAGACATCCCGAAGGGAGCCAAAGTATTGGACGTCGCCTCAGGTAGGGGAGCTAGCCTGTTCCCTGCTGCAGAACATGCCGGAGTGAGTGGGCATGTAGTCGGGATTGATCTTGCAGAGTCTATGATTCACCGCATGAAGAAAGAGATAGGAAATCGAGGATTGTCACAGTGTGAAGTGTTCTTGATGGACGCAGAAAAGCTTGAGTTTCCTGACCACTCATTCGACAGAGTCTTGTGCGGGTTTGCCCTGTTTTTCTTTTCCGAGCTCACTCATGTGCTTGAGGAGTTCCTCCGTGTATTGAAACCCGGGGGAAAAGTTGCTACCAGCACTCTCGCGGAGAGAGGATACCCTTGGAACTGGTATGAGAATCTGCTAAAGACCTACAAGCTGACTTCAAGAGATAACGAGTTAACTAACCTGGTCATGGAAAGATTGGAGAGTCGAATTGAGATCGAAGGGCACTTCAAACTGGCTGGTTTTTCCAGAATCGAAGTATCTGTTGAGGAGTTTGATCACGTTTACACGAACGAGGAGGAGTGGTGGAAACAACTTTGTTCATCCATAGATGGGAATCTGCTGCGAAAGCTTGAAGCCGATGAACTTGCTGAGTTCAAGAGAGATGCTTTCAAGCATCTACAGGATATGAAAAGCCTAGACGGCATACATTCTGTCTATCGAGTTCTTTTCGCCACTGCATCGAAAGCTGCCTAATGGACTCTCGCCAATTATGACATCGATGTCCTCATGTCTAATTGACAAAATTACCTAGAATGCGAATGACCATTTCCCAGGTTCCATCAGGAGCATCCTCAGATATCTTAAAACAGATGCGAATCTGACGCTGCCAGTTTGGCGATGAGTCTTTTGCTGGGATAATGTCTTCCTCGCCGCCATATTGCCCCTGCAGAAACGGTTCTCCCAGGATGTCCTCGGTCTCCTCTAGAGCCATAGTTTCTGGTTCTGTCCACGCATCGAACGTTTCCAAATAGGTGCTGACAGCTATGGTTATGTCATCATCCTCCAAGGCATAGGTGTCGTGTGAAATGATTATGTAGTTGAAGAGATGGTAGTCATTCTGAGGATCAGTGTTTTTGAGACTGAGTACTAGGGAGTCGTTATACCATATGCCCTTGTAGATGTCTCCCTCAGGAGGGCCCTCGACCCAAGACAGTTCCAAGGGCTCGTCAGTTTCCAGGAATGGGAATAAGCCCAGATTCCTGGCTATGAACGAGTAGATGAGGAATCCGCAGCCAATCACTAGCAGAATAACAAATATGCATAATATAGTGCGTCTATCGCTCGAATCCATCCATTTCACGACCGCTCATTCTGTGCGCCTTTCCGCAAGATCATGAGAAAGAACCCACCCCCGCAAGAAGGTGCGGAGGCGGGTAGATAGATACTGGTTATGGTGCTGTTCCCTCATAGAGTTCCAAAAGAAAATCGTAGTCTACCGGTCCGTCGCTAGGTGGAGCAGCTGGATCTATAAAGAATTTAATCTCAAACTCCATCCACCAGGGAGTTCCGAGATAAACGTCTAAGTAGTAGTTATTGGCGAATACACCAGCCAGATTACTGCCATCTAGGCCCAATGAGAGGGTTTCCCAGCTATTCCATACTCCACCTTCATCGCTCGCTCTGTGGCGATATTGAGCAACTACGTCACCATCTGCAAAGGTTGGTCCACTAATGGTGAGTTTCAGAAACCAGTAATGGTCTTGGTCTTCGTCCCAATTGTATATCGCAAAATTAATCGGCTTTGAGTCGTACCAGATATTCTTGTAGACCGCACCCTCCGGATAGGAGACAAGATCGATCTCCATTGGTGAGTCATTGGTCACAGACATTGTGAATTCCTGGGATTGTGCTATTAGCGTTGCAGCAATCCCGGCTCCTATTAAGATGCCCACAACCAGCACGCCGGCCAGCGCTACTCTCGGGCTTCTATTTTTCACTTTACTTACATCCTCCTAAATGATAGATGTGGTATCTGTAGTGATGGCCGATCCGTCATAGATCTCTTCCCGGTACCACGCGGAAGCAATAATGACTGCATGTTTAGTAAAAATCTTCCGACGAGCATCATAACAAATAGACCATCATATGAAGAAACATATAATAATTGTATTCGTAACTAATAATATTAAATAGTTTATTGGCTAAACTAGAAGGTTCTAGCTAAATCTATTCAGCTAAAAGTCATTTGGCGCAAGGTTTGTGGTGATACTTCTAGTAACTCTGAGAATTGGCTCCGAATTCTCAAATGAGGACCGAAAGTTTTAACTCCAACCTAAAATGCATATCTGGCCCACTAGCGAAATTAGAAACACAGAACGCTCCAAGATACAGCGCTCCCTATTCATAGGGGCATGAAAGCTTTGTTCTTTTGATTCATCGTTAACGTGAATGTAAGGAGGAGAGAGATTAGATGCGAATTGTAGGAGTTGCAGCAGTGGCACTGCTGGTGGTTCTTGTGGTGCCGTTTATTTCACCAGTCACCGTCAGTGCCTCTCCTGTAAAGAAGATTCAGAATCTGACAGGAGAACGAATATTCATCTATTATGAGGAAGGTCAAGATCCACCTGTTTATGAGATATCCACAGGCGACTATGCATTTGTCCACCATGGATGGAACTCAGAAGGCACATATCCTGGAAAGATCTACTGGTCTGAATTCACTGGTCAAGAAAAGGCTGAGTTTAAACGGACATCCAAATTCAGCCTGTTTATCGACGAAAAACCAATCAAACTCAAACGTGCCAAATGGTTGGATCATGAACTAGATCACATGTTCGTGATATACTACATTCAATTCGAGCCTGGTGATCTTAAACCTGGCACACACCAGTTCAAAGGCGTCTGGTATAGTGAGGTGTATGGCCAACCATTCCCCGGAACACCAATGGAAAGGACCGCCACCGTAATCGTTACTTAGCAATGCTAAGATGGCCATCTGCAACTGAGACAATCTATGAAGCTAGCCAGTTCGTTTCCTAATGAGTGCAAAGACAACAACCACGAAGATAGCAGCAACTGGAATGACCGCATAAGGTAGAAAGGAGATTGGACTGGGAGGGTCTGGAATAGTCGGTGTGATGGGTCCTGTTGCTGTCATAACCGCCACGAAGACATTCATTTCAGTCGGGTCCATTGTGACCTGGAACCCTGAATTCTTCAGCTGGATCATCGAACGATTCAGGTATGTATGGAATGATTCCTCCAGCTCGACATATGGATAGTAGACATGCTCGCTGATTGGTTCGAAGTCTGGATCAATTGATGAATACAATGAGTAGTTCATGTATTGTGCTGTGGGAATCAGTACATTCTTTGCTGACCAGTAGTCGAGTGCCACCGGGTCTACGCTTGCTCCAATTATGTCAGTAGCTCGAGCTGTCCAGTACCTGGACCACGGGCCTCTGTCCATAGAACTCTCTACTGGGTGAGCATTCACCCATACCATATCCATAATATTGAGGGTAGGAGCCCTGGTCTCGGCAATCAGAGTTCCCATTCCTCCTTGTGAAACTGAGAAGTGTTCATGCGGAATCTGGGGATGCACAGATTCAACAATGTATCCTTGAGGGACTCCCATGTAGTTCTTGACACTCCCTGTCACAGCAAGGAGGTCATGAGTCTTGAGAACTGGCATATTGATGATCTTGAGCTGATTCGAGTTGAACCCAGTCCCGTTCCACCAGATTCCGTTCTTGAAGCTGATGTATGCTCCGGTTGCAGGGCTCATGAACTTGGGATATGACACATACATATTCGTTTCAGTGTTCCATGTTGAACTCCGAACGTAGCCATCCCCGAAATCGCCGCTGTCATAGTCATCTACAGTACTTCCATGTAGATTGTCCCAGAGAATCGTACTGACACTCCATTCTGGAGTAAAGAATTCCGCGACATCCTGTGCAGACTGATTCCGGTGGTAGGAGTTGGGATTGAGCCGATCCAGATTTCCCTCTCCCTGCCCATTGTCCGCAATCACAACCTCTCCCGTGAAACCATCAGGGTGTGCGTGTATCGCATTGATCACACTCTTGATCAAGTCTGTGTTTGTACCGCCTCTGTATTCCCATTGTCCATTCATTTTGATTATGATGACATCTTCGTTTCCAATCAACCCATCCGGAGTGCTAGTGCTGTCATAGAAGTGTAGTCCTTGCGTTGCCATTATGTCAATGAGAGCATTGACTGAAGCGTCCATATTCCCTTCGGGTCCAGTAGCATTCTGAACATAGAATATGTCTGATGTAATTCCAGAAGATGAGGCTTCGTGTTGGGTCAGCGTTATCGGGACTCGTGTTAGATTGTCATCGACCTGCAGAGGTTCCAGACCAAGCTGGAGTTGATCACTTGCCATGATGAACCCGCCCACTGACAGGATAGTTAGAATCAACACTGGCTTCCACAGTCCAGTTGACGCACGCAGACTTGCAATACTGGGCAATGATACACCAAGTGCAATCTTGAAGAAAGAGATGTTAGCAAGAGCCGCCTGCTGACAGGGATACAGAATCCTCGTGGGCCGTGTTCCAGTTCTTAGGACAAACCAGACAGCACTTAGAACTGCAAGAAATCCCAGTATTGCAAGCTTGTGCCCTTTCCCTCTCTCTTTCTGTGGGCAATGCATTTCCGAACCATCAGTCATAATTGGTCTCTCCAGGAACATGACACAGAGTCTTCGTATCCTGGTTGTATGCTCCAATAAGAGTGTGTGAAACCAGGCAAAACCCAAAACGACCACAATTCAGGCATCAAACTGCAGATTATGTACCTAACAGGGAAACATTTTGACATCTACATCCACGTGATGTCAAAACCCGCCTTAACGATGTCCTCCCTGAGGCGGTCTCGAGAGAGAATCGTTGATATCCTTGCAGGAAATATCACCAGGGTCTCAAGAGCTTTGACCTCTTCAAACTGTGAGAGTGCGTTTGAAACTCTTTCCACTTCCTTGATATGTTCAACAGAGAATCTTGTGAAAAGAACAGAGTCTGACGCTGAAACGTAGGACTCCCAAATCTCAGCAGGGAAGGTTTGCTCTATCCGTTTCATGACGCTCTGGACATCTGCTTTCTTCTCATCCCACACAATTCTCGTATAGAAGCTTACACCACTTCCAAGAGCGGGGTTTCTTGCAATAGCTAGAACAATCCCGCCCTCTGTGACTATCTCTTCCAGAGATCTCTTTACTCTTCTTGGGCTCAGTCCAGTCCTTCTAGAGATTTCAGCCACAGAAAGTCTAGAGTTCTCAAACAGAACAGCTAGGACGTTCAAGTGGATGTTCTTCATCTCCACCTTACGTCCTCTATCAGCCTGGATTAGGTGAAGCTCCACATCCTCAACATCATCGAG
>CAJHYO010000270.1_pt1 | contig 15854 bp, 6 predicted proteins | sample 9198741 | NCBI WGS metagenome assembly CAJHYO01 (sample SAMEA7708364, study PRJEB35096) | sediment metagenome | biome: marine neritic benthic zone biome [ENVO:01000025]; feature: sediment [ENVO:00002007]; material: shallow marine sediment [ENVO:03000034] sea grass bed [ENVO_01000059] ... | reverse complement strand
TGTTGTTATCAGATCATCATGCCAACCTGTGACATTTACAGTGACGTACATCTCATGGGGCATTCTGAAGCCAAGCATTGCATATTCGACATCGCCTGAGATATTGAACCTCATAGTGAAGTCTGTCCCCCTAGCTACTGAGTAGAGAGCATCTCCAGTCATATCGAGCTTCTGCAAGGTGTAGGATCCACCATATGAAGTAGCCCAAGCCATATCTGCATGCATACCAACTGCAATACCTGTGAACTCCCAGCCGGAACCATAATTGTACGAACCAATCCAGTTCCATTGGTCATCCTCAATGTTCATGTTCAGCTCGTAGAGGCCCAACGGGGTCTCTGCGTTGAAGCTGACCGCAAATGTCAGGTAGTAAGCATCAGCATCGCTTGTTATGGAACAAAGACCGGGGTAGATGTCAATGAAACTTGGCATCGGTTCCGGAGGGTCCAAGGGATCTATAGGATCTATGGGATCTCTAGGATCAGTCGTACCTCCTTGATCAGTATAGTTCCACTGATTGCTCCATGCCATCCAATGGTTGTCTATGTTCCAACTGTCATAGCTGAAATCGAAGTTTGCTGAGTAATTGTAATCCTGAGTCATATACCATCCGTAGAATTGTACACGTCCGATATCAGCATCTTGAGTGAAGACGCCCACTGGTACAGTTACCACGAACCTCAGGACTTCGTCAATCTCAGCGTAGCTGTCTTTAGTCAGAAGGCTTCCATTATTGTGGAATATCTCAAATGAAGGCCTTGGACCGAACAGCCAGTTCCTGTTGTTCCACGTCCACTCATCACTAGTGCTGTTGCTGTCTTGATTCCACCAGACATAGGTGCCATCTTCAGGCTCTTGACTGGCGTCTGCGGATAGTGTATAATAGACAGATGAGGAATCAGCTGCAGTGGTGGCTGGAGCAGCAGCTGTACTTCCCGCATAAGTCATTGAAATTACAAAAAGCATTACAGCAGCTAGAGAAAACAGTGCACGTCTGGCTTCTCGTAGTCGCAAATTAGTTATCTCCTTGCGCACCACGACCCAAGACGCGAAGAAACCGCCGACCACATGCATGATAGCCTCGATTTCTACGAAGAAGCGAGCTCTGGCGCGCTATCAATCAATATTCTATAGTATCAGTTATGAATATAAGATATTGTTGGATAGCTATTTATAAGAATGAGAGGCCATTTGTATAATCTGGATAATACGTATGGAATATTGATCTCTGTTCCTAGAAGTAAAATGAATAAAAAGAGAGGAGAACACTGAGGGCGAACGCGCCCCCAGGTCTCAAATTGAGGTTACTTTCTGCGACGAACCACACGAAGTCCAATGACTAAGAAGACCACCAAGAACATTCCGCCAACAACCATCATCACCATGGTATCATCCAGTCCAGGTGGAGGAGGAGGATAAGTTATAGGAGGCGGAGTCGTAGGCTCTGTTGTAGTCGTCGTCGAAGTCGTATCACTCGCAACAGCGTATGTGTTCTCACCAGAAATTGCCTCGTTCCCTACGGAGTCAGAAGCAACAATCCTGTACGTGATCAAGCTGTCAGCAGCCTGAGCAGGAATAACACCGGTGTAGGTGTTGCCACTCGGAATCATAGAAACATTGTTCCATGAACCAGATCCAATCTTGTACTGGAGTGTTACTGTACTTACCCCTGAACTGTCCTGGATTGTCGCTGTAACAGTCACTGAATCCGAGGATGTCGGAGATGATGGATTCTCACCGACTGACGTAATTGAAGGTCCAAGAGTATCTGGACCAGGTCCTGCCGCGAAGTGGAAGTTACCAGTTGAGCTCTGGACAGAGTTCCCATCACCGTCCACAACCGTGACCCAGTAGTCGACGAAGCTGTCAGGCGCATGGTTTGGAATGACTCCATCGTATGTAGCACCTGAATCCACCATTGGAACGTCATAGTTGCCAGAGGTGTTCGAGTAAGTTAGTGTGACGGACAAGATTCCAGAACCACCTGTATCAGACACCACAGCAGAGACCTCAGCGATCTCTCGACCATATCCGTCAGTGTTGTTGGTAGCATCAACACTTGTTATTGTGGGATCGATGTTGTCTCTGAAGGTATAGCTGTCATCCGTGGTAATTTGGTTCCCTGCACCGTCAACAACAACTATTCTATAGTTGAAGGCATATCTTCCGTCCACTGAACGTGGCACTAGAACAACGAATGCTCCTGCACCTTCGTCCCAGGTGGCAGTGTAATTAACGATATTATCGAGGTCCATAACTACAACCTCGAAAATTTCAGAACCACCCTCATCGGACGCCTGGATCTCTATCCGCAGGTTTTCTGTCCCAATTACATCAACTGATGATTCAGTCCAATCGTTAATAGTTGGAGCCACAGCATCATCTGCTCCACGGGAGATATAGCTGACAAACACCGGGTCAACCTCTACCTGATAGCCAGCCCAGTGGTCAAAGCTAATCACCGTATAGAATTGCGATGATGTGACATTGAATGCCGTAGCAGACCCTCCAGCATCAGACACGTACATTGTGCTGAAAGTAGACAATGGTACTGTCTGGGCTGAAACAGTCGGAGCCAGTGACGCATTCTTTGTCCAGCTGTATGGTGCTCCACCCATGCTCATTAGAGCCACGCTGGAGAGACTAGTTCCCATCGTGTAATTGCTTGATGGTGCAGTCTGGTTGTTATGAAGTGGCTGGCCCAAATCATCTGTGTACATGGCGGGTATCTCTACGCCTCCAGGTGTAACAATTGTCAAATCACTGTAGAAGGCAACAGCCAAGCTGAATCCTTCAAGTACATCACGACCGCCAGGAGTTTCAACAAACCAGTCACCCACAAGCATGTCGAACTTGACATCAGCGTAGTTTGCCCCTGTTGCGTTGACATAGCCCGTGAAGTGCACATCAATGGAGAACTCATCTACTTCTGCCATGGATGGGCGCTCAGTAAATGATGAGAAGTCCGAGTCAATGTACTGGCCATCATACCAATCCCAGTATGACCACTCGCCGAATGGGAAGACTTCGCCGCTAACATTGTAGAATGCAACGCCAAAGTCGATGGTTTCGTTGACCGCGCGATACTCAACATCGGTGGTATTGGGATTACCCCAAGCTTCACCTGGTGTGGTAAAGTTCACAGATTCTACATCTGCAGGCATCCAATAATGAGTGAGTTCTGAACTGCCTATACTTGCAACATCTATATCCAAGAACGAATCAGTGTCAGTATCATTCCAAGCCATCATCCCTGCATACTGGTATGCAAGACTGATATCCATTGGAACTGTGTGAGTCCCATTATTGACCTCAGTTGAGTAGCCTTCCTGCAACTCCCACCAGATCCAGCTCCATTCCTGAGAAGTATCGAACCACTCCCAGCCCTCAGCCTCGGCTTGTACCTTCAGCATGTCTGAGGTAAAGTTCTTTGCCATCCAGCTGATTCCCCAATATCCAGGAGCTGGAAAGCCCATTGGATCGAGAATGAGATTCTGGATCGCAGTCATCTCAACATTGGTGACTTGATCCCCAGTATCAGCATGATACCAGTAGTAGTTGTCAGCCCAGGTGTATGACCAGTTGGTGGTCACCATTCCAGTGAATGAGTCCAGGTAGAACTCGTCCTGCCATAGTGCCGAGTCAGGTTCCCACATTATGCTGACCCAGAGATATTCTTGGGTCACATTGTAGGTGTGTGTGGACTCATAGGAGCTCCTCACATAGAACTGGTCGCTTGTGGTTTCGAGGTTGCCGTCGAGGTCTAGAGCACCGGATTTTTCATCAACCGTCCAAGTGTCAAGATCCCACATTCCGTAACGTGGAGTACCAATAACAATGGAATGCTGCTCACGTATAACAGTCACCGGTAGCGGAACATAGTCAAGCTTCTTAGACCATCCATGTGTCCAGAAGGCTTGATAGATCATCTCTCGGCGACCAGTCACGTTGTACCAGGTTATACCTCCATCCAGTGTGAAGTTGAACGAAGGAATGTTGAACCTGTGCTCCCAGTCATCCCAAAGGTCAACGACCTCCCAGGAAGTGCCATTGAGTGCATCTAACGTATAGTAATACTGCCACTCGATCATGAAGATGTCATACCACTTGCCATCCAACCAGTAGAAGAATGGATTGAAGATGTCATCCACGACCGTTGAGTTCTCTAGTTCAAAGGTGAACTCTGGGAAGCTGTATAGTCGTACTTCGGAACCATTAAGATCCAAGAAGTAATAGTAATCAACCACATCGATGCCTGTGCTGCTATTCCAAACCTCATAGAACCATGGATCAAGACTATAGAAGCTTGTGCCATTTTGCAGAGTGATGTTGAAGAAGTACGCCCTAGCATGCTGGGTATAGTTCAACATCTCATCTTTCATGGTTATCACATATGGATAGCCAAGATCATCATAGTAGATCTGGTCTGGATACATAGGATCCTGATAGTAACCCGACTTCAGGTCAAGCCAGTCATCAACCTCAAAGTGTCGAGTATCAGGGTCAGTATGACCACGTGCTACTGTCCAGTCACTATGTAGTACTTCGGGTACACGGATCGAGCCATTGGCGAATGCCACGAATGGACGATCCTCCATGAACGATGGAGCCCATGGATATAGAGGATCATAGCCATACTCAGTGAGATTGTAGGTAGTTCCCTCAACGTCTGCTTGCCACTGATTATATCCATACATCAGTATAGGATCGTAACCAGGGGCAACCGGCACTGTCTCATATTGATTGTCATTCACGATAGCAAAATGCTTCTTTGGAGTCACGAAGTTAAGCTGGAAGATATCCCAAACATCCATTCCAGGCATCGGAAGAGGTTTGAAAACACCATGAAGCTTTGTGAATGCTTTGTTCCGCGTGAACTCCTGTGATACATAGAATTCCTGTCCCAACCAGTCACCCTCGAATAGAAGGTTCCAGCAGAAACAGTCGATGAAGTATCGCTTGAAGTCAGTCGTATTCCAGTAGAAATAGACACCAAACATCTCATCCCACCAGACATCGATTCGTTCAAACGTTTCATTCATGTATATTACGTAGTGGTCAATCTCCCACATTGGTTCCACTGCCATTATGACAGGAATTGTGCTGTTTGCGTATAGAACCCAACTTCCAGTATCCTTAGCAGGACTATTGCCTATGGGCATTTGATTGAATATATGGATTGGACCAGAAGCATTTGCAACCAAAACGGAAGTTCCATTGAGTGCGAAGAAGTATTCTTCCATCGTCCGAGGGTTATGGAATGGAAACTCCTGCGGTGATAAGAACCATCTTCCATCATCAAGTGTTATGTTGAATACCACTATGCTTGTTCCAAGCTCAATGTCGATCTCAGTGCCGTTTGTCAGCTGATACCAATATTTCCAGTTGCCAGAATAGGATTGAGTGTGTTCATCCCAACCTTCGGGATCCCATCTCTCGAAAACAACCCGTTCTTCCAGGAAGTTACCCATAGAGACATAGTACTTCTCCACTTCGTATTCAGTGCCATCGATGACAATGAAGGGGATGCTCTCTTTCATGTAGAGCTCTTCAGTGTCGTTGTTGCGAAATACTAGGTCGCGGTATGGACTTGTGATGTGGAGTCGTTCAGTGCTGTTCATGTATGAATATATGGTGTCCTCAATCCAGCCTGTGACAAGGTGGAAGTCTTCACCGGACTCATAGTCAGTCACCCAGGTCAGATTCCCATAGAAGAAGTCCCAGTTCCATTCCAAGTCAGGGATTTCAGGAGTCGGTGTGACGTCGAAAGAAATCTTCAGGTCGTTCCCCACAATACCATATGTTAAGTTGCCAACGTCAAGGTAATTCACGCTCATAACTGACCTACTATCATGGAATGGAAACCATTCATTTGTCCAGTCACCAAGTTTGTGATCCCATACTTGTTCCTGCCAATAGTCACCGAGAATCTCGACTTCGCGCCACTCCCATACACCAGGTATAACCTCGATGTATTGCCATTCATAGTGAAGCCCAGTCCCCCATGTGGTTCGCCTTGTGTAGTTGAAGACTTTGACATCTACTGCGCCAACATCATCAACACGGACTTGTATCTCGATTTCTGAGTGCTGATTCCACTCGGAATTCCCATCCCAACCCCACTTGTCATCCCATCCACGCAAGAATAGTCCTACACCGTCGATGTCAGAGCCGATGTCTTCACCACCTTGCAAAAGGGATTGGACTGTAAATGTATCACCAACATCGCTTTGGAACATCCAGCTTGGATGGTAGGGCTCGCCTTTCTGAACAAGACGTACCACTGCAGTTGGAGATTCAACAGCAAGCTGACTTAGCAGTTCAGAGGCGGCTCTTTGTTCTTCTGAAGAGATTGGAAGGAAAGATATTGGAGATAGTTCCTTGCCATCAATGTTAACGACCCTCTCCCGTAGATGAAGTGGACCCATGCTAAACTCGCCGCCAGTCGGAAGGACATCTTCACTGATGTGCCCCTTGAAGTTGACCACTGGCTTCATGCCATCCCATGACAATCCGCTGAAGCTAACATTGAGAATGTAGGTCATTGGAACTTCGGCGCCTGGCCAAGGTAGATATTGCTCTTGCCATACTTCATACCAATAGCCACCTTTGGGATCATCCATCCACTCATAACTACGAAGGTTGTAGGCTAGATTCACAGTGAAAGAGTCATTGTGGAAATGATAAGTGACTGCCTGCTTTGGCCAAGCCCATTCAGTGAAGAACTGCATGGCAATCGGATCCCAATATTGATACTCAAATTGAAGATCAATGCCAGTGTAATGAGTTTCAGGATGGAGTCCATCCAGATATAACGTCCGCGTTACTGGAATAGTTGCATTCCAAATGTAAGTGTCACTTGAAGTGTCATATACCCATCCTCCAGTTGACTGCTGAACCTCAGTATATGGTCCATGAACCCATTGCGTGGTTAGGACTTGATTTGGTACATCAACGAAGAATGTGACATTAGCCAGTTGTGTACCATTGGTGATTGTGGCAGTCTGATTGAAATCAACGCCCCTGGTTGCAGACAGGAGAATGTTACCGTCATCACCCATTCTGGTCCAAGAATAGTAGCCACCAACAGCCTGGTTCACTAAATCGTCAAAGTGAGCACCGAATATCCTCCCACCAAACTCATCCTGAGCGCTTTGAGCAACTGGTTGTAGATTCCGATCCATAGCCATGGCCATTATATGATAGAATCCGGTTTGGGCTGATTGATTGAATCTGAACTTGAAATTCGCCCAGTAGTATTCAGATCCAACATTAGTAGAGCAACCAGCTACGTCCAGCTCCATGAATGGATCTATTGGAGCGCCAAATATATCTTCGAGTGTTGTCCCGATTGTCACATTTTCAGGTGGTTCCTCGATGAAAGTCATATTAGTCGTTGAATAGTAGTCCCATCTAGTTTCATTCACGAAGTACATACCCATGGCTGTTATAGCCGTAGAGCCTGCAGAAGTAACTCGACCCTCAGGGCCAAGGACGGAGAAGTTGTAGTATGTAGCCTGAAAGAGGACTGCAAATGGAATCTCATAAGATAGGGCGGTCTTTGGCACTTTCATAACTAAATTGACCCAGCCATCCAGGTCAACTGTTTCATTCCATGCAATGAGTGCACTAGTGGTAGCATTTCTCGTTTGGTATGTTATAACGGGGCCAAACTGATAATGGCTATTGTTCCATGAGTCAACCCACTGTTCGTTCGTATTGCCCTGGTCCCATTCCACTCTTGTGTAATTATCGGGGTAATCAGAGGTTATGTGCGAGCTCATAGGCGCCTTCGGACTAGCGGCCGAATTGGAATCCACATTGAGTGCCACAGGTGGCGGGGTTATTAAGAGAGAGAATGTGAAAAGAGCAAGAGCGAAGAGAGTCAATGTCTCACTACTCGGTTTAATCATAATTTCATCACAGCTGTATGTTATCGCACCGAAAAACCCAAGGCGTGCATATACGTCAGGGTTCTCTGCTCAATGTCGGCTCAGGCGTTCCGGAACGTCTGACGTCAAAAGACTGCCATCGCAGTCATGTCACTAGAGCAGCGGCGCATCTGAAGTTCAAGCTCAATCTAAGAAATATAAGACTACGCTGGGTGAACTTGGAATCAAGAACGCATTGTAGATTCTAAAAATCGAAAAAAGAAAGAGAAAGCCTGCCGTTGGCAGGCTATCAAACACTAGAGCCCAAGAACCGTGATAACCCATTCTACAATGAGCGGAGTCACGAAGGCCTCAATGAGTGCAGAAACAATGAGGAAGAACACAATAAGCATGTAGGTTCTCCATGTCCGTTCATCAGACAATAATGCTCTTGTTTTCGAGGGGATTTCCTCCCAATTCTCCTGCTCAACACTTGGCCAGAGGTTCTTTGATACCCTTAATGCAATCGCGGCAGCGATAAGAAATGTAGGTATCTCAATCACAGCATGAGGTATAATGCTGGATAGGAATGGAAGGGCAGTCCCCGCAAAGGTTGCATCAATAATACTGATGCCTCCGATAATTAGTGCGGTTGACAGAACCTCAGCAATGGCTATGGACATGAAACTGAATTTGATGTATGTCAAGAGAATATCTTCACGTCTCACTTCTTCGCGACCCATAAACACGCCTTTGTATAATGCTGCCAGGAACATTGGCATCACTACTACTGCGATGAGTGTGAATTGGTCATCATAGATGAAGTACTCCATGGCAAAGAGCGATAGGAACAATGGAAACCACCAAGCTCCTGAACCTCTTCCACTGCTAACACGAGAACCAATCACCAGTGCAAAGATGAGTGCCAAGACTCCAAACACCACTATGGCGCGGAGGCCCATCTGAGCGGCCAGGCTCCAGGGATCTTGTATGTGTAACGGAATCATCCAATTGAGTGGAGGTGCTGGAGTGAACGCTCCCCTAAACATATCGAAGTAAGTCCATAGAAAAGTCGCAACGATACCCACGCCAGTCAGTGCCAGTCCAATTCTAGCGACGCTTGACTCTTCTGCAGTTTTCTTAACACCAACTAACCATAATATCGCTGACCAGAACATAGGTCCGAATACAAGCATCATTAGTGTACGGATGATGTTGTGTTCTGCGATGATTAGGAATGGAGTGTTGTATTCTACTTCTGTAATCCATGCTAGAACGCCCTCTAGTCCGTTTGGATCACCAATCTCAGAGAAGAGTCCAGCTAGAGTGTTGATGAGCATTCCCGGATCCAACATTATTGCCAAGGCAAAGACGCCAGCAATTGCTATCACAAGGCCGCCAACAAACATACCAGCAGCTTGGGATACGTCCTTTGCTTCAAGGTTTAGAATCGAATCCGACTCCTCGCCAGTCTGTTCACGCCATTTCCCTCGATACTCAAGGAAGTACATAACGAAGAGAGAACTGAATACATAGGTTGGAAGATTCACAATGTATTGTAGAGCTAATCTAAACAGGATGTTTCCAGTGGGCGGTCCTATTATCGGACGTAGTCGGTAGAAAACCAATCCGTCCAGGACAGCTGGCGTTGGCAGTACATTCAGCAGATAGTCCATTCCTGGCAACAGGAAGTACGTCGCAACAGCAACTGTGACACCTGCAATTAACGCATAAATCTCTGCACCACCTTTAGTTCTTGATCGAACTATGTGGCCCAGGACTCCTATCAGTAACATGCAGCCAAATGGTATCGCTAGCATCATGAGTGTCCATGTGATTGGAAGTACAAGTGATGCGTTATCAAAAGGCGATAAGACCAAATTAACTACGCTGCCATCAACTTCACCCGGATAGAAGAGAAACTGTCCAAATGGAGGAGTGTTGAACGCGAAATGCAATGTTACGGCCATAACAGCTCCAACGAATGCACCTGTTACAATTGCGCCCACAGATAGACTCCCACCAAAATTACCAGCACTGCGTTTCCAGCTCATCTGCGAAATTTTAGACTTAGCCTTGGTGAGTCCATCAAAGGTCTTCTTGTATAGAACGACGGCGAAGTCCTCTGTAAGCGGGAGAATGATGATGGCAAACAAAATGGGGGGCAAAGCAAATGTAAGTCCGTCAATGAAGTATACATAGATGAAACCCCATATAGCATCCTGTGATAAGCCCAATCCTGGAAAGACAGGATCAAGTGGGGAGTTAATAAGAATAGGTGCCGACAAGGCATTCAAAATGCTTGTAATCAGGATGAAGGCCGAGAGAAGGATGTTCAAGCGGAAGAACCATCCAAGAACCCCTCGCATCATCTCACCACCAATATCACGATCTCCGAGTTTGATGCCTGATCCTCTGGCTATTCGATTGGATCCTGCATAGCCAAATCTGTAAATCCAGGTTAGGAAGATGAAAACGCCTAGAACATAGGGATTAGGTAGGAATCTCAGCTCTCCGCTGCTAAGCCAGCCGACGTACGGCACGATATCTCCAACATAAGCACCAATAGAGGGAACGATTGTAGCTAGTCCAATTATGAGATAATCCTTCCAAGCATCTCGCCATGCTTTTCCTACAACTTCCGGATCTAGTGGCTGAGGCTCGACTCCCTCAAAGGTGATATGATCCACTCTATCTCTGAGTCCTGAGTAACCATCACTCTCAGGTTCACTCCCGACAATCCGACGAATTAGGTTACTAAACCTCATCTTCAGTGGATCCTGCAGAGAAAGCTTCAGCGCCAATACAACCATTCCAAATAGAACTGCAAAGAAAGAGACCATGACCCAGATCAAGTACTGTTGAAGGGTATACGAGAACTGGAATATGAGGTCAAGAAGGAAGGCCCACATCAGGCCACCTCCACCTATCTCCGCCACAACTGGTGAACTTGCTGGAAGCAAATAGATGTAGTAGACGAAAAATGTCGCAGTAAGTGCATACATAAGAACAATGAAGGCTTCAATGAACCTGCTTCTCCTCTTATTGAAGAAGAGCAAGTACACAAAGGTAACAACTATTGGTGACATAAACTCAAAGACTAAAGTTAGCAGCGTCAGCTCGGCCATAAGACAGCACCTGGTCATGCTATAGAACTGAAACAAGTCTGAGCTGATTCAAAAAGGTTCGTTGGACAGACTCCAAGGTTATCTCTCAATGATGAGACTTATATACTATAGTTAATTATTCGGATGCGAATCAACAAGTGTGTTGAGGAGAGAACAGTGGAAATCAGTAAGGAACTAGAAGAGATGATTAACGACCAGCTCAACTTCGAGCTGTATAGCGCCTACATCTATTTGGGTATGGCTGCGTATTTTGAGGAAATCAACCTCGGTGGGATGGCACACTGGATGGAGATTCAGTTTCAAGAAGAGTTCAACCATGCGATGCGATTCTATCGTCACATCTTTGAACGTGGCGGCCGAGTTGACCTGCGAGAGATTAAAGCGCCCCAGAAAGATTATGCATCAGTTATCGAAGTTTGGGAAACAGCATATGAGCACGAAAAGCTAGTGACATCTCGAATCTATAAGATCGGGGAACTGGCTGAGAAGGAAGGGGATCGTGCAGCAATAACGATGCTCAATTGGTTCTACACAGAGCAGGTCGAGGAAGAAGAAAAGACAATGACTATTCGCGACAAGCTGAAGTTCATTGGTGACAGCATTCCAGGCCTCTATCATATGGACCAAGAATTGGGTGCGAGACCAGCTGTTGAGCCGCCACCAGCAGAATCATTCGCTCCATAAAAAACGACAAAGCCTAGTTTTACCCGGTTCATGGCACAAGCTATGAGCCGGCTTCATTCTCTTTTTCATCAGTAGTATACTACTTATGTCACCCTTTCATCGCAATGGCTGGTGAAACCGCCATATGCTACCAGAAGATATGGTAGAGGCTGTCAATAGGATGGTCTCTGGAATCCGAGCAAAGGACTATGTGACATCAATCTCTAGTTTCCATAGAATTCAAGCCAGTCCAGGAATTCGCGAGGCTATTGACTATCTCAAGAGCGAGATACAAAAAGCATCTGACGTGAAGGTTGAGGTCTTCGAGTATCCTGCGGACGGCAAGAGACAGATAGAGACCTTCGTGGCACCGTTTGGATGGTTCCCCGCTTCTGGTACTCTTGAACTCATTGAGCCTGAGCGCATGCTGCTAGCAGACTTCAGAGCAGAACCAATTTCCCTTATAGCTCACTCAGTCACTGCAGACATTGAGTCTGAAGTGATAGACGTAGGAAAAGCGCTATCACCCGAGGATCTAGAAGGGAAAGATATCAAGGGTAAAATCGTGCTTACAGAGAACCTAGCTCGGATGGCATTCAAGCCGCTCTGTGTAATAGGAGGAGCTGCAGGACTCCTCACATATGTTCCACCATCTGGTCAGGATGAAATAGCGAATCTCCGGAGGTATGATGCTTTCTGGCCCGGTGCTGACGAAGGAAAGACTGGTGCTTTTGGATTCTCTCTGCGCCAGAAGGACGGTCTTAGGTTGAAGGAACTTCTCGAAAGTGGCAAGACCGTCAAGGTACAGGCCAAGGTAGAGGCTGAACTGAAAACTGGGAATACATCTGTTCTTTCAGCTCTCATTGAGGGAAGGGACCCGAATAAGGAATTCTGGCTTATCGCACCTGTGTGTCATCCACACGAAGGGGCAAATGATAATGCATCGGGTAGTGGCGCCCTCATGGAATCAGTGAGAGTAATCTCAGACATGATCCGTGATGAAGTCATCCCCCAACCCGAATGCTCGCTTCGTTTTCTTTGGGTACCTGAATGGTCTGGTACACTTGAGTTCATTCAGAACGAGAAATCCATCTTGAGTAGATGCGATGCAGTTCTCAATTTGGATATGGTTGGAGCAGACCCTGCAAAATCAGGTTCGGTGTTACATCTTTATAGAACTCCGTTCTCTTTGCCAACAACCTTCAACAACGTAGTGAGGTACTGGCTGAAAAAAGAGGGAAAGCGAAAGGTTGACAGGTCGATCGGGGGTACGATGACACCACTCCCATTCGCATATTCAGTCTATTCAGCGGGCAGCGATCACTTCATGTTCACAGACAAGACCGTTGGAATCCCTGCTGTCATGTTGAACCAGAGTCCAGACAGGTTCTACCACACATCGACAGATACGATAGATAAAATCGACCCGAATCAAATGGCATATGTCACTAGAATTGCTGTGCTCACATCACTCACCTATATGCTTCCCAAGCAAGTATGCAAGGAAATACTATTGACTTGGGCACGAGATGAATCAGTCGAGCTGATGAGAAGAGTTTCACATGATGGTGTAAGGAGTCTAGCCCGATGCGAGGGAGATCCCGAAGAAGTGTATCCCAAAGCCCTGAGATGGCTAGGTCGCGCTCATGAATTAGGTCAGGCGACACTTGATGTTGCAGCTGAGGAGTGGCATCTTATCTCGGAACAGAAATCCTTCTTAGAAGCACTCAAAACAAGTATCCAGATGGTCTACACAACGGAAATGGTTGTGGCACGAAAAGCCTACGAAGGCGCATGTGCTGAAGTTGGCGTCGAGGCTCAAAAAGATGACCAACTGATTGTTGACACTGTATCGCTCGGAACTGCTGTACGTAGAAGGGTAAAGTATCCAATCAATATTGGTTATTTCAGTGATAAGATGGCTCATAAGAGGGGCAGATACATGGAGCTTCGCAAGTCCCTCGATCGACTGAATGAACGCATCGATGAGATAGTCAATCTATCTGAGGAATGGACTACGCTGGATGAGATTTGGGATTCGCTTTGTTTCCAGTTCGGAAACTTCGAAATCAAGACCCTTGTGGAAATTGTTGAAGACCTTACAGCCGCTGGACTAATTGAATCGAAAGAAACTGAGTCAGCTTGAGATGGATTTTAAAATAGCCACAACAGAGAAGTACTCCTCATGTCAGGGTCATAACTAGCCATCCACCGGAGTGTGCTGAAACTGCAGGAATTTTTAGGCCTCTACGGAAAGGTTGTCTTTGCAGGTACATTCGATCACCTGCATGAAGGACACAAGCATCTACTTCGTAATGCGAGCAAATTAGGAAAGAGAGTAGCTATTGGTTTGACCTCAGATAGAATGCTTGATACAAAATCCAAGAAACACTTGGTACAGAGCTATGCTGAAAGATATGGAGAGTTGGAATCGTTCTTGAAAGCTGAAGGCATCAAAGAGAAGTGCTCGATATTCCCGATTGACACTGTGGAAGGTGGAGCAGATGAGATGGAAGACCTAGAAGCCCTGATAGTGTCTGATGAAATCAAAGTCGTTGAGAACGCATTTGGAATAAACGATAAACGTATCAGAAACGGTCTCAAGCGATTCCACACAATCGTCATCCCAAGGGTCAGAACTCCAGACGGAAGACCATTATCTTCTTCTCGAATCAGGGATGGCGAAGAATTCGATGTAGGCACATTGGTGTATTAATCAGTCATCGGAATGAAATGTTGGGACTCGAGATAGTACTCCTGAAACTCGGGGTTATCTGTCAGCTCAATGTAGCTTACTTTGTCAGGCACTTTTTCAATTTTTGACCGAAGTGCTGGGTCACTTACAATCATGTCCGCCCCTTGAATAGCTCCACCTTGAACCTGTTGGACCTCAGCATTCCTCATGCTTGGAAATAGACCTATGCGGTAGGCATCATCCAAATTCAGAGCGGTGCCAAATGCCCCAGTCAGGAAGAATTTGCTGACCTCAGATGAGGGGCACTGAGCTTTTCGAAGCAAGAGTCGGATGGCCCCAGATATCGCAGCCTTTGATTGTTGAAGCATTCTTACATCAGATTGAGAAAAGAAAATTGGCTTCTTCGATGCAGAACTGAATGCGTTTGCCAGTATGAGTCTTGGCCCACCCGGACCCACCTTTAGCCACTCAGAGTCCACATCCCTGCGAATAGATCCCTTTGTATTCATAAGTCCTACATCACGTAGGCCAGCCATTGCTGATATCGCTCCAGATCCGCAAATTCCTTTCGCGTTTCCACCTCCTATAACATGAATACGTGGAATGAAATCCTCTCCCAATTGGACAGCCGATATCGCTCCTTGTTCTGCAGGCATGCCGCATGCAAGAGACATCCCTTCAAATGCAGGGCCTGATGCAGCTGATGCCATCCACAACCCACGCTGACTAAGGACAGCAATCTCAGTGTTTGTACCAACGTCTATGGCCACCAGATTTCCTTCCGATTCAAGAGCGCCAGACACTAACAGAAGCATTAGCGCATCTGGACCAACGAAGGATTCGACAATTGGTGGAGAGTAACAGATGGCATTCTCACTTATGGGAAGTCCTAACTCTTGAGCAGAAACAGAAACAACTTCCTTCCCAGTAGCTTTGAATGGAGGAGCAAGAAGGGATCTAGTAGATAAGTCATAGAAGAGATGATGCATCACTGTGTTGCCAACAACAACTACTATCTTCACCGAGGTTGGTCTGACATCTGCTTTGGATACCATCCTTTGAATACCATCAGAAACTGCATCCCTCACAGAATTTGTTATCAAGCTCGCGTTCTTCCTGCTTCTTCTATAGAAGTCAATCCTAGAAATTACATCCAACCCAAATTCCATCTGAGGATTGGGGAAAGCTTCGGATTCAACCATAGTACTTGTGTGCATGTCTAATAGATGCATTGTGATTCGAGATGTGCCAAGATCTACTGAAACACCATATTTGGAATCATCTTCCAACCTAAGCATCCCCAATGTAATATCACATATGTTGTAACAAGAGGAGAATTATCTGACGATCATGTTCCCTGGTGGAGCGCGTCACTCGACCCGCGTCCTCAACCGCAAGTTCGTTGTCAGCGGCGACTTCTTCAAGCGTCGCGGTATCTGTCTCCAGTTGTGTAGTCAACCTTTCGCCCAGTTCGCGCACCGCCTTGGCGGCATTCCT
>CAJHYO010000265.1_pt1 | contig 16072 bp, 16 predicted proteins | sample 9198741 | NCBI WGS metagenome assembly CAJHYO01 (sample SAMEA7708364, study PRJEB35096) | sediment metagenome | biome: marine neritic benthic zone biome [ENVO:01000025]; feature: sediment [ENVO:00002007]; material: shallow marine sediment [ENVO:03000034] sea grass bed [ENVO_01000059] ... | reverse complement strand
GCTCACCAACATGATAGTTTGTATGCCTTAGCAAGTACATGAGCTTGTCAAGTATGGAACTGAACCAATCAAAGCCGTCTGTCTTGGAGAACTCCTCATCAGGGATGGCCCTCATTGCATCAGCCAGCTCTTTACCAATCTCAAGCAGATAGGAGTTAACCAAATCCTTTGTCAGTTTGGGCAGAACTTCTTTCTCAATGTTTTCAACATCATCCCAGATGATATCAGCACGGGAACCCCATTTCATCTCATCGGGATCATTACCAAGGTAAAATTGCGCTGTTTCGATGATATGGTATGCAGTCTGGGAGTAATACCACTGACCCACTCCATCGTGCCATCTCTCATCAGGGACTTTCTTTACGGCAGCCTGAAGCATCTTCCAGACCGAAGTGAACTGCTTTACCAGAGCCTTCGCAATCGGCTCCATATCTTCGGTCACTTCTCTTCCTCAGACTTCACACGGGGATCAGATACAACTTGAATGGGATTGGTTTCTGAGTCCTCGAAGTTGAAGTACGAAACCATGTCTGGAATGTCTACAATGTCGTCTGAGTCAACGCCTTTGCTCTTGAGATAGTCCTTTGTGACAACCAGGTCGTCTACAACAAGTGTCAGAGTGCCTGATCCACGATTGATCTCACCTTCTCGTTTATAGTTTAGACCAACTCTGGCACCGGTGATTGGCAGAGCGAACTCCACCCAACCAGCCTCTTCACCACCGTCCCAGGTCTTCTCGAGTCCTAGAATCTCACCATAGAACTTCTTAGCTCGATTGAAGTCCTTGACATCGTACTGGAAGTATACTGATTCCTTACTATATGGGATTGGATACTTGTCTGTCATTAATTTCCTCTCCATTTTGTCTTAACATTTGTTAACTTGAATTCGAGATAAGTCTTCTCCAAGGTGTGCAATAATTGATATCGAGCTGATACATACAGAAGTTCGGTGCCGTCATCAATTGACGGAGGAGAGTGAAAGAGATTTCGAGAATTCCTGGAGCACTGCTGTTTATAGTAGGATTAGCAATCTTTGTAGATGACCTTCATGACTTTGTACCAGGCACAGAGTGGCTGCACTGGTTGCCTGACTTTGCCCCAATCTACATAGGAACATTCCATCTAGAGCATCTGTACATAGGCGCATTGATCATGCTGATTGGGCTTATTGCGATGGCACGTTCATCGGACTATTGAAGTCGGATACTATCTGAGTACACCTAGAATTAAGATTGGAAAGATGATTGTTGCATCACCAATGACTGTCTCAAATCGGGCTTCGGTCTGAACCTTCTGCCATGAAACCCCCTCAACCAAAGGAGCACCACCTAGACTACCTCCTTCGGGACGGTCAAGAGTGATTTGGACTGCCATATCGAGACCCCCCCTCAGGATGGTGGAACCCATTGTGAAGTGTTTAGTGAGACCACCACCTAGCATTATTGCACCTGTCTTCTTGGCGTTCGTCACGATTTCTCCAAGAATCCGCAAGTCCTTCACAAAGTCCAACGCAAAAGGTTTCGTAGTACTGTATGTGTACATGTGAAATCCCAGCATTGAGTCCATTAGTCCTGGGGAGAAAATGGGTATATTGTTCAATGCAGCCTGTCGGACAATTGACATATCATCTTCTAGAGAATCGCCCAATTCGAACATGAACTCGCTGGGAGCAAGACTCAACATCTTTTCATCTGGTAGTGCATCTAGGAACTTGTAGATCCCCTTCTCGAACGTTTCGAAGTCCTTCTCTTCAACATATAGGTCCGCAATTCGCCCCATTCCAGCTTCTCTGAGTTCGCGGTCATCCTTTCCTGGGGGCACTCGATAGTGTGCTCCACCATAGGCTTCCACAAGGTCGTGAACGATATTTGCACCACTTGTGACGATCGCATTGATCATTCCTTGCCTAATGAGGTGACTGATGATTCCGCGCAGACCAGCTGGGACCATAGGACCTGAAAGTGAGAGGAACTTGAAGCAATTCTGATCCTTGAACATCTTAGCAATAATTGAGGCCGCTCTCCCGAGTCGACCCGCTCCAAGGACTCCGACATCCCTCATAGCCTCTAGAATGCTTCGTAATGTGGTATCATCTGTGGGATCTATGTGACGTACAGGTTTCATGTCGGCCACAGACATCGAGAGTCTTTGGCCCTGAGATAAGTCATTCGAAAGATGAAGAATAAGACACGAGCCCAGGTCGTATTCCGGGAGGGCAACACCCAGGCCCGTGTATACCCAAAACGAATCGAGTATGTCAGATAAGGCGGCGAAATGGGTTAGGCCTTTCTGCTTGGAGATATGCTTCTCAGAATACATGCTGGGTCTGGAGAGAAGACCGAAAGTAATTGGCAGGCGCACTTCAATACCTTTTAAACAATCGAACGGATGAACAGTAGCTATGCAGAGCCTTGTAAGTCTATATTCCTTCGTCGTCGTAATAAACGCTCTATTCCTGCAAGGCATTCTCATCTATGTCGTACGAGGGGGAAGGAATGCATATCTGAACTCCATCATGAACTTTCGTAAGCCGACATCCTCACTCGCTAGATACTATGGCTGGAGAACCAAGAAACTCTCTAACACTGTCATCGAGGGAATCGTCTATGAAATAATCCTCATTGGATCCATAGTGATAATACTCTACCCGAGAGGTGGCGTTCAACTAATCCTAGATTTGCTTGCCATTACACTCTTTGTGGTTCTATTGTCGTCAATCAGCTCGATCCAGATGACTAAGCGTGTCAGGGAGGTTCTGAAAAAGGAGGGAGTCATCCTCAAGCAACTTGAGGACCCAGATGACAGGATAGGTCTGGTCAGGGAGATGGTTGAAGAGCTATACCAAGCAGGAGCGTACGCTGATGGGCACATATGGTTCGCACTATTCAAAATCGCTCAGCAGCAGGATGTTGTCGGATGGTCAGTACGCGACGTCTTGATGGAGAAGAGCAAGGCGATAGCAGAACGCATCGATTCGCATATGACAGAGATTGGCCGGAAACCAGATTCCGATAAAGGACCAGGGATACAGTGACCCGGCTGTTCCCCTGACACAACTCTTATATTCCATCTCCAGGGCGTCAACGAGAACTCCTCAGGAGGAACTCCGATTGTCCAAGAAGGAAGTCAAGAAAGGTCTACAAGGTGTCGTCACAAGCTATAGGCGAGGCAAACACCTACAGCATCCCAATCAAGTGCTTTTGCTGTTTGAGGTCATCAAAACACGTGCTGAGGCTGCAACACTAGTGGGTCGAAAAGTGAAATGGACTTCAGAAGCCGGAAGGGAGTTTTTGGGGAAGGTTCTAGGACCTCATGGCAATAGCGGCGTCGTTCGTGCCAAATTCCGCACAAACCTACCTGGACAGGCCATAGGAACTCCAGTGGTCCTTCAGTAGGACTTTAGCTAACTTTTATCTGATTATCTTCGAATGCAGACGCGGCTCCGATGATGCAATTGGCTATCTGAGGGCAGAAATGCCCAGCGACGAGTCATAGTTAGACTGAGGGGCCACTATCTTACGTTCTGAGAATCCTCAGATATCAGACTCATGATTGGCGAACCTTTGTGATTGATTGGCTTCTATTCTATATGGCATATTGGCTGGCAGGCTTGACGCTCAAATTTGGAGATGATCTCCTAGATGAGCTTGACAGGCCTGATTATGCTAGTTTCCCATTAGCTATTTCGGGAGTCTTGTTTGGTCTGCTGATGACCCTCAACATATGGGATTTCGTGCTTCTGGCTGCAATTGTGATTGGAGTTGTTCTCTCTGGGAAGGTAAACAAACCCCAGTTCCTGATTGGTTTCATCATGATTGGCAGCATATTGATGCTGCGTGGAGTGCCGCCTGTGGTGGACTGGGCGATGCCACTCGCCTTCATAATTGCTCTGCTTGTTGCTGCAGTAGTTGATGAGATAGGAAATGATTGGGCAGACAGGGGTGAAAGACGATTTCTGTCATACTTCTTTCAGTATAGATTCACGCTAAAGGTGTTAGTTCTCCTCCTCTCGATAATAGTACCAGACTTCTTTCCCCGTGCTGTAGGACTATGGATATTCGATTTTGGTTATGAGAGCGCGGGAATGGCAATCAGCAAAAAGTTCAGGCCAGCATCTCATATGCAAGACTACAACAAACATCTCTGAACAAGGGATTCAACCCAAGAGATATTGCAAGGTCGACACCTTCTTGACTTATGTATGCGATTCCATTGACTCCGCTCCGGAGTGCATACATGTCAGTGTCAATCTTGTGCTGTCCTATTGGTCTGGCACATCCAAGCAGAACCGGGGTGTCTTTCATTGCCAGCCGAGTGACTGCCAGAACTTTTCCAATCGATTCCGCAGAAGGTGGATTCGCAGATGCCATTGCAGTCTTTCGTAATGGGCTTAGCGCGATAATCACAACTCCAGCAGGATTGGTTCTAGATATGATGTCGAGGGCTTCTATCTCTCCTCCAAGCGTGCCATAATCAAGGCCCACTAGAACATGAGGAACAGTTGGAATAGATGCATCATGAAGCAGTCGGAGGGATTCTTCCATCCGTTTTGGACCATCCTTAAGGTGATAGATGCTCTCAGAAACTTCTCTACTTCCAATAATGTCTAACATTGCAGCATCAATTGATGCCTCTTTCAGCAATTGGACAGTTCCTTCATCGACAAGACCTGTGTGGACTACAACCTTGAGGCCTAACTCTGAGGTGGCGGTCTTTATTGCCTCTCCAAACTGAGAGAGCGGAACATGCCCCTTTGAATCAGAACCTCCACTGATCAGCACGCCCTCAGCTCCTCGCATTCTGACTTCTTTGCATACCTGAATTAGCTGGTCAGGAGTCATAGCAGGCTCCATTCCCTTGAGAAGACGCCCTTCACAGTGTTCACACTGGAGAGCACAAGATGTGCCCGTCACACTTATTGAGATGAAGTTGTGGCGGCTTACTTGTCGATGATCCTCTATCTTGTAGGGATAAGCTGTTGGGCTGTAACATAGTAACTCATTTCCGAAAACCTTGAGCCTACTCTCATAGGCCACTCTCATTGTGTCCTCAAAATCGGAGCTTGAAGACTCTATGATAGCTTGACCGTCAGTGAGAATGTCAAATCCCAAGTTTGTTCCTCACCAGTCGCTCGTTCAACGCTGCTATTAGAGTTGTGCTATGTTGACAAGTTCAAAGAAACAGCTCCTGCCTCAAATGATAAATAAGGCCAGCACGCCAGCAAATGCAGAGAGGTCTGAACAAGGATGAAAGCTGCCAAGAAGATATTCAAAACAGCCCTTGACGAGGATAGGACCTTTGTACTCGAGCATGAGGCTAAGGACATAATGAAAGGCTATGGAATCCCAATTCCAGCCTATGACACTGCCGCCACAGCTGATGAGGCCGTTGAGAAGTCGAAGGCGATAGGCTTCCCTGTTGTTCTGAAAATACTGTCCAAAGACATACTTCACAAATCGGATGCTGGTGGAGTCAAGATCAATCTCAAGAATGAAGAGGAGGTCCGTCAAGCATTCAATGATATCATGGACAATGCCAAGAAATTCGGAAAGGAGAAGGGAATAGATGTTGACCTCAGCAGGGGAGTGTTCATCTCAGACTTCGCAGACATGGGTACGGAAGTCATCGTGGGGGTTACACGTGACCCACAGTTTGGTCATGCGATCATGTTCGGTCTTGGAGGGATCTTTGTAGAGGTACTTAAGGATGTCACCTTTCGACTCATTCCTCTCTCAGAGATTGACGCCCGTGAGATGATAGCGGAGATAAAAGCTGCAAAGATATTGGAGGGTATCCGAGGGCAGGCACCAAGGGATGTGGATGCCTTAGTCAATGTGATAATGGCGGTCTCAAAGATGATAGACGAAAATCCAGAGATCAACGAGCTTGACTGCAATCCCACCTTTGTCTACGAAAAGGGAAAGGGTGCTTTAGTTGTAGATGCCCGAATCCTAATCGATGACCCCAAAAAGGAACCTGCTGCTAGCCACTGAACAACTTGTTTAGTAGAATGAGACCTCTTTTGAGATCTTGGTCCTGAAGTTGCTCTACTGGCTGCGGCTTTGTAGCTGCTGCGACCAAGAGTAAGAGAGCTGTAATCCTTGGAACCAGTCGAGCATATTGAAGTACATAATCCCTATTACCCGCTGAATCCACAAGCAATCCCTCTATCCTCCTTGTCAGGAGAGATAGCTTCTCATCAACACCCTGTCCTGGCTGGAGGCCCTTGAATAGGTTGACAACTTCGGACTCATCCTGTAGTTTCTGTGCGGATACATCAAGCGTTTCAAGAAGACCCATAGCTCCGACTATTATTGAGTCATAGTCCTCTTTTTCGATTCGGGTCATTCCTAGTTTCATTGCCTGTATCTGTCCTAGGATACGTAACGAGTTTGTGAGGATGTTTCGTGATGCGCCAGGAGTTGATGTGGCTACCTTTGTCAAGTAGTCACCATGCACTCGCTCTAAGCTCGCGGCAAGTGATGAGTCGAGTTTTCGTTCGAATCCAGGAGAGAAGCCAATCACAGCAATCTTTGGAAGGTTTGGATCTGTAGCAATCTGGCGGACTGCGGTAAGTGCCTTGAAGTCATTCAAGGACATGTAGAAGAGAAGAATGCGGACAATGTCATATGAGGTTTCAAAGTCTTCCTCAGTTGTGATATTGCGACCCTGACCTTTACACGAGAATCCACAGAGGAGGAGCCATATTGATACCAAGAGCTCGGTTAGTGCAGCACGAGATTTATCATCTCCAAGTTCATGCTCTTCTAGAAAACGAGTGAGTCTGTCCCTTGCTCCAGAAACCCTTCCAATGGTTTCACTCCCCATCTGAATCAGAGGGATTGACTTAATGAACTCACGTGGGTCTCGTGATGGAAGTCTTAGGGTGAGCCCGGGATCATCTCTAGTCATTGTCCACCACTTTGAGGTTGACGTGAAGTAATCTAGTAGATCTATGGCAGTCGTTAGGTCTGAGTGATTTGTAATTTCACGATTGTCGAGGAAAGCTGAGTGTCTACACCAGAATTCTACGAACCTTTTGAGGTGAAAGGAGAGCTTCTGGCCTGTTAACATGTGTTCATCATAGCGTCCAACAACAGACTCGATATGCGAAACACTATCTACCGAGAGTTTCGTGTTTATCAGACCCTGGTAGACATCAATTGGCTTTCGTGCCAAGGATATAGTCTCCTCCGTTCAATCGAAGAGTCCTTAGAACAATATAAAGCGCTGTGTCACCAGTTTCGGGCTAGGAATGGAAGGTGATTGGTTCATGAGCCATAACGACGAGCTCTTCGCTCATAGGACCTGAGGGCTCTCCAGATATCTATCCGTCTCACTGCAGGCCAATATATCTGCGCGAAATAGAGCTCTGAATAGGCGGATTGCCAGAGAAGGAATCCAGAGAGGCGTTCTTCACCTGATGTTCGAATTATCAAATCAGGATCGGGGATTCCGTTAGTATACAGATGCTTCTCAATTAATTCCTCATTCACGTTCGAGGGATCTAGACTGCCTGACTGAATCTTCTCACCAATTGCCTGGACAGCATCTACAAGTTCTGCTCTTCCGGAATAGCCAATGGCAACATTCAGGATGTGGTCACTGTAATCGCGGGTCTCTTCTTCAGCCTGCGCTATTGCCAGCTGGACCTCGTCTGGTAGGAGATCCACTCTTCCGATAGCTTGGATGCGGACCTTGTGTTTGTGCACATCTGGGTTCCCCACCACCTCACTGAACTTGTCTTTAGCGATGGCCATTATCTCTTCGACTTCATCCTCGTTGCGTTGGAAGTTCTCCACAGAAAAGGCATAGAGTGTGCAGACCTTGACTCCAGCCTCCCAGAGAATCTTTAGGACTTCCATGACCTTCTGAGCGCCTTTCTGGTGTCCGAACCAAGGCACTTCAAGACCATGCTGACGTGCATATCGGCGATTTCCGTCGAGGATTATTCCAACATGACGGGGAGTCCGATCTTTATGCAGCTGCCTGTGTAGAAAGTATTCATAGAGTCTGTACACGGGGCCTGCTAGATTCACTCAATTGCACGTCCTATTTCAATTTGAATCCATTTGCATTCCCTAAAAGGCTTGACGTTGGGTCAGTGTGTGTACTAAGATCAAATCATCCCAGAGACTTTCTCAGCTGCTCGCTTCATCTCAAGAAAGACCATTCCCAGCTTGGCACTGGCAGTGGTAGACACTGTAAGGCATGCATTCATTCCAGCCTGAACGACAAGTAGCCAGCCATCAACGCCCTTGATGTTGACCTGTTCTAGATTGCCCTTCCCAAGCTCAATAGCAGCCTTCTCACCAAGTGTGAGCATTGCTGCGGTCATAGCTGCGACCTTTGCCTCATCAACATCCGTCGGTAAAGCTGACACGATTGGAAGCCCTTCAACGCTAACTATTGCACACGCCTCAATCTCAGGTATACTCCCCTGAAGTTCGTTAAGGACGCCTTCCAAAGTGTCTCCGCGGGTCTCTGACATTGGCCTCACCTAGTTAATCATTTGTACATTCTTTTGAGGATAACTTCTCTCGCTATTGCCTGAAACGCCCTCTTAACTCCTACGCCCTGAACTGCAATGGTCTCATAGATTGGGACATTGCCTCCAAGACCTAGAAGGTCTAGCATTTCGTCTCGTGACATTCTGTTAGGCAGGTCTCGCTTGTTGAGCATAACAACGATGGGTATCTCACGCCCCAGAGCGTCGCCCAAGAAGAGCTTGAGTTCCTCGAAGCTCTCTGTGTTCTCATCCCTCTGATCCGGAGATGAGTCAGCAACAAAGAGAATACCATCAGTGCCCTGAAGCACAACTTTTCTCTGGTGCCTGTGACGCTTCTGACCAGCAACTGTGAACACATCAAAAAGAACACGACCGCCAGCACTCATCGGAACATAGTCAAAGAACAGAGTACGGTTGGTCTCATCCTCGATTGCAGTGAACTCTCCTTTCTGAAGGCCCTCAACTTTGCCGTAGAGCCAACGTAGTGCAGTTGTTTTACCTCCCAGTGATGGTCCATAGAAGACCAACTTGAGATGTATGCGGCCTTTGTCGTCTTTACGAATCGTGGTTCACCTCACTGCGTCACTGCCTGTGCTCGTTGAGGCCTCAAATAGAGGCACTACTCGGGGGGCTGATAAGCCAAAAACTGTGGTCTCATAAAAGGGTTTGTGGCACAATCGGGGCTGTAGAGCGTACAAGGTCAACCGCCTCGGTGCGGTTAGACCCTTTCAAGCTCTGCGAGGGCGGACTTGAGGTCCTCCTCATCCAGCTCCTTGTCCTTACCACCTGGAGCGATTGGCTCCACTGCCAAGAACTTGTCAAGCTCGTCTGCGAGCTGTACTCCTTGCTTCTTCATGACAAGGCGTATCATACCTATGTTGACATCGGCATCAGACACAACGCACAGCACACCCTTCCCGCACGCAGATGCGAATATCTTACCCTCACTAAACTCGCTCGTGACGATCTCGAGCTCACCGATCTGCAAATTCTTACCCTGTTCCTCTGAAGCACAGAAGACAGCAGACGCAATGGCTCCGATTGAGTCGACGTCTACAGGGTAGTAACTCAGCTTGCTCACGTTTGCAATCGTCAGTCCAGTTTTGTCGACCAGAATCACTTTCCGTATGCCCTTTTCTTGCCGAATAATATCGGTTAGGATTCTGTCGAACGCTTTCGGATCGCTCATGGATATAGCCCCATACATACTAGTTCTTCTTGAGGACCACTAATATCAGGCCCTCTTTTTCATCGGGTGCGATGTTTATTTGACCTTGTGTTGTGTCCAAGGTAAGGAAGGACAATGATCCCTCACGCAGGAGCCGCACCGTGTCCAGTGCCTTTCCCACAAGAGAGGTTATGATTGCAGCAACATTCTCTGTTGTTTCTGCGTCCAAGTCACTGCTCAGAGGAAGACCTTCCATGGTGGTGACCACGACCCCACGGACTCCGTCTTGGGCCTTGAGCTGTTCGAGGATGCTATTGAGTCGCTCTTGACTTATCAAAGTAGAATCTCCGCTGCTATCAATTGTCCATTTGACAAATCCTAACGCCGCAGTTGGGTATTTAGCAGTTATGATGACATTGTTATGATGAACTAGCCCGTTTGCGCATTCTGAAACATGAGCCACTCATAACTCACACGTCGGAAAAATAATGTTGAGCGACGCCGCTTGCAGCAACGTCACTCTGTCAATCTGATTATGGTTCGTCTTCGTCGTCAAACATCTTCTTTGAGCTGCGTTTCATTTGAGCTAGGTTCTCGACTGCTGTCATGTCTGCTGCTGCAGATGGTGCAGCACCACCAGCAGGGGCTTCCATCATCCTTGCTTCCTGAAGTTCAAGCTCCTCTTCCTCGCTCTCTAGGACATCATCAGCCTTCTCGAGCATAGCTTGGACGGGCTTGGGAGCGGCCTTGGCGTGAGCCTTCATGGCTGACCTGAATGTGGCAAGTCGCTTCTTGCCCTTCTTACGGTCACCTCTGACGGCATCCTCGCCGGCCTTCTGAGTCACAAAGGTTGCTCCTACTGTGGGATCAAGGGTCTTCATGATCTCATCCTCTTTCTCAGAGACCTTCAGCTTGGTTGTCACAGCTCGGACCCTTCTTGCACCCTCATTGTCAGTATATGAGACCTGGACCTGAATCGGGACTTCCTCGTCCTTGATTTTCTTGTCAGGTTCAACCTCGAAGTACAGCTCATGGTCCTCTCCTACGACTCCGATCTTTCCACCGCCCTTCTTCTTGAGCTCATCAAGAACTGCGCGGGATGCCCCGGATGCGTCCTTCACCTTGACTCCATCGGGAGTGATGAGTTTGACCTCGACATCACGACCGAGAAGCGATGCACCTGCAAGCTCTGAGAGACTTCTATCGAGTTCATTGGGTGTCACATAGTACATGTTACCCCCAGTGGCCTCGGGTAGTAATCCAAGCGTCTTGAGTTCCATTGCTCCTCCTGAAGCGATACCAACGACATCAAGAGATGCGCCAATCTTTCTAAACTCGTCCCCGAGGTCCTCATAGAACTTGGCTGCTGGAGTCACTTGGTACCCCTCAAGGGCGCCAATTCCTTCATTTGCAAGTCCATCTGTAAGGAGGACAATTCGACCGACATCTCGGTGCTTGGCTATTGTGTATGCCATTCCCACGGCTGGGCCAAGTGCAGTTCCACCCTGATCACGCAGAGCGGCTACATGACGTTTCAGGTCTGATGACTTGTCGCCGACCTTCACCATCTTGATTTTGTCCAACAGGCGTTTGGTCGAGTTCTTGATATCATTTAGATTCTGGAAGGACTCTCTTGGGAGTTCAATTGCTTCTCCAGTCTCCAAGTTCCTGCAGACCACAGTGCTCTCAAACTCAATTAGACCAAACATTGTATCCGGAGTGTTGGCTGCCAGACTGTCAATAGATGTGCTTAGGCTCCGTTTGACAGCAGCCAGGTTCTCACCTGCCATGGATCCGGAAACGTCTATCAACGCTAGGAAAGACCGGCCGCCTGTTGAGATTGTTTCAGTACCGGTCTCTATGTCTTGTGGTGGCTTCACAACGAAGTCTGTGTCGTCGCCTGCGACGACAATCTCGCCTTCGATTACGTTCAGTGTACTACAGAACGGACAGACAAAGTGCTTTCCGACTTTGTCGTTCTCCTGTATCTGATCTACACTGAGAAGGAAGCCATTGCATTTATGGCAAGCAATTGGCTTGCCAACAATCTTAGTGACGTCTCGTGCCAAGTCTCCAAATTCGACTCGCAAGACGTATGGGAGGTCTTTCATTACATCCTTTGATGAAGGGAAAGCCTCCGAAGTAGTTCTCAGCATAGGCATAAAATTCGACTCCAAAAGTCTTGGGGCTAGGTTCACATTTACGTATTTAACCTAAGCTACGAAAATCATCCGCGAAGGAAATACACTCATTTATAGGAGAAACGGTTTTAGATGAATGATAACACTGAGAGAATCAGTACCCACGGAGAGTATGTCAAAGTGGATGAAGGAAAAATCAAACAAGTAATCGCCGACACAATGGCCGCCAATGAGAACTTAGAAGGCATAGTGATATGCGATGCAAAGGGGAAAGTGATCTTCGGTCATACTATCAGTGGGGGTATCAAGCATTCGGACATCGCAAGCCTTGCAGTCAAGATTGCTGGTAACTCTTCACAGATGGCAAGTGGACTTGACAAGGGAGGACTGAAAGAAGTGTCAATCGCTGCTGATAGTGGCTTCATGGTGATTCTGGGCGATGTGAAGGTTGTTCTCGCTGGAATTGCAGGAGAAGGAGCTCGAGAGTCCATGGGACTGTTAAGAATGGCTCTCAAACGCGCATTGATGGCAATGGTCACGTGAGAGTCTTCCCAAGAGTGCTGCAGAGTTACCTTTTTTTGGGGATATTTTGCTAGTCGAGGTTGCGCAGGCATACCTGAATAAGGCCAGGGTAATACCCAGGTAGTACCAATCATATTTAGGGCCGTGCAATATCAAGGCTGTACAACAGACACGCCTATCATGTGAGAATTATCTTTAGCCGGGAAGGGAGCGTCTTGGTCCACATAGAGAAGCTAGTATGCAAGGGCTTCAAGTCGTTTGGACGAGACAGTATCACAATCAGACTCAACCAAGGCTTCACATGCATTGTTGGACCTAATGGATCAGGTAAATCGAACGTCATTGATGCCGTGTTGTTTGTACTGGGACAGCTCAGTGCGAAGACACTTCGAGCAAATGTATTCTCAGACCTTCTGTATTCTCCGCCAAAACCGGACATGCCTCCAAAAGCCAAGTCTGCCACTGTGGAACTCCATTTTGATAATAGAGACAGAAGATTGCATGTGGAGTCAGACAAAGTTGTCATTGAGAGAGAACTCGATGATTCCGGCAAATCCACCTGTCGTATCAATGGCAAGGTAGTCACAAGAACCCAAGTCATTGAAGTACTGGGGGCAATCGGTGTTGATCCCAATGGATACAATCTAGTCCTGCAAGGAGAGATTGCACAGATTGTGAAGGTAAGCCCCAACGATAGACGCAAGTTGATCGAGGAGATTGCGGGAATATCTGCTTACGATGAACAAAAGGAACGCGCTCTTAAGAGGCTGGCTGAGAGCGAAACAAACCTAGGAAAAGTGGAGATGCAGCTCCAGGAACGAAGGCGCCAGCTGGAGAAGCTTGAGGAGGAGATGACAGATGCTCTCAGACATCAAAATCTCCACAACCAGATTGAACAAGTCAGAATTGACAGCATAGCATGGCGGACCATTAAGGGAAAAAGCAGGATTGAAACTATTCTTGAGACCCTGGCTGAGAGAGTAGAAGAAGCGGAAAATCTTTCCAGAGAAGTAGTAGAAGTTGAGCAGGGTGTTACCGACACAGAAACTGAGATTGAGAGCATAGACGGTGAAATCGATCAGATAACTGGTGGAGACTCAGCAAGAGTTTCGGAGCAATACGGAGTTGTTTCAGCAGCCGTCGACCACGCAAAAGCAGACCTCGAACGCGTGCAAGGTGATTACAACACCAATATGGATGAGCGAAACTCAGTGGAGGTAGAGATTCAATCAATCCAGGAACAGGTGAGTGGGTCAGAATCGCTCATCAAAGAAAAGGACCAAGAGCTTTCTAGACTAGATGAGGAGATACAAAGCTGCTCCAACAAGATAACTGGGCTGGAAGAACGAATTGAGAAAGAACAGGCAACATCATTTGAAGTCACTCTACGTCTGCAGGATCTCAACAACCAGATGAGAGCATTAGATGAAGGTGTATCCGAGGTTCGTTCAGCAATAAAAGCAGACAATAAGGAACTGGGGATGACGTATGAGGAGCTCCGTGATTCATCTGAATTGATGGAGAAGACGGAAGAGGAGCTCTCAGATCTCCGCAGAGTAATACCTGAAAGACGTGAGAGCCTGAAACAGTCGGAAGAGAATGAAGAGAAGAAACTAACAGAAGTCGAGAAAATTGAGAACAGGCTCAAGACTGTGGAGGCGGAGGTTCGAGAGTCAGCACAAATAGTCGAGAAGACAAAAGAACAGTTGATTCGTGTGCAAGCCAGACAGGATGCCCTGAGAGAGGCTGAAGAGGCATTCCTAAAGAGGCGACGTGCAATCCGCAGAATACTTGAGCTGCGCGACTCAAAAACAGTGGAAGGTATCTACGGAACAGTAGCAGAATTGGGCACTATTAACCCGGAGTATGCAGCTGCCATGGAGATTGCTGGCGGAAACAGGCTAACCCATATTGTAGTTGAGAATGACAATATTGCTACCAAATGTGTAAACATTCTGAAAATTGAGAAAGTTGGTCGAGCCTCCTTCATCCCATTAAATAGAATCAGCACGAGAAAGCCAGGAAAAGTCCCACGTGACACGGGAGTCATAGGTCTGGCAATTGACCTGGTGAAGTTCGATGAGAGAATGCGTCCAGCATTTGAGTTCGTCTTTCAGGATACACTGGTCACGGAGGATTTTGAAACCGCAAAGGCAATGGGATTCAAAGGACGCAGAGCTGTTTCGCTGGAGGGTGATCTAGTTGAACGGTCGGGCTTGATAACAGGTGGCCACTATCACAAAACCACAGGTGGACTCTCTCTCCAAGTGGAGGACACTAGTCCAGAGATAATCGAGCGTCTGAAGGGGCTCAATGAGATACTGACAGGTCTGCGCAATCAGCAAGAGGATCTACGAAAGCAAAAGAGCAAGCTGGATTTGGAGATACAGGACCTATCGAAGAACAACTACCGAGCAAAGCTTGAGCTAGAAGGCCTTGAAGAACGCATGGAAGAAAAAGAAAACAGGACAGCGCTTCTCAAAGATAAGATCAGCAAGGCGCAAGTAACAATCAAAGAACTGGAATCTCAAATCTCTGAGCTTCAGGAACGTGACACGGAGCTGTCAGATCATAGAGAAATGGTCAGAGAGCAGAGAGATGATGCCAATGAGACCCTAGCCACATCTGACACTGCTAAGCTCTCTCAGTATTTGAGGGATCTCAAGGAGGTCCTTACTCATCACAACCAGGAACGCGAGGTTCTGACCAGTGAGATAACAGGCCTGAAGGTGGCCCTGGATGAACGCCTCAAGCCGAAGCTCACAGAGTTAGATGTACGTCTGAAGGGTGTGCAGAAAGGGATTCCAGCCATCGAAGAACGTGTAAATGCACTGCAATCCGATGTGATGAAGAAGGAGCAGGACTTTGAGAAACTAAAGGCTGAACGGGAGAAGATAGACGAAGCTGTAAAGGACAAACGAGTCCATCAACTTGAGTTGAAAGAGCATCTTCGAAACCTCAGATTCCGGCATGAAGAGATACGGGAAGAGCAGACGGCCAATGAGAAAGCAGTCTATAGGCTTCAGACCGAGCAATCGCGACTTGAAACGGACTTAGTTGGCCTGACGGCAGAGCTGAACGAGCTAGCAGATGCCGGCGAGGAGATGGCCAAGAAATCAAAAGAACGTGAACTGACATACAAAGAGATTGATGCTTTCGATGACAAGATCAAGGAGTTCGAGAGAGAGCTCGAGGTTCTTGGACCTGTCAATTTGAAGGCTCTTACAGACTATGACATAGAGAAAGACCAGTACGAGGAGATTGTAGACAAGAAGACCCGACTTGAAGAGGAGCATAAGGAAATCCTCGCCTTTATGGAAGAGATTGAGGCCGAGAAGACCAGAAAGTTCCTGCAGGTGTACAATGACATCGCTGATAACTTTGCAAAGGTCTTTGCGAAGCTCTCACCTGGTGGCGAAGCAACACTAATGCTTGAGAATCCCGAACACCCGCTGATGGGCGGCATCACAGTCAGATCTAAACCAAGAGGAAAAGAGCTCGTTACTCTAGATGCGATGAGTGGCGGTGAAAAGACGATAACAGGTCTTGCCCTCATTTTTGCCATTCAGATGTATAATCCAGCAAGCTTCTATGTGTTTGATGAGATCGATGCTGCATTAGATGATGTCAATGCTCATAATGTGGCTCTTCTTATCGCAGAGATGGCGAAATCATCACAATTCATTGTCGTTTCATTGAGAACGACCACTGTTAGAAAGGCGGATCTCCT